>Ga0210077_1000062_pt1 | contig 61615 bp, 39 predicted proteins | sample RushMan_CattailN_5_FD_185556 | JGI IMG/M metagenome (GOLD analysis project Ga0210077, IMG submission 185556) | Wetland microbial communities from San Francisco Bay, California, USA, that impact long-term carbon sequestration -... | ecosystem: Environmental > Aquatic > Marine > Wetlands ...
CCGGCCGGCGACCGCCGTGAACAGGTCCGCCGCTACCTGCCGGACAATCCACGCCAGCTCCAGATTGTCGACCCATTCCCTCGGGATGGCCTCCTTGCCGAGCATCGCCCCGAGGATGTTGCCCGCGATGGCGCCGGTGCTGTCGCTGTCACCGTCGTGGTTGACGGCGGCCAGAACTCCGAGCCGGAAGTCCCCGGGAAAGCCGAGGGCGCAATAAATCGCGATGGCCAGCGCCTCCTCTCCGACCCAGCCTCCGCCAAGAGTCTGGATGTTGGCCGCGGAGGGCTCGGGCCTCACCCGGGCCAGGTCCAGCGCCGCGTCGACCGCCTCCAGGCACTCTTCGTGATCCGGCCATTCCCTGAGAAGGGAGCGGGCGTCTCCGATCGCCTCGAGGAGGCTCCGCCCGCCCCTGAGGGAGCCGATCAGGGCGGCGCAGAATCCGGCCGAGAGATAGCCGCTGGGGTGACCGTGGGTGATCGCCGCCAGCTCGCATCCGACCCGGAACGCCTCCCCGGCGTCGCGGGCCCACAGGCCGACGGGGGCCACGCGCATGGCCCCCCCGCAGCCTTTGCTGTCGTTGGCCGGACGCGAGGTTGTCCCGCACAGCGCCGATTCAAGGGAGGACACGCAGGTGAGACCGGGCCCGCGCCGAACTTGGAGACCGGGCTCATTGACGAGCCAGCCGTTCAGCACGTCTTCGCGCTTGAGACCGAGAGCCTCACATTCGGGTTCGATGCCCTGGGTCGCCAGCCACCTCAGGTAGGCGCGGTGGCCGATGGCCCGGATTCTTTCCAGCCGGACGTCAGCCCCGGACGGCGCAGCCGGGACACCCGGAGAGACGGTCGAGGCGGAGACTTCCGAAGCGCAAGGGACGGCGCCTTCGCAGCCGGCGGCGCTCGCGATGCGCTCGGATAATTCCTCCCGCACCAGGGCCTCGGCGGTGAAGAGCGTCATCTGCGTGTCGTCGGTGAAGCGGCCGACCTCGTCCTCGAATTCGACGTATCCGGTGAGGCCCTTCGGCCCGCAGAGCCGCCGGATCTCGTCGAAACCGACGAACTCGACCGCGGCGCCCAACGCGTCACCGACCGCTCCGCCCAGAAAACAACCCAAAAAACGGTTGAACATCAACCCTCCAAAATATCAAAAGGCTCTGTTCGGTTCCGCATCAGGGGCGACGCCGCGCCGCCCGGACAGACGGCAGGATAGCATTTCCCCGGGACGGAAATCAAGCCCCCCGATGCCGCGCTGCGGCTCGGCCCCGCTTCGAGACCGCGCTTTGACCGCTTCGCCTCTTGCGGAAGCGGCGGACCTTCATGAGATTGCCGCAGCCGGTGCTCCCCTCGCACCAGCGCCGCGAACGGTTCTTGCTCCGGTCGTAGAAGACCCACAGGCAATCGCGGTTGCCGCAGACCTTGATCCGCGAGGGGTCGCCGCGCGAGAGGGTCTCGGCGAAAGAGGCGGCAATTTCGGCCATCATCGCAGCCGGGCCCGGTTCGAGGGGGGCAAGGCTGAGAGCGTAGCCCGTCGTTGGGCGGGGTTCCCGGGCGGCGCCGCCGGTCGTGGAAGAGACGGAGGCGACTGAGGGGCGGGCTTTTGCGGGCCCGGGCGCCCGGCCTCCATCGACGGCGTTTCGCCTCTTTGTCTCGATCCGCCTGACCAGCGGCGAGGCCGCGACCAGGGCGTCGAGCTCGGCCAGGGCCGCGGCGGGAACGTTCCGGCCGGACGCGATCCGGTCGACGATCGTCCGCAGGACGCGGCGCAGGTTTTTCAGGGCCGCCCGGACCTCGCCCGGCGGCGTGCCCTCGAGCCAAGACCGCCACGGCGCGGTGAATCGCTCGAACCAAACCGGGTCGTCGATCCGGTCCTCGCGGCGTCCGCTTCCGAGGTAGTCGTGCCAATCGCTGTTCAGAAGGTCTTCCCAGAGTTCGATGTTCATGTAACCTATAAGTTCCTGCTTGACAATTACAATCTATTATGACATATTTCAATGTGTAACGTCCATTAAATGTTTTGGTAATTACATGCAGGGAGGCTTCAAATGGAACATGCGCTCCGCGAATGGGCGGCGGCAAGAGGATACCGGGTGGCGTGGTTCGGAGGCGCGGGGCTTCGAGGGGCCTTCGACCGCATCGAAGGGCTGCGCGACGAGGGGGCGTTCGAGCCGGCGTTCTTCGAATCCCTCCTGGCCTGGATGACGAAGCCGGACCTTAGGGCCCAGGCGGGCGCCGCGTCCGTGATCCTCGTGGCCGTCCCGCGGCCGGCACATGTCGTGACGTTCGCGGATCGCGACGGGCGGGACCGCGACCTCGTCCTCCCGCCGACCTACCTTCGCTACATGCCGCTGTTCGACGAAGTCCTGGCCGACCTCGACCGCGCCACCGGCGGCCGCCTCGACCCGCGGTTGCTCCAGGCGCCGCTGAAGACGCTGGCCACGCTGACCGGGCTCGCCCGCTACGGGAAAAACAACCTGGCCTACGTCGAGGGGTTCGGCTCGTTCATCCAGCTCGTGGGGCTCGTTTCCGACGCGCGTCTCTTCGGCTCCGACCCGGCCGGAGGCGGTGGCCTCAACCCTGCCCCAGCGGCGCTGGATGAATGCCGGACCTGCCGGGCCTGCCTGAAGTCCTGTCCGACCCGGGCGATCGGCGAGGACCGCTTCCTGCTCCACGGTGAGCGATGCCTGACCGGCCTGAGCGAGGCCGAGGGCCCGCTGCCGGACTCCTACGGAAAACTGCGGAGGAGGTGTCTCATCGGGTGCCTGGCCTGCCAGGAGCGGTGCCCCGCGAACAAGGGGCGGGTGCGCTTCGAGCGCCTCGCCGTCCGCTTCTCGGCCGAGGAGACGGCCTACCTGGCGGGAGAGCGGGGTGACGGTCCGCCGTCGGTCGACCTCGTGGACAAGGTCCGCTCGCTCGGTTGCACGGACCTCAAAATCTCGAGCCGGCGGACCAGAGCCCATTTTGCGGAGAAACTTGCGCGCGGTTCTTAAGGACGCATGATCAGGCCGGCCCGTTGAGTGCCGGGTCGGCTCGCCCGAAGGGTAAAAGCGCCTGTCTGGAGTTTTGGCTTTTTCTTTAGACGAAGGGCGTTTTTATGAATATTTCAGGTTAAGCCCCAAGAGGGGCCTGTATTCCCTCATATTGTATTTATTTTGTGCGACATAGCTTGGTCCGGCCCCGGAGTCGAATCCGCGGCCGGCTTCGCGGGTTATCTATCGCCCTATCAACGAGATCCTTGGGGCCGCCCCCATTGACAGAGCCCGGCGGACGCAATATATTCGGAGAAGGACGCCGTGCATCATCGTTCATCGTAAGCCTTCAGGAGGGAAGCCCATGAGCCGTCATCAACGCCCCGCCGCTCTTTCCATCGTGACCATGGTTTCGGCCGTCGCGGCGCAAGCCGTTCTCGCCGCGGCAGCCGCCCTCGCCCCGCTCGCGCTCCTCTCCTCCTTCGTCCTCCTGTCCCCGGCCGGGCTCTCGGCCCAGCCGTTCGACCCGTCCCTCTTCGCCGAGATGAGATGGCGGTCGATCGGGCCCTACCGCGCGGGCCGCACCCGCGCCGCCTGCGGCGTGCCGTCCCAGCCCAACGTCTTCTACATGGGTGCCTGCAACGGCGGCGTCTGGAGGACGACCGACTACGGCCGCACCTGGCATCCGATCTTCGACGACCAGCCGACCGGGTCGATCGGGGCGATCGCCGTGGCCCCGTCCAACCCCGACATCATCTACGTCGCGAGCGGCGAGGGGCTGCAGCGGCCCGACCTCTCGGTCGGCGACGGCATCTACAAGTCGGCCGACGGGGGCCGCACCTGGACCCACCTCGGCCTTCGCGACGGGCAGCAGATCCCGCAGATCATCGTCGACCCGCGCGACCCCGACCGCATCTTCGTCGCGGTCCTCGGCCACCCCTACGGCCCGAACCTGGAGCGCGGCATCTACCGGTCGACCGACGGCGGAACCAGCTTCCAACGTGTCCTCTTCAAGGACGAGAACACCGGGGGCTCGGAGCTCGCCTTCGACCCGCGGAACTCCGACGTCATCTACGCCGGGATGTGGGAGTCGCGCCAGGGCCCGTGGGAAAACGCGGCCTGGAGCGGGACCGGGGGCGGGCTGTTCAAGTCCCTCGACGGGGGGTCGGTCTGGACCAAGCTCGAGCCGGCCGCGCCCGAGAGCACGGTGCAGGTCAACCTGGGCATCGCCCCGTCCGACCCGCGCCGAATCTACGCCGTGGTCGCCCTCGCGCGCGGGACCGCGCTGTTCCGCTCCGACGACGCGGGCGAGACGTGGGCGCGGCTTCCCGACACGAGGCCGGCGGCCCGCATCGGCGGGGGCGACCTGCCGCGGGTGGGCGTCCATCCGGCCGACCCCGACACCGTGTTCGTCGTCTCGACGGTCTCGTGGAAGTCGACCGACGGCGGCCGCACCTGGTTCGCCTTCAAGGGCGCGCCGGGCGGCGACGACTACCAGAACCTGTGGATCAACCCGTCGAATCCCGACATCATCCTTTACGCCAGCGACCAGGGCGCGACCCTCACGGTCGACGGCGGCCGGAGCTGGAGCTCGTGGTACAACCAGCCGACGGCCCAGCTCTATCACGTCGCGGCCGACAACGCCTTCCCCTACCGCGTCTACAGCGGCCAGCAGGAGAGCGGCTCGGTCGGCATCGCGACGCGCGGCAACGACGGCCAAATCACATTCCGCGACTGGCGCCCGGTCGGCGTCGACGAGTACGGGTACGCGGCGCCCGACCCGCGCGACCCCGACTTCGTCTACGGAGGGCGGCGGGTGACGCGCTACGACCGGAGGACGGGCCAGGTCGAGACCGTCGGGCCGAAGCCGCTTGGCGGGCCGGACTGGCGGATGGTACGGACGCAGCCGGTGCTGTTCTCGCCCGTCGATCCCCGCGTCCTCTATTTCGCGTCGAACACGATGTGGAAGACGAGCGACGGGGGACGCAACTGGCAGCAGATCAGCCCCGACCTCACGCGCAAGACGTGGACGGCGCCCGCGAGCGTCGGCATCTACAAGGACGAGCCGTCGGCGCAACCCGCTCAGCGGGGCGTCATCTACACCATCGCGCCGTCTTATATCGACGGCGAGCGGATCTGGGCGGGGACAGACGACGGGCTGATCCACGTGACGGCCGACGGCGGGAAGACCTGGACCGACGTGACGCCGCCCGCGCTCGTGCCCTGGGCCAAGGTCTCGATCATGGACGCCGGGCGGTTCGATGTGAGGACGGCCTACGCGGCCGTCAACACCCTGCGCCTCGACGACATGCGGCCCCACATCTTCCGGACGCACGACGGCGGCGAGACCTGGACGGAGATCGTCAACGGCCTGCCCGACGGGGCGCCGGTGAACGTCGTGCGGGAAGACCCGCGGCGCAAGGGGATGCTCTTCGCGGGCACAGAGCGCGAGGTCTTCGTCTCCTTCGACGACGGGGACCACTGGCAGTCGCTGCGCCAGAACATGCCGGCGACTTCGGTGCGCGACCTGATCGTCAAGGATGACGACATCGTCGCGGCGACGCACGGGCGGGGGTTCTGGGTGCTGGACGACATCACGCCGCTGCGGCAGATCGACAAGACGGTGGCCGCGGCCGCGGCGACGCTGTTCCTGCCCCGGAGGGCGATTCGGGTGCGGTGGAACATGAACACCGATACGCCGCTCCCCCCGGAAACGCCGACGGGCGAGAATCCGCCGGACGGGGCGGTCATCGATTACGCGCTGGGAACCGAGGCCCAGGGACCGGTCCTGCTCGAGATCCTCGACCGCGGGGGACGGCTGGTGCGGCGCTACTCGAGCGAGGACAAGAGCGAGCTGCCGGGCCGGGACGAGGCGCCGGTGCCGCTCTACTGGTACCGCCCGCCGCTCAACCTCGAGACGACCCCGGGGATGCATCGCTTCCTGTGGGACATGCATTGGCAGCCGCTCGAGGGGGTGGGGAGGCGAGGGGGAGGGCTTCCGATCGCGGCGGTTCCGCACGACACCGTGCCGGCGCCGGTTTCGCCCTGGGTCGCGCCGGGCGAGTACACGATCAGGCTCACGGTCGGGGAGGCGGTCTTCACGCAGCCGATCACCGTGACGATGGACCCGCGCGTGCGGACCGACGCCATGGGGCTGGCCCGGCAGTTCGAGCTCTCCAAGGCGATGTACGACGGCGTGCTCGAGACCCAGGCCGCGCTGCGGATGATGCAGTCGATCCGCGGCCAGGTGGCCAAGCTTCAGGAAAAAGTGGGCGCGGCGGGAGAGGGCGGCGCCGAGGAAGCGGACCGGGAGGCGGCCGGACAGGCGCAGGGCGGTGGGGAGGCCGGCGAGGCCGCCGGTGAGCGGAAGACCGGGCAGGCCGGCGGGCAAGCCGGGTCGCAGGAGGCGGGGCAGGCCGCGGAGAAGCCGGCGCAGCAGGTGCCCCTCCCCGAGGCGCTGGCCGCCTTCGACAAGAAGGCCGCGGCTATCGAAGGCCAGACCGGCGGCATGGGACGGCGCGGGGGCCCCATGGGCGAACCTCCGGGCGGCCGGCCGGCTGAAGGCGCCGCGCAGGAGGAAACGCTGGCCGGGATCGGGGGCTCGCTCGTCCAGCTGATGAGCATGCTCCAGGCGGCGGACGTGGCCCCGACGACCCAGCTCAACGCGGCGGTCACCGAGAAGCACCAGGCCCTGCGAGACCTCATGGCCCGCTGGAACGCGTTCAGGACCAAGGACCTCGAGGCCCTCAACGTCCGCCTCGCTGCCGCAGGCCTGCCCCCGATTGGGGTCAGGCCAAGATAACTTATTGATATTATTATAATTGGCCAAAAGTTATAGTCTGGAAACGGGCTTAAGTCGCCGTTTTTGGGGCAAAAACATCAACTCAAGAGGTCCTGTGCTGGTCTGAGGTCTCTGCGCAAATCGGTTCTCCCTAAGTCCTCCTTTTCGGGCCTCAAAACGCGGACTTAGGGCCAAAAAACGGCCCCATTTCGCCATTATCCAATCTTTAATCAGCGACTTGGCCTGGTCCGACCCCAAAGCGGATTCAGCAGGGCGGCCACGGCGACGAGGATGACGCAGCCGATGACGTTGAACCACAGGTACGGGATCTTCGTGAAGAAATAACACCCGAGAACGGTGGACTCGGCGACGATCGCGGCGATGAACGTCGCCGTGCCGCCGATTTTCTTCAGGTAGAAAGCGATCAGGAACATGCCCAGGATCGTGCCATAGAAAAGCGACCCGAGGATGTTGACGGCCTCGATCAGCGACCCGAGCCGGTTGGCGAAGAGCGCGAAATTGACGGCGTACAGCCCCCAAAAAACCGTGGCCAGCTTGGAAGCGATGAGATAGTGGCGCTCCGACGCGTTCTTCTTGAACACGCGCTTGTAGACGTCGACGACGGTCACCGTGGCCAGGGCGTTCAATTCGGCCGAGGTCGAGGACATCGAGGCCGAGAGGATGGCGGCCATGATGAGCCCGATGAGCCCCACGGGCAGGAAGTTGATGACGAACCCGAGGAAGATGTAGTTGGTGTCGTTCGTGTCGGCCTTGGGGTTGGCCTGCCGGATGAGGCCGAGCGCCTGGTCCCGGATCTCGAGCTCCCGGGCCCGTTCCCGCCGGACCTTCTCCAGGGACGCCTCGAGTTCCGGGCCCCTCCCCGATTCGATCGCCCCCAGCATGGTCCGGAGCTCCGCCTCCTTGCTGTCGTGGACGGCCTTGTGTTCCGCCTCCAGGGCGCGGTAGGCCCCGGCATAAGAGCTTCGTTCGACGTTGGCGGTCTCGACAGGGTTGAAGAACAGGGGCGGCGTCGCGAACTGATAGAAGACGAAAATCATGGCCCCGGTGAGCAGGATCGCGAACTGCATGGGCACCTTGACGACGCCGTTGGCCAGCAGCCCCAGGCGGCTCTGGGTGACCGAGCGCCCGCTGAGATAGCGCTGGACCTGGGACTGGTCCGTGCCGAAGTAGGACATGGCGAGGAAGGCCCCGCCGATGAGGCCCGACCAGATGTTGTACCGGTCCTTCCAATCGAAGGCGAAGTTGACGACGTTCAGCTTTCCCATCTTGCCGGCGACCCGGGCCGCATCCAGGAAGGAGATGTCCGGGGGCAGCAGGCGGAGGATCATGACGAACGCCGCCCCCATGCCGAGCGTGATGATCGCCATCTGCAGGATATGGGTCTTGCTGACCGCATCCGTCCCGCCGACGGCCGTGTACACGATGACCAGCCCTCCGATCACGAAGATGGGCAGCCGGACGTCCCAGCCGAGGAGCACGGAGATGATGAGCGCCGGGGCCAGGATCGTGAACCCGGCGGCCAGCCCGCGCTGGATGAGAAACAGCAGGCTGCCCAGGGCGCGGTTCTTGAGGTCGAAGCGCCGTTCCAGGAACTCGTAGGCCGTGTAGACCTTGAGCCTGTGAAAAAGCGGCACCACCGTCACGGACAGGACGACCATGGCGATCGGCAGGCCGAAGTAGAACTGGACGAACCGCATGCCGTCCACGTAGGCCTGCCCGGGGGTCGACAGGAACGTGACGGCGCTGGCCTGGGTGGCCATGATGGACAGCGTGATCGTCCCCCACGACGTCGATTGCCCGGCCAGGTAATAGCCGTTGAGGTCCTTCTTCCCCCGCGCCTTCCACGTCCCATAGACGGCCACGAAGAGAAGGAAGGATCCCATCAGAACCCAATCCAGGCGGCTCATCCGTCGCGCCCCCGCCGGTTCCCGCCCGTCGCCATGACCCCCGGGTTCGCGGCTAGGAACCCAGAACCTCCCGGTAGAAATCCTCGTACTGCGGGATGACCTTCTCAGCCGGGAACAGGCGCACCGCGTGGTCCCGGGCCCGGACCCTGAAACGCTCGTGGAGCGCCGGGTCCCTCAGGAGCGCGACGGCCTTCTCCGCCATCGGTGCGACCTCCCCCACCCCGAAAAGAAACCCGGTCTCCCCGTCCGCGATGACCTCGGGCAGGCCGCCCACGTCCGAGGCGATGACGGGCACGCCGCAGGCCATGGCCTCGAGCGCGGTCAGGCCGAAGCTCTCCTGCTCGCTCGGCAGGAGAAAGAGGTCGGCGCAGAAAAACAGCGGCTCCAGGTAGTCCTGCTCCCCGAGCAGGACGACGTCGTCGTTGAGCTTCAGCTCCTTGACCAGCTGCTTGATGAACATCCGCTCGGGCCCGTCGCCGATCAGGATGAGCTTGGCGGGGATCGACTCGCGGACGCGGGCGAAGACCCGGACCGCGTCTCCGACGCGCTTGACGGGGCGGAAGTTCGAGGCGTGCATCAGGATCTTCTCGCCCCGGGGAGCGAGCGTTTCCCGGCGGCAGAGGTCCGGGTTTCTCTCCGAGCGCTGCGGGTCGATGAAATTGGGGATGACCCGGATCTCGCGCCGGATGTCGAATTCCTCCGCGGTCCGCCGCTGGAGGTACCGCGAGACGGCCGTGACGCCGTCGGACTTTTCGATCGCGAACTTGACGACCCGGCGGAAGGACTGGTCGGCCCCGACGAGCGTGATGTCCGTCCCGTGGAGCGTCGTGATCACCTTGAGCCTCCGCGAATCGGCGATCTGTTTCGCGAGATACGCGCTCGCCGCGTGGGGGACCGCGTAGTGGGCGTGAATCAGGTCGAGTCCGTGGGCCTCCACGAGCTCCACCAGCGTCGTCGCCAGCCCCAGGGCGTAGGGCGGGTACTTGAAGAGCGGGTAGGAGGCGACCTCCACCTCGTGAAAGAAGATGTTGGCGTGGAACGAGCGCAGCCGGAACGGCGGGGCGTAGCTCACGATGTGGATCTCGTGGCCCTTCCCGGCCAGCCCGATGGCCAGCTCCGAGGCGATGACCCCGCTGCCGCCGTGGGTCGGGTAGCAGACGATGCCGATCTTCATGCCGGCCCTCCCTTCGACGCGGCGGCCGGGGCTCCCCGGCGGTCCCGGGCGGTCACGGGACGGCCTCCAGGCACCATGTCCCGAACGCGGCCACGGGGTCGTCGATCCTGACGGCTTCCCGGACCAGGAACGGCTCCCCGTAGAGGGCGCCGATGTGCGCGCCGTAGCGCCTGTCACGCGCCTCGATCCGCTCCAGGAACCCGGGCCGGCTGAGCGACGTCTCCGGTCCCGCGTCAGGCCCCGCCCCGGCGTCCTGACCACGGAACTGGGAGGCGTAGGCCATGACGGCCTCGACTTTCCGGGCCCGGTGTTCGGTGATGTCGACGATGAACGAGGGAGCGAATTCGAACCTGGCCTGGAAAAAAACGACCCGGTAGGGACGCCACGGCTCCTGGCCGGTTTCGATCTTCCTCAGGCCCGCCAGGTAAGCCGCCTCGCGCACCAAGTGGGACGCCTTCTCGTGGTCGGGATGGCGCGCGACCCAGTACGGGGCGAAGACGACCTTGGGACGGTGGGCCCGGATCTCCCGGATGACCTTCAGCTTGCCGTCCCAGTCGACCTCGACCCGCCCGTCCGGGAGGTCGAGCATCGCGTGCGCGGCGAGGCCCATGACCGCGGCCGAGCGGTCGAACTCGGCGGCCCGGAGCTCAGGCGTGCCGCGGGTGGCCGTCTCGCCCCGGGTCAGGGCGACGACCCCGGTCCGGTATCCCGAAGCGCCGAGTTTTATGATGGTCCCGCCGCAGCCGAGTTCCACGTCGTCGGCATGGGCGCCGAAGGCCAACGCGTCAAGTTCCATGACCGTCTCCTGTGCCGCGGAGCGAGGGGCTCACGGCGTGATCACCTGATGGCCGGGGTCCCCGATATCCAGGTCCCGGTAGATCGTGTCCAGAACGGCGGGGCCGTACCCCACAAGGTAGGGCACGATGTTGAACACTCTTTCCTGGAGCCGCCGCCCCGGGTAGAGATGGTTGACCGCCTTCTCCAGCCGGCCGGACGCCAGGCGTTCCCTTTTCCTGGCGGCCTGGAGGATCTTCTCCTCGAGGAAATCCAGCTGCCGCCCGATTTTTCCGCGGGCCGCCTCCAGGCTGTTCTCGAGCCCCGGCTCGAAGTCCCGGATCTCCCGGCCGACCTCGTCCATGTCCCGGGCCAGGTCGCCGGCGGCGCGGCCCAGGGCTTCGGTCAACGACCGGGGCAGCCGGTCCTTGAGGGCCTCGCGGCCCGCTCCCTCCCCCCGGCTCCAGATGTCCCCGATTTCGAGACGGAATTCCGCGAGGATTCCGCCGATGTGGTCCTCGAGAAGGGTCACGCTCTTCCTGGGCTGGATGACGGGCATCGGCAGGCCGAAGCTCTCGTAGACGCCCTTCATCTGCCCGAAATAGCCGATCTCCCCCGGCCCGGCGACATACGAGACCGTCGGCAGGAGCGCGTCCTGGTAGATCGGCCGGAGCAGGACGTTGGCGCTGAAGAGATCGGGGCTCTCCTCGACCTGCCGGAGCAGGGCCTCGCGCCCGACCTCGCCCTCCATGCCCCTGACCAGGAAGCCGTCCGGCGAAACCTGGATGGTCCGCCTGTCCTCGGGGGCCAGGAAGAGGTTCAGAATTCCCTCGTGGAGCCGGAGATGGGGCTCGTAGTTCGCGAGGGCCAGCCGCCGCGACGTCTCGAGCGCCTGCCGGGTCGACGGCGAGTCCCCGGCGATCTCCCGCCGGAAAACGTCCCGGCCGAGCGCCTTGAGGTCCGGGTGCGAAGGGTCGATGAACACCAGCCCGCGGGCCCCGAAGAGGCGGGTCATCCAGCGGCCGAAGGCCTCGGCGAACGACCGGCCCGGCGCGTAGTCCTCCCGCAACCCGGCCAGGACGTCCGGCTTGAACTCGGAGTCGCGCATCATCTCCCCCAGCCGCTCCAGGCCGCGCCCGACCCCCGCGTCGAGCCTGACCTTCCAGGCGGGCAGCTCCCCTGCCGCTGCCGAATCGGGCCGGCAGCGCACCTCCTCGAGACGGTTTTCCAAGTCGAGCAGGGCGATGTGGTCGATCTCGTCGAGGTCGGAATCCTCCGAGGCCAGCCAGAAGACGGGGACGAAGGGGGCCGCCCGGTCCCTGTCGAGCCGGGCCGCGAGCTTGACGGCGGTGAGAGCCTTGTAAACGGTATAGAGCGGTCCCGAAAAAAGCCCGACCTGCTGCCCGGTAACCACGGCGCAGGACCCGTCGGCCGCCAGCCGGTCGATGTTCGCCAGGGTCGCGGGACCGCAGCCGTAGAGCCGGTTCTGGGCGGCCAGGACGGAGGCCAGGCGCTCCCTGGGCAGCCGCCGGGCCGTGACCCGTTCCGCCTGGTCCGCGAAGGCCTGCGGGTCGCGAAAATCGCCGCTATAGAAGGCGGCGACTTTTTCGGGACGGGTCAGGAAGTCGCGGACCAGGGGCGCCAGCCCGGGGACCTCCCCCGTCGGAATCGTGCGGCGGGCCGGTTCGTGCGCGGGTCTCAACGGTCCTTCACTCAAACGCTTTCGTGATGAGGTAGAACAGCAGGATAAGAGCGCCCAGCACGAAAAGCACGGCGAAGTGCAGCCGGCGCCAGGACCCGAAAACCGGGGGGCCGTCAGGCTCGCGGCCCGCCCTGCCGTCCGGGTCATCGGCCACGGAATTTCCCCGCCGAAACGAGATTGGCCATGATGCGATAGGCGCCCGCCACGCCGTCGGGCAGCTGGCGGAACCAGGCGTATCCGGTGTAGATGAAGACCCCCTTGCCGCAGCGCGCGAAGAGGAGCCCTCCCTCCCTGCCCGGCTCGCCGGGGTCGTGCGAGGAGAGCACCGCCTCGTACTTGCCGTCCCATCGGGAGGCGAAGTACAACCCCCGTTCCTGGACCCAGCCCGCGAAGTCGTCGGGGACGATCCTGTTGGGAAAATTCAGGAGCTGGTGGTCCGGGAGGAGAAACGCGACGGGCGCGGTCTCGACGCAGACGCGGTCCTGTCCGAGAGTCAGGGGGTAAGGCCCGATGCCGCCGACTGGCAGGCCGCGCGAGACGTTGTACTGGACGACGAGCGTCCCGCCGTTTTCGACGTAGCGCAGGAGCCGCGGCTGGTCGTACTTGAGGCGATCCCGCGTGTTGTAGGCCCGGATGCCCGTGACGATGGCGTCGAACCCCGACAGGTCGGCGTTTTCCAGCCTGGCGTCGTCGAGCATCGTGACGTCATAACCGAGGCTGCGCAGGCCGTCGGCGACTTCGTCGCCGGCTCCCATGATGTAGCCGATTCGGGAGCCCGCGGTCTTGACGTCGAGCTTGACGACCTTTAGCCGGCTGGGCGGGAAGTAAACCTGGCGCGTGATGTGGGGATAGGCGATGTCCACGAGTTCGCGGTCGAGAATCTCGCCGCCGACGTCGGCCTCGGCGGTCAGCACCGCCTCGCCGGGGGATGCGGGAGGCGAGACTTCGAAGACGACCTCCTTCTCCTCGTACTTGCCGCCGAGCGAGAAGGGAACGGAGGCCGGCGTGACGCGCCACTGGCCGCCGCCCTCGAGACGGACCTGGCCGGCGACGCCGTTAGACTGGCTCGTGACCCGGACCTTGACGCGCTGGGGCGCGGGGCCGGGGAAGATGCAGACTTTGTCCTCGACACCGACCGTCACCCTCGGCTTGATCTCGAACGGACGACTCAGCTCGCCGTCGACCCGGTCGGTCCAGCGGAAAACGACGGGGACGGTGAATTCCAGGAGTTCCCCGCCGGCCTCGAGGCCCACCCGGGCCGCGATCGCGGGCGGGTTCTCGGCGGGGCCGATCAGGTCCTGGTCGGGAATCGCGAACAAGCCCCTGCCCGGAGCCTCGCGCAGCCAGAACGGCTGGGAGATCGGGAAGTCCCTGGGGAGGCGGAGCTTGGTCTCGATCGTCCGCGGTTCGTTGTTTGCGAGAGGCAGCCCGGGAGCCGAGCCCGAGTCGAGGCCGGGGAAGGCGATCGAGCGGAGCGTGAGGGGATAATCCGAACGGTTGATGACCGTCGTCGTGACCCCGATCTCATCGCCGGCGGCGGCCGAATAATCATTCGCGGCCGCGTCCAGCCAGAGCCCGGCGCACGACCGGATGATCTCCAGGAGCTCGCGTTTTTTCAGGGGAACCCAGCGGGTGTCGTCGAGCTTGCCCAGCCGGGCGTGGATTTCGAGAAGGGCCGGGAGGGATTTGGCCGGGTGGCGGGGGTCGAAGGAGGCCAGGATCCGCTCGAGGGCCCGGCCCACGTCCCGGCCGCCGGGGATCTGGTCCCACGACGTGTCGATCCCGTCGAAGAGGTCAGCGCGGGCCGGGGTCCCGGCCAGGAGCTCGAAATAGTCGACCTGGCGTCCGCGCCGCGGGGCCGAGCCGAAGCCCTGGCTCTTGTGGTTGGAGCGGCTCTGGGCCGCCATCTCCGCGTAGGACCTGCCGAGGAGGGGGTCGTACTCGCCGGTGTCGATGCCGACCAGGCCGGCCGTTTCCTGCCGGCCGGGCCGCCAGGCGTTCCAGAACAGCCTCTCGGCGCGCCACGGGGCCACCTCTTCGAGTTGGCCGGGAAACCGGTTGGGGTCGGCGGCGGCGGTGAAGGCCTCGAGGGCCAGGATGGCCGAGGCCGTGTGGTGGCCGTGGCCGCCCGCGTTTTCGGCCGTGAACCTGGTGATGATGACGTCGGGGCGGAACTTGCGAATGACCCAGACGATATCCGACAAGACATTGTCTTTGCCCCAGAACTCGAAGGTTTCCTCGGCCGTCTTGGAGTAGCCGAAATCGATGGCCCGGGTGAAATACTGCTCGGCGCCGTCGACGCGCCGGGCCGCCAGGAGCTCCTGGGTCCGGATGATCCCGATCTCGGCCCCTTTTTCCGGGCCGATCAGGTTCTGGCCGCCGTCGCCGCGGGTCAGGGAGAGGTAGGCTGTCCTGTACTTTCGGCCCTTCGAGAAATAGGCCATGGCGGCGGTGTTCTCGTCGTCCGGGTGGGCGGCGATGTAGAGGACACTGCCGAGGACGTCGAGCTTGGCGAGGGCCGTCTCGAGCTCCGCGGCGTCGAGCATTCGGGGCGGCGAAGGCGCGGTGGGCGGGGGGGCGGCCGAAGCCAGGGCCGGGAGCCAGGCCAGGAGGGTGATCGCGCAAATCAGTTTTTTCACGAGGCCGCCTTTCAAGCCGCCGCGCGGATGCCGTCCGCGAGCTCTTTGGACAAGAAGATCGGTAAGGCTGCGGGTCCGCCGGCTAGAACACCCGTCTTATTGCGCCAGCTGGATCTTGAACGGAACCTTGAGCTCGGCCCAGCGCAGGTAGGCGGTGGCCGAGGTCCCGGCCAGGTCGTCGAACCCGTACGTCAGCCACTCCTCGAAGGGGGCCTTGACCGGGGTCACCATTATCCGGAGCGCGTCCTCGGACTGGTCGTAGGTGAAGCTCCCCCAGGCGGAATTGTTCTTGCTGAAGATGATGACCCAATCCTTTTCGGACGGGATCATGTGGATGCCGTATTTCCCCGCGGGAAGCGGCTTTCCGTCGATGAGGAGGTCCTTGTTGAATTCGATGGTCGTGTTCTCGTTGGCTCCGGCGCGCCAGGGGAAGGGCTTGTCCTTCGAGTACCTGTTGCCGGGCGCCATGCCGTAGGGCACGAGTTCGCCCCAGATTTTCCGGCCCTTGACGCCGGGACGGCTGTACGTGATCGTGATGTCGGCGTCCGTTCCCAGGTGCTGCGTGACGCTGGCCTTGAGGCTCGCCCGGACCTGGTTCGCGCCTTGGGCGGAGAGCAGCCCAGGCAGGGTCATGGCCAGGGAGAGGGTCAGGACCAGGACCATCAACCGTGCGTGTTTCATGATGTCCTCCTTGGAGAAAGATGACTTTTTTTATTATAAGCGTTCCCCGGCTCATGTAAATAGGCGCCGGAAGACGGGCGTCGGAGGGCGGTTGGGGCGCAGGAAGGGCATACGGGGGACGGCCCGCGGCCTTAAGTCTTCGTTTCGGGGCTTTTTTATACCTATTTAACCTGAATCATTCACGAGTCGAAACGGCTGGAGATGCGCGGCGTCAAAGGGTGAAGCCTGGAGAGATGGGGCCGGCGTGTAACGGAGTGCCGGCTCTCGCATTCGTGGAGCCCTCTTCCGAGAGAATCGGCATTCCGTAAACCCGGCCCCGGATTGGAGAGCCGGCGTTTTTATGAATGGTTCAGGTTAATCACTGATCAACGTCTTGGGTTGGTCTGACCCCAACCATCTCTCGAGGGCGGCGTTTAACAGGTCGCGTTGGGCGGAAGTGAAGTCCCGGATGCCGACGCCGTGGTGGGCGCCCTTGACCACGATCTCGACCGCGTCCGTTCGTCCGATGAGCGGGACCCGGGTCGCGGCCCAGGTGTCGAGCTCGCCGTAAATATAGAGCACGCGGTCGGCCTCGTACTGGAGAAACCTGTAGACGCGGTCCATCGGGCCGGGGTTGTAGACGATCGGCACGCCCTTCGGGCAGAGGACCTGGTTGGTGGGCGCGGTCAGGGTTTTCATGACGCCATTGAAGTCGGTGATGTCGTAATTGTAATAGCCTATCTCGGTGAAGGCCTGGTACATGAAGGGCTCGAAGGCCTTCCGGCCCTGGTCCGTGTAGAAATAGAAGGCATTGATCTTCTTGTACTGATCGAACAGCGCGTCGGCCGGGGCGTCGGGTCGGGGGATGGCGGAGGGCTCGACGGATCCGTACTGCCAGAAGGCGAACGGATACTCGAGGACGCCGTATTCGTAGGCTTCCGACAGGCCTAGCCCGATCGTCCATTTCATCTGCTCCGCCCAGGCCTTCACCAGCGGCAGGAGCTCGTCCTCCCGGCTGAAGAGCGCGGTCTGGTAGGCCTTGATTCGGGCGCGGGTCGCCTCGTCGCCGGCCGTCCGGAGGAACTGGTAGAGCCGGGGGTCCTCCTGGGCGACATTTATCGGCGCCGAATAGGGCACGGTGGCGTCGACGTCGTCGGGGTAGAAGCACTTGTAGAAAAGCGAAGTCTGGCCGCCCTTGCTGACCCCCGTGCTGACCCACTTGCCGGTGTAGAGCGTCTTGAGGGCGCTCACGACGGCGTGCAGGTCGTCGGCGGACTGGCGGACGGTCAGGGACGTCCAGTCGAGGGGCGACGGGACGGACCGGCCGAAGAAGCGGTGCTCCACGTTGACCTGGTTCGCGCCGAGGAGGCGGGTCAGCTCGCCGGCCCGGCCGCCGCCGCGGGCTCCGTAGCCTTCGGTCACCAGGACGACCGGTTTATCGTATGCGGCGTGTGAAACAAAGAACCGCTGGCTGAATCTCGCGCCGTCGGGGTCCTGGTGGTCGACCGGCTGGTCGAACATGACCTCGTATCCCTCGCCGAAGAGCTTCTCGTCGAAGCGCGACGGCTTGACCTCGAGGACGCCGGGGAGCGAGCGGAGCCGCCGGAGGACCTCGGTTTCGGGCTGAGCGGCGTCTTGCCGCCGGGCGCCGGGCGGAGCGGCACTTTGGAGCTGGGAGGCGGCCTGCGGCGCGAAGGAGTGCGGCGTTTCGGCACGCAGCGTGGCGCTCGAATGCGGCGCGGGCGTTCGCGGTTGGGCCGGAAGGGCCGACACAAATTGGCCGATGACGAGGAGAGCGACAAGGCCCAGGGCCGGCAGGAGGCCGCTCGCGGACTTCGGGGAACGCGGCGATCGCAGCTGGGCGGACGCTGCCGAGCTTCGAGGCGACTTTGAAGCCTCGGGCCCCCGCTCGGTTCCGCAGGTACGCCCGGTCCGACATGCAAACCGGGCACGACATAACGGCAGGGTCCTCAGGATTGACGGAATTCGCATCTGGACGTTTCACCTCTCTCGGGAGATCGGCTGGGCCGGGGTCCGGTCGGGCCGGAAGGCCACACAATATCTCCGGTCCGCAAGGGGTGTCAAGGCTCCCGACGCGTATGCCCTCGTTTCCTTAAGTCGGGATTTTCGGGGTCGAAAATGGGGATTCAAGCCCTCGACCAGGGCCCTTGTTGCCCCAACCTAGTCCTCCCTGAGGTACTGGAAGAGACGGTCGCGGTCCTCGGGGGTCGGCTGGATGACTTCCCGGTGGCGCAGGCCGATCGGAAGGTCGCCGATGTTCAGGCCTCAGGCGACGACGGTCACGAGGCCCGACCCCGATCAATGTTGACCTCGGTCGAGCGCGGCTCTATCATGGGGAATCGAATCGGCGCGAGGGGCCCCGCCGGCGGGCCCGCGCGGAGGGAGAAGCCATGAACAAGTCGATCGACGACCTGATACGCGAGCTCAGGGAATTCGCCGCCGAGAGGGACTGGGACCAGTTCCACAATCCCAAGAACCTGGCCATGGCCCTGGGGTCGGAGGCGGGCGAGGTGCTGGAGATCTTCCGCTGGCTGACGCCCGAGGAAAGCCGGGCGCTCTCGGCGGGCGATCTCGCCAAGGCCAGGGACGAGATCGGCGACGTCCTGATATTCGTCGCCCGCCTGGCCGACTCGCTCGGGATCGCGCCGCTCGAGGCCGCCTTCGACAAGCTCGAGAAAAGCCGCGAGAAATACCCCGTCGAGGCCTCGCGCGGCAACGCCAAAAAGTATTCGGAATTCGGGAAGTGAGGCGGGCCTGACTCCTCATTTTCGCGGGTCGAGAAGACGAGTTTATGGACTGAAGCAGAGCCTTTTGTTGGACTATCTTAAGAGCTATCTATGAGTTCCCGAGGCCCGACCCAGAGTGGGTTGACGTTGTTTGCCTCCCCGTGATATCTATTAAGCGGTTTGAGAGGAGGGTCTGGAATGCCAAGGAAAAGTCTCATTCTCGGTTCCCTGATTGTTTTCCTGCTCCTTTTCGCCGGCTTCTCGCTGTCTTCGCGGGCTGCGGCGGCGGGAGGCGCGGCTCCCGCATCGGCGACGGCGGCGATTTCGGCGGCGGCCGCGGCCGAGTCTGCGTCTGCGTCAGGGGGGGCGGAGGCGTTGGGTCCCCAGGAGGACCGTCACAAGGACACGAAGGCCCGTCGCGGCGGGCAGGCGGACCAGCTGTCGCACCTCCAGCGTGGCGCGGCCAGGTTCGAGCGCGGATTCTACGAGCTCCTGCCGAAGAACCGGAAGGCCGAGGCCGAGGTGGAGTTCGCGGCCGCGGCCCGCGAGTACGAGCTGGCCCTGGCCGAGGAGCCGCTCAGCCGGGAGGCCCATCGCGGCCTGGCCCGGGTCTTCTATATCCGGAAGAATTACGTCGATGCGGCCGCGCACTACCGGCGCCTGACCGAGATCGACCCCTTCGATATCGATTCGTACGCCTTGGCGGCGCTGGCCTTGGGCGAGTCCGGGCGGCTCGCGGAAGCCCGGACCGAACTCGAAAAAGCCAGGCTCAGGACCGCCGACCCCCACGCGCTCACGATGCTCGACGGCTTCCTCAGGAAGCTGGACGAGGCCGAGAAACAAGGGTTGGACGGGAAACCCGACGCGGAGAAGGAGCGCGAACCCGCGGCAAAGGAAGGGACCGACGGAGCGGCGGGAGGCGGCAAGCAGGCCCCTCCGCGGAAACGAGCGGCGGCGGATTCGCCGGCCCCCGCGGGCGGCGGGAGATAAGGGAGGCGGGCCATGCGGCGCAACAAAACCGTCTCCAGGGTCGCTTGTCTCGCGGTCGCGGCCGTCTTCGTGCTGCTGGCCGCCGGCGATTTCCCGGCCCGGGCGTCGAACCCGCACGGGGCGTTCTACAGCTCGGACAACAACCGGATCTTCTGGTTCGTCCACTTCTCGGATATTCATATCGGGGCCCGGGACTCGCAGGATTCGGATAATCTCGAATGGATGGTCACCGAAGGCAAGAACGTCATCGCTCCCAGCTTCATGGTGGCCTCGGGGGACCTGACCGATTCGACCGACGGAAACTGGTTCGGCCTTCCGAACGGCCCTTACCAGGCGGAATGGGACGAATACAAGTCCATTCTGGCGCAGGGCGGGATCGACGCGTCGTTCTATTACGACCTGCCCGGAAACCACGACGCCTACAATGACCAGTATTTTGCCTACTACCGGGCCAATTCCATCCAGGGCCAGGCCACGGGCGGCACACAGATCTCGTGGACGCGCGAATTCCCATTCGGCAAGTACCATTTCCTGGGCGTCAACTCGGCCGACAACACCGGGGACCCGTTCAGCCTGAGCTGGCCGTGGGGGGATTACGCCGGGCTCGACGCAACCGAACTCGCGTTCATCGACGCCCGTCTGGCCGAGAACGCCGACGCCCAGCTGACCATGGTCTTCGGCCACCACCCGGTTACGGATACGGGTGTGTCCGGTGATACATGGCTCTATTACGGGGCGGGGGAATTCGTCACCGACCTCGACGCCCACGCCGCGTCGCTCTACGGCTACGGACACACGCACAGATGGAGCGACGTCCTCTTCGCCGGAGACTCCTACACGGGATTCACGTCGGGGGACGGGTTCCGCTACCTCAACATCGCCTCGCTCGGCAAGTCGAGCTCGTTCCATTACGATATCGTCGCCATCGACTGCAACGCCGTTTCGGTGACCTCGGCCAACGTCGGCCAGTGGCCGGTCGTCCTCATCACGGCGCCGGTCAGCGCCGCGCTCGACGAGACGGATAACCCTTACTCCTACCCGGTCCCGGCCGAGGCGGCGAACCCCATCCGGGCCCTCGTTTTCGACGCGGCGCAGGTGACGGCCGTCCGGTTCCAGGTGGACGGCGCCGGCGACTGGTTCGCGATGACCCGGGTTGCGGGGAACGAGCGCCTGTGGGAAGGGACTTGGGACGCCTCCTCTCTCCAGGCCGGTTTGCACACTCTCACGGTCGAGGCGGCGGGGACGGCGACGCGGAGCCAGACGATCACGGTCAATGTCACGGGCGGAACGACGCCCAACGCCCCGCCGGTGGCTCTCGACGACGCCTACGCGACCGACCAGGACGCGGGACTGTCGGTGGCCGCGCCCGGGGTGCTCGGAAACGACTCGGACGCCGACGGGGACGCGCTCACGGCCGCGATGGGAGCCTCGCCGCGGCAGGGGAGCGTCGCGCTCAACGCCGACGGGTCGTTCAGCTACTCGCCGGCGGCCGGCTTCTCGGGGACGGACAGCTTCACGTACACGGCGAGCGACGGGAGGGACGCGTCGGGGCCGGCGATCGTCACGATCATGGTCAGGCCGCTGGGACCGGATACGGTGCACATCCTGACGGCATCGTATAATGCGAAGCCCAAGAAGCTTCATGTGGAGGCGACGAGCAGCGCGCAGCCCGACTCGGCCCTGACGGTCGCCGGATACGGCGCGATGTCCTGGGTCGCGGCCGAGGGCAAGTACGTCTTCGACGCCAGGGTGGCCTCGCCTCCCGGCGATTACTTGACCGTGAACTCGAGCCGGGGCGGCTCCGACACGTTCTATTTCGGCGCTGCCTCGAACTCGGCGCCGGTGGCGTACGCCCAGAGCGTAACGGTGATGAAGGATACGGCAAAGGCGATCGCGCTCGGCGCGACCGACCCGGACGGCGACCCCCTGGCCTTCGCGGTGGTGGCGGGGCCGAGCCACGGGACGCTCACGGGAACGGCGCCTGATCTGACCTACACGCCGGCCGCGGGGTACACGGGTGCCGACAGCTTCACCTTCAAGGCCAACGACGGGAAGCTCGACAGCAACGTCGCCACCGTGTCCATCAGCGTCACCGAGGCCTCGGGGGTCGACGTCGTGGCGATCGTCTCGGCCGAGTATAAAGCGAAGGCCAAGATGCTGACGGTCGAGGCGACCTCGACGTGGCAGCCGGACGCCGTCCTGACTGTCGCGGGCTACGGGACGATGACCTTCAACGCGACATCGCAGACCTACGTTCTCTCGCAGAAGCTGAAGACCGCGCCGGGCGCGACCGTGACCGTCAACTCGGACAAGGGAGGCTCGGCCACGGCCGCAGTGGTGGTGAAGTAACCTTCCGCGGAGTTATCGGCGACTTCCGGAGGCCCGACCCCAGGCAGACCCCAGGTCGCGTTTTTAATCCGCCGGGAGATGACGAAGCCCATGCTCATCGCGAACCTGGAGACGGTGGCTGTGCTGCTGCGGGGGCCTTCGTCGGAACCACTGCGGGAATCACCGGCGCCCTGCTCATCGGCAAGGACAAGACGATCGTTTTTAAAGGCAAGGCCGAGGGAGAGATCGCGGCCTCGCTCGAGCACCTGAAGAAGCAGGTCTGCAGGGATGCCCCGGAGCGCGACCTGAGATACGTCATCAGCTTGGACGCAGACCTCTTGTTCCATTGCTTTCGGATCACTGCGGTCTTCCCTCCTCCGCGCTTCCTTATGGGGGTTGGGAGAAGCCCGACGAGGAGCTCAGAGGCCATTCGATGGGTCACTACTTGTCCGCTCGCGCCCCTTAACTCCGCGTTTTCGGGGGCGAAAATGGGGATTTAAGGGCAAAAAGGGGGCCTTTTCGAGGCTATCTGCAGCGTTATCTGCGAGTCGCTGAGGCCCGACCCCGAAGTTTCCGGATGGCCTTCTTGCCGGAGAGGACGTTGCCGAAGAGGGAGCCGGCCATGCTCGCCCAGACGCCGGCGAAAAAGAAGTTGTCGAGCCCGGGCAGGGTCATGTCGCCGCCCGTGCCGTTAATCCCCGACCAGACGGACGCCTTCTTCACGGGCATGTTGGCGAAGCCGTGCGTGCCGCCCATGAAGCGCTCCCAGGTGAGCTGCGTCGCGACATCGACGACTTCGACCTGCCCCCTGAGGCCGGGGAAGCGCCTCTCGAGGATGTCGATGCACCGGTCGGCGGTCCGCTCCTTCTCCTCCTCGTAACGGCTCCGGTCGTCGGCGAGCGATTTCCAGTGGGAATATTTCGCGACGAGCTCGACCTTGATAACGCCCTTCCCTTCCGGGGCCATCGTCCGGTCGAACCCGTAGGTCTGCATCTCGAGGCTGTGGCAGGCATGGCCGGCGATCTCGACCGGCACGCCGAGGAGCATGATGAGCGCCGAGGGCTCGTCGGCGAGGTCCCGCCGGACGCCCAGGAACACCTGGGCCGAAAAAGGCGTTTCGTCGGGAGGCTCGGCGCATTCGGCCCGGACCCGGTCGTCGATGAACCGGCCCTCGAGGAGATCCATGATGGTCTTCCGGCCATCCGCGTCGGAGATGACGATGTCGGCGCGGTGCTCCTCGCCGCCGGCCAGCCTCACTCCCACGGCCCGGCCGTTCTCGACCAGGATTTTCTCGACGCGGGCGCCGTAGCGGATCTCGCCGCCCAGGCTCCGGTAGCGCTTCTCGATCGAAAGGGCGAACGGCAGGGCCCCTCCGACCGGCCACTGGAGCGCGCCGCCGAGGCCGTAGGCGTGCCTGACGAGGTGGAGGAAAAAGGGCGCTTCGGGCATCGAGTAGACGAGAAGCGGGAAGGCCCTTCGCAGGAACGGGTCGGAGAACCGTTTCCCGAATTTCTCCATGGTGGGCCGCAACCACTTCAGGCGCCCGACCGCCCGGACGAGCGCCCCGAGCTTCACGGGTGCCGTCCCGAGCATCAAGTCGCCTATGACGTCGCCCCTGGCGAAAACGCGGATGCCCCGGATGTAGTCCTTGATGACCGGCGAATCGCCCGGGGCCAGCTCGTGGAGATGGCTTTCGAGCCTCTCGAGGTCGTAGTAGTCGCGGAAGAGCCGGCCGTCGGGAGAGAGGACGGCGACGCACTCGGCCGGCTGAACGAGGTCGCGGGGCATGGCGCCGACTTCGCTCCACAGCTCGTGGATCCGCGAGGCGGGCGAGCAGCCGAAGAGGTGGTGGATGCAGCCGTCGAAGACGAACCCGCCCCGCTTCCAGGAGGCGCACTGGCCACCGGGCACGCTGTTCATCTCGAAGATCCGCGTCTCGAGGCCGTTCAAGCGGCCGTGGATGCCGGCGGCGAGCCCGCCCATGCCGGCGCCGACGATGATGATCGATTTTGGCATGTCACCCTCCTGCGGGGACATTATACAGGACTATCCGCGCACGTACCGTCCCGTCGCTCCCAAAGAGCGAGGGCCCGGCCGGCGCGCCCGTTCCCGTCGGCAAACGAATGGATCTCCTCGAAACGATAGTGGGGAACGGCCGATGAAACGACCGGGGAATGATCTCATATGTCAACCATAAGTCAACTGGAAAGTCCACCTGCGAGAGCGTCGCGTTTCCGGGGGAGAAAACCCCGAGTTAGGTGCTAAAAGCGGCCCTTATTGAGGCTATCTGCCGCGTTATCTGCGACTTCCTGAGGCGTGACCCCAATCGGCCAATCAGGCTTGATTTACCCGGCCCGATTGCGCTATCTTGAGCTGGCCATGTCGACCAAGCCCGGACGGAACGATCCGTGTCCCTGCGGCAGCGGCCGGAAGTACAAGAAATGCTGCGGCCGAGACGACGCCCCGTCGTGCACGATCCCGGATTCACTGCGCACCGGGACGCCCTTCGACGATTACATGGAACTCTTCCCCCTGATCGGACTCGTAGGGCAGAGGATCATCCAGTTCGAACCGCAAGGCAAGGAACTCAAGGCCGTCACGTCCGGTTTCGAAAAACGCTTCCGGCCGGGCCGGCCCGGCGGTCTCACGGACAGCCTCTTCATGAGCTGGATGCACTGCGACCTGAGGTTCGGACCCGGCCGCGAGACGATCGCCGAACGGGTCCTCCGCGACCCGGCGGTCGCCAACCTCATGGAGCCCGGACCGACCCGTATCCGGCGCCTGGCCGAAAGCTACCTCACCTTCTACGAGGTCGCCGACGTCAGGGACGATGGCGGGGCCTTTTTGGAAGAACTGGGCACCGGCCGTCGCTGGATCGTATCGCATGTCCGCGAAATGCATGACATGGAGCCGGCCCTCGGCGACATCTGGTATGCGCGCCTCGTGGGCTCCCCTGACGAGGCCATCGCCTATACCTCGCCCTACATCTACGACCCGCCCACGAAGGCTGAGTTCCGTCGCGTCGTCCGCCAAATGGCCAGGGAGTTCGCCGATGGACCCGGGGGGCAGCGGTACCCGCGTGAACGTCATTTCGCCGAGTCGCAGAAGGAGGCCGTTCCTTTCTGGGCCGAATTCATTTGGACCGGAATGAAAGAGGACGGGCCCGAGGATTTCCTCGCCGAAGCGGCCGGCGCCCCCGCCGCCGGAATGCCGGACATCGGCGGACCCGGCCCGCGCGGCGGCCTCCGGGCGGCGTCGGCCGGCGGTACGGGCGGCACGCGAAGGGGACCCCTCGTCATGGTCAACAGCGACGGCCATCCGATCCTCCTCGCCGAAATGAAGTTCCGTGTCCGGGACGAGGCAGCCGTCCGAAAGCGTCTCAGGACGCTGAAGAGTTTCCAGCACGACGAGAACGACGACCGCTGGGTCTGGCACATGCCCAGAACCCGCCGCGACTCTGAGGTCTTTCGCACGATCCGCGGAACGTTCAGAATCGAGGGCGGTTTCCTGGTCGCGGAGACGAACTCGCGCGAGCGGGCGGCCTGGTTCAGGGAAAAGCTCAAGAAGCATCTCGGAGAGCTCATCGCCTACGACGGGACCCGATGGAGGGAAATGACGGACCTGCCCGAGATGTCGGGCGAGGAGCGGGCCGAGGATGCCCGAAAACGCGAGGAGCTGAATTCGCGGCCCGAGATCCAGGCGGCGATTCGGAAGCACTACGAACATCACTACTTTACGAAGTGGCCCAACGAGAAGGTCCCCGCCCTGGGCGGCCGGACGCCGGTCAACGCCGTCAAGACCGAGGCCGGGCGCCGAAAAGTCGAAGCCCTCATCGAGGACTTCGAGCGGAGGCAGGACGCCATGCCGCCCTCGCAGCCGAGGATCGATTTCGACAGGCTGCGCCGGATCCTCGGCCTCACGCCGAAAGCCGGCTAGACTCGCGCCGACATAGCCGTTGTTGACGAGCCCGCGGAGAGGCAGCAAAAAGAACTCTTCCGATTACAGCGAGCCCCTTAACTCCGCGTTTTCGGGGTCGAAAATGCGGATTTAAGGGGTAAAACGGGGCCCTATTCGAGGCTATCTGCCGCGTTATCTGAGACTTCCTGAGGCCCGACCCCCACTTTCCCCCGCGTTTTCGACCCCCACTTTCGACCCGGGAGCGTCGCCAAGTCGTCATTGAGAATCCGAAACCGTTTCAGGAGGCGCTTGAGTCCGCTTGCCGAAAGGTCGAAGCCCTCATCGAGGGCCCAAAGGACCGTCAAGAGCGCGTGACGACACACTGCTCGTCGATAAGGATCGGCAGACGGCTGACACGCCCGAAAAACTCGTCCCATCGTTCGTCCCCGTTATAACGCGCCACCGGTCGGCCGCCGAAGAATTTTGTCGCCGCCATCCAGTCACCCGCCAAGCTGACTTGGAGCAAAATTTCCGCGTTCTTATCGTTGACACTCAGAAACCACATGCGAAACCCGCCCCACTCGTCGTCCGGCTGCAGGCTGTCGAGGTCAGGAACGTAAACGGCCGTTTTCACGTAGCTTTCCCCGAACACGTTGATGCCGGCAGCAAGGATGAGGCGTTCGGGAAAGAGGCTGAATTCCGACCGCCCAGGGACCTGAAGAGGGGGAGGTTCCTCCCAGCTGAAAAGACGCCGACCGTTCTTGTACATGGACCAGCTCCTTCGGACGAATGTTCGCCTGGAACGCCCCGCCATTCGCTCGGGAGCGGAATTCGGGAATTAGAAAGGACACTTGGTTGCCCTTCGGCCGCATCCCCGCTCACGGCGAGTTGGCACCTTGGGTGTCCGTCCCAGGTTGCCGGGCCCTGCGTTAGAGGGCCTCTCTTGATGCCGGCAACAGGATAAACTGAACCGCGTAAAAAAGCAAGGGGCGCTCGCAAGAGCGCTTTCGGCTCGCTTGCGCCTTCGGCATTAGGTCGCCGGGAGATCGCGAGTCGTAATGGTCTTTGCCATCTTCGTCTCCTCTTCATCGATCCACCGGGCGAAGTCCTTGGTCTCGCGGAGTTCAGGGACAATTGAATTGCAGCCCCTCGGCTACACCTCGTCAATAGAAAAGCCGATCCGTTTCTCAGGCGACTCGGACGCGGAACGGCATCTCACATATGAGTAGACCTCGATCTCTCGCCTCGGGGGCCGCTTGCGTCCGATGCGCCCCTCATCCCCATCGTGCCCGTCACGCCGCTCGCCCCCGCCGCACCCTGCGCCCCGCTCCACGATCCGCCATTCGTTCTCTCCGAAGTCCTGGCCCTCGTCGACGATGACCGTATCGTAACGGCGTCCATTCCACAGCTCGTCGGATTCGGCGGCAAGCCTCGTCACCCGATCCATTTCACGAAGGCGTCCGAGCCGCCGCAACGGAACTGGATTTCGAGCTCGTATTCGCTCAGATCGCACCCGGCACGCTCTGCAGCTTCCCGGATATAGCTCGCGGAGCCGATTTCTCCCGGCCGCACGACCTGATCATCATCAATGAAGAAAACGCAAACCCGGCCCGCGTTGAGGAGCTCGTCGATCTGAGCCACGCCGGCTTTGCTCTTTCGCGGATGGAAGCGGTCGTTGCTGGATTCCCTCAGGCGGTGAGCCTCGTCGCAGATGAGGGCGTCGATCTCGTCGCGGGGGACGTCCACATAGCTGTTAAAATACTTGAACTGCCCGGCGCCGCGCGAGCCGATGGCCTTCTGGAGCGTCTGGGTGAAGGCTCTCGATCCCGTGACATAGTGAGCGTTGTAGCCCTTCCTCATCAGGTCGGCCATCAGGTTGACGGCGATTACCGACTTGCCCGTGCCGGGTCCGCCTTTGATAAGAACGACGCGCTTTCGCCGGTCATGGATGCCGCCCGCCACGGAGCTCAGGACCTTGTCGAATACGACGAGCTGTTCGTCGAGGAGGGTAAATTCGCGCTCGCCTCCGATGACGGCGGCGACGTGCTCCATGAGCTTCTTGCTCGGGCGGTACTTGCCGTTGAGGACGCGGTCGAGAACTTCGATTCCGTTGCCGCGCTCGACTCTCGGCACCAGGAAATCGGCGAGAGCCGGGACGTCGTCGGCCGAGAAGACGGGGAACGCACGCAGGGTTTCGGAGAACTTCGTCGAGAGCAGAACGTCGTCCGGGGCAAAGGTGTAGTTGTGGAGATAGGAACAGGCCTCGAGCACGAGCGGATCCGGATCGTCGTAGAAGGCCGGGTGATAGTCCTCGAGATAGGTCTTGTACTGCCCGACTTGGACGGATGGATGGAGGACTTCCCTCTCGCTCCCGCCGAGGAACGTGACAACCTCGTTATCGCCCTCGGCCGGCTTGCAGGCTTCCCATTGCTTGAGCTCGATGACGATCGCGTTTCCCCGGCGCGCGGCGTCCCTCCCGGTAACCATACAGTCCAGACGCTTGGAGGACAGCGGAAGCTGGTATTCGAGAATGAGACTCCGTGATCATCGAGCTTGCAGTAGACGAAGAGGTTGGAAACGGCGCGGAGGGAGTTGCGCCAGGAGTTCATTTCAGATGGGGACGGATTCTGGCGTAAATAATGGAAATACGAGGCTTTGAGCTTTTCGGCAATCTGGTTGAGCTGGGCGTCCGCGATGAACTGCGTTGCGGTGCCGGCGTAGAGTCTCATTTAAACTCCGCGTGCTTCCTGGCGTTCCTCCGGGCTTTCACATGGAGCATTTCCTCCGGCTCTTCTCGAGCTTCGCGCGCGCGGTTTTGAGCGGAAAGATCAAGATGCGGTTGAGTCGCCGATATTCTAAAATTCATTCCCATCATCGTCAATTCCGCGGCCATCCCGTCAGCTCGAAAGGCCCATTTAGCCAGATTTGGGGCCCCCCTGTAAATCCCCCATATAGGTGAATCGCTGGGGGAAATCACTGCCATATGAGACAATTCGCCGGCTCCGCGCGTCCCTCGTAATGAAAGGTAAAGTCCGGTTTCCTCCTGAACCCTTGCTTAGGATAATAAAGACACTGGAAGTCTGCGAATTTTCCCGTCGTCTCCAAAAAAACTTCATTGCCGGTCCGATCGGCCCGCCCAAAGGGTGAAAATGGCGGTCCCGGTTCCGGCGCGCGCTCCGGGGTGCGGCAACCTATTCGGCTCGGAGTTCGTCTTAATCTTGAAACAGGAGTGCGAGTCCGATGAAAAGAACCCGCTTAATACTCTATCTGCTCATTCTCGCGGCGGTGGGCCGGGGGATTGTGGCCCTCCCGGCGGCTCAGGAATCCCTCGCTCGGCCCGGGCTTCAGATTCGCTTCTGGTTCACCGAGGCCGTCAGCACGGTTCCGCTCGACGGGCGGATCATCCTGGGTTTTCACAAGGACCTCTCGAAGTCCATCAACAGCCCTGACCTCTTCGACCCCCAGCCGACTTTTGCCTGGGACGTCCGCGGCTGGAAGCCCGGCGAATCGATCGTTCTGGACCATACGCGGGCCTCAAGCTGGAAAGGCGACCTGGATTCGCTCGACGGCTGGTACGGAGTCCAGGCCGTTTTCAAGACCGGGAAGGCAAGGTCCATTCGAGCCCAGGGCAACGCCGTGACCGCCAAGAACGTCGTCTTCATCGAAAAGGGAAGGATGTGCCGGCCGCTCGACCTCCTGTTCTCGATCCCGGTGCCGGGACCCGGGCCCTTCAAGGAGACCGACTTCATCAAAGAGGTGAATTTCACGAGCGAATTGCTGAGTCGGTTCTGCGGCGAGCCGGAGCCCATCCGGGCCGCGGTTATCCTTCCGCCGGGCTATTTCCAGGAGAGCTCCCGGGTTTACCCCTCGGTCTATGTCATGGGCGGATGGGGCGCCTCGCCTGCCGATTGCCTGGGTGCTTCCGCGGTTCAGCAGAAACGGTACGGCATGTCCGGTTTCGGCGAGGAGAAGGTGTTCATCTTTCTCGACCTCGAGTGCCGCAGCGGGTACCAGGTTTTCTGCGATTCCGACACGAACGGTCCCCGGGAAGAGACGTTCTTCCGGGAATTGATTCCGCACATCGAGAAGAGCTACAGGGTGGACAAGAACCCGCGCACTCGCTTCCTGATGGGCCAATCGACCGGGGCCTGGGCGAGCCTGTGGCTCCTCATCAGGCGCCCTGACCAGTTCGGCGGGGCCTTTGCCGGTTCTCCCGATCCGGTGGATTTTTCCGAGTTCATCGGGACCGACATCTATCAGAGCGGCGCCAATATGTACTTCGACCCGGCGGGAGGGAAGAAATACTTCACCCGCGAGGGCCCGCTGAGTTCGGTTTCCATAGAGGACTTCGTCGGCCTCGACCGGATAGCCGGCTGGGGCGAACAGATGTATTCCTTTGATGCGACCTTCAGTCCCAGGGACGGCAACGGCCAACCCCGGCAGCTCTTCGATTGGACCACGGGAAAGGTCGATCCCGGGGTCGCCGCGTCGTGGGTGAGCCATGACCTGAGCCGCGTCGTCTCTCGGCTCGACCAGCGGAGGCTGGATCTCCTGCAGGGCAAGATCCACATCTTCGTCGCCTCGGACGATCCATTCGGATTGAACAAGCCCGTCGAAGCCTTCCGGAACGCGCTTCTGAAGAGCGGCATTCAAGCGGACATCCGGTTGGTCGCCGGCGACAGCCACGCTGTCTGGAACGACGAGCTCCGGAAGGCCTGCCACGCGGACATGGACCGGATATGCCGCGAGGCGCGAGAAAAGGTAGCTCACTGATCAAGTCTCCGGCCGTCGCGCGTTCGTCGCCGGCTGAAGTCACGCCTTTCTCGTCCCTGGAAAAATAGGGGCAGCACAAAACGCCGCATCTGGGTCTATAATGACAGGCAGGATTGAAAAGCAGGAGATCCCCATGAGACTGAATCGTATCATCCGGAAGACCGCGCTCGCGGTTTTTGCGGCGCTCCTTTTGACCGTCGGGACGGTGACGATGACCCCGGCGCCGGCTTCGGCTCAGGGCAAGGCGCGGGCGTCAGCCCAGGGCGACCAGTCGCCCGCCTCTGCCCAGGGCCAATCGCAAGCCCAGCCCCCCGCCGCAGCGCCCGCAGCGGCGCCCGAAAAGGCCCAGTCCATCGAGGCCAGGGTCGACGCCCTGTTCACCCGGTGGAACAACCTGAGCACGCCGGGCGCGGCCGTCGCGGTCATCAAGGACGGGATCGTCGTCTACCGGAAGGGATTCGGCTGCGCCCAGCTCGAGTGTGGGATCCCCATCACGCCCTCCACGGTCTTCCACGTCGCCTCGGTTTCGAAGCAGTTCACGGCTATGGCCGTCACCATGCTCGAGGCGGCGGGCAAGCTTTCCGCGGACGACGACATCCGCAAGTACCTGCCCGAGATGCACGACTTCGGGACCAAGGTCACCATCCGCAACCTCCTCAATCACACCAGCGGGATCCGGGACCAGTGGGACCTCCTCGTCCTCTCGGGCTGGCGGATGGACGACGTCATCACCCAGGGCCAGATCATGGACCGCCTCGAGCGCCAGAGGGAGCTGAACTTCGCCCCGGGCTCGCGCTACCTCTACTCGAACGCGGGGTTCACGCTCCTGGCCGAGATCGTCGGCCGGGTCGGCGGCAAGCCGTTCACGGAATGGACCCGGGAGAACATCTTCGAGCCGCTCGGCATGACCTCGACCCATTTCCATCTCGACCACACCGAGATCGTCAGGGACCGGGCCTATTCCTACGACGGGGACCCCGAGCACGGGTTCAGGCAGGCCGTTCTCAACTATGCCAACGTCGGCGCGACGAGCCTCTTCACCACGGTCGAGGACATGGCCAACTGGCTGCGCAACTTCGAGGACAAGCGGCTCGGCGGACCGGAGGTCATGGACAGGATGCTGACCAGGGGCGTCCTCACCGACGGCACCGAGATCGCCTACGCCCGGGGGCTCGAGATCGGCGCCTACAAGGGCCTGAAGACGATCGGCCACGGCGGCGGCGACGCGGGGTTCCGGAGCCATGTCGTCTTTTTCCCCGAGACGCGCTTCGGCGTGGCCGTCTTCTCGAACCTCGGCTCGTTCAACCCGGGAGACATGGCGTATAAAATCGCCGATATCTACCTGGCCTCGCAGCTCAAGCCGGCCGGGGCCCCCGCGGCGGTCCCGGCGGCCCCGGCGCTCGCGGCGCTCACGCCCATCACCCTCCCGGCCAAGGACCTCGAGGCCATGGCCGGCACGTACTGGATCGAGTCCAGCCAGTTCCTGAGAAAGATCCTCCTCGACAAGGGCAGGCTCATCTACTTTCGCTCCGCGGACAGCCAGACCGAGCTGGAGCCGGTTTCCCCGACGAAGTTCCGGATGAAGGACTTGCCCGGCCCGGTCTATGTCGATTTCTCGGACAAGAAGGGAAGCGTTTACACCACCTACACCGTGACCGAAGCCGACGGCGGCAGGCCCGTCGCCAAGCGGATCGAGCCCTTCGAGCCGACCGAGGCCCAGCTCAAGGAGTACCTGGGGAGCTACACTTCAGAGGAGCTGGATACTCGCTACGATCTGATCTGGAAATCCGGCTCACTCTGGGTCACCGGCCAGGGGCATCAGGAGGACGCGCCCCTGATCCCGATGAAGAAGGACTTCTTCTCCTCGGGAGGCTATTTCAGGCTCCAGTTCGAGAGGGACGCCGACGGCGCCATCAGCGGCTTCAGGATCTCGACCGGCCGGGTCCTCAACCTCAAATTCGTGCGTGGGGCCTCAGCAAGTCAAAGAAAACACATCAGATCGCCAGTTTTCGACCCCGCTATTTGCCCTTGACTCGGCATTTTCGACCCCGAAAACGCGGACTTAAGGCTCTCGCGAATTGGGGATTATCCCTGCCGCGCCTTAAGTCAAAGAAGACTGCACGAAGAACGGTACCTGGTTTACGCAATGCCAAAAACTGGCAACGCGTAAACCAGGTACCGTTCTTTAAATCTGGGTTTCTTTGACGGCGAAGGAGCCGAAACCTTACTGATGCCCGAGATGCCCCGGCTTGCGGCCGCCTATAAAGAATCCCCACAGACCCACCCGGCGGACTCGGCCAACCCCGAATCCGGCGTTCGCCAGCAGCGCGGCGGCCTTGGACGGCGAGTAGAAGTGGAAGTCTCCGTCGTGGGGGACCGCCCGGAAAGCTGCGTTGAGAATCTGTCGCGCCGGCGTGAAGAAACACGGGTCGGTGATGAGCAGCCGACCGCCGGAACGCAGTACGCGACGGATTTCCGCGAGAGCGTCTCTCGGTCTGAAGAAATGGTGGAGAACCCCTGTCAAGGTCACGGCGTCGAAAGAGTCTGGGCCCCAGGGCAGAGAATCCTCCGCGTCCGCGGCCGCCAGCTCCACCGCCGCACCTGTCTTTGACAGCTTCTCCCCCGCAACCTCAATAATCCGCGGCGCAAGGTCGACCCCGAACAGCTCCCTCGCACCCGCCTCGGCGAGCCGTTCGAGGAGACGCCCCGTGGCGCATCCGACATCGAGAATCCGAAGAGAATCTATGTTCGGGCCCAGTTCTTGAACAAGGACCCGATCCCAAAGAGCGACCTGGCAGAACTCCTTCCAGATGCAAGTGTCGTAACGCGACGGCATCTTGAAGTTGTAACTGCGATAGCTGCTTGCCTTGTATCGATCGTTCTTTCGATACGAAGGCGTCTCGACCATTGCTACCTCTTCACCTCCAGCCCCCGGTTCTTCAGCAGCCCGTCGATCTTGGGCTCGTGGCCGCGGAACTTGACGTACAGGGTCATCATGTTCTCCGTGCCGAAGGGCTCGAGAACGTTCTTGCGGAAGGAGGCGGCCGTGGCCCGGTCGAAGATTCCGTGCTCCTTGAAGGCCTCGTAGGCGTCGCAGTCCAGCACCTCCGACCAGATGTAGGCGTAGTAGCCGGCCGAGTAGCCGCCGCTGAAGATGTGGTTGAAGTAGGTCGACCGGTAGCGCGGGACGATCTCCGGGATGAGCCCGATCCGGCCCATCACCCGGTTCTCGAACTGCCGGGTGTCGACCTCGGCCGGGTTCGGGAGCGTGTGCCAGGCCATGTCGAGGATCGAGGCCGCGAGGTACTCGCCGGTGATGAAGCCCTGGTTGAAGAGGCTGCTCCGCTCGAGCTTCTGCACGAGGTCGGCCGGGATCACTTCGCCCGTCTTCCAGTGCTTGGCGTAGACCGCGAGCAGCTCAGGCTCGAAGGCCCAGTGCTCCATGATCTGCGACGGGAGCTCGACCGAATCCCGCTCGACCGACCGGCCGCGGTAGCGTCCCTGCGAGAACAGCGTCGCCAGCGAGTGGCCGAACTCGTGGAAGAAGGTCTCGACCTCGTCGGTCGAAAGGAGGGCCGGGGCGTCGGCCGTCGGCCGCGTGAAGTTGCAGGTGATGGTCGAGATGGGGAGCACGCGCTTCCCCTCCTCGTACCAGGCCCGGCGGAAGGCCCCCGACCAGGCGCCGCTCCGCTTCCCCGGTCGCGGGTGGAAGTCCATGTAGAGGACGCCGGTCGGGCTGTCGTCGGCCTCCCGGACCTCGAACACCTGGACCTCGGGGTTGTAGCGCGGAAGGTCGGGCCGGGCCGCGAACTTCAGGCCGTAGAGCTTGCCGCACAGGGCGAAGATGCCGTCCCGGACGTTGTCGAGCTTGAAGTAGGGCCGGAGCGCGGAGTCGTCGAGGGCGTATTTCTCCTGGCGGAGCTTCTCCGTGTAGTACCACCAGTCCCACGAGGCCAGCTTGAACCCGCCGCCCTCGCGGTCAACGAGGGCCTGGAGCGCCGCGGCCTCCTCGCGGGCCTTGACCAGGGTCGGGGCCCAGAGCTGGTCGAGGAACTCGTTGACCCGCTCGGGGGTCTTGGCCATGTTCCGCTCGAGGACGAAGGCGGCGTGGCTCGGGTAGCCGAGAAGCGCGGCCCGCTCGCGGCGCAGGGCGGCGATCTTTTTCGCGATCTCCTTGTTGTCGAACTCGTTCCCGTTGTCGCCCTTCATGAAGTAAGCCCGGTGGAGCTTCTCGCGCAGGTCGCGGCGCTCCGAGTACTGGAGGAAGGGCGTCATGCTCGGAACCTGGATGGTGAAGACCCACTTGCCGTCCATCCCGAACTGCCTGGCCGTGGCGGCGGCCATCTCGACGACCGGCGCCGGGAGCCCGGCCAGGTCGGCTCGATCGTCGATGACGAGCTTGAAGGCGTTGATCTCGGCCAGGACGTTGTCGCCGTACTTGACCGAGAGGAGCGAGAGCTCCTGGTTGAGCTCGCGGAAACGGGCCTTTCCGGCCTCGTCGAGCAGGGCGCCGCCGCGCACGAAGTCGCGGTAGGTCGAGTCGAGCAGGAACCCGCTCTCGCGGTCGAGGTCGAGCGAGTCGCGCTTGTCGTAGACGGCCTTGACCCGGGCGAAGAGCTTCTCGTCGAGGCCGATGTTGTCGCGGTGCGCGGCGAGCATCGGCGCCGTCTGCTGGGCCAGGGCCTGGAGCTCTTTGTTCGTCTCCGCCGACCGCAGGGCGCCAAAGACGGCGCTGGCGTTGTCGAGGAAGATCCCGGTGTGGTCGAGGGCAGCGACGGTGTTCTCGAAGGTGGGCGGTTCGGGGTCGGCGACGATGGCGTCGACCTCGGCCTGCTCGCGGCGGATGCCCTCCTCGATGGCCGGCAGGAAATGCTCGGTCCGGATGCGGTCGAACGCCGGAACCTCGAACGGCGTGCCGTAGGGTTTAAAGAACGGGTTGTCGGCCGTGTCGGCCGAGGGGGCAGAGCCTCCGGCCCCGGCCGACGTCGCCGCCCCGGCCTTGGACGCATCCGCCGCGGACTTGACGGCCAGGTCGGACGCCCCGGTCGGCGTCTTCTCCGTGCATGCCGCGAAGGCCAGGAATATCAGAATAAAACCGGAAATGAAGACAATCGCACCGCTCATTCTCATCATAACCTCCATTCGGGGACGGCCTCCATGACTATCGGGGCGGCCCAAGGGATGCCCTTGATATACCAAACACCGCCCGGAAAAACAACACTTAACACTTGGGGTCGGGCCTCAACAAGTTGCACATATGAAACAATATGGCCTAAGAGAGTTATCGAATGGCGCCTTAAATCCGTCTTTTCAACCCCGAAAACGCCATCTTAAGGGCACTCGGCGCCCGAACCATGAGAAATGCGGAGCCCGCCCCGCATCTGGAGTTGACGAGGAGTCTCCCGCCCTCCCCCGCCGGAACAATTTCCTGAGGTCCGACCCCCAGTGTATTACAGCGATGTAAAGCGGCTCATCCGCAAGATCGGCGTGATGCCCGCCGGCCGCGCCGTCTCGATCGCCCGACAGGTCGCCGACGGTCTGGCCGAGGCCCACGCGCAAGGCATCGTCCACCGCGACCTCAAGCCGCAGAACATCATGGTCGACGAGGCGGGCGCCGCCCGCATCATGGATTTCGGCATCGCCCGCTCGCTCGAAAAGAAAAGCATCACCGGGGCCGGGATCATGATCGGGACGCCCGAGTACATGAGCCCCGAGCAGGTCGAGGGCAAGCCCGTCGACGCCCGCTCCGACATCTACTCGCTGGGCATCATCCTCTACGAGATGACGACCGGCCGCGTCCCGTTCGAGGGCGACACGCCGTTCACCGTCGGCGTCAAGCACAAGAGCGAGCCGCCGCGCGACCCGCGCGAGTTCAACCCGGCGCTGCCTCCCGACCTCGCGGCGCTTATCCTGCGCTCGCTCGAGAAGGACCCCGACAAGCGCTTCCCGACCGCGGGCGCCCTCATCGAGGAGCTGAGCCGCATCGAGCGATCGCTGCCCACGACCGAGCGCGTCGCCCCTCCGCGCCGCGAGCGCACGCGCACCCGAACCCGCGCAGGCACCCACACCTCGAAGCAGTTGACGGCGACCTTCGACGTCCGGAAGGTGGGCGTCCCGGCGCTGGCCGCGGTCCTCGTCGTGGCCGCGGCGCTCGTCCTGTGGCTCGTCGTCCTGAAGCGGCACGTCGTCCGCCCCCCCCGGCTCGGGCAAGCCGACGCTCGCCGTTCTCTACTTCGAGAACAACACCGGCGACGCCGGGCTCGACATCTGGCGCCGCGCCCTGCCCGAGCTGGTCATCGCCGACCTCACCCAGTCCCGCTACATCGACGTCGTCAGCGACAGCCAGATCTTCGGCGTCCTCCGCGAGCTCGGACTCGCCGACGCCGCCGAGTACGCCCCCGCCGACCTCAAGCGCGTCGCCGAGAAGACGGGCGCCACCCACCTCCTGCGTGGCAGCCTGACCCGGGCCGGGACGTCGTTCCGCATCAACACGACCCTCTAGGACGCCGCGACGGGCAAGGCCTCCGCCTCCGAGATGGTCCAGGGGGAAGGAGAGGCCAGCTTCCACATCATGGTCGACGAGCTCGGCCGCAAGATCAAATCGGGCCTCCAGCTGACGCGCCGGGAGATCGCCACCGACATCGACCGCGACGTGGGCCAGATCACGAGCGCCTCCCCCGAGGCCTACAAGCTCTACGTCCAGGCGCGGACCTACCACTTGGCAATGGACTACAAGAACTCGATCGCCCTGCTGGAGAAGGCCGTGTCCATCGACCCCCGGTTCGCCATGGCTTACCGCAGCTTGAGCACCGCCTACAGCAACATGGGGTTCCGCTCCAAGGCCGCCGAATATCGCCGGAAGTCCTTGGAATTCGCGGACCGCATCTCCGACCGCGAGCGCTGGCTCATCGAAGGCAACATCTACTACACGAAGGAAGAGACCTACGACAAGGCTCTCGAGGCTTTCGGCAAGGTCGTAGCGCTCTATCCAGACGACCCGCTGGCCAACAACGGACTGGGCTTGATCCATGGCTATATCGAGGAGCCGGAGAAGTCGTCCCAATACTATGAGGTCTGCGTCAGCAAGCCCGGGGCGCCCTATCTCTACTTCGACAACCTCGGGGTCGCCTACGCCGAGCTGGGGATGTACGACCGGGCCAGGGACGCCGTGCGGCGGTACCTTGAGACGGCCCCCGACACGGCCGACGCGCATCTCAACCTGGCCGCCTACGACCTGTACGAGGGGCGGTTCGAGGCGGCCTTCGCCGAGACGGACAAGGCCTTCGCCCTGGCGCCTTCGAACATCGACGTCTTCGCGACCGCGGGCGAGATCGCCTTGCTGAAGGGCGATTTCGCCCGGGCCGAAGCGGACATCGCCAAAGTGACGGATGCGGCCGTCAAGGCGAACAGGCCGTGGTTGCGGAGAGACCAGATCGCGCTGGACATGGCTCGCGGGCACTTCAAGGACGCCCTCGAGCAGATCTCTCTGGCCGAGGAGGAAGCACGACGCGTCGGGGGACTGGGAGGGTGCCCGTCGCGCGTACGAAGGCATCCAGAAGCTTACGGCGGGCCGCAGCTTTGCCGGCGCCCTCTACGCCCTGAGCTTCTATCGTCTGGGCCTGATCGAGGAGCGGCTGGGCGACAACGCGGCCGCCCGTCGCAACTACGAGCGCTTCCTCGGGCTCTGGAAGGACGCCGACCCCGGCCTCCCCGAGCCCGCCGCCGCCCGCCGCCGCCTTCGTTTGGGGTCAGACCAAGCTAAATAACAGATAAGGCTTCGACTAGCTCCAAAAAAAGGCCCCTTTTCAACCTTTCATTTTCGGCCCCGAAAACGCGGACTTAAGCGCGCGCAATCGACCCGCAGCCGTACCCTCTCCTTAGGCACAACGAGCCCGCCGATCGACTACTTGTCTTCTGGAGGCCCCATCTCCCCCGACAGCCAGTCGAGGTAGGACCGGCTGCCGGCCGCGACCGGGAATGCGACGATCTCGGGAACCTCGTAGGTATGGACCGCCCGGATGGCCGCCTCGACCTCGTCGTAGAGGCCCGCGGACGTCTTGACGACGCAGAACCACTCCGCGGCGGTCTCGAGCCTTCCCTTCCACCAGTAGGATCTCGAGACGGGACCCGCGACCTGGACGCACCCGGCGAGCCGCCCTTCGAGGAGTCTCCGGGCGATCGTGTCCGCGCGCTCCTTTGTATCGACCGTGGTGACCACCTGAATGAACTCGGTCATGCCCCTCCTCCAGGTCTAATGCCTGATTCCCGTCGTCCCGGCCGGCCCGAGACGCCGAACACAGGCCGCGAACAAGGCCTGCGTTTCGCCCCCCCGGCACCGATTCCGGCCGTCCGGCTATCCACGGAGGAACTCCGGCGGAACGGCTTTCAGCCTGGAAATATCCCGCTCCCTGTCCCTGACGTCGAACCCGGAAGCGCAGACCACGCGGCAATCGTCGCACGCCCCACAGGGGTCGCCGGGAAGGTCGAGGGTGTCGAGCGTGCGCCGGGCCTGGGCCACGTCACGGTATCCGTAGGCGTACATGTAGCTCCGCATCAGCGTGGGGATCTCCAGGCTCGCCGGGCACTGCGGAACGCACCGCCGGCACTGCTGACAGTAGAGGCTCGCCTCGAGGCTCAGCTCCGCCGACTTGAGGTCCTCGATCTCCTCTCCCGAGAGCTTGATGTCCTTGAGCATCCCCAGGTTCTTCCGCAGCTCCTCGACCGCGGACATCCCGGACACGATGCTCGAGACGTTCCCGTTCTGGAGCACCCACTTCAACGCCGCGTTGCTGTTGAACGGCCGCGTCTGGTTCCTGTCCCGGGCGCCTCCCGCCGTCGTCTTGAAGGCCAGGATGCCCAATCCCGCCTTCGCCGTGTAGGCCAGGGCATTGTCCATCGCCTCCTTGTCCGTGATCTGGTAGTTGTAAGACGTCATGGCGATCTCGTAGACCTTGGCGTCGGCCGCGGCCCTGATCGCCTCCTCGCACGAGCCGTGGGTGGCGATTCCGGCGAAGCGGATCTTGCCTTGCGTCTTGAGCCGCGTCAGGGCCTCCAGGATCGGATCGAAGATGATGAACTCCCTCTTCGCGGCATAGGGAACGAGCAGGATGTCCACGTGATCCAGCCCGAACCTTTCGAGGCTCTCCTCCGCCGTCTTCATATACGACTGGGGCTTCATGTCCTTGGGCATCGTGCCGGTCCTGGGCTTAAGGCCTTCGGGCGTCGCGGCCGTTCCTACGACGAACGAATCGCGCGGAAGGTTCCTCAGGGCCTCCCCCACCAGCCGCTCGTTGTTCCCGTGGCCGCAGTAGGTGGCCGAAAAGAACAGCTTGATGCCCCCGTCGTATCCCTGCCGGATGAAGTCGACGCTGGTCGCGTTGGCCGTCCCCATGCTGATGAGAGGAGTCGTGATGCCGGTCTTTCCGAGCGGACGGCCGGGAAGCGACGGAGGCGCCTCCGACAGCGCGCCCTTGCCGTCGCCTCGTGTGACGCACGCCCGCAGGCCCTCGACCTCGCCCGAACCGCGCCCCGCCCCCCTTTCGGCGCCCCCCGCAGAGCGCGGCTTCCACGCCCCCGGAACGACGGCGGCCCCGCAGATCCCGGCCAGACTTTTCTTCAAAAATTCACGGCGCTGGTTTCGTCGCATATTTTCGTCCTTTCTCCCGATTTCCCGACCGACGGCGAACATACCAGAGCCCCGCATTTCGTGTCAATTGATTTGGACTTGTTTGGATTTGGGGTCAGACCAAGCCAAATAGCAGATAAAGCTTTTAGCCCGAAAATGCGGAGTTAAGGGTCAAAATGCGGCCCTTTTTAGGCCTGTTTATAGCCCTATCAGCAAGATATCTTGGTCTGACCCCAACCTTGACAGACCCCAACCTTGACATCCGGCTCGGCCGCGATTTATGATTTTCACCGGTCAGGTGGATAGATGACGTTACCTCCAGGGACGCGACTCGGCCCCTATGAAATCATCGCCCCGCTGGGCTCGGGGGGCATGGGTGAAGTCTACCGCGCCCGCGACGAGCGCCTGGGCCGCGAAGTGGCCGTCAAGGTCCTTCCCGCGGCCGTCGCCTCCGACCCCGAACGCCTGGCCCGCTTCGACCGGGAAGCCCGGGCCTTGGCCCAGCTCTCGCATCCGGCCATCCTCTCGATCTTCGACTTCGGGAAAGCGGGCGAGACGACCTACGCCGTCACCGAGCTCCTCGAGGGCGAAACCCTGCGCGAGCGTCTGGGACGCGAACGCCTGTCCTGGCGGCGGGCCGTCGAGATCGCGACCGCCGTCGCCGACGGGCTGGCATCGGCCCACGGCACGGGGGTCGTCCACCGCGACCTCAAGCCCGAGAACATCTTCCTGACCCGCGACGGCCGGGCCAAGATTCTCGACTTCGGGCTGGCCAGGATCGACCCGGTCGCGACCACCGCTCCCGCCTCGGGCAACGAGACCCTGTCCGCCGCCGGTCCGCCCGCCGTGCTGCCCACCCTTCCCCTCGGCGCGGCCGACACGCAGCCCGGTATCGTACTGGGAACGGTCGGCTACATGTCGCCGGAACAGGTCCGCGGCGAGCCCGCCGACGCCCGCTCCGACATCTTCGCGTTAGGCTGCCTCCTGTTCGAGATGCTGACCGGCAAAATGGCCTTCAAGCGCGACACGGCCGCCGAAACGATGACCGCGATCCTCAAAGATCCGGTTCCGGAGATCGGGCTTCCCGCGGCGGCCGCCGAGGCGTCGGCCGATCTCGATTGCATCGTCGGCCACTGCCTGGAGAAGAATCCCGGGGAGCGCTTCCAGTCGGCGAGCGACCTGGCCTTCAGCCTCCGCGAGGTCGCCAAACCGGCGACCCGTCCCGCCTCCCGTCCGCTTCCGGACGCCACGCAACGCCGACGGCGCCGCCGCCTGCTTCTGGCGGCCGTCCCGATCGCGGCTCTGCTGGTCGTCACGGCCGGCCTGCTCCTCATCCTGAACCGGGGAGCCCGCATGCCCGCGATCCCGGCCGCCGGCGCCGCCTCCGGCCCGGGCGGGCCGTCACCAGGCGAGCGCATCGCGATTCTGCCTTTCGAGAACCTGGGGGTCGGGGACGACGCCTTCTTCTCGACCGGCGTGACCGACGAGATCACGGGACGCCTCGCCTCGCTCCAGGGCCTGGCGGTCGTCTCGCGAACGAGCGCCTCCCAGTACGCCGGAACGTCCAAGAGCGCCCGCGAGATCGGCGGCGAGCTCGGCGTGCAGTATCTCCTCACGGGGACGGTCCGCTGGGCCCGCGGACCGGGCGCCCCGGAGCGGGTCCGAATCACTCCTCAGCTCATCCGCGTCGCCGACGACACCAGCCTGTGGGGGCAGATCTACGAGTTCACCATGGACGACATCTTCCGGGTCCAGTCCGAGATCGCCCGCTCGGTCGTCTCGAAGCTCGGCCTCACGCTGCTCGAGCACCAGCCCGGCTCGCTCGAGGACCAGCCCACCGCCAACATGGAAGCCTACCAGGCCTTCCTGCGCGGCCGGTTCCTGACCCGTCAGCCCCACTTCACTCTCTCGACCTGGCTCGACGCAGTGGGCCACTACGAGCGCGCGGTCGCTCTCGACCCGGGATTCGCCCTGGCCTGGGCGGAGCTCTCCAAGGCCCATTCGCGCCTCGTTTATTTTCGCTACGACATCTCGCCCGAACGGCACGAGGAAGCGCGCCGGGCCCTGGACCGGGCCCGCGAGCTGGCGCCCGGCTCCCCGGAGGTGCACCTCGCGGCCGGATATTATCACCTGTGGCTGGAGCGCGACTCCGCTGCCGCCCTGGCCGAGTTCGAGGAGGCCTCCCGGGGGATGCCCAACAGCGTCGAAGTGCAGAGCGCCAAGGGAGAGCTGTTCCGCCTGCACGGCAACTGGCCGCGGGCGGTCGAGGCGTTCGAGACGGCCAGCGAGCTCAGCCCGCGCGACGGGTCGGCCAAGGTCGATTTCGAAGAAACGCTCTGGTGGCTCCGCCGCTATCCCGAAGCTGCCGAAGCGGGCGACAGGGCCATCGAGCTGGCTCCTGACCAGCCCTGGTCGTATCTCACGAAAACCTTCACCCTCTGGAGCTGGAAAGGCCGGGACAGCCTGGCCGAGACGCGCGTGCTCCTGGAATCCGTGCCCGAGGATCACGAGTGGGCCGACTGGGCCTGGTTCTGGCAGGAGGCCCACGAAGGGCGCTTCCGCGAGGCCATCGCCCGCATGGAGGCGGACCCGGAGGGCTGGATCCGGATCAAGATCCAGGCGGCCCCGAAGGCCCTGTTCGCGGCGACCATCCAAGCCTCCCTCGGGGAGGTGAAGAGCGCCAGGCGGAATTTCGAGACCGCTCTCCGGCTGCTCGAACCCGAGGTCGAGTCCTCCCCGGACGACGGCCGCTACCACAGCTCTCTCGGCGTCGCCCTGGCCGGGCTCGGCCGTCGTGACGAGGCGGTCCGCGAAGGACGCCGCGGCGTCGAGCTGCTGCCGCTCTCCAAGGATGCCGTTTACGGAATCCCGCACGTGCTCGATCTCGCCCTCATCTACGCCCTCCTCGGAGACACCGGCGATGCCGTGGCCCAGCTCGAGATTCTCCTGTCCCGCCCGGGCTGGATGAGCGCGCCCTACATCAGGATGGACCCCCGCTGGCAGTCCCTCCGCGGCCGCCCGGCCTTCGAGGCGCTGCTCGCCAAATATGGGGTCGGGCCACGATAAGCCGCTCAAAAAGAAGAAATTAACCTAAAAAAAGGCCCCGATTTAAGCCTTAACTCCGCATTTTCGACCCCGAAAACAAGGACTTAAGGTTCGACGCCAGGAAAATTCGCGGGACTAATTTCTTCGCCGCTTGCTTTTGCTTCCGCTTCTGCGCTTGAAAGTGAATCATATGGTGGTTTATAATGATTAATAATATGACTCATAAAGGCGAAGGTGCCAGTCGGGGCGCATGAAAACCATAACGATTCACGGCGTCAGCGAGGAAATGGAAAAACTCATCCGCGAGCGAGCCAAAAAAGAGGACCGGAGCGTCAATAAAGTCGTGAAGGACCTTCTGGGCAGCGCCCTGGGGCTCGAGGAAAAGGTCAACGACTACCGTGCGGATTTCACCGACCTTTTCGGCATCTGGTCCGACGAGGAAGCCGCGAGCTTTCTCGATTCCCTCGACGATTTCGAGCAGATCGACGAAGGCGATTGGCGATGAACCGGATCCTGCTCGACACAAACGCCTACGCCCGGTTCCTGGCCGGAGACGAGAAAGTGATGCAACACCTTGGCGCGGCCGAACACGTCTACATGTCCGTATTCGTCCTGGGCGAGCTCCAAGCCGGATTTCGGGCGGGCCAAAAGGGCGCGGAGAACCGCGGGATCCTCGAGCGTTTCCTGGCCAAGCCGACCGTCGCCGTGCTCGAGGCGACCCGCGAGACGGCCGAAGTCTTCGGGATGGTCAAAGATTCGCTCCGCAGAGCCGGCCGGTCTATCCCGATCAACGACGTCTGGATCGCCGCCCACGCCGTCGAAACCGGCTCCGTTCTCGTCACCTACGACGGGCACTTCAAGGACGTCCCCGGCCTTCGCCTCTGGGACTGGCTATTGGCCGGCTCGGCTTCGGGCCGCCGAGATCGGCGGCCTCGGCAACGATAGCCGGCGTGCTTCGAGGCCCGGTTCGAGTTCCGCCGGAAAGCCTTTCGGAAATCCCGCCCACGGCCAACTCAGAGATTGCTTGACTGCCGCGCCTTCCGTACTATATTCTAGCCGCGAATCAGAAGGAGATCGAAGGAGGACGGGGAATGAGAAAAGCGCTACTGTTGTCGGCCGTTTTCCTGGCCATGGCGGCCACGCTGTCGACGGGCCCGCAGGTCGTGGGCCAAACCGGGCCGCAGGCCGGGCCCCGGGCCGGGGAAGCCTCGATCGTGCCGGGCCGCTACATCGTCGTCTTCAAGCCCGCCGTGGCCGACGCCCCCGGCTTGGCGTATGGGCTGGCGGGAATGCACGGCGCGACGCCGCGGCGCGTCTACCAGCACGCGCTCAAAGGCTTCGCGGCCGCCCTTCCGGACCAGGCCGTCGAGGCCCTGAGGCGCAATCCCAACGTGGCTTACATCGAGCCGGATTCCGTGGTCTGGGCTTCCGGTATTCAATCAAATCCGACGTGGGGACTGGACCGCATCGACCAGCGGAGCCTTCCGCTCGATCATGCCTATAATTACGACAGCACGGGCGCGGGCGTCACAGTCTACGTCATCGACACCGGCATCCGCTTCTCCCACACGGAGTTCGAGGGCCGCGCCTTTTCAGGCCCGGACTATGTCGATGACGACGGGTCCGCAGACGACTGCGACGGCCACGGAACGCACGTCGCTGGAACCATCGGAGGCATGACCTACGGCGTGGCCAAGGGGGTGAAGCTCGTCGCGGTCAGGGTTCTCGACTGCAACGGTTCGGGCTACACGAGCGACGTCATCGCCGGCGTCGACTGGGTCACGGACGACCATAGCGGCCCCTCCGTGGCCAACATGAGCCTGGGCGGCGGGGCCAGCGACGCCCTCGACGAAGCCATCAGGACCTCGATCGCCCAAGGCGTCGCCTACGCCGTGGCGGCGGGCAACGGCAACGCCGCCGGAATCGCCCAGAACGCCTGCCGGTATTCGCCGTCCAGGGTCGCCGAAGCCATGACGGTCAGCGCCACCGACAGCACCGACAGGAAGGCCTCCTGGGCCAACTACGGCGACTGCGTCGACTGGTTCGCCCCCGGAGTCGGGATCACGTCCGCCTCTATCGACGGCGGCACGGCGACGATGAGCGGGACGTCGATGGCCACGCCGCACACGGCGGGCGTGGCGGCCCTCTATTTGGAGGCCAACCCGACGGCCACTCCGCAGCAGGTCCGCGACGCTCTCTACGCGGCGACGACCAAGGGAGTCGTCACCAGCTCCAGGACGGCCAACAATCATCTGCTCTACAACCTCAACACAGCCTCTTCGGAAGACAACAACCCGCCCACGGCCGATTTCACCTATGCCGTGAACGGCCTGACGGTAACCTTCGAGGATATCAGCAACGATCCCGACGGCTCGATCTCAGGCTGGAGCTGGACCTTCGGCGACGGCGGGACATCAGCGCTGCCGGAACCTTCGCACATGTACACCACCGAGGGCACCTACACGGTTTCGCTGACCGTCACGGACGACGACGGCGCGACCGGCACTGCCACCAAGGCCGTCGCCGTGACTTCAGGCTCGAGCGGGGAGATCACATTGACCGTGACCCCACGTACCGCCAAGAACGTTCCCTACGCCGACCTCGCGTGGACGGGGGCCGTCGGGTCCAAAGTGAACATCTACCGGAACGGCACCCTCATCGTCACGACGATCAACGACGGGTCCTACACCGACAGCCTGAGGAAAGCCGGTTTCGGGACCTACACGTACAAGGTTTGCGAGACCGACGGTTCCGCCTGTTCGAACGAAGTAACGGTCACATTTTAGGGGTCGGGCCACGATAAGCCGCTCAAAAAGAAAAAATTAACCTAAAAAAAGGCCCTGATTCGAGCCTTAACTCCGCATTTCAGGCCCCGAAAACGGGGACTTAAGACTCGAGCCCCTTCCGACTCCGAAATTTCCTTCAGATCTCCTTATTGCCCCAGACGTCCCGGATTTCTTTCCACGCGTAAACCCGCGGCCGGGCGAAGGGGCGCGCGACACGCTCGATCGCCTCTCCCCTGACCTCGATCTCGTCGAGCCGCGTCGGCGTCATCCCGGCCTTGTTGGCCCACTGGAAGGTCGGAACCTCGTGCGGCTCGAAGCCCATGCAGCGGGCGGCGACCATGTCCGCCGCCAGCGGGTTCGTGCCGGCGATGATGAGCCCCATCTTGACCAGCGTCCCGTTGGACGGGCCCTCGCCCTCCATGGCTGTCGAGGCGTCGACGACGACCAGCCCCAGCTTGTTGGCCCGGACCATGTCGATGATGGCCACCGCCGTCCCCGACGGCTCGACCTTCGACGCGTGGTCGTGCATGTCCCAGCGAACGGCGTTATAGACGGTTCCCGGGTAGAGCCCGATGAGATTCTTCATGCCGAGCGTCACATGGGCCAGCTGGTGGGTCTTCATCATCGGGACCGAGCAGAGAAGATCGATCTCGGTGAGCGAGCGGTGGAGGGAAAGCTTCTTGAAGGCGAACCCGCCGGGGACATCGACCTCGACCATATCGCCGGTGTGGAGGTTGACGAGCGGGACGCCGAGCGACTTGGCCATCGCCGTGTAACCCAGTATGTAGAACGTGGACTTCTGAATGCCGTCCAGGAGCTCCGGTTTCGACGTCCGGAAAACCTCCTGTCCTCGGACATTGAAAGGGGGAGCGGCCGCGGAGCCCTCGCCGATGACGACGTCTTTCCCGGCGCTCCGCATCAAGGTGGCCAGCGTCTTGACCACCTCGGGCTTGGTGGTGGCGTCGCGGCTCGGGGAAACGAGGTTCGGCTTGAGCATGATCCGCTCCCTGCCGCGGGTGACTTCGGCGATGCCGCCCAGGAGGTCGACGGCTTCCTCGACGGCCCGGGGGATGTTGTCCTCCCTGACCCGGACGATACCGACAACGGGCTTTGACGCGGGGGCGGCGTAGGACAGGGCGGAAGCCCCGACCGCGAGCCCCGCGGCGGTCTTGAGGCCCGCCTCGAGGAAATCCCTTCTCGTAAGAAGGCGGGGTTGCCCATGGCCGATTCCGCAAGTTTTCGGGATAGCGGGTCCTCGTTCGGGCTTTTTCCCGGGTCCTTTTTCGGAAAGGCTCATAATCCGCCTCCATAAATGGCGTTCCGGCCCAAAGCGCCGGCTCGGTTCCCCTGTGCTTTTTCTATCACGTCTCATCCGCCTGGTCAACGTTCCGTCCCGTTCGGGCTACCGGCCTCATCCAGGGCCTGTTGCCGGGGCGAGGTGCGGCGCCCTGATCTTCGGAAAGTCAAAGTGATTGGGGTCGATGATTGGGGTCAGACCAAGCCATGCTGCACAAAACGCAATAATTGCGTCCGGTTTAAAGCCAATCCGCATTCCTTTTGAAGTTCGTGGCGGCGAACCTGGCCTGGTAGGGGTAGCGGACTTTGACGACATCGAAGTCGCCGTCATGAGGCTCCTCGTAAACGTTGAGAAGCGGGGCCGAGCCCGGGTAGTGGATGTTGCTGGCCCCCGCCCCGCCGAACGAGACCAGGGCCTCGACGACCTCGCCGTCCCGCACGGCGGCCACGACCGTTTGGAGAAAAGGCCGCGCTCCCCGCATCACGGCCGCGGTCGACCCGATGTTCCCGGCGGGCATCACCTGAACGTAACGATAAGTTTCGTCGGGGAGCCAGAACTCGGTCCGGTCCGAGACGCGGACGAAAGCGCTGCCACCCTCGCAAGGGAGGACCTTGGCCGAGCCCGTGAAAACGCGTTCCAGGCCCCGGCCGACAGGCCGGACGGCTTCGTTGACGGGCGAGACATCCCTCGCGAACCGCCCCAGGCCCTCGGCGAGTTCCTCGGCAAAGGCCCGGTGGTCGCCCTGGACATAGATGTTCTTCGGGCAATAGCAGGCTGCGCCGTCGAAGGCCGAGATGTCGCAGACGAGTCCCTCGATGGCGCGGGCCCGGAGCTCGGGCACCTCGGCGAATTTCCGTCCGACATAAGCCGCGCCCACCTTTTGCCCGTGGGCGAGGATGTTGGGCGGCGGCAACGGCCGCCGGCGCCGGTCTCGCGCCCGCCGTCCCACCTCGCGGATCGTGGCCTCCGACCCGAGGACGTTGACGGCGTCCGATTCGGCCAGGACGGGGTCCTCGACCCCCGGGTCCCCGCCTTTCCAGTAGCCGCAGGCCATCGTCTCCCGGAGGAGCGGCGCGAGTTCCGCCATCTTGGCCAGATAGATCATCGGGAAGACGGCCGACGTCGACGGGAGCTTGATGATCTGGGCCGCCCCGCCCCCGCGACGTACCGGCAGCCCGATCCGGGCCAGGATGGCCGAGTACCCGACGACGTTTCCGGACACGAAATGGGTGAGCAGGCCGGGCTCCCGCCACTTGGCGAAAGGGGTGTTCGCCCCGAAGCGCTTCAGGTGGCCGAAGACCGTTTCGACCGGACGGCGCGTCCGGAAGGCCACCTCCACGAATCGCCCGCGCAAACCGCGGTCGTAGGTCGCGAGGGGAGAAAAAATGCCCAGGCCGAAGCGCTCGATATCGTGGCGCGAGAATCCGTCGACCCGCTGGACGAGGTCCACGACGGCCCGGACCTCGGGGTTTGAAAGGTCGGCAAAGTGACTGTCCAGGCGGTCCATCGCGGCTTCAATCTCCGGGAGCGCGAGCCGCGAGAACACGTCGTCGGCCCGGAGGCGGAGCAGGCGGACGAGGCTCCGGATCGGGGCGAGCTCGAAGACCGGGAACCGAAGCTCGACCCCGGCGGCGGTCTCGGACGTCATGGACTTGACGTAGGGGTCCTCCAGGACGACCCGGGCTGCGCCGCGGACGTCAGGGGCCGAAGGCGGGCCCGAAGGCAGGGCGGACGGCAACGCCGGGACGCTCGCTTCTTTAAACACCTGCGATCTCCGCCGCCTTGAAGGCGCACCCTTCCGTGCCGCTCACGCCGGCCGCCCGGTACCGGGCGATCCTCGAAAACGACTCGACCTCGCCTCCCGCCGAGGCCTGGACGATCTCGGCCGTATCGAACTGCAGGACGCTCACGTTTGCCGCCGCCGGGCATCCCGCGGCACCGGGCGCGACGACCTTGATCAGGCCGCGGCCCGATCGCAAAGGGAGCTCGGTTTCCGGGTCGACGATGTACACCCGGCAGTCCTCCGAGGGGCTGAAGAGAAAGTCGCCGAGGTCCGGCTCCCAGTAGCCCTCGACCTGGGCCGGCGACTCGGTGAAGCTGTAGACGTCCTTGATGTTCGTCCGCCGGAGGGCGGGGTCGATGCCGAAGACCGAGGAGAGGCGTTCGACGAAGGCGGGCTTGTCGATCTTCTCGCCGCGGATAGAGCCCTTGGCTCCCGAGTAGCCGCCGCCGCTGAAGGCGACGTGTCCCTTCCCATGGAGCGAAAACTCGCCGTCACGGAAATCGGCGAGGTACGGGTTGAGGAGCAGGGTCAGGCCGCCGAGCGAGATGTCCGAGCCTCGGGCCTCGGCGGCGCGGATGACCGACCCCACGGCCGCGGAAGGCATTTTATCGATCACCGGCGGGCGCCCGAGGAGGCGGTTGCGGAGGGTTCCGGGGAGGTCGATGTCGACCGTCACGTGCATTTCGTCGACCTTGCGGGAGCCGCCCTCGAGCGCGAGCTGCATCCGGAGGACGGCTTTCCGGCCGACCCGGGCGGCTTTCCTGGAGAGCGCCCGGAGAATCCGGAGGGCCGGAGCGAAGGCCAGGCCCACCGTCGAGCCCGGCGCGACGAAGGTGCGTCCATAGCGTGCGGTGACCGCGGCCAGGTCGTCGGGGCTCGTCAAAACGTAGCTTGGGTCTCCCGAGGTGCTGCTCGACACCTGGAAGACTCCCTGAGCCGAGAGGTCGTTGAGGTCCTCGATAAGGCCCTTGGAAAGCTTGAACGCTGTGGAGACGACCGAAGGCAGCCGGTAGTAGGCCCCGTCCGTGACGATGGACTCGAGATCGCGACGGGCCAGGTTCCCGTGGGTGCAGAGCCGCCTGTAGTAGTCGAACCGGTCGTACTGGTGCAGGATCGAGGCTCTCAGAAGTTCCCGGAAGCCGGGCGCCAGGGCGGGGGCGCGATCGCGCGCCGACGCGGCCCGGATGGAAGGCGAGGCCGCCGTCGCCTGCCCGGTGACGGATGCGGACCCGGGGAGGGACGCGGCGGCGGGAACCGATTGGGTGGCGGAAACCGTACCCGCGGTCGATTGCCTCATGTCCATGGCAGCCTCCTGATGCTCTTCGCGTTCACCGTCCACATGATGGGCTTCCGCCGGGCCGGAGTTGTCAAGAACTTGCTAATGATCCGCAAACTTTTCCTGAATTCGGGACGGGCCTCGGGAAGCGGCGGATAGGAGGACTTAGGCTTCTAAAACGGCACGAGAAAAATTGCCGGAGTACTTTTAAACAATCTACGTTTTGGGACTCCGCCCCAGATGGAGATGAAGGCGACCGTCCGGGCCGGGCTCGAAGCGGACGAGCTTGGGCGGGCGGATCCCGCCGTCCCAGGTGAAGAACTCGCGCTCTCCGGACGGGTAAAGACGCAGACGAACAGCAAGTCCGCGCGCCGAAGCGCCGAGGAGCCGGCTCTCCCGATCGAGGTCCCAGACGTAGGTCCGGTCGAACGTGCCGCGCTCGCAGTGGAATCGGACGACGGTCTCGTCGCGGTCCCGGGTGGCCGCCGACCCGAGGATCTCGTGGCGCAGGATGCGGCCGTATCGTTCCTCCATCTCCTTCGAAGCTTCGGTCCAGGAGGCCTTCAAGCGCTCGACCGTCACGTCCCCGTAGGCCTCGGCGAGCGGCCCGAAATCGCCTTTCCTGTAGGCGGTAACGATCTTGTCCATGAGCCGCGAAAGCCGTTCGAGCCGGCCGGGCTTCGCCTTCCGGACGGAGTGCAGGGCGTCGAACGCGGCCTGGCCCCCGGCCTCGATGAAGAGGGCCCCGCCGTCCATGGTCACACGGAAGGCGTTGCCCGCCGCGGCCGCGGACCGCCCGGTCCACGGGTACGTCCCCACGCAGGCCTTCAACGCGGCCTCGCCGCCGGGAATCTCCACGACTTCGGGGATCACGGGGTACGCCCTCCCCGCCAGGAGACGCGCTTCGATCTGCTCGAGCAGCATGTTCGCAACCCGCGTCTCCGAAACGACGTTGGTCATGAGAAAGACGACGAGCCGCGCCTCGGGCACGATCGCCATGTCCGCGAAGAAGATGCCGTTGCCGCCGTTGTGGGTGACGACCTTCTCGCCGTTCGGTCCCTTCGCGACGACCCAGCCGTAGCCGTAGTAGCTGTCCGCCCCGCGCTCTTTCACGTGCGGGGACCAGTATTCCTTCATCGACGCCGGGCCGAGAACCCGGCCGTCGAGCAGCGCTTCGGCCCAGCGGAGCATGTCGTACACGGTCGAGTTGATGCCGCCGTTGGCGCGGAGGGCCCAGTACGGGCCGTCGGGGGCCATCGGACGTTCGAGGATGGTGCCCCAGCGCTTCCCTTCGAGATAGCCCTGGGCGAGGCGGCCGTCGCCCCAGCGCGGCAGGAGGTAGCCCGTTTCGTACATCCCGAGCGGCAGGAACAGCCGCTCGCGCAAGAAGGTTTCGTAGCTCTCGCCCGAGAGCTTCTGGATGATCGCGCCGAGCAGGCTGAAATTCGCGTTGGCGTACTCGTACCCCGCGCCGGGAGCGAAGAGCAGCGGCCGGGCCAGCACCTTGCGGACGTACTCGTCGAGCGTGACCTCCGTGAAGTCGCCGATCTCCTCCGGGTCCGACAGGCCCGAGGAGTGCGTCAGGAGGTGATAGAGGGTGATCGCGGCCTTGTCGGCCGGGACGCTCTCGAAGTAGCGGCCGATCGGGTCGGAGACGCTGAGCTTGCCGTCTTCCTCGAGCTTGAGGATGGCCGCGCCCGTGAACTGCTTCGTGATCGAGCCGATCGTGCTGACCGTGGCCGGGTTCCAGCGGAGGCCGCGCTCGCGGTCGGCCAGGCCGCAGCCGGAGGCGAGTACGGGGTCGCCGTCTTTCGCGACGAGGACAACGCCCGCGAAACCGAGCTTCTCCAGGCGCGAGAGGTAGGTGCGCGTGTCGTCGGCCGCGGCGGTGAGGGCGGGATCGGCGCGCGGTGGCGCGTTGGTGTCTGCGGCCTCGAAGCCGGTGGAGACGGCGCAGGGCGCGACAGATTCCGTGGCTCCGACATCCGTGTGCCTGGCGGCCAGGCGGCCGTCGGGAACTTTGGTTCCGTTCGTGGCAGCCGGCAGCATCATCGCGCCCGAAGCGGCAACCAGAAACAATGCCGATACGACACCGCGTGCAATTCGTTCTTTCATTCGACGCCTCCATGTTCGTGATAACCGGGATCGTATATTTATTAATACCACAGAGCGCATCAAGTGGGCCGCAAAACGTGGACTTAGGGCCAAGGACAACCCCGGTTCCTTAATGATTTAAAACATTATTAACCACATATCTTGGGCTGATCCCTGTCTATTGACCGGCGGCCGTTCCATATGATAAAGAGGCGGTGTTTCATAATCGCAACCGTCACGTCCCCGAGGACGAAGGAGGTCGCTCATGTCCGGGAAAGAGAGACTGACCCGCCGGGCGTTCATCGGCCGGGGCGCGGCCGGGCTGACGTCAATCGCCTTCTCGTCGGCCCTGCTCGACATGCTCGTCGCGACGACGGGCTGCAAGTCCGGTCCGGGCGGATCCCCGGGCTGGGCGCACCTCATCCTCCCCGAGGACGTCCTGGCCAAGGCCGTCGCCGCACTGATGAGCAAGGGCGCCGATTTCGCCGACGTCTACGTCGAGCGGGCGGCCCTCGACTCGGCCCTGAGCGACGACCGGAAGATCAACACCACGACCACGATCGAGAAAGGCGTCGGCCTGCGCGCCGTCAAGGGCGGCCGCACGTTCTACGCCTACACCGACAGCTTCGAACCCGAGCGCATCTGGGAGACGGCCCGCTACGTCGCCGACGCGGCCGCCGCCCCGGCCGCCTCGTCGGCGCCGCCCGTCGTCACGCTTGCCCCTCTCGCCTCCACGCTCTCGTTCCCCATCAAGCCGCTCCCCTCCGAGATCGGAGTCGGCGCCAAGATCGAGCTCCTCAAGGGGCTCGCCGACAGGGCCTGGGGGGGTGACGCGCGTGTCGTCCAGGTTCTCCAGCTCATGCGCGAGATCGTGCGACAGGTCCAGATCGCCACGTCATCGGACGCGCTCATCAACCAGACGCTGGGCCTGACCGAGTTCATCGCCCAAACCTTCGTCAAGGACAAGGAGGGCGCCCTCCAGGTCGCCTGGGACATGCGCGGGGCCTACGCCGGACGCGACTTCTTTACCGGCGAGAACGCCTTCGAAAAGGTCGTCGACAACTCCGTGGCCAAGGCCCTGCGGCTCCTCGAGGCCGTCGATTCGCCGCGCGGCGTCTTCCCGGTCGTCTTCGGGCCGGGCATGAACGGGGTCCTGTTCCACGAATCGTGCGGCCACGGCATGGAGGCGGACCTCGTTTTCAAGGGCTCGAACTACAAGGACAAGATCGGAAAGCCCACGGCGGCCAAGGGCGTAACGCTCGTCGACGACGGCACCATCCCGGCCTTCCCGGGGTCGTACGCCTTCGACGACGAAGGCACGCCGTCCCAGCGCACGGTGCTCATCGAGGACGGGGTGCAGCGCGGCTATCTCTGCGACATCACGTTCGGCAAGAAGTTGGGGATGCCGTCGACGGGGAACGGGAGACGCCAGTCATTCCGATACCCGCCCATCCCGCGGATGCGGAACACATTCATCGACAAGGGTTCGACTCCGGCCGCGGAGATCGTGGCCTCGACCAAGCGCGGCATCTACGTCGGCGACGTCGGGGGGGGCGGCCAGGTCGACGTCATCACCGGCAACTTTATGATGGGCGTCGGCGAGGGCTACCTCATCGAGGACGGCAAGATCACGCGGCCTATCAAGGGGGCCACGGTCTCGGGCATGGGCATCGAGGCCATGAAGTCGATCGACATGGTCGGCGACGACCTGGTGATGTTCCCGGCCGCGGGACGGTGCGGCAAGATGCAGTCGGCGCCGGTCGGGGTCGGCATGCCGACCGTCCGGGTGCGCGGGATCCTGGTCGGCGGCAAAGGCGAGGCCTGGACCGACATCGAGGGAGGCACGAAGTGAACGCGAAAAAGGACTACCTGGACATCGCGGAATACGCGGTCGGGCGCGCCAAGGCGGCGGGCACGGCGGCGGCCGAGGCCTGCGTTACGGACACGGAATCGACCCAGGTGACGGTGAGCGGCCGCGAGGTCGAACAGATGAACGCCGTGAAGGAGGCCGGGATCGGCGTGCGCGTGATGCGCGACGGGAAGATGGCCTTCGGCTCGACCAACGACCTCTCGCGCGGGGCGGTGCGCGAACTCGTCGAGGGACTGGCCGCCAAGGCCGTTTACCATACGGCCGACGAGTTCAACGTTATCCCGGGGCCGGAGGACGGCACGGCGGCGGGCGGCTGGCCGACGGGTGCGGATGCGGAGCTCGGGGTGTACGACCCGATGGTCGCCGAGACGCCAGTCCAGGACAAGATTCGGACGGCGCTGCGAATGGAGGCGGCCGGGCTCGACGCCGACCCCAAGATCGCCGGCAGCATGATCGCTTTCTATCAGGACGGGACGACCTACACCTATCTCGCCAACTCGAACGGGGTCCGAGGGTGGTTCCGGCAGTCGGGTTGCGGCGGAGGGCTCGAGCTCTCGGCAGCCGACGCCGATGAGCGCGAATCGGGCTCGTTCACCAAGGTGGTCGGGCGATTCGCCGAATTCGACCCGGAGGAGGTCGGACGGAAGGCGGCCGCCAACGCCGTGGCCATGCTGGGCGCGCGGCCGATCGCCTCGTGCGAGGTTCCGCTCGTCGTGTCGCCGGAGATCGGGACGCAGATCCTGTCGTTCGTGGCCGGGATGCTCTCGGCCGACGCCGTGCAGAAGGGCCGGTCGCTCTTTGCGGGCAAGGTCGGGACGGAGGTCGGGGCGAAGGGATTCACGCTCGTCGACGACGGGCGGCTCGAGGGCGGGCTCGACACGGCTCCGGTCGACGGCGAGGGCATCCCCCGGCAGACGACCGTTCTCATCGAGAAAGGCGTGCTCAAGACGTTCCTGTACGACTGCTACTGCGCGCGGAAAGGCAAGGCGCGCTCGACGGGCAACCGGTCGCGGAGCGGCTACGGGTCGATGGGAGCCGTCGGCACTACGAACCTCTACATCAAGCCGGGAACGGCGTCGGAGGAGGAGGTGCTGGCCGGGATCGACCGGGGCTTCTACCTGACCGTGGTGCTGGGGCTGTTCGCGGCCATCGACTCGGCTTCGGGGGACTTTTCGATTCCCTCGGCCGGGTTCCTGATCGAGAAGGGGCAGAAGACGATCCCCGTACGCGGCGTGAGCATCGGCGGGAACCTGTTCCAGCTGCTCAAAGACGTGGACACGGTCGGCGGCAACCTGACCTGGTTCCAGAGCGTCGCGTCCCCGACCTTCCGCGTCCGTTCGGTCGCGATCGCCGGCAAGTGATTGAGGTCGCGCCGGCAAGTGATTGAGGTCGGGCCTCAGGAACGTGTTGATACTATTGAAGATGGCCATAATGAGGGGTGATTTCGCCCCTTAACTGCGCATTTTCGACCCCGAAAGTGTCGAGTTAAGGTGCCCTGCGTGAAAACTGCATATATACGCCGGACCGTTCACTTGATGCGAACTTGAGAATCCTCGTTTTTGCGGCCAAAATTGAGGACTTAAGGCAGGCATAAAATCAGCCCTAATTCTTCATTAAATCATTTTTTATCATCTATTTGCCGAGGCCCGACCCCAAACGACGGCGGGCGTCGGCCAGCTCGGGGTGGCCGGGGTCGGCGTCCTTCCAGTAGTCGAGGAACTTGGCGTACTCGGCGCGGGCCGCCGCCCGGTCGCCTTTCTCCTCCAACACCCGGCCCAGCCGGTAATGGTAGAGAGGAGACATAAGGTGGCGGACCTGGTTCGAGGGGTCGATCGTCAGGAGCTTCCGGTACTCGGCCGCCGCCGCATCCAGGTCGCCCTTTTTCCAATAAGCGCGGGCCAGGACATCCTTGAGGAAGGGTTGGTTATAATTGGCCATGCTCGATGTCCGCAATGTCGGGAATGGCAAAAAGATAAGCCGCTTCGCGGCCGCCATCGCCTGGTCGACCGGATCCCGGGCCAGAGCAACCTCCGCATCCAGCAGCTGAAACAGGAAGGTCGCCAAATCGCGGGAGCCCGGGCTCACCGACGGCAAGGCTCCTCCCATCTCCTTGACGGCGGATGCCGCCTCCGCGATCCGTTCCTGCTTGAGATCGACCCACCCCTCGGTGAAGCTCTGGGCCAGCATGGCGAAATTGGGGTTGGACGCATTTTGTTCGAGGTCCCAGTCGTTGAAATCCTTGAAAGCCCGGCGGGCGAGCTCGTACTCTCCCTTGTCGGTATAAATGAATCCGGCGATCCAGTTGACCGACGCCACGTGGTAATCCGAGCCGGCCCGTGCGGCCTGCTCCTTGAGCGCCAGATAGGTCTCGAGCGACTCGTCCCATCGGCCGAGGAGGTAGCCCCCGAACGCCTTCACCCAGAGCGCTTCGGCTTTCGCGGACGGCGACGGCGAGTGGGCGACGAACTCGTCCATGCAACGGCGGGCCTCGTCGTATCGCTCCTGCAGGCACCGGACGTAGGCCAGACCCGCCCAGGACATGGCGAAGTCCGGCCGGGCGGCCACAACGGCCGCGTACTTCGCGGCCGATTCGTCGAGCCGTCCCATGCGCATGTAGAGCTCGGCGACCGAGTCCTGGGGATTCGGGTCGCCCGGGTTGATCGCGGCGTAGCGGTCGAAGTATCTGACGGCGCTCTCGTAGTCGCCGCGGCGCGCGTAGATGTAGGCCATCTCGTTCAGGGCGTAACCGAATTCGGGGTCCAGGGCGACGGCCCTCTCGTAGGACGCCAGGGCCTCGGAATCGAGATCGCGGTCATTGTAATACCGGCCGAGCTCGAAATGGGCGTACTTCTCGTCCGGGTATTCCTCGGTCAGCTCCTTCAGGAGGCGGAAACGCTTGTCCCCGTTCCGCTCGATGAGAGACGCGTACTCGGCCTCGATATAAAGCCGCTCTTTTTCGGTGGCCTGAGCCGAGTACCTGTAGGCTTTCTCCAGGGCCTCGTCCCGTCCCGGCCGATCCGAGAGTTCGTTGCAGGCCGACGAAAGATAGAGCCAGGCCACGGCGAATTCGGGGTCCAGGGCGACGGCCTTCTCCAGCGCCCGCCTCGCCTCGTCTGCGAAGAACCGCTCCAACAGGTCCCGTCCGCGCAGGAAATTATTGTAGGCCTCGATCGAGCTCGTGGTCAGGTCGGCGACCTTCGGCTGGGCCTTCTCGATCTTGAGCGGGGGGAGCCCGATGCCGCGCGAGATCGAACGGCTGATCTCGTCGATCTGCGTCTTGAGGATGCTCCCGGCGCCGTCGCCGCGCGACTGAGCGGTCTTGAGCGGCTGACGGGAGGCGGCGTCGAGCACCTTGACGTCGGTGACGAACGTCTCGCCCGCCTTCGTGTAGAAGCCGACGGCCAGGGCATCGATCCCCTCGCGCCGGCAGACCTCGAAGGCCGCGTCCTCGTCGAGAATGGCCTCCGCCGCGTCCTCCTTACCGGCGCGCCGCAGGAGGTCCCTGAGTTGCTGCCAGGTCGTCACGCGGAAGTGGCCCGACTGCTCGAGGCTCGTGATGAGCAGGTTGGGGATCGTCTCCTGGAGGTAATCGAACGCGGCGTCGCCCGTCTGGTTCCGGAACCCGATGACCGCGATCGAGCGGCGGTCGGAGGCCCGCTGCGGGACAAACTGCCACACGACGAAAACGACTGCGGCGGCCAGTCCGACCAGGGCCGGGATCCAAACCTTCTTCGACGGCAGCCGGACCGTGATCGACTTCGAGGTCGACGTCTTGCGCAGCGGCAGCGGGGTCGCCGTGGCGGGCAGCGTCTCCTCGATCCGCCGCAAGTCGGCCGAAAGCTCGCCGGCGCTCCTAAATCTGTTGTCGCGCGGCTTCTCCAGGGAGCGCAGGATGACGCGCTGGAGCTCGTCCGGGATCTGCGGATTGAGCCTCCGGGGGTCGGGCGCGGGCTCGCTCTTTTGCTTGACGGCGACGCTCAGGGGCGTCTCGCCCTCGAAGGGCAGCCGGCCCGTCAGCGTCTCGAAGAGGACGATCCCGAGCGAGTAGATGTCGGAGCGGGGGTCGGCGTCCTTGCCGTCGACTTGCTCGGGCGACATGTACTCCGGCGTCCCGATCATGACGTTGGCCCCGGTGAGGCCCTTGCCCTTGACCGAGCGGGCGATCCCGAAATCCATGATTCGGGCGTTGCCGTCACGGTCGATCATGATGTTCTGTGGCTTGAGGTCGCGGTGGACGACGCCGACCCGGTGGGCCTCCTCGAGGCCCTCGCACACCTGGCGGGCGATGCTGACGGCCTTGCCGACAGGCAGGGCGCCGATCCTGTGGATCAGGCTCTTGAGATCCTCGCCCGATACGTACTCCATGGTGATGAAAAACGTGCTCTCTTCGCGGCCCAGGTCGTGCATCCGGCAGATATTCCGATGGGAGATGCCCCGGGCCATCCGCAGCTCGTTGCGGAAGCGTTCGATGGTTCGCTCGTCGGAGGCGATGTCCGGGTTGAGGAGCTTGAGGGCCAGCTTCTCCCGGACCTCGGTGTCGAAGACCTTGTAGACGCGGCCCATGCCGCCCTTTCCCAGGTCCTCGATGACCTGGTAGCGGCCGGCGAAGGTCGTGCCCGGCGCGAGCTCGGAGGCGGGCTGAGGCGGCAGGATCTGGGTCGACGAGGCTCCCGGATGGTCCTGACGGGCCGGGCCGGCGGGAGCAGAGGAGGAGGGAGCGGCGCCAGGGGCCGGGCCAACGGCGGCACCGGCACCAGGGACGCGGGCGGCGCCGGGCGAGGCATGCGGGAGCGGCGCCCCGCAATTGCCGCAAAACTTCGTGTCGCCCGGGCTTTCGAACCGGCACTTCGGACACTTCATATCGTCTTCCTTTTCCGTGTCGCTTACAGGCAGGATAACGCGATGCGGAAATATTGTCAAATGGGGTCAGACCAAGATAAATTATTGATAATATTACAGATCATTGAAAATTGGAGCCCATTCGAAGCCCTAAAGTCCGCTTTTTGCCCCCGGCGGCAAAAACGAGCACTTAGGACCGAAAGACGGCCCTGATTTTTGCCTATTTATTTAATTATAAATTACTTAGCGTGGCCCGACCCCAAAGAGGGGCGGCCCCGGCTCCGATTCGGCCCCCCCGGCCGAAAGCCCCCGCGGAGCGGGGCCGCCCGTTCGTCCGGCGTTTATTTTTATATCTATTTCCCGACCGGCGCCCGGTCGCGGCCGCCGGATCCCCTGATCGCGAGCCGCGTACTTTCCGCAAGCCTGCGAACCGCCGTTTCCGCGCCGGCCGCGACCGCCGTGTCCTTGACGCGGCCTTCGGACCTGTAGTCGATGACCCGGAGCGACTGCACGTAGTCCCAGACCAGGTTGTACTCGAGAAGTCCGGTCGGGTAGGACTCCAACTGCCCCCCCATGAGCCCGTTCAGGACGCCAAAGACCTGCTCGTTCATGGCCACCATGTAATATTCTCTGGTGCTGAGAGCGACGTATTCGGCCCCGACCCGGACCGACATCGGGTCGAGTCTCGAGAGCGAGCCGAGGGTCTCGGAAGGCGGCTGGCTCGAATCGTATGCGTAAGCGAGCCCCGAAGCCTGCATGCAGAGGTCGTGCGTGAGCTCGACCACCGAGGTCGTGTATTCGAGGCCTCCCAGGACGACCGCCGGGGGAAGAGGGACGAGCACGATCTTGAAGCCCAGCCCGGATACGGGGTCGTAGCCGTAGGGCACCGCTCTCATAATATCGTTCCCCACGATCTTTCCGGCCGGAATCCCCGCCGACATGTAGCCCATGGCCTCGAGCGCGAAATCCGCCTGCAACCCGGCCTTGGCCAGCCCGGCCATGACCGCGTCCGTCACCAGGTTCCCGAGCGGCGTGTCGCGATTGGGACCGCTCTGGGGCCAGGCGTTTTCGACCGCCTGGACGGCCGAGCCGACCGACTGCGTGTAGACGAAACCGAAACGCGGGTCGCTGACCACGGCGTCCCGCACGGCGTTGACCGCGGCCTTCACCTGCGGATCCTCGGCGACCGACCCGTCGACCGCGTGGACCGTCCAGCTTTCCAGCTCGACCGTCCCGCCGCTTCCGATCCGCACCTTGAGCTCGCCGAGATTCCGCCCGAAAGCGCCGGCCTGGACGATGATCTTGCCGTTCCGGGTGACGGGCTCCACGAAGAGGTCGTGGCTGTGGCCCCCGACGATGATGTCGATGCCGGGAACCTCGGAGAGCCCGTAGATGTCGTACATGGCGCCGAGGTGGGAGAGGCACACCACGACGTCGCATCCCTGCTCCCTGAGCGCGGCCGTCTGCGTCGCGGCGACAACCGGGAGGTCCGCGGAAAACCCGGCCAGCACGTCCGCCGAGTAATGCTGCGGGTCCTGCGTGACGAGGCCGAAGACCCCGACCCGGATCCCTCCCGCCGTCGTGAGGACGATCGACGGCTGAACGAGGCCCTCGACAAAGGTGCCGGCGAAATCCACGTTGGCGCAGAGGACCGGCATCATCACGGGTCCGCCGGTTCCCACCTGTCCGGCCAGGACGGCGGCCAGCGTGTCGAAGCCGAGGTCGAACTCGTGATTCCCCAGAGCCATGACGTCATAAAGGCCTTCCATGATCTTGAGCTCGGGGTAGCCGAGGCACTTGTTGAACTCGAAAGTCCCGACGAACACATCCCCCGCGTTCAAGGCCAGCACGTCGCCGCCGGCCCCTTTCAGCCCCTTGATCAACGTGGCCATCCGGGCGATCCCGCCCTGCTCGGGCTGGCCGAGGCCCATCGTCGAAGCGCCTAAAGACTCCCGCCGCGGCCCGAGCCGGCCGAACGCAAGCCGCGATTAGCGGTCGATCGAGAGTCTCGATTTCATTCTCGGGATCCCCTGCTGACTGAGCGGAAGCATGACCGAATGCGTGTCGTTCGTGTGAAGAATCGTCAGCGTCCGTGTCTGGGCGCAGCCGAGCCCCGCCATGAACAGAATGAGCCCCATCGTACGAAAAACCCTGAGTGCCTTGCGGCTCAAGACACACCTCCTTTTTGAATTCTCGGAACGCGCCCCGCGCTCCGGCCGGGCCCTTGGGGGCCGGGGACGTTAACATAGCTTCGGGGAAGGGGAGAGTTGTCAGGGTTCGGACAACAAGATGTCAAGGATTTGTTATGCCGGGCCGGCTCGCGGACGCCGGAAAAACTCAAGTCCTCATTATGGGCCGCCGAAACCGGGGAGCCGGGATTGCGGGAGCCAGGAAGGCAGGGGGCCTGAATTCGGGAGGCAAGAAGACGGGGCCGGAAAGTCGGAGAGGCTTTGACGCCGCTCGAATTTCAGCCGCCGCGCATCCGCAAAGACCGCGCATCTGCAGCCGCCTCGACTCGTGAATAATAGGGCGTCACGAAACTCATTTCAGCCTCAGGTTGGGGAGGAAGGACTTCACATAGCGGATCTTATCTTCCTGGCCCAGCCGATGGGCGGTGAGGGCGACGAGAAGCACCGTGATGTGGG
>Ga0210077_1000063_pt1 | contig 61214 bp, 62 predicted proteins | sample RushMan_CattailN_5_FD_185556 | JGI IMG/M metagenome (GOLD analysis project Ga0210077, IMG submission 185556) | Wetland microbial communities from San Francisco Bay, California, USA, that impact long-term carbon sequestration -... | ecosystem: Environmental > Aquatic > Marine > Wetlands ...
TTCCGATGCATTACTCACCCGTTCGCCACTCGCCACCAGGGTTGCCCCCGTGCTGCCGTTCGACTTGCATGTGTAAGGCATGCCGCCAGCGTTCAATCTGAGCCAGGATCAAACTCTTCAGTTCAATACTGGTTCCGGCATTTCTGCCGGGTCGCCGGCGCAGCCGCTAGGACTGCGCCAACATCTCGCTCAAAGTAAACGGAGTTTACTGTGATGCGAGCACTAGATGGTTCGACCGGCATCCAATGCTCCGGATGCTCGGCGCCTTCCATTCAAGCGCCCACACCTATCGGCTGCGAATTTTTAAAGAGCTGGTTGCGGGGAGAGGATTTGAACCTCTGACCTTCGGGTTATGAGCCCGACGAGCTGCCAGACTGCTCCACCCCGCGCCCGAGTGAGACAAAGATTATAGCGACCCCGCGGAATCAGTGTCAATAAACTTCGGAAGATATTTGTTGCCTCCCGGCCGCGCGGCCGACTACAGGCGCTCGGTCTCCCCGCTCTTCGGTTGCCACACCATCAACCGGCGCTCGACCAGGGAAACGATGCCGTCCAGCGCCAGGGCGAACGCCGTCAGCACGACGATCCCCGCCACCACGGTATTGATATCGAACACCCCCTCCGCCTGCTGGATCAAGTAGCCGACCCCCTCGGACGACCCCAGGTATTCGCCCACCACCGCGCCGACGAACGCCAGCCCGACCGAATTGTGCAGGCTCGCGAACACCCAGCTCATCGCCGACGGCAGGTAGACGTAGCGCAGCAGCTGGCGGGGCGACGCTCCCAGCATCCGGGCGTTCGCCAGCACCACCGGGCTGACCTCGCGCACCCCCTGGTAGACGTTGAAGAAGACGATGAAGAACACCAGCGTCACCCCCAGCGCCACCTTGGAGGCGATTCCGAGCCCGAACCAGAGGAAGAAGATCGGCGCCAGGATCACCCGCGGCATGGCGTTCGCCGCCTTGATATAGGGATCGAAAAGCGCCGAAGCGCCCGGAGCGAGTCCCAGCCAGATGCCGACCACCAGGCCCGACACGGTCCCGATGACGAAGGCCAGCAGCGTCTCGATCAGCGTCACCCACAGATGGCGGTAGATTTCCCCGGTCGTGAACCAAACCCAGATCCGCGCCGCAGCCTTCAGAGGTTCGCCGAAAAAGAACGCCGCCTTGTTCGGATCGTCGAAAAAGATGGGCGGCAGCAGCGTCGGACTGGTCGCGAGCTGCCAGAGTAACAGCAGCGCCGCGGCGAGCAGCAGCTGGTAGATCCTCGTCCGGCGAGCGCCCGGCTTCCAGGCGGGGCGTTTGCGCGCCTCATTGCTGTTGTTGCGCATAGCCCTTCAGCACCTCGCTTTTCATGCGATGCCAGATCTCGCCGTGGAGCTCGATGAAATGCGGCGTCAGCCGGATTTCCGAGACATCCCGCGGGCGCGGCAGATCGATCGCAAACTCGCCGATCGGATGTGTCTCCGGCCCCGCCGACAGCACGACCACCCGGTCGGACAGGGCGATGGCCTCTTCCAGGTCGTGCGTGATGAACACCACCGACTTGCGGTCCGCCGACCATAGCTCGAGCAGCTCGTTCTCCATCAGCTGCCGGGTCTGGATGTCGAGCGCCGAGAACGGCTCGTCCATCAGCAGGATCCGAGGCCCGAGGATGAGCGTCTGCGCCAGCGCGACGCGCTTGCGCATGCCGCCGGACAGCTGGTGCGGGTAGCGGTCGCCGAATCCCGCCAGACCGACGCGCTTGAGCCACTGCTCGCCCCTCTCCCGCGCCCGCCCGCACGGCAACCCCTGAAACTCCAGCCCCGCCACCACGTTGTCCAGCGCGTTGCGCCAGGGCATCAGCGCATCGGCCTGGAACAGGTAGCCCGCGTGCCGGTTGACGCCGGTCAGCGGATCGCCATTGACCATGACACTGCCGGCCGAAGGCTCCAGCAAGCCTGCCGCGACGTTCAGCAGCGTCGATTTGCCGCAGCCGGTCGGCCCCACCACCGAGACGAACTCGCCCGGCGCGACGACGAGGGTCGTGTCCTTGACCGCGGTATAGCGCTTGCTCCGATCCTCGCGCGCAGCGAACGTGCAGGTGATTCGCTCGAGCGCGAGGGCCGGGGTCACTTGTACTTGGCGTTCGCCTTCTTCGCGAACCTGTTCGTGTACGTCTTGGACAGGTCGATCTTGGCCGCCTTTACCGAAGGCACGAACTCGCGCAGCGCAGCGAGCGTCGCCTTCGCGCCCGAGGGAGAAATCACTCCGTCGCGCGAGATCGCCTCCTTCACGTTGTTGAAGGTCGACTTGTACAGATCCGGGTCGCCCAGCAAATAGGCTTTGGGCACGACCTTCGCTACGTCGGCCGCGCTCGCCTTGGCGATCCACTTGTCCGCCCGCACGATCGCGTTGGTCAGCGCCTGGACCGTGCGCGGGTTCTTCCTGACGAACTCGATCGGCGCATAAAGGCAACCCGCTGGAAGCGGCGCGCCCCAGATTTCCTTCGTGCCCTTGAGCGTGCGCGTGTCCGCCACCACCTTGATCGCGCCCTCCCTCTCCAGTTTCGTCATCACGGGATCGACGTTGGACAGGGCGTCGATTTCGCCGCTCTTGATCGCGGCCACCGCCGTGGCGCCGGTGCCGACTCCGACGATCGCCACGTCGTTGTTGGGGTCGAGTCCGGCCTTGGTGAGCAGCTGCTTGACCAGGTTGTTGGTGCTGGAGCCGGGGGCGGTCACGCCGACCTTCATGCCCTTGAGGTCCTTGAAGGAGTGGAAATCTTTCGCCTTCGCGGTTGCCACCCCGAGCACGATCTGCGGCAGGCGGCCCTCCAGCGCAAAGGCCTGGAAGTACAGCTTCTTGCTCTGCAGGTTGATGGTGTGCTCGTAGGCGCCCGAGACGACGTCGGCGCTGCCGCCGACCACCGCCGCCAGTGCCTTCGAGCCGCCCCTGAAGTCGCTGATCTTGAGGTTCAGGCCCTCGTCCTTGAAATAGCCGAGCTGCTCGGCGATGGTGAGCGGCAGGTAGTAGAACGCAGCCTTGCCTCCGACCGCGATGTGGACGTCTGGCTTTTCAAGCTTGCTCTCGGCCTGGGCGCAGAGCGCGACACCCGCGAGCGAGAACGCAACGACGGCTGACCGTATGACGGTTTTCATGGATCCCCCTCCCAAGGTACTGATTGTGGCAACGCTGCAAATCGGATGGGAATTCTCACACGCGCCAGCCCGGATATTCAAGCCGATCGGTGTCCCGCCCTCTCCTGCGTCAAAGTCCCCGGCGGTCGAGAATGGCCTGGGAGATCGTGCCGATGTCCACGTACTCGAGCTCGCCGCCGAGCGGAACACCGCGCGCGATGCGGCTCGCCTTGATGTTTCGCGCGCGGAGCATCTCGGCGATGTAATGGGCGGTCGCCTCGCCCTCGTTGGTGAAGTTCGTCGCCAGGATCACTTCCTGCACCACTCCGTCACTGGCGCGCGCGAGGAGCCGGTCGAGCCCGATATCCCGTGCGCCGACCCCATCCAGGGGCGACAGCCGGCCCATCAGGACGAAATACATGCCGGAGTAGCTGAGCGTCTGCTCGACCATCGCCAGATCCGCCGGCGTTTCCACCACGCAAAGCAGCGAAGGGTCGCGGCGCGGCGAACGACAAAGCGAGCACACGTCGTCCTCGGTGAAGTTGTTGCACTTGGCGCAGTGCTTGACGCCTGCGAGGGCCGCCGCCAGCGCCTGGGCCAGAAGATCCGCGCCCGCCCTGTCGTGCTGCAGCAGGTAATACGCCATGCGCTGGGCCGAGCGCGGCCCCACGCCCGGCAGCACGCGCAGAGCCTCCACCAACCGCTCGACTCCCTTGGCAGTCGGTATCCCCTCGTTGGCCACGTGAACCCTAGAACGGAAGCTTTAACCCCGGCGGCAGGCCGAGGCCGCTCGTCATCCCGCTCATCTTCTCGGCCACCGTTTCCTCCACCTTGCGCGCCGCGTCGTTGAACGCGGCTGCCACCAGATCCTCGAGCATTTCCTTGTCGTCGCCCACCAGGGAGGGGTCGATTGCGACGCGCTTCACGTCGTGCTTGCAGGTCATCACCACCTTGACCAACCCCGCTCCCGACTGACCTTCGACTTCCACGCTCGCAAGCTGCTCCTGCATCCGGCGCATGTTTTCCTGCATCATCTGGGCCTGCTTCATGAGCTGGCCGATATTGCCTCGCATCTCGATCTCCCGCACGTGCGGCTCGGCGAGCCGCGTTTTCACTGATCGTCCAACTTCGCCTTGATCGATGAATCGATCACCTTTCCGTCGCACAGCCTGACCAGTTCCTGCACGAACGGGTCCGTCTGCACCGCGCGCGCCGCCTCCTTCTGCCTGACCTCGCGCTCGCCCGCCTCGATGGCCACGCTCGTGACGCCTTTGGTTTCACCCACGTCCACCTTCACCGTTGCCCGCGCGCCGAGGTGATTCTCGAGCGCCGCCCTGAGCTTGTCCTGGTAGGTCTTTCCCGCCAGATAACCCTTGGACTTGGGAACCACCAACTCGAAGACATTTCCGTCCTGCCGCGCCAGCTCGGCGTTTCGCGCCAGCTCGCGCGCGGCGCCGGTGACGTTAAGTTGACCGACGAGCTTCGGCCAGAATGCTTGCTCGCCCGAATCCGGCTTGCTCGTCCCCGCCGTGCTCGCGCGCGAAGTCGATTTTGGAGGACGCGCCGGGACGCTGCCCGAGCCGGTCCCGGCCGGGGGCGCAATCGCGCCGGGGAAGCCGCCCTCGGGACGGAACGCAAGCATCCGCAGCAAGGTCATGGCGAATCCCGCGTGCTCGTCGGGTGCCAGGGAGAGCTCGTCTCTGCCCTGCAGCGCGATCTCGTACTGCAGCTGCACTGTTTCCGGGTCGAGTCGCTCCGCCAGCGCCAGGATTCGTTCCCGCTCCGGCAGATCCTCTTCCAGCGCGCCGGGAACGCCTTGCGCCAGCGCGATGCGCAACAATAGGCCCGCCAGGTCGGCCAAGGCCGTGTCGAAGGACAGACTGCGGGCCTGCATCTCGGCCGCGATCGCCACCACCTCTTCCGTTCGCTCCTCGGCGACCGATTCCAGCAGGCGAAGAAGAAAGGTCTCGTCGATCGCGCCGAGCATTTCTCTCACGTCCTCCGCAGCGACCCTCCCGGCGCCGTGCGCGATCGCCTGGTCGAGCAGGGACAGCGCGTCGCGCATGCTGCCCGACGCGGCGCGTCCGATGAGCGCAAGCGCCTCGGCCTCGAACACGATGTCTTCCGCTTGCAGGATCTGCTCCAGGTGCGCGGCAATCGCACCCCGGGGCATCTGCTTGAGGTTGAACTGAAGGCAGCGGCTCAGCACCGTCACCGGAATCTTCTGCGGATCGGTGGTCGCGAGGATGAACTTCAGGTGATCCGGCGGCTCTTCAAGCGTCTTCAACATTGCGTTGAAGGCCGAGTTCGACAGCATGTGCACTTCATCGATCACGTATACCTTGTAGCGCCCGCGGGTGGGCGCGTACTGGGCCGTGTCGAGCAGCTGTCGCATCTCGTCGACCCGGGTGTTGGTCGCGGCATCCACTTCGAGCAGGTCGACGAAGCGTCCCGCATCGATCTCGACGCAGGCGCTGCACGTCCCGCAAGGCTCGGCCGTCACGCCCTTTTCGCAATTGAGACACTTCGCGAGTATCCGCGCCAGCGTGGTCTTGCCCACGCCGCGAGTCCCGGTAAACAGGTAAGCGTGATGCAAGCGCTTGTGCTCGAGGGCGTGGCGCAGCGCCCGCACCACGTGTTCCTGCCCGACCAGGCTCGCGAAGTCACGCGGCCGCCATTTCCGGGCAAGAACTTGATAGCTCATGACTCGATTTTATCAGTGGCCCCTGTCCGGACTTCCGTTCCGGACAGGGGCGATTGGTGGCGAGCCTGAACCCCGGCACTTGCAGTGACCAGCTGTGGCTGCTTCCTTCCGGACCTGACCAGATTCACCAGGCTGCAATGCGGGGAGGCCCGCCTTAGCCTTTCGTGCGCGAGGTTTCGATTATGCCCGAAACGCTCGACGAGCACGTCAAACAACCGCAAGCGCCCGGCAAGGCTGCAGACGGCCACTGCCGCTATGCTGGACGCTTATCCTCCGCCACCACGCTCCAGGCGCGGTGGAATTGGCGCCCTGTGCAGCTGCATGCGCAGGGCGTTTTCTTTTGGCTGGCGGAGAGAGAGGGATTCGAACCCTCGATGCGCTCATCACGCATACACACTTTCCAGGCGTGCGCCTTCGACCGCTCGGCCATCTCTCCGTACCTGGCTAGCGGCGGATTTTAGCAGAGGCCGGGCGCCGGCCGGCCTGCTCCGCATTCAGCGCGTCTGCTTGAGCTGATCGAGGATCGCGGGATTCTCCAGGGTCGACACGTCCTGGGTGATCTCCTCGCCCTTGGCCAGCGAGCGCAGAAGCCGGCGCATGATCTTTCCGGAACGCGTCTTGGGCAGGTTGTCGCCGAAGCGGATCTCCTTCGGCCGGGCGATCGGACCGATTTCCTTCGCCACCCAGTTGCGCAGCTCCTGCGCCACCTGTTGCGCCTGGTCGCCGCTCGGCCGCGGCCCCTTGGTCACGACGAAGGCCACGATCGCCTCGCCGGTCAGGTCATCCGGACGCCCGACCACCGCGGCTTCCGCCACCAGCTTCGTATTCGCCACCAGCGCCGACTCGATCTCCATCGTGCCCAGGCGGTGCCCGGACACGTTCAGCACGTCGTCGATCCGTCCGACGATGCGGAAATAGCCTTCGTCGTCGGTGCTTGCGCCGTCGCCCGCGAGGTACAGCTTGCCCTTGAAGTCGTCGGGGAAGTAGGTCTTCTTGTAGCGCTCCGGGTCGCCCCAGATGGTGCGCAGCATCGACGGCCAGGGCCGCTTGATGACGAGGATCCCGCCCTTGCCGCGGCCCACCGGCGTGCCGGTCTCGTCCACGATGTCGGCGAAGATGCCGGGCAGCGGCAGCGTCGCCGAGCCGGGCTTGGTCGGCGTGGCCCCGGGCAGCGGCGAGATCAGGTGGCCGCCGGTCTCGGTCTGCCACCAGGTGTCGACGATGGGGCAGCGGCCCCCGCCCACGGTCTCGTGGTACCACATCCAGGCCTCGGGATTGATCGGCTCGCCGACCGTCCCGAGGATGCGAAGCGACGACAGGTCGTACTTCTTCGGCAGGTCGCCGCCCGCCTTGATCAGCGAACGGATCGCCGTCGGCGCGGTGTAGAACACGTTCACCTTGTGGTCCTGGATCAGCTTCCAGAAGCGTCCGGCATCGGGGTAGGTCGGCACCCCTTCGAACATGACCTCGGTGGCGCCGACCGCGAGCGGTCCGTAAGTGATGTAGCTGTGTCCCGTCACCCATCCTACGTCGGCGGTGCACCAGAAGACATCGCCCGGCTTGTAGTCGAACACCCACTTCATCGTGAGAATGCACCACAGAAGATAGCCGCCGGTCGAATGCTGGATCCCCTTCGGCTTGCCGGTCGATCCCGACGTGTAGAGAATGAACAAGGGATGCTCGGCGTTCACCCACGTCGGCTCGCAGCTGTCGGGCTGCTCCTTCACCACGTCGTCCCACCACTTGTCGCGCGGCGCCTGCATCGGCACCTTGCTGCCCGATCGCTTGTAGACGATCACGTTCCTGACGCCGTCGCAGCCGCCCAGCGCGAACGCCTCGTCGACCACCGGCTTGAGGGGTATCTCCTTGCCGCCGCGGAACTGTCCGTCCGCGGTGATCACTTCGGTCGCGCCGGCGTCAATGATGCGTTCCTGAAGGCTCTTCGCCGAGAAGCCGCCGAACACCACCGAGTGAGTCGCCCCGATGCGCGCGCAGGCCTGCATCGCGACCACGACCTGGATCGACATCGGCATGTAGATGAGCACCCGGTCGCCGGTCTTCACGCCGTGGCTCTTGAGCGCGTTGGCGAAGCGGCAGACCTCGTGATAGAGGGCCTTGTAGGTGATCCTGGTCACCTTGCCGTCGTCGGCCTCGAAGATGATCGCGACCTTGTCCGGTTGCGTCTTGAGATGCCGGTCGAGGCAGTTGTAGGAGGCGTTCAGCTCCCCGTCGTAGAACCACTTGAAGAATGGTGCGTTCGATTCGTCGAGCGTCTTGCTGAACGGCTTGTGCCAGAGCAGCTCGTTCTTGGCATGCTTGCTCCAGAAGCCTTCGAAGTCCTTTTCCGCCTCGGCGCACATCGCCCGGTAGGCCTCGATGCCCGAAATGTTCGCCTGCTTGACGAACTCCGGTGCCGGAGGGAATACCCGGTTCTCGTGCAATACCGTCTCGATGTTCGACATTGCCCTGCTCCTCCTTTCTTGATGGCGTCTTGGCGAGGCGAAATAGAAGCACCAAATCAATGCGATGTAAAGGCCGCCGGGGTTTCGCTGCGCTATGCTAAATTTGGCCGCCTCTGCCTCCCCCAACGCGATCTCGCTGCAAACCATGGCCACGATCCGCCAGGACGACTTGATTCAAAGCGTCGCCGACGCGCTTCAATTCATTTCCTACTACCACCCCGCCGACTACATCCGCGCGCTGGCCCGCGCCTACGAGCGAGAGCAGTCGCCCGCGGCAAAGGACGCGATCGCGCAGATCCTGACCAATTCGCGCATGTGCGCCGAAGGGCACCGGCCGATCTGCCAGGACACCGGCATCGTGAATGTCTTCGTGCGTATCGGCATGGACGTGCGCTGGGAAGCCAAGATGGGCGTCGCAGACATGATCAACGAGGGCGTCCGGCGCGCCTATCTCGACCCGGACAACAAGCTGCGGGCGTCGGTGCTCGAGGACCCGGCCTTCGGCCGACGCAACACGCGCGACAATACGCCGGCGGTCATCCACATGCAGGTCGTGCCCGGCGCCGGCGTCGAGATCGACATCGCAGCCAAAGGCGGCGGTTCGGAAGCGAAATCGAAGTTCATCATGCTCAATCCGTCCGATTCGATCGTCGACTGGGTGCTCAAGACCGTGCCGACAATGGGCGCCGGCTGGTGCCCGCCCGGAATGCTGGGGATCGGCATCGGCGGCACCGCCGAGAAGGCGATGCTCATGGCCAAGGAGTCGCTCATGGCGCCGATCGACATGGCCGAGCTCAAGGCGCGCGGCCCGAGGGACAAGGTCGAAGCGCTCCGCATCGAGCTCTACGACAAGGTGAACGCGCTCGGAATCGGCGCCCAGGGGCTCGGCGGGCTGTCGACCGTGCTCGACGTCAAGATCCTCACCTATCCGACCCACGCCGCGAACCAGCCCGTGGCGATGATCCCCAACTGCGCCGCCACCCGCCACGCTCATTTCGTGCTCGACGGATCGGGGCCGGCCGAATTCGAGCAGCCCAAGCTCTCCGATTGGCCCGACGTCACCTGGAAGCCCGATGCGGGCTCGAAGAAGGTCAATCTCGACACGCTCACGCGCGAAGAGGTCGTCGCCTGGAAGCCCGGCGAACGCTTGCTGCTCTCGGGCAAGCTGCTGACCGGGCGCGACGCCGCGCACAAGCGGATCCAGGACATGCTCGCGAAGGGCGAGAAGCTTCCGGTCGACTTCACCAATCGCGTGATCTACTACGTCGGCCCGGTCGACCCGGTGCGCGACGAAGTCGTCGGCCCCGCCGGTCCCACCACCTCGACGCGGATGGACAAGTTCACCGAGATGATGCTGGCCAGGACCGGGCTCGTCGCAATGGTGGGCAAGGCCGAGCGCGGTCCGGTCGCGATCGAGGCGATTCGCAAGCACAAGGCCGCCTACCTGATGGCCGTGGGCGGCGCCGCCTACCTCGTCGCCAAGGCGATACGCAAGTCGCGCGTGCTCGCCTTCGACGATCTCGGCATGGAAGCGATCTACGAGTTCGAAGTGAGCGACATGCCAGTGACGGTCGCGGTCGACTCGAACGGCAGCTCGGTACACCAGAGCGGCCCGGCCGAGTGGGAAAAGCGGATCCGGGAATTCAAGCTGCCGGTCACGGCGGCCTGAGCCGCGCGCCTTGCCCGCCCGCCCCGCCGCCAACTGGCCGGCCGTCTGGGCGGTGTTTGCCGGTGGTCTGGTGATCGGCGCCCACGTCGGCAAGATACCGCCCGCGCTGCCGATTCTGCGCACCGAGCTCGGGCTCACACTGGTGCAGTCGGGGTTCGTTGCGACGACGTTCAACGTCGTGGGCGCCCTGACGGGGATGCTCGCCGGCGTGTTCGCCGACCGCTGTGGTCCCAAGCGGCTCGCCCTCCTGGGACTTGCGATCCTTTGCGCCGGTGGCCTCTTCGGCGCCTCGGCGCGCAGCTTCGCGCCGCTGCTGATCGGACGCTTTCTGGAAGGCGCCGGCTTCATCCTCTACACCGTCTCCGGCGTCGCGCTCATCAGCGCTGCCGCGCCCGAGCCGCGCGCCCGTTCCCGAGCGCTGTCGCTGTGGAGCTCTTACATGCCCGCCGGGGGCAGCCTCGCCTTGCTTTCGGCGCCGCTGATTATCGCCGCCGCGGGCTGGCGCGGGCTGTGGGTCGCGCTTTCGCTCGCCGCTGCCCTGGCCTTTGTGCTGGTGGCGCGCTACGCCCAGGCGCCGCGCGGCGGCGGCGCCGGTTCGCTGAAGCGCGTGCTCGAGTCCCTGACCCAGCCCGGCAGCATCGTTCTCGCGCTGATGTTCGCCTTTTACGTCGCGCAATGGTCATCCGTGATGATCTGGCTGCCGACCTTCGTCGTCGACCGGCACGGCGTCTCGGACGCAAGCGCGGCGCTGCTGACCGCGCTGATGGTGCTCGTCAACGTGCCAGGAAACGTCGCCGGCGGCTGGTTGCTCGCGCGCGGCACGCGCCGCGGCCGGATGACCGTCGCCGCCTTCGCAATCATGGCCCTGTGCGCGGTCGGCATGCTGCTCGACGTGCTGCCCGACACGGCGCGATTCCTGCTCGTGCTCGTCTTCTCGGCCTGCGCGGGCGTCGTCCCCGCGGCGGTGTTCTCGGGCGTGCCCGTGCACGCCCGCAGCCCGCTCCACGTCGGCACCGGCAACGGGATGGTGATGCAGGCGTCGCAGGCGAGCCAGTTCGTTGCGCCTGTCTTCCTGGCCTGGCTGGCGACGCGCTACGGCGGCTGGAGCGCCTCGCTGTCGGCGCTGCTCGGCTTCGCCGTCTGCGGCGCCGCCTGCGGTTTCGCGCTGGAAGCCATCGAGGTGCGCCGCGGGCGCTAGAATTCCTCTCCTGGAGGGAAGCCGCCATGCGTGAGATTCACATCTGCGAAGTCGGCCCGCGCGACGGGCTGCAGAACGCCCACCACATGATGCCGACCGAAGCGAAAAAGCGCTGGATCAGCGCGCTCGCCGCCGCCGGGCTGGAGGAAATCGAGGTCGGATCTTTCGTTCCGCCCAAGCTGATCCCGGCCATGGCCGATACCGGCGAGATCGTCGCGCACGCGCGCGGCATACCCGGCCTGCGCGTGGTCGCGCTGGCGCCGAACCTGAAGGGCTTCGAGCGCGCCATGCAGGCCGGCGCGCACAAGATCACCTTCCCCGTCTCGGCCAGCCGCGCCCACAGTCTCGCCAACGTGCGCATGACGCCCGAGCAGATGGTCGAGGAAGTGCGCAAGTGCCGCGGCCTGCGCGGCGCCGGCGGCCCGCAGATCGAGGGCGCCGTCTCGACCGCCTTCGGCTGCACCATGCAGGGTGAGGTTCCGGAGGACGACGTGCTGCGCATCGCGGCGGCGCTGGCCGGGTTCTGCGACTGCGTGGCCCTCGCGGACACGGTCGGTTACGCCAATCCCTCCCAGGTGCGGCGCCTCTTCGCGCGCGTGAAGAAGGAAATCGGAGACAAGCTGGAAGGCGCCCACTTCCACAACACCCGCGGGCTGGGCCTCGCCAATGCGCTGGCCGCCTACGAAGAGGGTGTGCGCGCCTTCGACAGCTCGATGGGCGGGCTTGGAGGCTGTCCCTTCGCGCCCGGTGCGAGCGGCAACGTCGTCACCGAGGACCTGGTGTTCATGTTCGAGAGCATGGGCCTGTCGACCGGTATCGACTTCGACCGCCTGCTGGCTGCGCGCGAAGCGCTGGTGAGCGGCCTGCCCGAGGAGCCGGTCTACGGTCATACCCCGCAGGCCGGGCTGCCGAAGGGGTTCAAGCGCGCGGCATGAACCGCCTTCCCCTCGCGGGCGTGCGCGTCGTCGAGTTCGCCCACATGGTGATGGGGCCGAGCTGCGGCCTGGTGCTGGCGGACCTGGGCGCCGAGGTGATCAAGGTCGAGCCGCTCGAGGGCGACAACACGCGCCGTCTGGAAGCCGCCGGCGCAGGCTTCTTCCCGGTGTTCAACCGCAACAAGAAGAGCCTCGCGGTCGACCTCAAGCGCGAGCAAGGGCGCGAGCTGGTGCTGCGCCTGCTCGACGCGAGCGACGTCCTGACTGAGAACTTCCGCCCGGGCGCGCTCGACAAGCTCGGATTCGGTTACGAGGCGCTCTCGGCGCGCAACCCGCGCCTGGTCTACTGCTCGCTCAAGGGCTTCCTCGACGGGCCCTACCAGCACCGCCCGGCGCTCGACGAAGTGGTGCAGATGATGGGCGGCCTCGCCTACATGACCGGCCTGCCCGAGCGCCCGCTGCGAGCCGGAGCGTCCGTGGTCGACATCGTCGGCGGCACGTTCGGCGCGGTCGCGGTGCTTGCCGCGTTGCGCGAGCGGGACTCGACCGGCCGCGGCGCGCGCGTCAACAGCGCGCTGTTCGAGAGCACCGCCTACCTGGTCGCGCAGCACATGGCGCAATTCGAAATCACGGGCGAGGCGCCGCCGCCGATGTCGGTCAAACGGCCGGCCTGGGGCGTGTACGACATCTTCGAAACCCGCGACGGCGAGCGCCTGTTCGTCGGCGTCGTCACGGACACGCAGTGGAAGATCTTCTGCCGCGAGTTCGACGAACGCGAGCTCGCCGCCGACGCCCGCCTCGAGTCGAACGGCGCGCGGGTGCGCGAACGCGCCTGGCTGATCCCGCGCCTCGGCGACGCGATGAAGCGCTTCTCCAAGGCCGAGCTGGAGGCCAAGCTCGAGCGCATCGGCCTGCCGTTCGCGCCGATCGCCAAGCCCTGGGACCTGCTCGCCGACCCGCACCTGAATGCTTCCGGCGCGCTGCACGCGACACAGCTTCCCTCGGGCCGCACGATCCACGTCCCCGCCCTGCCGATCGCATTCGACGGCGAGCACCTTCCCAAGCGCAGCGACCCTCCGCCCGTGGGCGCAGGCGCGCGCGAGCTGCTGCAGGCGCTCGGCTACGCGCCGGCGCAGATCAGCGCGCTCTGCGAAGCAAAGGTGATTGCCCTGCCCGCGTGAGACCCGCCGCTTACGCGGACATGTTCTGCAGCGCGAACTCCCAGTTCAGCAGGCGCTCGATTACGGCGTCGACATAGGCTGCGCGCCGGTTCTGATAATCCAGGTAGTAGGCATGCTCCCAGACGTCGAGCGCGAGCAGCGGCGTCATGCCGCGCGCGAGCGGGGTATCGGCATTGGCGGTCTTGACGACCTTCAGCTTGCTCCGGTCGAGCACGACCCAGGCCCAGCCGCTGCCGAACTGCCCCAGCGCCGCCTGCTTGAGCTCGTTCGCGAAGCTGTCGAAATCGCCGAAATCCTCGTCTATCTTGCGCCCCAGCCTGCCGCCGGGCTTGCCCCCGCCGTCCGGGCTCATGCTGAGCCAGAAGAACCAGTGGTTCCAGGTCTGCGCCGCGTTGTTGAAGATGGCGGCTCTCGATTCGTCCTTCGCCGTCGACTCGATGATCTTCTCGAGCGGCATCTCGGCGTAGGGAGTCTTCTCGATCAGGCCGTTCAATTTGTCCACGTAGGACTTGTGGTGTTTGCCGTAGTGATAGCCCATCGTCTCGCGTGAAATGGCCGGTGCGAGCGCATCCATCGCGTACGGCAGCTCCGGCAACGCGATCGGCGCCCCCGCCTTCGTCGGGAACAGGGTCTTTGCCGGCGCAGCAGACTTGCGCGGCGTGCCCGGTTGCTGCTGTTGCTCGCGAATACCCGTCTGACTGGACATATGTCGCTCCTTTGCAAGGGTTGAAAGAAACCAACCAACTCCTTTGCTGAGCGACAGCGCCCCGCGGGCGACAGTTCCCGCGACTTATTTCGATCAGGCCTTGAATTCGATCTCGACGAACGAATACTCGTAGTCGTTCGCGTTCACGACATCGTGCTCGACGCCGGCCTTTCTGTAGTAAGGCTCGCCCTTTCTGAGCTCCGAGATGCGCTCGCCGCCGGCTTCCAGCAGCTTGAGTCTGCCATCGAGCATCGGCACCACCACGTAGTCGTATTCGTGGCGGTGCCATCCCGTCGCGGCGCCCGGGGCGAAGCGCCACTCCGCCACGCGGGTGCGCTCATTGTCGATGAATACCCTCGAGGCGGCCTTCGCTTGCGCCACGCGCTAGCCCTTGAGCAGGGCGTCGATCCCTGCCTGCACGATCTGTTCGTCCTCGTGCGAGGCCACGCCGGAGGCGCCGATGCCGCCCACGCAGGTGCCTTCCACCTTGATAGGCAGCCCGCCCTGCACCGGCAGCACGGGCATCTTGAGCATCGAGGTCCGTCCGCCCGCGACGCGGTCTTCCCACATCTTGCTCGGCATGCGCGTGGTTGCGGCGGTGCGCGCCTTCTCCAGCGAGATCGCGGCGTTGGCAGGCGTCGCGCCGTCCATGCGCACCAGATGCAGCAGATGTCCGCCGTCGTCGACAATGGCGATCGCGACGTTCCAGTTGTTGCGCTTCGCCTCGGCTTCCGCCGCCGCGCTCATCTTGCGGCAATCCTCGAGAGTCAGCTCGGGTCGGGTTCTCATTTCCTTGTGCTTTCCTTGAGTGCGTTGCGAATCTGTTCCAGCGCGCCCGGGTCCTCGATGGTGGTGAGATCCCCCGGGTCCCGCCCTTCGGCCAGCGCCTGGATCGAGCGGCGCAGCGTCTTGCCCGAGCGCGTCTTGGGCAGCAGGGTCACGAAATGCACCGCGCGCGGTCGCGCGATCGCGCCGAGCTGCTTGTCGACGGTCTCCATCACTTCCTTGGCGAGCTTCTGCTTGTCTTCTATCGCACCCTTCGCCACCGCGAAGGCGAGCGGCATCTGCCCTTTGAGCGCGTCGACGACGCCGACCACCGCGCACTCGGCGATCGCCGGGTGCATGCTCACCGCCTCCTCGATCTCGCGCGTGCCGAGGCGGTGGCCCGCCACGTTGATCACGTCGTCGGTGCGCCCGAGAATGAAGTAGTAACCGTCCTTGTCCCGGATCCCCCAGTCGAAGGTCGAGTAGACCTGCTTCTTGCTGAAGGTGGAGTAGTAGGTCCTGACGTAGCGTTCGTCGTCGCCCCACACCGTGGTCATGCAGCCCGGCGGCAGCGGCGGTGCGATCGTCACCACCGCTTTCTCGTCGGCCCCTGCTTCGTTCGCGTCGGCCTCCCGCAGCAGCTTCAGGTCGTAGCCGTAGACCGGGAACGAGGGACTGCCGAACTTGATCGGCGTCTTCTCCACCCCCGGCACCGCCGACAGGATCGGCCATCCGGTCTCGGTCTGCCAGTAGTGGTCGATGACCGGGATGCCGAGCGCTTCCGAGATCCATACGTGCGTCGGCTCGTCCAGCGGCTCCCCGGCCAGGAAAAGGTGCTTGAGCGAGGAGACGTCGTACTTCTTCAGATACGCGGGGTCCTGCTTTTTCAGCACCCGGATCGCGGTGGGCGCCGAGAACATCACCGACGCCTTGTAGTCCTGCACGATCTTCCACCAGATCCCCGCGTCGGGCCGGATCGGCACACCTTCGTACATCACCGTCGTCATGCCCGCGATCAAGGGACCGTAGATGATGTAAGAGTGCCCCACCACCCAGCCGATGTCCGAGGTGGTGAACATCGTCTCGCCGGCCTCGCCGCAATAGATCAGCTTCATCGACGAGGCGAGCGCCACCGCGTAGCCCCCGACGTCGCGCTGCACGCCCTTGGGCTGCCCGGTCGTGCCCGAGGTGTAGAGGATGTACGAGGGCTCGCTCGACTCGAGCCACGCGCACGGCACCTGCGCGCCCTCGTGCTGCGCGGCGAGCTCCTGCCAGTCGACGTCGCGCCCCGACACGACGGGCATCTTCGGATCGAGCCCGCGTTTGAAGATGAGCACTTGTGCGGGCGGCTGCTTGGCCAGCTTGAGGGACTCGTCCACCAGCGACTTGTACAGCACCGCTTTGCCCATGCGGCTGCCGCCGTCTGCGGTGACCATCAGGCTCGGCCGCGCATCGTCGATGCGCGCCGCGAGGCTCGCCGCCGCGAAGCCGCCGAACACCACCGAGTGGATCGCTCCGATTCGCGCGCAGGCAAGGATCGCGAACGCCGCCTCCGGGATCATCGGCATGTAGATGATCACGCGGTCGCCCTTCTTGACCCCGAGCGACTGCATCATCGCCGCCACGCGCTGCACCTCCGCGTGCAGCTCCGCAAAGGTGTAGCTGCGCTCCTGGTCGACCTCGGTCGAGATGTAGACCAGCGCCTTCTGCCCGGCGCGCGCCGGCAGGTGCCTGTCGATCGCGTTGTGGCACAGGTTGGTCTCGCCCCCGATGAACCACTTCGCGAACGGCGGCCGCGAATAGTCGAGCACCTTGCCGAACGGCCTATGCCAGTCCACGAGCTTCGCCTGCTCGGCCCAGAAGGCCTCGGGCTGCTCGATCGAGCGGCGGTGAAAATCCTGGTAGCTGCCCATCCTTGCCTCCTCTCCCCGCTGACAGGATCGATCTTAGGCGTTCAGGTCGATCACCACTCTGCCCCGGATTTGCGCGGCGATAAACTTGTCGAACACCGACGGCAGATCGGCGAAGGGGATCGTCTGCGTGATCTCCTTCAAGTGAGCGGGTCGCATGTCCCCGGCCAGGCGGCGCCAGACCTCCTGCCGCAGCGGCATCGGGCAATTCACCGAATCGACCCCGAGCAGGCTCACCCCGCGCAGGATGAACGGCAGCACCGTCGTGTTGAGCGAGGTGCTGGCGGCAAGACCGATCGAAGCAATGCAGCCGCCCACCTGCATCGTGCTCGCCATCCAAGCGAGCGTCTCGCCCCCCAGATTGTCGACCGCGCCGGCCCAGGTCGCCTTGTCGAGGGGGCGGATCTTGGACAGGTCGAGCTCGCCGCGCAGTTTGACCTCGCTGGCGCCGATCTTCTTCAGGTAGTCCGCCTCGCCCGCCTTGCCGGTCAGCGCCACCACCTTGTAGCCCAGGCGCGCGAGCGCGTCGACCGCGATAGAGCCGACGCCGCCGGTCGCGCCGTCCACGATGACCGGACCGTTCTCCGGGCGCAGGCCGTTCTGCTCCATGCGCACGATTGCGAGGCCGGCGGTAAAGCCTGCGGTGCCGAACGCCATCGCGTCCCACAGCGTCAGTCCCCGGGGCAGCTTCACCAGCCAGTCCGCCGGCACGCGCGCATACTCGGCGTAGCCGCCATGGTGCTTGACCCCGATATCGAAGCCGGTGGCAAGCACCGCGTCGCCCTTGGCGAAGCGCGTATGGCTGGAGGACACCACCGTGCCGGAGAAGTCGATCCCGCCGATGCACTCCGGCCGCAGCAGGATACGGCCCTTGCCGGTCGCCGCCAGCGCATCCTTGTAGTTCACGTCCGAGTAGGCGACTTTCACCACCACCTCGCCGGGGTCGAGCTCGTCGAGCGTGAATTCGGTGAACCCGGCCTGGACCTTCTTGTCCACCTCGGTGATCTTGAACGCCTTGAACTTCTCCATCGATCTGCCTCCTGTACGAAGTTTAACGCCGCGGGCGCTCGGCCTGCAGGTAGTCGGCGGACTGCATCTCGTGCAGCCGGCTGACGGTGCGCGCGAACTCGGCGCTGTTTTCGCCCTCGACGAACAGCTCCTCCGGAGCCGCCTCCGCCGATACGAACAGCTTGACACGGTCATCGTAGAACACGTCGAGCAGCCAGGTGAAGCGGCGCGCCGCGTCCGCGTTTCGCGCGGACATGCGCGGCACGCCCGACACCAGCACGGTGTGAAAGCGCCTGGACAGATCCACATAGTCCGCGTACGAGCGCGGCCCCCCGCACAGCGCCTTGAAGTCGAACCATACCAGGGCGCCGGCGCGCTTGCGGTAGGGAATCCGCCGACCGTCGACGTCGAGCGGGTGGTCTTCTTCTTCGACGTCCCTGAGCGCCTCGAAAACCTGCCCCATCGCCTGCTCGCTCCCGCGCCCGACGTGATACGCGCGCAGCCGCTCCATCTTGAGCCGCCGGTAGTCCACTCCGCTGTCGACCTCCAGCACGTCCAGGCGCGTCCTGAGCAGCTCGATCGCCGGCAGGAAGCGCTCGCGCTGCAACCCGTTCGCGTACAGCGCGTCCGGGGCGTAATTCGAGGTCATGCAGAGCACCACGCCGCGCGCCATCACCTGCTCCAGGAAGCGCCCCAGGATCATCGCGTCGGCGATGTCCCCGACGTGGAATTCGTCGAAGCAGACGAGCCGGTTGCGCCGCGCCGTCCGTGCGGCGACCGCGGCGATCGGGTCCTCGGTGCCTTTGAGCTCGTCGAGCTCGCGATGGATCTCCCGCATGAAGTGATGGAAATGCACACGCCGCTTTCTCACCAGCGGCGCGCAGCGAAAGAAGGCGTCCATCAGGAAGCTCTTGCCGCGCCCCACCCCGCCCCAGAGGTACACGCCCTTGGGCAGCGGCGGCTTGACCAGCATGCGGCGCAGCGCGGTGCTGCGGCGCGCCTTGTACGCGGACCACTCCTCGAACAGTCGCTGCAGGCGCTCGACCGCGCGCCACTGCGCCGGATCGGAGACGAAGCCCCGCTTCGCCAGCTGCGCCCGGTAGACGGAAACGACGTCGTCGCCGTCGGCGCGCCGGAGCATCACGCCGCGCGCTCCTGCGGAGACCGCGCCGCGCGCGACTCGTGCCGCGCCAGCAGCAGGGTGCTGGCCAGGATCACGGCGCCGCCGAGCACGGTGGCGCTCGCCGGGACGCTGCCGAAGACGAGGAAGCCGAGGATTGCCGCCCACACCAGCTCGAGAAACTTGACCGTCTGCACCGCCGAGATGTCGGCCACGCGGAAAGCCCGCATCATGCAGTAGTGGCCCCCGGCGCCGAAGAAGCCGCAGGCCACGAACAGCGCCCACTGCAGCGCATCCGGCGGCGTCCAGCGCGGCAGCGCGAGCGGCGCGAGCAGCACCACCACCCACAGGTGCTGCCATAGCACGATCACTTCCGAGCGCTCGCGCGCGGACAGCGCCTTGGCCACCAGGTAGGACCCGGCAAAGACGGGCTGCGCGGCGAGCATGAGCAGCATGCCCGCCGAGACGCCGGCGAAGCCGGGGCCTGCACCGGGATTCAGCACCAGCAACACGCCGCCGAACCCCACCAGCACCGCGGCCCAGCGCGCGCCCGTCATGCGCTCGCGCAGGAACAGCACCGCGCCCAGGCAGATGAAGATCGGGCCGCTGAAGGCGATCGCGGTGAGCGCGGTCAGGCTCACCTTGGGCAGCGCGGCGAACCACATGATCATGCCGCAGGAGTGGAACAGGCCGCGCACGAACTGCAGCCGCGGCGCGCGCGGCCACAACGTGCGCAGGCCGAGCCGCAGGGTCGCCGTGGCGATCACGGCGGCGCCGATCGCGTAGCGCAGCAGGCCGACCAGCCACGGGTCGAGCTGGCCGGCCAGCCGCTTCATCATGGTGTTGAGCACGATGAACATCACGCCGGCGAGCATCATCCACAGCATGCCGCGGACGGTCGCGGCGGGGGCGCGGCGCAACCGCAAGCCCCTCAGCCGTTCAGACTGCGCTTGTCGACGGCGAGCGCCGCCTCGCGCATCACCTCCGACATCGAGGGGTGGGCGTGGCAGATGCGCGCCAGATCCTCGGAGCTGGCGCCGAATTCCATTGCCACCACCGCCTCGGAGATCAGCTCGGAGGCCTGTCCGCCGATCGCGTGCACACCGAGAATCCGGTCGGTCTTGGCATCGGCCAGCATTTTGATGAAGCCCTCCGGTTCGTCGCGCCCGAGCGCGCGCCCGTTGTAGGCGAAGGGGAACCTCCCCGCCCGGTAGGCGACGCCCTCCTCCCTGAGCTGCTGCTCGGTCTTGCCGACCCAGGCGATCTCGGGCGCGGTGTACATCACCCACGGGATGGCGTCGTAGTTCACGTGTCCGCGCTGCCCGGCGATGATCTCGGCCACCATCACGCCTTCGTCCTCGCCCTTGTGCGCGAGCATCGGCCCGCGCACCACGTCGCCGATCGCGTAGACCCGGGGCAGCGCGGTGCGGCAGTTCTTGTCGACCTCAATGAAACCGCGCGAATCGATCTTCAGGCCGACGTTCTCGGCCCCCAGCTCATCCGTATTGGGCACCCGGCCGATCGACACGATGAGCCGGTCGCATTCTAATGTTTTGCTCGAGTTATCTGACGTACTATATTGAATAACAATTACTTTCTTTGATTGCTTCACCTCGCCTATTTTGACTCCGAGCTCGATCTCGAGTCCCTGCTCGCCGGTGAAGATCTTCCACGCTTCCTGGGCGATCGACTCGTCGGCGGCACCCAGGAACTCCGGCAGGGCCTCGAGAATCCGGACCTTCGCGCCGAGCCGCCGCCAGACGCTGCCCAGCTCGAGGCCGATGACGCCGGCGCCGATGACTCCCAGGCGGGCGGGCACCGCGCCGAAGGAGAGCGCGCCCTCGTTGTCGCAGATCAGCTTGTTGTCCACCGGCACGCCCGGCAAATGGCGCGGCTTGGAACCGGTCGCGATGATCACATTCTTTGCCTCGACCGTTTCGGCCCCCTTGTCGCCCTTCACCTCGAGCTTCCAGGTCGTGCCGCCCTGCAGGAGCCGGCCGTGGCCCTGCAGCCAGGTCACCTTGTTCTTCTTGAACAGCCCGGCGATGCCTCCGGTCATCTTCCTGACGATGCGGTCCTTGCGCTCGAGCATCGCCGCCAGGTCGAGCTTGACCCCGGTTGCCGTGATGCCGTGCACTTTGAAGCGTTGCTGCACCCGCTCGTAGTTCTCCGACGATTCGAGCAGCGCCTTGGACGGGATGCAGCCCACGTTCAGGCAGGTGCCGCCCAGCGCGTACTTGCCATCGGGCTCCTTCCACTTGTCGATGCAGGCGGTGCTCAGGCCCAGCTGCGCGGCCCGGATCGCGGCGATGTAGCCGGCCGGGCCGGCTCCGATGACGACGACGTCGAACGATTGCATGGGCTAGATCTCCAGCACGAGGCGCGCCGGGTCCTCGAGCGCGTCCTTGATCGCGACCAGGAACAGGACCGCCTCGCGGCCGTCGACGATGCGGTGATCGTAGGAAAGCGCCAGGTAGTTCATCGGCCGGACCACGATCTGGCCGTTCTCCACCACCGCGCGCTCCTTGGTCGCGTGCACCCCGAGGATCGCCGACTGCGGCGGGTTGATGATCGGGGTCGACAGCATCGAGCCGAACACGCCGCCGTTGGAGATCGAGAACGTCCCGCCGGACAGCTCCTCGATGCCGAGCTTGCCGTCCTGGGCGCGCTTGCCGAAATCGGCGATCTTCTTCTCGATCGCGGCAAACGACATCTGGTCCGTATCGCGCAGGATCGGCACCACCAGGCCGCGCGGGCTGCCGACCGCCATGCCGATGTCGAAGTAGCCGTGGTAGACGATGTCGTTGCCGTCGATGGAGGCGTTCACGACCGGGAATTTCTTCAGCGCCGCCACCGCCGCCTTGACGAAGAAGGACATGAAGCCCAGGCGCACGCCGTGTTCCTTCTCGAAGCGTTCCTGGTACTTCTTGCGCAGCTCCATGACCGGCTGCATGTTGACTTCGTTGAAGGTGGTCAGGATTGCCGCGGTCGACTGCGACTGCACCAGGCGCTCGGCGATCCTCGCCCGCAGGCGCGACATCGGCACGCGCTGCTCGGGGCGATTGCCGAGCAGCCGCTCGACGTTCACCGGCGCGGCTGGCTGAGGCAGGGCGCTCCTCGCCGCGGCAGGAGGTGCCGCTTCCGCGGCGGGCGCCGCCCCCGCATACGAGGCAGGCTTGCCGACGTGCGCCAGCACGTCGCCCTTGGTGACGCGGCCGCCCAGGCCGCTGCCCTGGATCCGGCTCGGGTCGATACCCTGCTCCGCGGCGAGCTTCTGGGCAGCCGGCATCACCGGGGGCGCCTCGCGCGGCGGGGCGGGCGGCGGCGCCGCAGGGGCTGCTGCGGGTTTCGGCGCGGCGCCCGCGGCAGGCTTGGCCTCGGTGTCGATGGTGGCGATCACCTCGCCCGCGACGACTGCGACCCGGTCGGTCTTGAGTATCTTGGTCAGCACGCCGTCGGCGGGGGCCGGCAGCTCCATCACGACCTTGTCGGTTTCGATGTCGATCAGGTTCTCGTCCCGCGACACCGCCTCGCCTTCCTTCTTGTGCCATTCGAGCAGCGTCGCCTCGGAAACCGACTCCGACAGCTGCGGCACCTTCACTTCGATGATCACTGCTTGCTCCCGTTCGATTTTTCACCCGGGTCCGGCCAGACCTCGCCCGAGTTGATGAAAAACCAGCGCGCAACGCGCCGGGCTGATCCCTGAATGTCTGCCTGTTATTTGAACTTGCCGAACGCCATGTCGACCAATGCCGCCTGGCGTGCGCTGTGCTTGGCGAGATACCCTCCTGCGGGTGCCGCAGTCGCCGGCCGCCCCGCGTAGTACAGCTTCTGGTCGCTGCGCATGTTCTCGGTGAAGTAATGCGCGGTCTCGTACCAGGCGCCCTGGTTCTGCGGCTCCTCCTGGCACCACACCACTTCGCGCGCGTTGGGGTAGCGCTTCATCTCCGCCGCGAAAGGCTTGTGCGGGAACGGATACAGCTGCTCGACCCGGATGATGGCCACGTGATCCAGCCGCCGCTCGCGCCGGGCCGACAGCAGGTCGTAGTAGACCTTGCCGCAGCAGGCGATGATGCGCGTCACGGCCTTCGGGTCGAGCGCGTCGATCTCGGGCATGACGGTCAGGAATGAGCCGTCGGCCAGCTCCTTGATCGGCACGGAGGCTTCTTTCTTGCGCAGCAGCGACTTGGGCGTCAGCACGACCAGGGGCTTCCGGAACGGGCGCAGCATCTGGCGTCTGAGCAGATGGAAGATCTGCGACGCATTGGACGGTACGCAAACCTGCATGTTGTGCTCCGCACACAGCTGCAGGTAGCGCTCGAGGCGCGCCGACGAGTGCTCGGGCCCCTGGCCCTCGTAGCCGTGCGGCAGGAACATCACCAGTCCGCAGACGCGGCCCCACTTCGCCTCGCCCGAGGTGATGAACTGGTCGATCACCACCTGCGCGCCGTTGGCGAAGTCGCCAAACTGCGCCTCCCAGATGACCAGCGCGGTCGGTTCGGCGGTGGAAAAGCCGTACTCGAATCCGAGCACCGCTTCTTCCGACAGCACCGAATCGATCACCACGAACGAGCCCTGGTCCTTCGAGATGTTCTGCAGCGGCACGTAGGTGCCCGCGTCCCAGCGCTCTCGGTCCTGGTCGTGCAGCACCGCATGCCGGTGGGCAAAGGTGCCGCGCGCGGTGTCCTGCCCGGACAGGCGGACGTCGTAGCCGTTCGACACCAGCGAGGCGTAAGCAAGCGTCTCGGCCATGCCCCAGTCGACCGGCAGCTTGCCCTCGGCCATCTGCCGGCGCGCGTTCAGCACGCGCTCGACCGTGGGATGGACCCTGAAATCCTCGGGCACGCTGGTCACGCGCTCGGCCAGGCGCTGCAGCTCGGCCAGGGGGACGTGGGTATCGGCCGCGTCGGTCCACTTGGTGTTCAGATACGGTGCCCAATCGACAGCGAATTTGCTCTTGAAGTTCGAAATGACGGGGTTGCTGCTGTGCTTGCCCGCGTCCAGATCGGCACGGAACTGCTTGATCAGCGCCTCCGCGTCGTCCGCCCCGATCACGCCCAGGGTCGTCAGCTTGTCCGCGTACAGCTTGCGCGTGCCGGGATGCCGGGCAATCTTCTGATACATGAGGGGCTGGGTGATGAAGGGCTCGTCCTGCTCGTTGTGCCCGAGCTTGCGGAAGCACACCAGGTCGATCACGACGTCCTTCTTGAACTGCTGGCGGAAGTCGAGCGCGAGCTGGGTCACGAACAGCACGGCCTCGGGATCGTCGCCGTTGACGTGGAAGATCGGCGCCTCGACCATCTTCGCGACGTCGGTGCAATAGATCGTCGAGCGCGCGTCGCGGGGATCGGAGGTGGTGAAGCCGATCTGGTTGTTCACCACGATGTGCACCGTGCCGCCGGTGCCGTAGCCGCGCGTGCCGGAGAGGTTGAGCGTCTCCATCACCACGCCCTGGCCCGCGAACGCGGCGTCGCCGTGGATCAGGATCGGCAGCACCTGGTCGCCTTCCTTGTCGTCGCGCCGGCGCTGGCGCGCCCGCACCGAGCCTTCCACCACCGGATTCACGATCTCGAGGTGGGACGGATTGAAGGCGAGCGATATGTGCACGGGGCCGCCCCCGGTCGAAATGTCGGACGAGAAGCCGTTGTGGTACTTCACGTCGCCCATCGGAAGCTCGTGCGCGTGCTTGCCCTCGAATTCCTGGAACAGCTCCTGCGGCATCTTGCCGAGCACGTTGACCAGCACGTTCAGCCGCCCGCGGTGCGCCATGCCGATCACGATCTCCTGCACCCCGGTCGCCCCGGCGCGCTGGATCAGCTCGTCGATCGACGGAATCAGGCTCTCTCCCCCTTCGAGCGAGAAGCGCTTCTGCCCGACGTAGCGCGTATGCAGGTAGCGCTCGAGCTGCTCCGCCTCGGTGAGCTTCTGCAGCAGCCGCTTCTGCACTTCCGGGCTGAACTGCGGCGTGGCCCGGACCGATTCGACGCGCTGCTGGATCCAGTCGCGCTGCGCGCGCTCGCCGATGAACATGTACTCGAAGCCGATGTTGCCGCAGTAGGTGTCGCGCAGCGCGTGAATCAGGTTTCTGAGCGAGGTGCGGTCCAGCCCGACGAACGATCCCGCGCTGACTTCGCGGTCGAGGTCGGCCTCGCTCAGGTCGTAATAGGCCGCGTCGAGCTCGGGCACCTGCGGGCGCGGCATGCGCTTGAGCGGATCCAGCGTCGCCCACCGCGACCCCGCGATCCTGTACGCGGTGACCAGCAGCAGCGCCGCCACCTGCAGGCGCTCGTGCGCGGCGTCTATCTGCGGTGCCGCGCGCCCGGCGAGCTCGCCGGTCTTGGCGCGCTGCACGAAGGACTCGATCACCGGGGCATGCGCCACGTCCTTGCTGCCGCTGCCCGCCGAGTCGGGCATCAGCTGCATCTGGTCGAAATACTCCCGCCACTCCCCGGACACGGACGCAGGGTTGGCGAGATACTGCTCGTACAGGTCCTCGATGAACGGTGCGTTGCCCCCGAACAGATAGGAATTGGCGAGCAGCTGCTTCAGCATCGCGCTCACCTCTTGCCGATCGGCAGCGCCTCGCGGCGCGTCGCGCCGCGGTAGAGCTGACGCGGCCGTCCGATCTTCTGGTCGGGATCGGCGATCATCTCGTTCCACTGCGCGATCCAGCCCACGGTGCGGGCGAGCGAGAAGATGCAGGTGAACATGCTGACCGGTATGCCCAGCGCGCGCTGCACGATGCCGGAGTAGAAATCGACGTTCGGGTAGAGCTTGCGCGAGACGAAGTAATCGTCCTCGAGCGCGATCTTTTCCAGCGCCATCGCCAGCTTGAACAGGCGGTCGTCGTGCAGGCCAAGCTCCTCGAGCACCTCGTAGCACGTTTCGCGCATCAGCTTGGCACGCGGGTCGTAGTTCTTGTAGACGCGATGGCCGAACCCCATCAGCTTGACCCCCGAGTTCTTGTCCTTCACCTGCTTGATGAACTCGCCGATCTTGGACACGTCGCCGATGTTCTCGAGCATCTGCAGCGCCGCTTCATTCGCGCCGCCGTGCGCGGGCCCCCACAGGCAGGCGATGCCCGCCGCGATGCAGGCGAAGGGATTGGCGCCGGAAGAGCCCGACAGCCTGACCGTCGAGGTCGAGGCGTTCTGCTCGTGGTCGGCGTGCAGGATGAAGATGCGGTCGAGCGCGCGCACCAGCACGTCATTGCTCCTGTAATCCTCCGCCGGCACCGCGAACATCATGCGCATGAAGTTCGCCGTATAGGACAGGTCGTTGCGCGGATAGACGAACGGCTGGCCCATGTTGTACTTGTAGGCCATCGCCACGAGCGTTGGCAGCTTCGCGATCAGGCGGAACGCGGCCACCTCGCGGTGGTGCGGGTCGGTGATATCGAGCGAGTCGTGGTAAAAGGCCGACAGTGCGCCGACAACGCCGACCAGGACCGCCATCGGGTGCGCGTCGCGCCGGAATCCGGTGAAAAAGCGGTTGATCTGGTCGTGCACCATGGTGTGCTTGGTCACCATGGCCACGAATTCGTCCTTCTGCTTCTGGTTCGGCAGCTCGCCCTTCATCAGCAGGTAGCACACCTCCAGGAAGTCGCAATTCACTGCGAGCTGCTCGATCGGGTAGCCCCGGTAGAGCAGCACGCCCTGGTCCCCGTCGATGTAGGTGATCGTCGAAGCGCAGCTGGCGGTGGAAAGGAACCCCGGATCGTAGGTGAAAACGCCCGTCTTGCCGTAGAGCGTGCGGATATCCACGACGTCGGGTCCGACGGATCCCGACAGAACCGGGAAGTCGATGCTGCCGCCGTCCGGCAGCTTCAGCGTGGCTTTCTTGTCCAAGGTCTTCTCCTTATCAACACGCCCGCAGGCGGGCGACGACATCGCCCAGGCGGGCCGCGTACACGTCGCTGCGCCCGCAAACGATGTCCCACAAATCGTTGTCCGGCAGCTCCAGCAGCTCCGCGAAGCGCGTCAGGCCCGCCTCGTCCATCGACGCCGCGTCCCGCTCGAGAAACCGCCCGAGGACCAGGTCGAGTTCGAGCAGCCCCCGCCGGCACTTCCACTTCAATCTGTCATGCGCAATGCGATCCATCACACGGCGCGCCGAACGAGCATCTCCTTGATCTTTCCGATCGCCTGCGCCGGATTCAGGTTCTTCGGGCAGGCGTCGGTGCAATTCATGATCGTGTGGCAGCGGAACAGGCGGTAGGGGTCGTCGAGGTTGTCGAGACGCTCGCTGGTCGCCTGGTCGCGCGTGTCGGCGATGAAGCGGTAGGCCTGCAGCAGGCCGGCCGGGCCGACGTATTTGTCGGGGTTCCACCAGAACGAGGGGCAGGACGTCGAGCAGCACGCGCACAGGATGCACTCGTACAGGCCGTTCAGCTCCTCGCGCTCGGCGGGCAACTGCAGCCGCTCGCGCTCGGGCGGCGCGTCGTGGTTGATCAGATAGGGCTTGATGGAGTGATACTGGTTGAAGAACTGCGTCATGTCGACGATCAGGTCCCGCACCACCGGCAGGCCCGGCAGCGGCCTCAAGGTCACCTTGTCGGGCAGATCCGCGATCTTGGTGATGCAGGCGAGGCCGTTCTTTCCGTTGATGTTCATGGCGTCCGAGCCGCACACCCCTTCGCGGCATGAGCGGCGGAACGACAACGAGTCGTCCTGCGCCTTGAGGCGCACCAGCGCGTCGAGCAGCATGCGGTCGGTGGCCTCGAGCTTGAGCTCGTAGTCCTGCATGCGCGGTCGCGCGTCCTTGTCGGGATCGTAGCGGTAGATCGAGAAGCGCATCAGTAAGTCCGTACCTTGGGTTCGAAGGTGTCCACCGACATCGGCTTGAGGTGCACCGGCTTGTATTCGAGCCGGTTGCCCTCCTTGTACCAGAGGGTGTGCTTCATCCAGTTCTTGTCGTCGCGCTCGGGGAAATCCGCCCGCGCCTGGGCGCCGCGGCTTTCCTTGCGCGCTTCGGCCGACACTGCGGTCGCCGTCGCCGCTTCGATCAAGTTGTAGAGCTCGAGCGCCTCGATGCGCGCAGTGTTGAACACTTTCGATTTGTCGTCGATGGAGATGCGCTCGGCCCGCGCGGCAATTTCCCCGACCTTGTCTACGCCCTCGACCAGCAGCTCGGGAAAGCGGAACACCCCGCAGTGCATCTGCATGGACTTCCTCAGGTCGTTGCCGACCTCGGACACGCGTTCGCCGCCGCTCGTCGAGTCGAGCTTCGCGAGGCGCGCGAGCGGGCGGTCCGCCGCATCTTTCGGCAAATCCTTGTGCGAAGCCGCCCCGGCGCGGATGTCGGCGATCGCCTGCTCGCCGCCGGCCTTGCCGAACACCAGCAGGTCGAGCAGCGAGTTGGTCCCTAACCGGTTCGCGCCGTGCACCGAGACGCAGGCGCACTCGCCTACCGCGTACAGCCCCGGCACCACCGCCTCCATATCACCGTTACGCGGCGCGACGACCTGACCGAGACGGTTGGCCGGGATGCCACCCATCTGGTAGTGAACCGTCGGCACCACCGGGATCGGGTCCTTGATCGGATCGGCGTTGGCGAACTTGATCGCGATCTCGCGTATCCCGGGCAGGCGCAGATTGATCACCTCCGGGCCGAGATGGTCCAGCTTGAGCAGCACGTGGTCGCGCTCGGGTCCGCAGCCGCGCCCCTCCTTGATCTCGGTCGCCATCGCGCGCGAGACGACGTCGCGGCTGGCGAGGTCCTTGGCGTTCGGTGCATAGCGCTCCATGAAGCGCTCGCCGTCCTTGTTGAGAAGATAGCCGCCCTCGCCCCGCACCCCTTCGGTGATCAGGATGCCCGCGCCGTAGACGCCGGTGGGATGGAATTGGTAGAACTCCATGTCCTCGAGCGGAATCCCGGCACGCGCCGCCATGCCCAGGCCGTCGCCCGTGTTGATGAAGGCGTTGGTCGAGGATTGGAACATCCGTCCGGAGCCGCCCGTGGCGAGGATGGTCGCCTTCGCCTGCAGGATCATCGGCTCGCCCGTTTCCATCTCGAGCGCGACCACGCCCAGCACCGCGCCTTCGGCGTCGCGGATCAGGTCGAGCGCCATCCACTCGACGAAGAACTGCGTGCTCGACTTCACGTTCTGCTGGTACAGGGTGTGCAGCATCGCGTGCCCGGTGCGGTCCGCCGCCGCGCAGGCCCGCATCGCCATCTTCGGGCTGCCGTAGTCCTGCGTGTGCCCGCCGAACGGGCGCTGGTAGATCTTGCCGTTGTCGAGCCTGTCGAAGGGCATGCCCATGTGCTCGAGCTCGATCACGACCTCGGTGGCGCGCCTGCACATGTACTCGATCGCGTCCTGGTCGCCCAGGTAATCGGAGCCCTTCACCGTGTCGTACATGTGCCAGTGCCAGTGGTCCTCGGACGAATTGCCGAGCGGCGCCGCGATGCCGCCCTGCGCCGCGACCGTGTGCGAGCGGGTCGGGAAGACCTTGCTCAGCACCGCGACGCGCAGCCCCGCGCGCGCGAGCTCGAGCGCGGCGCGCAGCCCCGACCCGCCGGCCCCCACCACGATCGCATCGAATTTCCTCGTCTGAAGCGCCACGCTTATCTCCAAAGAATCTGTATCGTCCAGCCGAGGTAGCCGGCGATGACCACCACGACGAACACCTGCAGCGCCAGGCGCAGCCCCACCGGCTTGACGTAATCCATCAGGATGTCGCGCACGCCGATCCACATGTGCCAGGCGACGCTGGCCGCGAACAGCAGCGTCGCGACCCGCATCCAGCCCTGCGCGAACAGCGCGTGCCAGACGTCGTAGTCGACCGGCGGGCCGACGAGCAGGATCCCCGCCAGCACCACGCTGTAGATTGCCATCACGACGGCGGTCACGCGCTGCACGAGCCAGTCGCGCCAGCCGTAGTGCGCCCCGACCACGATCCGGGTCACCATAGCCTTGCTCCGAATACGATCGTCAGCACCACCCCCGCGACCAGCACGATGATGCTGCTCAGGCGCGCGCTCTTCTTGTCCCAGCCGCGTTGCGTCTCGAGCAAAAGGAAGCGGATCCCGGCGCAGAAGTGGTGGCAGAACGCCCAGATCACGACCAGCAGGGCCAGCTTGACCGGCCACAGCTGCAGGTAGTGAACGACGAAGGCGAAGTCCCGCGCCGACGCGAGGCTGCGGTCCAGCATGAACAGCAGCCACAGCGTGGCGACGAACAGCAGCGCCCCGCTGATGCGGTGCAATATGGACACCCAGCCCGCCACCGGCAGGCGGATCTCGAACAAAAGCGCGGTCAGATTGAGGTATTTGGGACGATTCTTTTTATTGGCAACTGCTTGGGACATGGGGTGTGATTCCGGGTGACGGGCGCCGGCGCTTAATGCCGGAATAGGCCGATTATATCGCCGCATTGCGTCATTCAGCCCAGCTCGCTGCGGTAGAAGTGACGATCGGTCTTGTACAGACCGCGCCGCCACTCGACCGGACGGTCGCCGTAAGTATAGGAAAGTCGCTCGACTTCCAGCAGCGCGTGACCCGGCTCGACGGCAAGCAGTTTCGCAGTCCCGGCGTCCGCCGAGCGCGCCTTGAGCTTCTCCTCGGCGCGCACCATGCGGGTGCCGTACTGCGTCTCGAACAGGTTGTAGAGCGCGCCCTTGTGCTCGGTGACCGCCGCGGCGCTGAGGCCGCGGAACAGCCCCGCCGGCAGCCACACCTCCTCCAGCACCACGGGGTCGCCGGAGAAAAGCAGCAGGCGGGTCAGCACCATCATGCTGTCGCCGCTGCGCAGCTCGAGCAGCCGCGCGAGCTCGGCGCTCGCGCGCGCGCGCCGGAAGTCGAGCAGCTTGCGCTCCACTGCGACCGGACCGCCGCCGTCGGGAGCCAGGCGCAGGAAGCGGAATCTCACCTGCGGCTCGCCATGCGTGGCGACAAAGGTTCCCTTACCCTGCCGCCGCACGAGCAGGTTCTCGGCCGCGAGCTCGTCGATCGCCTTGCGCACGGTGCCCTGGCTGACCCCGAAGCGCGCCGCGAGTTCGATTTCGCTCGGGATCGCCTCGCCGGGACGCCATTCGGCGCCGCGCAAGCCATCCAGGAGCAACTCCTTGATTTGCTTGTACAGCGGCCTGAAGCTGGGGGAACTCACGGCGGCCATTTCAGCACAGAAGGCGCCACTCGTCTATATTGTGTCTTATGTCTTATAAAAGACATAAGACACGTTGACTTCCCGCCTGGGCCCGCATAACATCTCCGACGCGGCCGGCCACGCCGGCCTAGAATCACCCACCGCCCCAAGAACGCGCCTTTTCGGAGCCCCAATGTCCAAAGCACCCGTACGCGTCGCCGTGACCGGCGCCGCCGGCCAAATCGGCTACAGCCTGCTGTTTCGCATCGCCAGCGGAGAAATGCTGGGCAATGACCAGCCGGTTATCCTGCAATTGCTCGAAATCCCGGACGAAAAGGCACAGAAGGCGCTGCAGGGCGTGATGATGGAGCTCGACGACTGCGCCTTTCCCCTCCTCCACGGCATGACCGCAGCCTCCGACCCGATGGTCGCCTTCAAGGGCGTGGAGGTCGCGCTGCTGGTCGGCGCGCGCCCGCGCGGCCCAGGCATGGAGCGCAAGGATCTGCTCGAGGCCAACGGCAAGATCTTCGCCCCCCAGGGCAAGGCCCTCGATCAGGTTGCTAGCCGCAACGTCAAGGTGCTGGTGGTCGGCAACCCCGCCAACACCAACGCCCTGATTGCGATGAAGAACGCGCCCTCGCTCAAGCCGACGCAGTTCACCGGCATGATGCGCCTGGATCACAACCGCACTCTCTCGCAGATCGCCCACAAACTTTCCAAGCCCCTGTCCTCGATCCGCAAAGTCACCGTGTGGGGCAACCACTCGGCGACCCAGTATCCGGACCTGTTCCAGGCCGAGTGCGAGGGCAAGAAGGTCTGGCCGATGATCAACGACCAGGGCTGGCTCGAAAATACCCTGATCCCGACCGTCCAGAAGCGGGGTGCCGCGATCATCGCCGCGCGCGGCCTGTCGTCCGCAGCGAGCGCCGCCAATGCCGCGATCGACCACGTGCGCGACTGGGTCATGGGCACTCCCGAGGGGGACTGGGTCACGATGGGCATCCCGGCCGATGGAAGCTACGGCATCTCCGAGGGCGTGCTCTACGGCTACCCGGTGACCTGCAAGGGCGGTCAGTACCAGGTCGTGAAAGGGATCGAGATCAGCGACTTCAGCCGCAAGCGCATGGACGCGACGCTGAAGGAGCTGCACGAGGAGCGCGACGGCATCAAGAGCCTGCTGGGCTAGGAGGCACGCCATGACCGCAAGCTCTCCAGGGGTGAAATTCCGCCAGGCGCTCAAGGAAGAGTCGCCGCTGCAGGTCATCGGCACGATCTGCGCCTACCATGCCCTGCTCGCCAAGCGCTCCGGCTACCGCGCGATCTACCTCTCCGGCGGCGGCGTCGCGGCCGGCTCGCTCGGCATGCCGGATCTCGGCATCTCGAACCTCGACGACGTTCTGACCGACATCCGCCGCATCACCGACGTGTGCGACCTGCCGCTGCTGGTCGACGTCGACACCGGTTTCGGCGCGAGCGCCTTCAACGTCGCGCGCACCACGCGCTCGCTCATCAAGTTCGGCGCCGCCGCGATGCACATCGAGGACCAGGTCGGCGCCAAGCGCTGCGGCCACCGCCCCGGCAAGGAGCTGGTCTCGAAGCAGGAGATGTGCGACCGCATCAAGGCCGCGGTGGATGCGCGCAGCGACCCCGGCTTCGTCGTCATGGCGCGCACCGACGCGCTGGCGAGCGAAGGCCTCGAGCAGGCGCTCGAGCGCGCCGCCGCCTATGCCGAAGCCGGCGCGGACATGATCTTCCCGGAGGCGATCCCCTCGTTGGAGATGTATCGCAAGTTCGTCGACGCAGCGAAAGTCCCCGTGCTCGCCAACATCACCGAGTTCGGCAAGACACCGCTGTTCACCGTCGACGAGCTGCGCTCGGCCGGGGTGGCGCTCGCGCTGTATCCGCTTTCCGCCTTCCGCGCCATGAACAAGGCGGCGCTCAACGTCTATCAGACGCTGCGCAAGGAAGGCACGCAGAAGAACGTCGTCGCGAGCATGCAGACCCGCGACGAGCTGTACGAATACCTCGACTACCACGCATACGAGGGAAAACTCGATGAGCTCTTCTCAGCCCGCAGCAACGCCTAAGCCCAAGAAATCCGTCGCGCTGTCGGGCGTCGCCGCCGGCAACACGGCGCTTTGCACCGTCGGCCGCAGCGGCAACGACCTGCACTATCGCGGCTACGACATCCTCGAATTCGCCGACCAGGCCGAATTCGAGGAAATCGCCTACCTGCTGGTGCACGGCAAGCTGCCCAACGCCGCCGAGCTCGCCGCCTACAAGGCCAAGCTGAGGGGCCTGCGCGGCATTCCCGCCGCGGTGCAGGACGTGCTCGAATGCATCCCGGCCAACGCGCACCCGATGGACGTGATGCGCACCGCCTGCTCGGCGCTCGGCTCGGTGTTGCCGGAAAACCAGGACCACAAGCTCTCGGAGGCGCGCAACATCGCCGACCGGCTGATGGCGAGCTTCGGCTCGATGCTGCTGTACTGGTACCACTTCTCGCACTCGGGGCGGCGCATCGACGTCGAAACCGACGACGACTCGATCGGCGGGCACTTCCTGCACCTGCTGCACGGGCGCAAGCCGAGCGATCTGTGGGTGCGGGCGATGCACACCTCGCTCATCCTCTACGCAGAGCACGAGTACAACGCCTCCACCTTCACCTGCCGCGTCATCGCCGGCACCGGCTCCGACATGTACTCGGCGATCACCGGCGGCATCGGCGCGCTGAAGGGACCCAAGCACGGCGGCGCGAACGAGTTCGCATTCGACGTCATCGGCCGCTACGACACGCCGGACGACGCCGAGAAGGACGTGGTCAGGCGCATCGGCGAGAAGCAGGTGATCATCGGCTTCGGCCACCCCGTCTACACGATCGCCGATCCGCGCAACGAGGTCATCAAGGCGGTCGCCCTGCGCCTTTCGAAGGACGCCGGCGACACGAAGCTGTTCGACATCTCGGAGCGCATCGAGAAGGTCATGGCGCGCGAGAAGAAAATGTTCGCCAATCTCGACTGGTACAGCGCGACCAGCTATCACATGATGGGCGTGCCCACCGCGATGTTCACGCCTCTGTTCGTGATCTCGCGCACCAGCGGCTGGTCGGCGCACGTCATCGAGCAGCGCATCGACGGCAAGATCATCCGCCCCGGCGCGAACTACGTCGGACCCGAGAACCGCAAGTGGCAGCCACTTAAGGAAAGGACCTGAGCATGGCCCAGTACGAATCGGACCTCACCAAGTTCATGCGGCAGTTCCTCGAGCAGCACCCCGAGGAGCTCGCCTCGCAACGCAAAGGGCGCTCCGACTGGTGGGACAAGGATTCGCAGACGCGTACCCCGCCTCCGCCGCCGCGCCACCCCGCCCTTTCGGGCGGCGCGGAGTACACCTTCAAGCCTCTGAGTGAGGCGGACAAATAGATGTCGGGTCATATCTCCAACGTACGGCCCGCGCCGGACAAGGTGCTGACGCAGATCGCCGACTACGTCGCCAAGCACAGGATCACCAGCAAGGACGCCTACGAGACCGCGCGCTACTGCCTGATGGACACCCTGGGCTGCGGCTTCGAGGCGCTCGAGTACCCGGCCTGCACCAAGCTGCTCGGGCCGATCGTCCCGGGCACGGTGGTGCCGAACGGCGCCAGGGTCCCCGGCACCCAGTTCCAGCTCGACCCGGTGCAGGCGGCGTTCAACATCGGCGCCATGATCCGCTGGCTCGACTTCAACGACACCTGGCTCGCCGCCGAATGGGGCCATCCCTCGGACAACCTGGGCGGCATCCTCGCCGCGGCGGACTGGGTCTCGCGCAGCACGAAGAAGCCGCTCACGATGCGCGACGTGCTCACGGGGATGATCAAGGCGCACGAGATCCAGGGTGTGATCGCGCTCGAGAACAGCTTCAACAAGGTGGGCCTCGACCACGTGCTGCTGGTCAAGGTCGCCACCGCCGCCGTCGTCGCCCAGATGATCGGCTGCAGCCGGGAGGAAATCGTCAACGCGGTGTCCCAGGCCTGGGTCGACGGCCAGAGCCTGCGCACCTACCGCCACGCGCCGAACACCGGCTCGCGAAAGAGCTGGGCCGCGGGCGACGCCACCAGCCGGGGCGTGCGCCTCGCGCTCATCTCGAAGACCGGCGAGATGGGCTACCCGTCGGTGCTGAGCGCCAAGACCTGGGGCTTCTACGACGTCTCGTTCAAAGGCAAGCCGTTCAAGTTCCAGCGCCCGTTCGGCTCCTACGTGATGGAGAACGTGCTGTTCAAGATCTCCTACCCGGCGGAGTTCCACTCCCAGACCGCGGTCGAATGCGCGATGCAGATCCACGACGCGCTCGCCCGCCAGAGCCGCACGCCCGAGGACATCAGGAAGATCACCATCCGTACCCACGAGGCCTGCCTGCGCATCATCGACAAGAAGGGCCCGCTCAACAACCCGGCCGACCGCGATCACTGCATCCAGTACATGGTGGCGGTGCCGATCCTGTTCGGACGCCTGACCGCAGGCGACTACGAGGATGCGGTCGCCGCCGACCCGCGCATCGATGCGCTGCGCGCGAAGATTACCTGCGTCGAGGACAAGGGCTTCAGCCGGGACTACCACGACCCCGACAAGCGCTCCATTGCCAACGCGCTGACGGTCGAGCTCAAGGACGGCAGGAAGCTCGGCGAATTCGTGTGCGAGTATCCGATCGGACACAAGCGCCGCCGCAAGGAGGGCATGCCGGTGCTGGTGGAGAAATTCAAGCGGAACCTCGCGCGGCGCTTCCCATCCAAGCAGCAGAATGCCATTCTGGAGGTCTGCATGAACCCCGGCCGGCTGCACGCCATGCCGGTGGACGAGTTCGTGGACCTGTTCGTGATTTGAGGAAGATCCCATGCCCGGCCCGGACCAGATCAGGCTTCAGCTGGAGCACAAGTTCGAAGAGCTGTGCGCGCAGGTGCGCGAGTACCCGACGCCGATCGCGCGCTGCGACGAGCAGCTCTCGGCGCTGATCGAGGAGCGCGCCCGCATCCTGGAAGAGTTGAGCAAACATGACACGTAAATGGCTCGGCCTTGCGCTGCTGCTGTGCGTGCTGGTGCCCGTGGCGCACGCACAGCCCAAGGTCCAGTACCGCGATCCGGTCGATTATTTCTTCGATCCGTTCCTGTACGACCTGCAAGCCGCGTCCCAGGACGCGAAAAAGGCCGGCAAGTCGGCGATCATGGTGATGTACGAGTTCGCGGACTGCCCCTATTGCCGCCGCATGAAGCGCGAGGTGCTGTCGCGTCCGGACGTGCAGAGCTTCTATCGCGAGCGATTCCTGCTGTTCCAGATCGACACCCTGGGCGACCAGACGGTCACCGGCTTCGACGGCAAGGACCTGATCGAGAAGAAATTCGCCCGCGCAGCCGGCGTGGATCGCACACCGACCTTCGTCTTCTACAGCCCCGATACCGGCAAACCGCTGGTGACCTGGGTCGGCGGCCTCTACGACCCAAAGCAATTCATGCTGCTCGGCAGTTACGTCGCCACCGGCGCCTATCGCAGCCACAGCTTCGCGCAGTACCTGAAATCGAATAAGGGATCCTGAACATGCCGCACAACCTGCACGACACGCTTCAGCCGCTGAAGAACGGAAAGTACTACTCGCTCAATCAGCTCGGCAAGGCGCTCGGGATCGGGATCGAGCGGCTGCCGGTGTCGATCCGCATCGTGCTCGAGTCGGTCCTGAGGAACTGCGACGGCCAGAAGGTCACCGAGGCGCACGTGCGCCAGCTCGCCGGCTGGCAGCCCAATGCGCCGCGCAGCGAGGAGATTCCGTTCGTGCTGGCGCGCATCGTGCTCCAGGACTTCACCGGCGTGCCGCTGCTCGCGGACCTGGCCGCCATGCGCAGCGTGGCGCACAGGATGGGCAAGGACGCGAAGACGATCGAGCCGCTGGTGCCGGTCGACCTGGTGGTCGATCACTCGGTTCAGGTCGACAATTACGGCACGAAGAACGCGCTCGACCTCAACATGCGGATCGAGTTCAAGCGCAACGAGGAGCGCTACCAGTTCATGAAATGGGGCATGCAGGCCTTCGATACCTTCAAGGTCGTGCCGCCCGGCATCGGCATCGTGCACCAGGTCAACCTGGAGTACCTCGCGCGCGGCGTGCACAAGTCGAAGGACGGCGTGTACTACCCGGACACGCTGGTCGGCACCGACAGCCATACCACCATGATCAACGGCATCGGCGTGGTCGGCTGGGGCGTTGGCGGCATAGAGGCCGAGGCCGGCATGCTCGGACAGCCCGTATATTTCCTCACCCCGGACGTGGTCGGCGTGCACCTGAAGGGCAAGCTGCATCCGGCCTGCACCGCGACCGACCTCGTGCTCACCGTCACCGAGATGCTGCGCAAGGCCAAGGTCGTCGGCAAGTTCGTCGAGTTCTTCGGCGAAGGCGCGGCCTCGCTGTCGGTGACCGACCGCGCCACGCTCTCCAACATGGCGCCCGAGTACGGCGCTACGATGGGATTCTTCCCGGTCGACGGCAGGACGATCGAGTACTTCCGCGGCACCGGGCGCACCGACGCCGAGATCGAGGCCTTCGAGGCCTACTTCAAGGCGCAGGGCCTTTTCGGCATGCCGAAGGCGGGCGATATCGACTACAGCCAGACGCAGGAGCTCGACCTCTCAACGGTCATGCCCTCCCTCGCGGGGCCGAAGCGGCCGCAGGACCGCATCGACCTCGCGCGGGTCAAGCGCAGCTTCACCGAGCTGTACTCGAAGCCGGTGGCCGAAAGCGGCTTCGCCAAGAAGCCCGGGGACCTCGGCAAGCGCTTCAAGACCTTCGACGGCATCGAGATCGGCTCGGGCGACATCCTGATCGCCGCCATCACTTCCTGCACCAATACGTCCAACCCCGGCGTGCTGCTCGCCGCCGGCCTGCTCGCGAAAAAGGCGGTCGAGCTGGGCCTCAAGGTCAAGCCGCACATCAAGACCTCTCTCGCGCCCGGCTCGCGCGTGGTCACCGAATACCTCAGCAAGGCGGGACTTCTGCCCTACCTCGAGAAGCTCGGCTTCTATCTCGCCGGCTACGGCTGCACCACCTGCATCGGTAACTCGGGGCCGCTCGCGCAGTCGATCGAGGAGGCGGTGGTGAAGAACGACCTGGTGTGCGCCGCGGTGCTCTCGGGCAACCGCAACTTCGAGGCTCGCATCCACCCCAACATCCGCGCCAATTTCCTCGCCAGCCCCCCGCTTGTGGTCGCCTACGCGATCGCCGGCACGATGCTGAAGGACTTCCGCACCGAGCCGCTCGGCAAGTCGAAGGACGGCCAGGACGTCTACATCGGCCACATCTGGCCGAACCACGAAGAAGTCGCGTCGCTGATGAAGCTTGCCATGGACGCGAAGACGTTCCGCCGCCTGTATTCCGGGCTCGGCGAAGCCACTCCGTTGTGGAACAAGATTTCCGCGCCGTCGGGTCAGGTCTACACCTGGCCGAAGTCGACCTATATTGCGGAGCCGCCTTTCTTCGAGGGCTTCCAAATGCAGCCCGGCGAGGTTCCCCCGGTCAAGGGCGCCCGCATCCTCGGCATCTTCGGCGACTCGGTCACGACGGACCACATTTCGCCGGCCGGATCGATCAAGCCCACCTCGCCGGCAGGCATCTACCTGCAGGAAAACGACGTCTCGGTCAGCGACTTCAACAGCTACGGCGCGCGCCGCGGCAACCACGAGGTCATGATGCGCGGCACCTTCGCCAACGTGCGGATCAAGAACCTGATGCTGCCCGGCACCGAGGGCGGCGTGACGCTCTTCCAGGGCGAAAAGATGCCGATCTACGACGCCGCGATGCGCTATCTCGCCGAGGGCACCGCGACGGTGGTGTTCGGCGGCGAGGAATACGGCACCGGCTCCTCGCGCGACTGGGCCGCCAAGGGCACCCAGCTGCTCGGCGTGAAGGCCGTCATCGCGCGCAGCTTCGAGCGCATCCACCGCTCCAACCTCGTCGGCATGGGCGTGCTGCCGCTCCAGTTCACCGGCGAGGACTCCGCGCAGTCGCTGGGCCTCAAAGGCGACGAAACGGTCGACGTGCTCGGCCTCGACCAGGTCCTGCCGCAGCAGGAGCTCACGCTTCAAATCCGCTCCGCCGACGGCAGCGCGAAGCAGGTCAAGGTGAAGTCCCGCATCGATACCGCGATCGAGGTCGACTACTACAAGCACGGCGGGATCCTGCCCTACGTGCTGCGCGAGCTGCTGGGCGCCGAGGCGCGGCCGGACGCCGCGGCGGCCTGATCCGGAGCGACCCATGCCTCCACGCGGGACACGTCTAGCTTGCTCGCTGCGCAGCCAGGACAACTGCAGCGGCGCCTTCGACGTCTTTCCGGGCGATCAGCCCGGTTCGATCTCCCGCGTCGACCCGGTGAAATGGGACAAGCAGCCGCAAAAACCGGTCCAGGAAGCGCACTTCAGCGTGATCGGCGAGCTCGGCATGACCGGCCAGGTGATCCTGGTGAACCAGACCCAATGGCAGGCGCTGAACGCGGCCAAGCTCGAGACCTTCTTCTACGGCGCGATCCTGTGGGGCAGAAGCCCTTTCAAGGTGATCGAGGACGCGCAGATGATGCTGAAGAAGGGAAAGTAGCGCCCTGCTCACTCGCCTCGCCGCATGCGCTCGAGCGCGCGGCGATCGCGTTTGGTCGGCCGACCCTGAAGGGCGCGTGCCGGCTCCGCTGCAAGCCGGCGCTCCGCCAGCGCGGCTTCGCGCCGCCGTCTGCTCTCATCGCTTTCCTCATAGAGGAGGCGCGCCTCCTCTGCGGGACCGCGCCGCTCCGAGAGCGTGCGTACCGCGACTTCCCAGTCGGCCTCTCCCACCCGGATGCTCAGGCGGTCTTCGGGTCTCACCTCTTTCGCGGGCTTCACCCGCTCTCCGCCCACGCGCACCCTCCCCGCCTCGATCGCCTGCTGCGCCAGCGAGCGCGTCTTGAAGAAGCGCGCTGCCCACAGCCACTTGTCGAGCCGCATCAGGCCTTTGCCGGCACTCCCGCCGGACAGGAAACGCCGGTTCCGCCCAGGCCGCAATAGCCGTTCGGATTCTTGCCCAGGTACTGCTGGTGGTAGTCCTCGGCGTAGTAGAACGCGGGCGCGGCGCGGATCTCGGTCGTGATCCGACCGAGTCCGCGCGCCGCCAGCGCGCCCTCGTAAGCTTCTTTCGACTTCCGCGCCGCCTGCAACTGCTCCTCGCCATAGGCATAGATCGCCGAGCGGTATTGCGTGCCGACGTCGTTGCCCTGGCGCATGCCCTGGGTCGGGTCGTGCCCTTCCCAGAACAGCTTGAGCAGCGCCTCGTAGGAGATCACGGCGGGATCGAACACCACCAGCACCGCCTCCGTGTGATTCGTGCAGCCGCTGCATACCTCCTCGTAGCCAGGGTTTGGCGTCTCGCCGCCGGCGTAGCCGACCGCGGTCGTATACACGCCGGGCGTTTCCCAGAACAGCCGCTCCGCGCCCCAGAAGCAGCCCATGCCGAACAAGGCCTGGCGCATGCCGTCCGGGAACGGCGGCTTGAGCGGATGGCCGTTCACGAAGTGCCGCGTCGGCACCGCCATCTCCTCCGCGCGCCCCGGCAAGGTGCGCTCGGCCGGGAGCAGCGACTTCAGTTTCTGCATAAAGGAGAACATTTCTAACCTCCGCTCCGATTGCCCGTCTCAAGGCTTTATTGTACGGTCGGTCGCGTCCCAAGGATTCATTCATTCCCATGAAGATCTGCATCTACGGCGCGGGCGCGGTCGGCGGCCTGATGGCCGGCTGGCTCGCGCGCAGCGGGCAGGAGGTTTCGATCGTCGCGCGCGGCGCGAGCCTCGAAGCGATTCGCCGTCACGGCCTGCGTTTTCGCTCGGGCGCCGAAGGCGAACCGCGGGTCGCGCGCGTGCGCGCGGCCGCCGACCCTGCCGAGCTCGGCGTGCACGACTGCGTGATCGTCGCAGTGAAGGGCCACTCGCTGCCCCAGGTGGCGGCCGGCATCGGGCCGCTGCTCGGCGCAGGGACGAGCATCGTCACCGCGATGAACGGCGTGCCGTGGTGGTTTTTCGACCGACTTCCCTTCGGCGAAGGCAGGCTGCATCTCGAGTCGCTCGACCCGGGCGGCGCGCTCGCGCGCGCGATGCCGATCCATCGCATCGTAGGCTGCGTCATCCACCTGGCGGCGTCGGCTCCCGAGCCGGGCCTGATCAACCACAACATGGGCAACAAGCTCATCCTCGGCGAGCCCGGCGGAAGGAACGGCGAGCGCACCCGAGCAATCTGCGAGGCCCTGCGCGGCGCGAGCTTCGAGGCGGTCGAGAGCGGATTCATCGAGAGGGACTTCTGGGTCAAGCTGCTCGGCAACGTGAGCTTCAATCCGGTCTCCGCGCTGACGCTTGCGAGTTGCGACCGGTTGATCGCCGATCCGCTGGTCAAGGCCTACATGGTCGCGGTCATGCGCGAAGGTCTCGAGATCGGCCGCGCGGTCGGGGTGGACGCCGAGATCGACCCCGAGGCGCGCATCGAGATGGCGCGCGCGCTGGGCGCGTTCAAGACGTCGATGCTGCAGGACATGCAAGCCGGCAGGCTGCTCGAGATCGACGGCCTGCTCAGCGGCACGCTCGAGATCGCGCGCGAGGCGGGCGTCGCGGCGCCCTATACCGAGAGTCTGCTGGGCCTGATTCGCCTGCGCGCCGAGAGCAGCGGCCAGTACCGCCGCGCCTCCTAGCGGCTGCGCAGCTTCGGGTCGAGCGTGTCGCGCAGCGAGTCGCCGAACAGATTGAAAGCGAACACCGCGAGCGTGATGGCGAGCCCGGGAAAGATCGCGATCCAGGGCGCGCTCTCGGCGTACTCCTCCGCCCCGCCCTGCAGCATCAGGCCCCAGGCCGGCGTCGGCTCCTGCACTCCCAGCCCGAGGTAGGAAAGCGAGGCCTCGAGCAGGATCGCCTGGCCGAGGAAGGTGGTCAGCATGATCAGGAACGGTGCCATGCAGTTCGGCGCCATGTGGCGCAGGATGATGCGCATGTGCCCGAAGCCGAGCGCGCGCGCGGCGTCGACGTAGGGAATCTCCCGGATCGCGAGCGCGTTCGAGCGCACCACCCGCGCGCAGCGCGGGATGAGCGGGATGGTGATGGCGACGATCACGTTCTGCGCGCCGGTGCCGAAAATCGCCACCACTGCGAGCGCCATGATGATGAGCGGAAAGGCGAGGAACACGTCCATCACCCGCTGGAACAGAAGGTCGAACCAGCCGCCGAAGTAGGCGCTGGTGACGCCCAGGATCAGGCCGACCGTGGAGCCGATGAAGGCGCAGGAAAAGCCGATGAACAGCGCGGTTCGTGCGCCGAAAATGATGCGCGACAGAATGTCGCGCCCGAACTGGTCGGTACCGAGCCAGAACTTGGCGCTCGGCGCCATCTGCATGTACTGGTAGAAGTTCTTCACCGGGTCGTAGGGTGCGATTTCCGGCGCAAACACCGCCATCAGGATCATGACGATCACCAACAGCCCGCTCACCGCCCCGAGCGGCTGCTGGCGGATCAGCGTGAGGGCCGCCTTGCCCAGGGGCGGACGGGCTGCGGCGAGCTGGGAATCGAGGTCGGCGCTGGTGGCGGCCATTGCAGATTGCCCTTCTAGCGGTAGCGGATGCGCGGGTCGAGCCAGGCGTACAGGATGTCGACCAGCAGGTTGACCAGCAGAAAAATCATCACCACGAGCATCACGAGGGCCTGGGTCATGCTGTAGTCGTTATTGGTGACCGACTCGACGAACAGCTTGCCGAGCCCGTTCAGGTTGAACACCTGCTCGGTCACCACCAGGCCGCCGATCAGGAACGCGAACTCGATCCCGATCACGGTGATCACGGGCAGCATCGCGTTCTTGAGCGCGTGGCGGCGGATGATCAGCTTCTCGAACAGCCCCTTGGCGCGTGCGGTGCGCACGTAGTCCTCGCGCAGCACCTCGAGCATGGCTGAGCGCGTCATGCGCGTCGCCACCGCGGAATAGCGGTAGCCGGTCGCGATCGCCGGCCAGACGACCAGCGCAAGGTTCTTGGCGGGATCGACCCAGATCGGCGTGTAGGTGATCGGCGGCATCCAGGGGGTGCCCAGAAAGTGCTGGGTGCCGATCAGCAGGCCGAGGATGATCAGAATGCCGAGCCAGAAGGAAGGCATCGCGATGCCCGCGATGCTGATCGCGCGCACGACGTAGTCGATCCAGGTGTTCTGCTTCACTGCCGAAATCGTTCCCAGCGGCACCGCGACCACGACGGCGACGATCGTCGCGACGATCGCGATCTCCATCGAGAGCTGGAACCGCATCGCCATCTCGGAGACGATCGGCTGTCCGGTCCACATCGACTTGCCGAAGTCGAAACGCACGATGCCCCAGATGAAGTGCCAGAACTGCACCAGCTTCGGCTGGTCGATTCCCATTTCGTGCCGGCAGATATCGAGCGCCGACTGATCGAAGTAGCCTCCCGAGCCCGCGAGGCGCAGCTCGCAGGTATCGCCCGGGATCAGCCGCAGCAGCGTGAACACGAGCACAGCCGCCCCGAACAAGGTCGGGATCATCAGCAGCAGGCGCTTGAGAATGTACCGGTACATGTTCCCTTGCCCTAGACGACGCCGCCCGCGGCCGGAGCCGCGGGCGGCGTCTGCAGGCTATCGCTCCCCTACTTGTCGAGCCAGACGTTGTCCAGCGCCTGGTTGAGGTAGTGGCTCGGGCTGATCTTCCAGCCCTTCACGTAGGAGCGGTGCGGAATGATCCGGTACCACCACAACGTAATGAACGCGTTGGCGTGCGTATCGAGCGTCAGCTTTTCCATCTCGCGCATGTACTTGCGCTGCTCCGCCGGATCGGCCGTGCGGTTCATCTTGTCGAACGCCGCGTCGACGTCCCGGTCGATATAGTTGCCGTAGTTGTTGCCCGAGCGGTCGTCCGAGATGAACTTGGACACGTCGACCAGCGGGTTGACCACGGACTGGCAGTTGAAGTCGAGCGAAACGTCGTAGTCCTTCTTCTTGCGCAGCTCGGCGTAGAACGGCCCGGTCGGGAACACGTGCTGCTCGAACTTGAGCCCGACCTGCTTCCACTGGTCGATCAGCCAGGTGCCGACGATCTTGTACGGCTGGTCGACCGCGCGGTTGTTGAAGTAGTAGGTCTTCGACAGGTCGACCCCGGCTTCCTTCAGCAGCCGGCGCGCCTCGGCGCGCGACTTCTGCAGATCGGGCCAGTAGCCGGCGAGCTGCTCGAGTTCCGACTTGGTCGCCGCGAGCGGTGAGCCCGGGAAGGCGATCCCGCCGACCGTCTTCACAATCGCGATCTTCGACAGGTACTTCGAGCCGCCCCAGCGGTCCACCGCCAGCGTCAGCGCCCGGCGCACGCGAACGTCGTCGAACGGCTTGTGCTTGTGGTTCACCGTCATGATCAGCACGCAGTTCCAGTCGCTTTCCTCGACCGTGATCTTGTTGCCGAGCGCCCGTACCAGATCGTCGCGCGCCTTGGGCGGGAAGCCGCGAAACTCGATCGCCGCACGATCGCCGCGGATCGCCTGCACCCTGAGCGCCTGCTTCTTGGCGAAGATCGCCTGGAAGCCGTCGAGATACGGCCTGCCCTTGAGGTAGTACCTGGGATCCTTCTTGCCACTGATGAACGCGCCCGCCTCCCGTTTCTCGAAGATGAACGCGCCCGAGCCGTCGATATGCGTCTCGTACCAGTGGATGTCCTTGTCGAGCTTCGCCTTCTGGTAGATCCAGTTGAACGGCACCGCGAGAGCGGGGATGAACGCCCCCGAAGGGTACTTCAGCTTGAACACCACCGTGTGGCTGTCCGGCGCGCTCACGCTGTCGACCATCACGAAGAACGCCTTGCGCGCGCTCGGCTCGCCGGCGGGCGGGAAGATGATCTTCTGATAGGTCGCCAGCACGTCCTGCGCGGTCATCTTCTCGCCGCTGTGGAAGTAGACGTCGTCGCGGATCTTGAAGGTGTAAGTCTTGCCGCCGTCGGTCGGTTCCGGCACCTTGCCGACGCACACGTCGCACACGAAGTCCGTCGTGGACGAGGGATTGTCGGGATTGACCTTGATCAGCACGCTGTAGAACGGTCTGACCGGGTGGATCAGGGCGAAGGTCGTTTCGATGTGGCCGTCGAAGCTCGGTGGCTCGGCAGGTACCACGTACTTCAGAATCCCGCCGTGCTTGGGTGTTTCGGCCGCGGCCGGCACGCTCGCAGCGATGCCGAACGCAACGCCGAGCGCCACCGCGCATAGCGCCTTGACTCGAGTTCCTTTCATTTATCCTCCTCCTCTGTTGGCTTACATCTTCCTGTTATTTTTCTTACAGGCAGTCTATACCACCTTAATCCGCCTATCCAAGCACCAAATCCTGACGTCAGACCCTGGGGCAGGCGACCCAATGCCCGGGGCGCAACTCGCGCGCCTGAGGCACTTCGCGCTTGCAGCTGTCCACTGCGATAGGGCAGCGCGGATGGAACACGCAGCCGCTGGGCGGATTCATCGGGCTCGGCACCTCGCCCTGCATGATGCGGTGCACACGGGCTTTTTCGATTTCAGGGTCCGGAATCGGCACCGCCTCCAGCAGCGCCTTGGTGTAGGGGTGGCGCGGGTGATCGAACAGCTCGTCGGAATCCGCCAGCTCGACCAGCTTGCCGAGATACATGACGGCGACCCGGTGGCACAGGTGGCGCACCACGCTCAGGTCGTGAGCGATGAACAGGTACGAAAGATTGAACTTCTCGCGCAGGTCCTCGAGCAGGTTGATCACCTGCGCCTGGATCGAGACGTCGAGCGCCGATACCGCCTCGTCGCAGACGATGAACTGCGGGTTGAGCGCGAGCGCGCGCGCAATGCCGACCCGCTGGCGCTGGCCGCCGCTCATCTCGTGCGGGTAGCGGTCCATGAACTTCGGATTCAGCCCGCACACCGACAGCAGCTCCGCCACGCGCTCGCGCCGCTGTTTGGCGTCGGGCAGAATGCCGTGCACCTTCATCGGCTCGCCGATGATTGACCCCACCTTCATGCGCGGATTGAGCGAGCTGTAGGGATCCTGGAAGATCACCTGCATGCGCTCCCGCTTGGCGACCAACCCCTTGCGGTCGAGCTTCGCCAGGTCCTCGCCCTCGAAGATGATCTCACCCGCGGTGGGCCGTTCCAGCTGCAGAATGCAGCGTCCGGTGGTGGTCTTGCCACAGCCCGATTCGCCTACCAGCCCGAGCGTCTCGCCGGGCTGCAGGCTGAAGCTGACGTCGTCGACCGCCTTGACGGTCGCCACCACCTTGCGAAACATCACGCCTTCGGTCACCGGGAAATGCATCTTGAGGTTCTTCACCTCGAGCAGCGGTCGCGCCCCCGTTCCCGGCGCGGCGCTCACGAAGCCACCTTCAGCATCCGCGCCAGCCGGTTCCGCTCGAAGCAGGCGGAGTGATGGCCGGGGCCCACCTCCTCGAGCGCCGGGTCCTCTATCGCGCACCGGTCCGCGGCGAAGCCGCAGCGCGGCCGGTAGGCGCAGCCCTTGATTTCCCGCGTCAGGTCCGGCGGCTGCCCGTCGATCGGAATCAGCTTCTCGCCGCGCGGGCGGTCCATCCGCGGCACGCTGCGCAGCAGGCCGAGCGTGTACGGGTGCATCGGGCGATGGTAGATGTCCCCCGCGGTCCCGCTTTCGACGATCCGGCCGGCGTACATGACGTTGACGCGGTCGGCGTAGCGCGCCACCACGCCGAGATTGTGGGTGATCACCACCAGCGCGACGCCGAAGCGCTTGGTCAGATCCTTCATCAGCTCCAGGATCTGCGCCTGGATCGTGACGTCGAGAGCGGTGGTCGGCTCGTCGGCGATGATCAGCTTGGGCTTGCACGACATGGCGAGCGCGATCATCACGCGCTGGCGCATGCCCCCGCTCAGGTGATGCGGGTACTGGTCCAGGCGCCGGCCCGGTTCGGAGATGCCGACCATCCCGAGCAGCTCGACCGCGCGCTGCCGCGCCTGTTCGCGGCTCAGCTTGAGGTGGAACTCCATCGTCTCGCACAGCTGTACGCCGATGGTGAGCACCGGATTGAGCGAGGTCATCGGTTCCTGGAACACCATCGCGATCTGACCGCCGCGCACCGCGTGCAGCCGCTCCTCGCTCATCGCCAGCAGATCCTCGCCGCGGAAGCGGATGCTGCCGCCGACCACGCGCCCTGGGGGATCCGGGATCAGGCGCAGCACCGACAGCGCGCCCACGGACTTACCGCAGCCCGATTCGCCCACGATGCCGACGGTCTCGCCCTCCTCGACGGTGTACGACACGCCGTCGACCGCGCGCACCGTGCCGGCCGAGGTTTCGAACTGCGTGCGGAGGTCCTGCACTTCCAGCAGCGTGGCCATTCTCTTCGGTCTCTCTCACCCGCCCTTCTGAATCGGAGCGTCGGGGCAGAACCGTAAGCGGCTTTTAAGCGCGCGTCAATCGCGCGTCAGCTTAGTCGTCCCAGGCTTTCTCTGGCAGCGGCAGCCCCGCGAGGTCCCCGGCGCTCAGCCTGCCCTCGGGCTCGACGCCGAGCTCCTCCAGCAGCAGCATGAGCTGGCGCGCATGCTGCGCCGGATGCCAGGCGCTGCGCTCGAGCACCTCGTGCACGCGGTGGCGGCCGAAATAGGTGTCCATCGACTGGTCGCAGGCCTTGTCGGGGTAGCTGCGCCACCATTCCCGCATTGCCGCCCGGACGCCTTCGCCGTAGCGCGCCAGGTCTTCGGTCGTGCGGATGTCCTCGCCGGGCGGCTGCATGATCAGCTCGTAGGTCAGCTCACGCTGCTCTCGCATCGCCTCGACGAAAGCCTGGGGAATGCGGAACACGTGATGCGCGAGCATGCGGATCGGCCGGTTACGGTTACGGAATGGCTGCTCGAGCTTGTCGGCCGGAATCTGGCGCACGTAACGCGTCGCCGCGGCGAGCACCAGGTCGAGCTTGTCGACGAGCTCCTGCGGGCTGAGCTTGTCGTGCAGCCTGATGTCGAGCCCGAGAAAGCGCACTATGTCGGCAAGCGACTGCGCGAAAACGAAGCTGCCGCCGCGCGCCACCACCGGCACGCTGCGCGCGCCGAGCTCGCGCAGCGCCTGCATGCCCGCCTCGTTGCCGTGCACGTTGATCGACTCGTAATCGACCCCGTGGCGGGTGAGAAACTCCTTTGTCCGCAGGCAGCTCGTGCAGCCGGGCTGCCAGAACACCCTGACGCGCTCGCCGGTATTCATGTTGTGCCCTCCTCGACTCGAATTATGATCCTGATATGCCCGCCATGGACCACCGCCTTTGCGCCGCCCCCATGATGGACTGGACCGACCGGCACTGCCGCTACTTCCTGCGCCAGTGCGCGCCGCACGCGCGCCTGTATACCGAGATGATCACCACCGGCGCGCTGCTGCACGGCGACGTTGCGCGCCACCTCGATTTCGACGCCGCCGAGCATCCGGTCGCGGCCCAGCTCGGCGGCAGCGAGCCCGACGAGCTCGCCGCCTGCGCCCGCATGGTCGAGGCCGCGGGCTACGACGAGGTCAACCTCAACATCGGCTGCCCCAGCGAGCGCGTGCAGCGCGGCGCCTTCGGCGCCTGCCTGATGGCCGAACCGGAGCTGGTCGCCGACTGCGTGCGCGCGATGCGCGCAGGCGTCTCGATTCCGGTCACGGTCAAGCACCGGATCGGGATCGACAAGGTGGACTCATACGACTTCGTGGCGAAGTTCGTCGCCGCCGTCGCCGCCGCCGGCTGCACGACCTTCATCGTGCATGCGCGCAACGCGGTGCTGAAGGGCCTCACGCCGAAGGAGAATCGGGAAATCCCGCCGCTGCGCTACGAAGTGGTGCACCGGCTCAAGCGCGACTTTCCCGCCCTCATCTTCGTCATCAACGGCGGCCTGGCAGACTGGGCGGCGATCGAGGCCCGGCTCGCCGAGGTGGACGGCGTGATGCTCGGGCGCGCGGCCTACCATCAGCCCTGGGTACTGGCCGAGGCGGATGCGCGCCTCTACGGCGACGGCCTGCTGCCCAAGAGCCGCGCCGACGTGGCGCGGGCCATGGCGGCCTACGCCGCGCGCCAGGTCCGTGAAGGCGTCGCGTTGCGCCACATCACGCGCCACATACTGGGCCTGTACCACCATGCGCCGCGCGCGCGCCTGTGGCGGCGGATGCTCTCCGACCCCACGCGCCTGGCGCGCAACGATCCGGCGCTGCTGCTCGAGGCGCTCGAAACAGTCGAGCCCGATCTGGAGCAGGTGGCCTGAGGCCGCGTATGATGGTCGACCCCTAGGAGATTTCCGATGACTGCAAAGCTCAAGAGCGTGAAATCGACGTCGCTCCAGAATCGCGTCAGCGGCGAGGAATGGCAGGTGCGCGTCGACCTCGCCGCCGCCTACCAGCTCGCGGCGCAGATGCGCTGGACCGACCTGATCTACACCCATTTCTCGGCCCGCATTCCGGGCACCGAGCACCTGCTGATCAACGCCTACGGTCTGATGTTCGACGAGATCACCGCCTCGAACCTGGTCAAGATCGACATCGAGGGCAAGATCCTCGACGACCCGCTCGAGTACGGCATCAACCAGGCCGGCTACGTGATCCACAGCTGCGTACACAAGGCGCGCCCCGAGATCGGCTGCGTGATCCACACCCATACCCGCGCCGGGGCGGCGGTGTCGGCGATGAAGTGCGGCATGCTGCCGATCAGCCAGCACGCGATGCGCGTGCATGGCGAGCTCACCTACCACGACTACGAGGGCATCGCGCTCGAGATGGACGAGCAGACGCGCATGGCGCGCGACCTGGGCAAGACTTCCAAGGCGATGATTCTGCGCAACCACGGCCTGCTCGCGCTCGGCGACAGCGTGCGCGAGGCCTTCGAGGTGATGTACTACCTCGATTGCGCCTGCCAGATCCAGGTCGACGCCATGGCCGGCGGGATGGAGAACGTGCTGCAGATGTCCGAGCGCGCCGCCGCCACCGCCCACGAGCAGTTCCATCGCGAGGACCGCAGCTCGGTGCACAAGGACTGGCCGGCGCTGCTGCGCATGCTCGAGCGCAAGGGCATCCGCTACCAATAGAAGAACAGGAAAGGACTGACCGCATGCTGGCAGCACAGGTTTCCGCCTTCGGGCGTCCCGACGAGGTGATCGAGCTCATCGAGCAGGCGGATCCGGGCGAACCGGGCGCCGGCGAGGTGGTGGTCGACACCGAGCTGTTCCCGATCAATCCCGCCGATCTGCTCAACCTGGAAGGCCGCTACGGCGCGACGCCGCCCCCGCTGCCGATGATCCCGGGCGCCGAAGGCGTCGGCCGCATCGCCAAGGTCGGCGCCGGCGTGAGCCACGTCAAGCCCGGCGACCGCGTCCTCCTGCCCGGGCCCGGCACCTGGCGCGCGCGCATCAGGGCTTCCGCCAAGGCGGTCTTCGCGCTGCCCGAGGGCGTCGATCCCAAGCAGCTCGCGATGCTGCGCGTCAACCCGCCCACCGCCTGGCTGATGCTGCACGAGTTCGTCGCGCCCAAGCCCGGCCAGTGGGTGATCCAGAACGCCGCCAACTCGGGCGTGGGCCAGTGTCTCATTCGGCTTGCGCGCGAAGCGGGCATGAAGACGGTCAACGTGGTCCGGCGCGCCGAGCTCGCGGATGACCTGCGCGCGTTCGGCGCCGACGTGGTGCTGAGCGACGGCCCCGATCTCGACGCGCGCGTTCGGGCCGAGATCGGCGACGGCGCCCTGCCGCTCGCGATCGACGCCGTCGGCGGCTCGGCCACCCAGCGCCTCGCGCGCTGCCTCAGCGAAGGCGGCACGGTGGTCAACTACGGCGTGCTGAGCGGCGAGCCCTGCATGCTCGACGGGCGCGAGACCGTATTTCGGGATATCAGCCTGCGCGGGTTCTGGCTGCGGCGCTGGTTCATGCAGACCCCGCCCGACCGGATCGCCGCGGTCTACCGCGAGCTCGCCGCGCGCCTCGCCGATGGCCGGCTCGCGGTCGAGGTCGAGGCGGTCTATCCGGTGAAGCACATCAAGGAAGCCCTCGCCCATGCCGCGCGCGGCGGGCGCGCGGGCAAGATCCTCGTTTCATTCATCGACGCCTAGCGCGCCGCTTCAGAAGATCGTGTAGGCGCCGTCGATCACGAAGCTGTCGCCGGTGTGATAGCTGCTGGCGTCGCTCATCAGGTAGACCGCGATGCCGGCGAAGTCCTCCTTCTTGCCCCAGCGCCGCATGGGAATGCGCGGCATCACCGCGCCGGCGAATCTGGCGTCGCCCATCGAGCGGGCAGTCATGTCGGTCTCGATCCAGCCGGGCAGGATGGCGTTGGCGGTGACCTTGTAGCGCGCCAGCTCGACCGCGAGCGCGCGCACCACGGCGAGCATCGCGCCCTTGCTCGCGGCGTAGGCCTGGGCGCGCGCCGCGCCGTGCACCGCGGCGGTGCTCGCCATGCCGACGAGCCGCCCGCCCGCGTCGCCCGCCTTGGCGCGCTCGACCATGTGGCGCGCCGCCGCTCTCAAGGTATAGAACGCGCCGTCGAGGTTGACCCCCAGCACGCGCTTCCACTCGGCGCTTTCGAGCTCGTGGAAGGGACCGTGCTTCTGCCCCACGCCCGCGTTGGCGAAGCAGCCGTCGATGCGGCCCATTTTCGCGAGCGCGGCGGCGAAGGCGTCCTCGACCTGCTGTTCGTCGGCCACGTCGCAGCGCTGCGCCAGCACGCGCACCTTGTGCGCCGCGAGGGATTCTTCCGCCGCTGCGTTCTTGTCCGGGTTGCTGCCCCAGATCACCACGTCGCAGCCGGCCCGTGCCAGCCCCTCGGCCATGCCGAGGCCGATGCCGCCGTTGCCGCCGGTGACGAGCGCCACCTTTCCGCGCAGGTCCATCATGACGCCGCCTGCGCCTGCGCCTGCCTCGCCTGCCCGGGCAGCTGCAGCACGGTGACGATCGTGAGCATGAGCGCGACGAAGACGGTGAGAAAGACGCCCTGCGCGAGGTGGCGGTCGAGCAGCCAGCCGTAGAACACGGGCGTCAGCATCGCTCCGAGGTCGAGCCCCGAGTAGACAAAGCCATACACCTTGCCGGTCGAGCCGCGCGGCGTCGCGGCGCGCACCAGCAGGTCGCGCGAGGGGTTGGTGATGCCGGAGCTGAAGCCGGCGAGCGCGAGCGCCGGAGCGAGCAGCGTCTGGCCGGGTGCGCCGAGCGCAATCAGCAGCACCAGCGCCGCGGCGCCGAGCATGCCGCCCGCGGCGACCAAGTCGTGGCGCGCAGTGCGAGTCGCGACCCAGCCGCCGGCGAGGATTCCTCCCGCGCCGCCGAGCAGAAACGCGGTGAGCGCCGACGAGGCGAGCTCCACCGGCACGGCGTACAGTGCGCTCAGGCTCGCGACGCCGAATGTCTGCATGCCGGTCAGCCCGCATGAGAACAGGAAGAAGAAGAAGAAACACATCAGCACCGGCGCTGCGGCGAGCACCCGCAGGTCTCCGGCGAGGCCCGGCGTCCGCGCGTCCGCTACGTGGCGGCGCGGCTCGACCGTGATCGCCTCGCGGTACGCGAGCAGCAGCGCGATCATGACGACGCCGAGCGCGGCGGCGGCGACCAGCGCCGCGTGCCAGCCGTACGCGCCTGCAATGCCGACGCAGAACAGCGGCGCCAGCGCCCAGCCGAGGTTGCCGCCGACGCCATGGAAGCTGAACGCGTAACCCAGCCGCGCGCTGTCCACGCGCGCATTCAGGATCGCGAAGTCCGCCGGATGGAACACGCTGTTGCCGACGCCGGCGACGAGCGAAGCCGCGATCAGCAACGGGTAGCTGTGGGCGAGGCCGGCCAGCAGCACGCCGCCCGAGCACAGCGCGAGGCCGGCGAGCAGCACGCGGCGCGCGCCGAAGCGGTCGACCGCGAACCCCGCCAGCGTCTGGCACAGGCCCGAGACCACGTAGTACAGCGCCGAGGCGGCGCCGAGCTCGGCGTAGGAGACTCCAAGCTCCGTCTTGATGAACGGAAACAGCACCGGGATCACGAGCTGGTAGAAATGCGACAGCGAGTGCGCGCTCGCGATCAGGCCGATGATCCGGGCGTCTTCGCGCAGCGGGCGGGCGGCGGTTTCGTGCATCTGCCTAGGCTACCGCAATGCCGGCCACGAAGCGCGAAACGGCCTCCAGCGTCGCCTCCGGCTGGTCGCGAAAGGCGCTGTGCCCGCAGCGATCGAGCTCGATCACTTTGCACGGGCCCTTGACCTTGAGCGCGATCGCCTGCAGCTGCGCCATCGTGCCATAGCGGTCGTCGCGGCCCTGGATCGCAAGCACCGGGCAGGCAATGCCGGGCAGATATTCCTCGATGTTCCAGTCGAGGAACTCGGGGTCGAGCCAGACGTCGTTCCACAGGTAGAACGAGCGCCGCGGGTCGCGGTGGTACTTGCCCAGGCGCCCGGCCAGATCGGTGGCCTCGAAGTCGCGCCTGGCCTGCTCGATGCTGCGGATCGAGATCTCCTCGACGAACACGTGCGGCGCCATCAGCGCCAGCCCCCGCACCGGGTGGCCGGCGCCGGCATGAATCAGCGCGATCGAGGCGCCGTCGGAATGTCCGATCAGAATCGGCGACCGGATGCCGGTTTCCGCGAGCACCGCGGGCAGCGCCTCGAGCGCCTCCTCGTGCATGAAGCGAACGCTGCGGCGCGGCTCCTGGAGCACGTCGGAATGCCCGTAGCCGTAGCGGCTGTAGACCAGCGCCGGGCAGCCGGTGGCGCGTGACACGCGCAACGGAAAGTCGCGCCACTGGCGGATCGAGCCGAGGCCTTCGTGCAGGAAAACCAGCGCGGGCTTGTCGGCGTCCGGGGCTTCGATCCATTCGTATTCGAGCCTGTGCCCGGCGGCTGTGAGAAACGGCATGCGCGCGAGAATATCATTCGCGCATAATGCGCGCTCGATGCGCGCCGCGGCCTACCTGATTCTCATCGCAACCCTGATGCTCTGGTCAGGCAACTGGATCGTGGCGCGCGCGGTGCGAGCCGACATCGCGCCGGGGGTCGCCACCATGGGGCGCCTCGTGCTGGTGCTCGCGGTGCTCATGCCGCTGGTGTGGCGCAGCCTGCCCGGCAAGCTGCGCACGCTCGGCGCGCGCGACTGGCGCGTGCTCGGCGCGCTGGGCTTCTTCGGCGGCGGCCTGCACCTCGCGATGCAGTGGCTCGGCCTGCACTACACCACCGCCACCAGCGGCACGCTGTACCTGTCGACTTCGCCGATCTTCATCCTGCTGCTGGCCGCGCCGCTGCTCGGCGAGCCGATCCGGCGCCGCCAGTGGACCGGCGTCGCGATCTCCTTCTGCGGCGTGATCGTGATCGCCACCCGCGGCCACCTGGCGGGCGCCGCCACCCTGTCGTTCAACGTCGGCGACATGCTCGCGCTCGGGTCGATGGCGATGTGGGCTTCGTACACCGTCTTCCTGCGCCTGCGGCGCGACGCGCTCAATACGCTCGAGTTCCTGACGGTGGTGTGCGCCTTCGGCATGCTCTGGATGACGCCGTGGGTGCTGTGGGAGATCGCGCACGGCACGCAGGTGCTGCTGTCCCTGCCGGGAGCGCTCGCGGTGGCCTACTCCGCGATCGGCTCGCTGCTGCTCGCCTACGCCGGATGGAGCTACGTCGTCACGCGCCTGGGCGCCGCCCGCGCCGGCGTCACCATGCACCTGATGCCCGCGCTCGGCGTGCTGATGGCGATGATCTTCCTCGGCGAAGTGCCGCACTGGTTCCATTTCGCCGGCATCGCCCTGATCCTGACCGGCGTCGCGCTCTCGTCCTCGCGCGCGCGCGCCGTCCCTGCATGAAGCCGGTCGCCTTCGACGCCGCGCTGCGCGCGCGCCTGAGCGCGAACCTCGCGCGCAGCGAGCACGCCCCGCTCGATGCGCAGGGCCTCAAGCGCGCGGCGGTGTGCGTCATCGTGACCGACGACGGCCGCGGCGAGGCGGCGCTGGTGCTGACCCGGCGCGCCGAGCATCTGAGCACTCACTCGGGGCAGTTCGCGCTGCCGGGCGGGCGCATCGACCGGGGCGAGAGCGCGCTCGAAGCGGCGCGCCGCGAGGCGCGCGAGGAGATCAACCTCGAGCTCGCGCCCGGGAATTTTCTCGGCACGCTGGACGACTACCCGACCCGCTCGGGCTTCCTGATCACTCCGCTCGTGGCCTGGTGCGCGAAAACCGCTCACATCGTGCCCAACCCCGCGGAAGTCGCGCGGGTCTACCGCGTTCCGCTCGCCGACCTGGCGCGGCCCGGCTCGCCCGAGTTCGTCTCCATCCCGGAGTCCGAGCAGCCGGTGATCCGCTATCCGCTGCTCGGCACCAAGATTCACGCGCCGACCGCGGCGGTGATGTACCAGTTCATGGAAGTCGCCCTGCTCGGGCGCGCGACGCGCGTGGCACACCTCGAGCAGCCGGTGTGGGCCTGGCGCTAGGCGTGCCGGTTCGGGTTAGGCTATGGTCTTCGATTCCTGCGGAGGCCCCATGGGCGCAAAAGCCGAAATCGGACCGATCGGAATTCCGGCGCCGGGCCGGGTGGCGTCGCGAGCGGAACGCGCACTGACGTGAAGATCGAACCTCTCCTGCTCAGCGCCGCGCGCGTCCTGACCTACGAGAACGAGCGGCAGCTCACCAACGCGAGCAGCTTCTCCTTCGAGCGCGACGAGCGCCTGTTCCTGGTCACGAGCCGGCATGTGATGATCGACGCCTCGAGCGGGCACTTCCCGAACAGAATCGAGATCGAGGTGCACATCGACCCGGACAACATGACGCAGTCGACCGGCTTCTCGATGCCGCTCTACCGCGACGGCAAGAGCCTGTGGCGCCAGGGACTCGACAGCGCGGGCGAGATCGACGTCGCGGCGATCGAGATCGAGCGCGCTGCGCTGCCCGCGACCGCGGCCTACCGCGCCTTCACTCCGGCGCACCTCGTGGATCCCGGCGCCCAGGTCGAGGTCGGGACCTCGCTGCTGGTGGTGGGCTTCCCGCTCGGCTTTCACGACACCCTGCATCACATGCCCGTGGTACGGCAGGCGGCGCTTGCGTCCTCGTTCGGACTGCGCTTCCAGGGCCAGGGCTACTTTCTCACCGACGCGCGAACCCACCGCGGCACCGGCGGCGCGCCGGTCGTGACGCGCGCCGCCGGGCCCGACGCGGGGCGGGACGGCATGCCCTGGACCCTGCTCGGCGTGCACTCGGCGCGGCTGGACGTCGGCACGCGCGACCTCCAGCTTGACGAGGCACTCGGCCTGAACTGCGCCTGGTACGCGGATATCCTGCTCACCCTCACCGAGGGCTGAGCGCGGCGCTAGGCGTTCAGCACATCGCGGCGCAGCAGCTGCGTGACCGTGCGCGCGTACGATACGCGCGCCGACAGCACCGACGACGGCACGCGCGCGCTTTCTTCCACCGCCTTCGCCGCCCACTGTAGCTGGCGCAGCGATTCCTCCAGCTCGTCGAAGACGGCTCCGATGTCGCTCGTCCGGCCTGGCACGGGGAGCGTCATTGGAAGTTGTACAGCGCGCCGATGCTGATCACGTCGAAATCGGACGTGCCGACGGAGCCTCCGCCCACGCTCTGATACGACTGGTACTCCGCGCGGAACGCGAGCTGCGGCGCGTAGTCGTAGCGGGCGCCGATGCCGAGCGTGAGGTCGGTGTTCGTCTCGCTGGTCGAGACCCCCCCGGGCGACCTCCGCTCCGTCGAGCCCAGGTACCCTCCCAGCTTGCCGTAGACCGAAAACCGGTTCTTGAGCGGCAGCGTTCCGACCGCGACCATCTCCCACACGTTCGCCGTCACGTCGCCGGTGGTACCGAAGGGCGCGGCCGAGACCTGGCCGAGATCCTGATAGCCGAGCTCGAGCGCGAGATTCTGATTGAAGACGTAGCCGCCCAGCACCCGCCACGCGGTATCGCTGTCGTTGCAGTTGACGGAGGGCAGAACGATGGCGCCGCAGCCGTGCGACGCGGTCGACTGGCCGATCGTGCCGCCCACGTAAAAGCGGTTCGCGCTCATGTCCTGCGCGGCGGCGGGGGTCGCGAACGACGCGCCCGCCGCGAGGGCGAGAACGGCGATCGATGATCTTGCATGTTTCATGACAGTTCCTTTCGATTCGTGTATTGCCCCCTATGGATGATGTTTTGCCTGTGGCGCGGGTGTGCTGTCAACGCCCGCACGCGCGCAGCGGGAAGGGAACGCGAACGAGTGTGTCTTTTGCGCAATTTCCGGGCGTGCGCTGTCGCCGAGTGGCGACAGTCGCGGCGCGTGCGCGCATAATCAAATTGAATCCGTTCCGCGTTGACGACCGAGGTTCGTATGCCCAGCCCGATCCTGCCTCATGTCGTTGCGCTGCTCACCGCGCTCGCGCCGGGCACGGCCTTCCGGGATTGCGATGTCTGTCCCGTGATGGTGGTTGTTCCCGCGGGAAGCTTCATCATGGGCTCGCCGCCCGGCGCAGGCGACCAGATCGGCGACGAGCAGCCGCAGCACCGCGTGAGCTTCGCGCGTCCGTTCGCGGTTGCGCGTTACTCGACCACCCGCGGCGAGTTCGCGCGCTTCGTGCGCGAGTCGGGCTATCGCCCCGCGCCGGGCTGCCTGATCGACAGGGACGGCATCTGGCGCGACGAGCGCAAGGCCGGCTGGCGGCATCCGGGATTCGCGCAGACCGACCGCGACCCTGTGGTGTGCATGAGCTGGAACGACGGCAAGGCCTACGCGAAGTGGCTCAGCCGCAAGACCGGTCATGCCTACTCGCTGCTCACCGAGGCGCAGTGGGAGTATGCGGCGCGCGCAGGAACCGACACGAGCTACTACTGGGGCGCGCAGGCGAGCCACGACCACGCGAATTACGGCGCCGACCGCTGCTGTGCGCCGGCAACCGGCGGCAAGGACCGCTGGCTGCACACCTCTCCCTCGGGCAGCTTTCCGCCCAACAGCTTCGGTCTCTATGACATGCTGGGCAATGCCTGGCAGTGGATGCAGGACTGCTGGCACCGCAACTACGACGGCGCGCCGGCCGACGGCAACGCCCGCCTCGACGGAAGCTGCGTCGACCGCGTCATGCGCGGCGGCTCGTGGAACTGCTCGCCGTCCACCATCCGCGCCGCCGGGCGCGAGCTGCACGACCTGTCGGGGCGCTACGCCGTGGTGGGCTTCCGCGTCGCGCGCACCGATTAAGTGTCGGGACTCAGGCCAGGCTGTGCGCCCACGCTCCGCCGTTGGCGCGGCACCAGGCCTTGGTTTGCTCGAAGGCCTGCCTCTCTCCGATCGAGATGCCGGCTTTCATGAACGCGGCGGCGAGGCGGGCGCGGGCGCTGCTCGGGCTGCGCGCGCTGCGGCGCCGCTTCGGATGGACGGCCCCCGCGCGTGCGGCGAGGGAAGGCTTGAGGGCTTGCGGCTCCTGCGTAGCGACATTGACGGTCATGACGAATCCTCCATTTGTGTTTGCCACGCCGCCACGGTAGGCCGGCGCCCCCGGCGCCGCTTGGAGCCGGCCTGGACCAGACTTGGAGATCGCTGGGATTTTGCGGACAATGGGCCGCATCATGGTTTACAGCTTCGGTGAGTTCCGCATCGACGCCGACCGCTTCGAGGTCGCCCGCGCAGGACAGGCGCTGGCGGTTGAGCCCCAGGTCCTCGAGCTCCTGATCCTGCTGCTCAGGCACCGCGACCGCGTCGTCACGCGGGACGAGCTGCTGGAGACCGTGTGGCACGGCCGGGTGGTGTCCGACACCACTCTCAGCAGCCGGATCAAGACCGCGCGCCAGCTGCTCGGCGACGACGGCACGCGCCAGGACTACATCAAGACCATTCACGGCCGCGGCTTCCGCTTCGTCGGCGAGGTCGCCGAGCACCCGCCCGCGGCGCCTGCGCCGGCCGCGCCGACCGCTCCGCGGGACCGCCCCACGACCCGCTACGCGCGCAGCGGCGAGGTGCACGTGGCCTACCAGGTCTTCGGCGACGGCCCCGCCCGGCTCGTCTTCGCGCCGGGATTCGTCTCGCACATCGACAACTACTGGGACAGCCCGCGCTTCCGCCACTGGCTCAACGGCCTGGGCAGGCTCGCGCGGGTGGCCATGTTCGACAAGCGCGGTACCGGCATGTCGGACCCGGTCGGCTCGCTGCCGCCGATGGACGAGCGCATGGACGACTTGCGCGCGGTCATGGATGCGGCAGGCTTCGGGAGCGCCCACGTGATGGGCATCTCGGAGGGCGGCTCCCTCGCCGCGCTGTTCGCGGCCCACCACCCCGAACGTTGCGACGGCCTGATCGTCTACGGCGGCTTCGCCCAGTTCCGGCACTGGCACCCCGATGAGGCGTCGCTGCAGCGGCTGTTCGACTACGTCGAGACTGGGTGGGGCAGCGGCAAGAGCCTGCCGCTGTTCGCCCCCACGGTCGGGGACGACCCGGAGATGGTGCGCTGGTGGGGCCAGTTCGAACGCCTCGGCGCGACGCCGGGCGCCTGCATCGCGCTGATGCGCATGAACAGCCGCATCGATATTACCGGCGTGCTGCCCGGCATCCGCGTGCCGACGCTGGTGATTCACCGCGCCGACGACGTTCTGATCAGCATCGAGGCAGGCCGCCAGCTCGCCGCCGGCATTCCCGGCGCGCATTACGCGGAGCTCTCCGGCGTCGACCATCTGCCCTGGGTCGGCGACTCGGATCGCATTGTCGAAGAGATCGCGGAGTTCATGCGCGACGCCAGGCCGCGCGAAACGCCGGAGCGGGCAGTGGCGACGATCGTCCTCATCCGAGTCGGCGCCGAAGCGGCCTTACTTGAGCAGGCCCTGCGGCAGCATCGCGCGACGCGCATTGCGGAGCGGCCGGACGGCATCGCGGCGACCTTCGACGGGCCGGCGCGCGCGCTCGAATGCGCGGTCGCGGTGTCCCGGCTGCTGCGCGCGCGAGGGATCGAGCACCAGATCGGCCTGCACACCGGCGAGATCAGCCTCGCCGGCACGGAACTGGAAGGCACCGCGATGAACATCTCGGCCGACGTCGCCGGGCACGCGACGGGCAACGAGATCCTCGCCTCGCGCACGGTGCACGACCTGGTCGCGGGATCGGGGATCGCGCTCGAAGAGCGCGGCGAATTTCCCCTGCTCTCGATCAGGCAGGGCTGGCAGCTTTACCGGATCGTCACTTAAGCCTGCGGGTGCGCGCCGCGGCTGCGGCGCCAGGTCGCCGGCGCGACGCCGAACTCGCGCTTGAAGGCGCGCGTGAACGCGGCGACCGAACCGAACCCCGCGGCTTCCGCGATGATCTTGATGGCGCGGTCGGTGTGCCCGAGCGAATCGGCGGCGAGCCGCAGCCGCCACTGCGACAGGTACTGCATCGGCGCCGCGCCGGTGCAGCGAGTGAAGTGGTCGGCCAGCGCCGTGCGCGACACCCCGACCGCGCGCGCGAGCGACTCGAGGGTCCATTCCTCGTCGGGGTTGCGGTGGATCAGCGCGAGCGCTCGGCTGACGGTGGCGTCCTTCAGTCCCGCGGTCCAGCCGTTCTGCCCGGGCTGCGTCTCGAGGTAGGCGCGGATCGCGTCGACGAAAAGCAGCTCGGAGAGCTTGCCGAAAACCGCGCCGGACCCCGGCTTGGGCTCCTCGCGCGAGTCCCGCACCGTGCGCTCCAGCAGCGCCGCCGCATTGCTGGCGCCGACCCCGCATTGCACCAGGCGCGGCAGGTGCCTGACCAGGTGTCCCGCGAGCGCCTCGTCGCAGGCGAAGAAGCCGCAGATCAGCCGCGTCTTGGCGCCGCCGCCGCCGTAGCGCACGCGCGCCATCGAATCCGGCCGGGTGAGCTTCACCGTCATGTCGGTGGTGATCTGCATCGGCTGCAGGCCGGGCTGGCTCGAGAGCACGTGCGCCTCGCCGTGCGGGACCATGACGACCTCGCCGCCGGCAACGGCGAGCGGCGCCTCGCCTCTCACCTTCACGAAGCACCCGCCCTCCGGCACGAGGTGATAAGGGATGACCACCTCCGCACCCGGCGCCAGGCGCTCGGCGATCGCGGCCGGAGGCGGCGTCTGGATCGCCCACGGCGCCGAGAGCTCGGCATCGATGTAGGTGGCACCCGTCAGGCGGATGACCCGCAGCAGCTCGGAAAGCGCATCCATGAAAGGCGTCCCCCTGCGGTAACCGGATCAATTTTTCCGGCGGGCCGGCTGCGGTGCCGGCTGGGCTCATTTTATATCTTGGTCACCATGGAACAAGCGCAAAAACTCGACCTCGCCATCGTCGGCGGCGGCATCGGCGGAATCATCAGCCTGAAGTACGCGCGCGACGCCGGCCTCGACGCGCTCCTGTTCGAGCGCGGCGCGCGCATCGGCGGGCTGTGGCGCGACCTGCCGCCCTGGCAGGACATCCAGATCCGC
>Ga0210077_1000064_pt1 | contig 61203 bp, 53 predicted proteins | sample RushMan_CattailN_5_FD_185556 | JGI IMG/M metagenome (GOLD analysis project Ga0210077, IMG submission 185556) | Wetland microbial communities from San Francisco Bay, California, USA, that impact long-term carbon sequestration -... | ecosystem: Environmental > Aquatic > Marine > Wetlands ...
TGCGATGATATTCACCAATCCGATATGTTTCACCTTTATCAGGTTTTTTCCCAAAAAGTAGCTCAGCGGTGAAACTTTGTAGATGATGACCATCGGCGTACCTGAAATTGCGGCTTCCAAAGTCACGGTCCCGGAGACTGCAACGACCATTCTACTCTCTTCAAATATTCTTCTCACACCGTCCGTGGCAACCTCAATAGCAGCCGCTCCATTGAATCTTTTAACAATATCTTCTTTGTACTTTTCTTGGACTTCGGGTGCAAGTGAAATGATAAACTTTATGGGGTTGATCTTTTGAAACAGAATCCCAGCGGCATCAAGCATTACCGGCAGATGTCTTGCAATTTCTCCATGGCGGGATCCCGGGAGAAGACCGATAACAGGGATATCTTCCAGCCACTTTCCCGCAATCGTTTCTTTCGGCGGTAGGCTGTTTTCCAGTAGCGGATGCCCCACAAACGTAACCGGGATGCGCTGTTCTTTGTAAAACTCCTCTTCAAAGGGCAAAATTACGGCCATGTGGTCCACAAGTTCGCCAATCTTCTTCACCCGGCCGGGCCTCCACGCCCATATCTGCGGACTGATGTAGTATAATATAGGGATTTTGTTTTTTTTGGCAGTTGTCGCAACATGAAGATTAAAATCAGGAAAATCAATCAATATCAATAGATCCGGAGGAACGGTTTTGAGGATTTTTTTAACCATTCGAAGACCTTTTAGAATACCAAGGGTCTTTGAAAATACTTCCGTTATCCCCACAACGGAAATTTCAGAAGCGTCAATCAGGATGTCAACGCCGGTTTCTTTGAGCGCTCGTCCGCCGATGCCGCAGAAAACAAGCCCTTTGTTTCTTTTCTGCATGGCGCTGACGAGTTTTGCTCCGTGCAGATCACCGGAAGTTTCACCGGCGATAATCATGATACGGCTTTTTTTTAAAAACTGCTTCATGGCCAAGTCAATTTGCTTTGCTCATAAAATCGGTATACGATTCTATTGCAAAAATCTTTGAACGCCCGCTTTGATCTGATCCATGACATTCAAAGCGATTTTGAGGGCATCACGTCCCATCTGAGCGGTAACCTCAGGGATTTTGCGATGAATGACTGCCTTGACAAAAGAGGCCAACTCATTTTCCAAGGCGTCACCGGTTTCAAAACTTATCTTTTTGATGTCCATGCCGGGAATCACTCCGCAATGACCAGCGTTATTCTGCTGAATCGCCGTTATCTCTCTTTTCGAAAAATCGACAGAGACATAAGCATCTCTTTGAAACAGTCTGATTTTCCTTTCATTTTTGGTTGAGATCCGGCTAGCGGTTATATTGGCCACACAACCACTCTCAAATTCAAGACGGGCGTTTGCAATATCAACATGTTCAGAGACTACGGGCACTCCCGACGCATGAATAGCACTTATTCCGGACCTGACAAAGTTCAGAATAAGATCTATGTCGTGGATCATCAGGTCCAGAACAACGCTGACGTCGGTGCAGCGTCCCTTAAAAATACTCAACCGGTGAGATTCAATGAACATCGGCTGTTTCACAATATTTTTCAGCGCCACGATCGCCGGATTAAACCGTTCGAGATGTCCGACCTGTATCATCAGATTGTTCGACTCAGCCAAACGAATCAGTTCATCAGCCTCTTCAATGGTCACTGTAATCGGCTTTTCTATCAATATATCGATATTGTTGAGCAAAAAATCTCTGGCAATGACAAAGTGCGACGGGGTCGGCACAGCGATGCTGACGGCGTCGACCTTCCCAAATAACGCTTGATGCGTGGTATATGCCGTCGTATTTGCCTTATCGGCCACGGTTTGGGCCCTGGATTCATCAATATCAACAATCCCCACCAATTCGACATCGGTCATCCGCGCATATTTTTCTGCATGAAATTGCCCGAGATATCCGACCCCGACCACACCGACTCGTAGTATTTTCTTCATGTCATTCATCTATTGCAACAATCACGATGCCATATTTATCCGCCAGATCAATCATCTCTTTCCTGTCAAAAACAACCGCCCTGCCGGCTTCAATACCTAAAACCTTCGCCCCTCCTTCATGCATGACTCTGATGGTCTGAGCGCCGACGGCAGGAATGTCAAACCGTGTGTCCTGATGAGGCTTACATACCTTAACGACAATAGCCGTACCTTTGCCGAGTTTCCCTCCGCGCTTTATGGTCGCATCTGTTCCGTCAATGGCTTCTATCGCCAGCACGGATCCGCCGCCGACCACGACGCATTGTCCGATATCCAGGCGTCCGATCTCTTTTGCCAGTTTCCAACCGATGTCCAGATCCTTCTTTTGGGACCGGGACGGTTTTCTTTTTGTCCAGCATCCCGGCGGCGCTAACAGCTCCGGCATTAAAAATGTTGAGGATTTTATTTGAATCCCCTCCTCTTCAAGGGCCCTCACAAACCCTCTTAATATGCCATCGTCATGGGTATTTCGCATCTCTGCGATGAGCGAAATGGCTTTAGCATCCGGTCTGACATCAACAAACATTTTTGTCTTTGTGATGCCGCCGACCAGAGCAGCCTGGTTGACACTGTTTTTTTTAAAAAATTTAATAATGCGCTTTAGTTGGCCAATATAGATCCATTCTATGGTGTCGACCAGATCGTTCAAGCCCGGATCGGTCTCGTTTTTATGAGCAATAGCAAAAACACGAAATCCTCTGGCTTTTGCCGCTCTTGAAAAAAGAATGGGAAATTGTCCGTTCCCTGCTATGAGTCCTAATCGCATGACGTCCGGTTAGTTAAGCCCTTGTGATTTTTTTAAATAGTCGCTGCACGGTAAGATTAGAAGCCTGCTCAAAAAAGTCTTTTCGTCCGATATCGGCGTTGAGCCCTCGACTCAAGTCCTCGACATACTTGAGTATGCGTGTCGAAGATCCCGTTAACAGACGGGGCGGGTTGACTCTCGGCCTCGCCTTGATCTCAACCGAAAATTCTAATTTTGAGATAGCTTATAGTTAATGGGCCGGGATGAATCGGGTAAACGAGCAGACGGATTATCGCGTAATGCCTCGCTGTGAAGATTTAATAAAACCAATAAAGTCAATAACTTCAGGAATCTGGTCGACCTCCGCCTGGACTCTTTCTATGGCCTCGTTCAGTGTCAGACCGTATCTAAAGATAATTCTGTACGCCTTTTTCAATAAGGATAATGTCTCTTGTGTAAAATTCTGGCGTTTCAGTCCCACGCTGTTCAACCCATGCAGTTTTGCCCTGTCTCCTGCCGCGATAACATACGGGGGAATGTCTTTCACCACCGCCGATTTCCCGCCGATATAGGCATACTTGCCAATCCTGACAAATTGATGAATCGCCACCAGCCCTCCCACGGTCACAAAATCTTCGATGACGATATGGCCTGCAAGGGTTGCATTGTTTGCCAAAATAACCTTTTGGCCGGTTTTGCAGTCATGGGCGATATGAACATAGGCCATGAGAAAATTTTCTTCACCCACTTCCGTTATACCGCCGCCGAATCCGGTGCCTCTATTTATGGTAACAAACTCTCGGACAACCGTTCCGCGTCCTATGGCAACATGGGTTTCCTCGCCTTCAAATTTTAATGCCTGGGGCACCGCGCCGATGGAGGCATATTGAAAAATTTGGCAGTCCGGACCGATGTCGACAAACGGCTGAATGACGACATGGGGGCCGATAACCGTTCCGGACCCGATCCGAACATTTGCGCCGACCATCGAATACGCACCAATATTGACATTCGCATCTATATCCGCCTTTGAATCGATAATTGCCGTGGGATGTATCATTCTCTATCTCCAAAAGTGGCCATCAGCTCGGCTTCAGCCACTATCTTTTTATCAACATAGGCGATTCCGGCCATTTTGAACACTTTGGCCCGCAGTTTAAGGAACTTCAGCTCAAATATCACCTGGTCTCCCGGCGTAACAGGTTTACGAAATTTGACCTTGTCTATCCCCATAAAATAAATCAGCGAATCATGGAACTCCTTGTCGAGGGATTTGGCAGCCAGCACAGCCCCGGCCTGGGCCATGGCCTCAACAATCAGAACACCGGGCATGATCGGATTCTCCGGGAAATGACCCTGAAAAAAAGGTTCGTTGATGGTTACATTTTTAAGGGCGACAATTTTCTCACCCAGCGTCAATTCCAAGATGCGATCGATCATAATAAAGGGGTATCGATGAGGTATCAATTTCATGATTCCCTGAATATCCAAAACCCTATCCGCTTTTTTTTCTTTTGTTGCGTTCATTCTGTTTTTCCTCAATCTCCTCTAATCTCCGTTCCATCTCGGAAAGCTTTTTAGCAAGCTCCGGAAGCTTGGGAAGGACCCTTTGCACTCTTAACCATTGCCGGTGAGGGATTGCAGAGGATCCTGATACTGTTTCCCCGTCAGGCACGGATTTAGCCACTCCGGCTTGCGGCCCGATGACGGCACGATTCCCTATGGTCAGATGCCCCGAAATACCTGCCTGTCCTGCCAAGATAGCATTTTTCCCAATGGTAACGCTCCCCGATATTCCGACCTGCCCGACAAGCAACGTATTCTCACCTACCGTCACATTATGTGCAATATGGACCAAGTTGTCGGTCTTGACACCGCTCTGAATCCAAGTCTTCCCAAAGGTTGCCCTGTCGATGGCGTTTTGTGCGCCGATTTCAACATCATTGTCGATTTTTACGATACCCAAATGGGGTATCTTGTAATAATTGTCTTCATCAGGCACAAAACCGAAACCGTCACTCCCGATCACCGTGCCGGCATGAACGGTCACCCGATTTCCAATGACGCAACGCTCAAGAATGGTCACATTGGGATAGATCCGGACATCATCCCCGATGACCACGTTATCGCCAATAACGACGCTCGAATGAATTATGACGCGATGGCCAAGGGTGACATTGTCTCCGATCACGGCAAAGGGCGCTATGGACACATCCTCTCCGCAAAAAAAAGTTCTCCCGATATAAGCGTCCCGGCTGATGCCGAAACCCGGTTTAGCAAAGGGATGAAAAAGGTTTAAAACTTTTATAAATGCCAGTTGGGGATTGCCCACCCGTAGGATGATCTTCGTTCCGGCATCAAAATCTTTGGGGACGATAATCGCGCCGGCATCCGTATCATCAATCCGTTTCAAGAACTTTGATTGACCGGCATATGTAATTTCATCTGCCTTTGCATCCTCAAAAGATGCGGCGCCGCATATCTTTAGATGCTCATCTCCCCTGATCTCTCCTTCAACGATTTCGGCAATGCTTGCAAGCGTTAGTTCCATTTTTGGTCTCTCTGGTTATTTTTTGCTTTTCTTTGAAGCCTTTTGAGCAAATTCTGCATTGTATTTCTGAATTAACCGGTCGGTGATATCGATGGCATCGGGCGCATACAATACGCCTGCCTCTCGTTTTTCGAAAATAATGAGAAACCCTTCCTTTTTGCCCATCTCCGTAACGACCTTCAAAACCTGTTTCTGAATATCCTTAACGTATTGCGCTTCCTGCTGCTTAAAATTGTTCATATATTTAGTTTTCAATGATTTGAAATCATTGATATTGATTCTTATTTCGCGTTCTTTCTCTTCCCGCATTTCTTTGCTCATGACCAGCGCTTCGCGCTCCAGCTTTTTCTTTTTCGCATCGATCTCATCCCCTTTTTTCTTGAGATCGTCTTCCATCTCTTTTCCCTGTTTGTTGATTTCAATCGTGGCCTTTTTGCCGACATCTGATTTTTCAAGAATTTTCTGAAAATCGACAACACCGATTTTGGCTACATCCGCCCCGTAGGAAGATGTGACAAAAAAGAAAATTGAAAAAACCATTGTCACCATCAATACTTTACAATTACGCATGTTATCCCCCTTCAGAGATTATTTTGTCCATTGTTTTTCTAAAATGCCGTCCCCATGGAGAATTCCCAACGGCCGCCTCCTGATTCGTCTTCCTCACTGCTAAGCCTGTACCCGTATTCAAGCCGTATCGGACCCATGGGAGAATACCATCTGAAGCCTAACCCGATGCTATCCTTCAGCGTGCTCAGGTCAACGCTCTCGCCGTCATTATAGACGTTACCGGCGTCAAAAAAGACCACGCCGACAAGCCCCTGTTTTTTTAATATGGGGAAAATACATTCTGCATTAAATTGAACGAATTTGTTCCCGCCGATTATATTTCCATCTTCATCCAAAACATGTATTCCCTGCCAACCATATCCACGGACCGAATTGATGCCGCCCAGGTAAAATCGTTCATAATCAGGCAAGATTCCACCCGAATTTCTTGTGACGAATCCTGCTTTACCATGCAAAAAACCAACGGTATTCCAAGGTAGAGGCTTATACCACCCGGTATCAGCGACAACTTTGGTAAATCCGACATTTCCGCCAAGTCCTGCATATTTGACTATTATACTGTGTTTCGATCCTTCTGACGGATTAAAGAGTCTATTCCTGGAGTCATAGGTTAAACCCGCAGTCACGCTGCTGGTGATGTTGATGCCTTCCAGGTCTTTGATCGATTTTGCGGCATATTCCGTGATGTTGGTAATATTGGCATCATCGTAATTGTATTGAACGCTCGCCCTTAAATAGTCATAAACAGGATAACTCAGTTTGAATCCTCCGCCGATGCTTTTCCGGTCATATGTATCATAATCGGTGCTCCAGATATATTGATCAATTCCCGCCGTTAAGGGAATATCAAACAGCCACGGTTCCGTGAAACTCAGTTTATAGAGAGTAGACCTGCCCCCGAACTGGCCTTCCAGTTCCAGCGTCTGCCCTCGCCCAAAAAGATTTCTCTGGGAAACGGACACCGTTCCAAAAATAGCTTCTTCACTGCTGTATCCCGCGCCAAAAGACAGGGTGCCGGTGGGCTTTTCGGTCACATCGATTTTCAATATCATCTGATCATCGGCACTTCCCTTGACGGTATTGATTTTTATGTCTTCAAAATAATCGAGGCGATAAAGGTTTCGCACGCTTCGTTTCAGTTTTTTGCCACTGTAAAGTTCGCGTTCATAAACCTGAAGCTCCCGTCGAATCACTTTATCTCTCGTTTTCGTATTGCCGGCGATCATAATTTTTTCAAAATAGACCTGTTTACCCTTGTGAATAACATAGGCGATATCCACCTTCAGTTGTTTAATATCTTTATCAATAGTCGGCGATATATCGGCATAGGCATAACCTTCATCGGAATAGAGATCCGTAAGCGCCAAAACATCATCGCGCACGATTTCGCGATTATAATACGTTTCTTTGGTAATTTTGAGACGTTTTATCAGTTCATCTTTGGGCAGAACCAAATCCCCCTTTATGTCTACTTTTCCGACCTTGAACTGCGGGCCTTCCTCGATCTTTATGGTGATATAAATCCAGTTTCCCTTATATTCAATTTGTGGTTCTCCTATCCTGGCTTGTATGTATCCATGGTTATAATAAAATGCCGACAATTTGGTAACATCCTGCTCAAGGTCCTCTTGTTTAAGATCGCCAGACGAGGTCAGCCAGGATAAAAAGCCTTTTTCAGAAGTTTTCATTATTTTTTTTAATTGGTTGTCCGAATAAGCGTTGTTCCCTTCAAAGATTATGCTTTTGATCAAAACCTTATTACCCTCATCGATATCGAACTCCAGATCGGCCTGGTTGTGTTTTAAATGATGAATATGGTAGGTCACTTTTACATTATGATAATTTTTCTCCTTATACAGATCTTCTATTCGCGCAACATTGCTGCGGATTTTAAAAGTATTCAGAATAGAGCCTGTTTTAATGGTCAGGTTCTCTTTGATTTTTTCTTCTTTGAATACATGATTTCCTTTAATGCGAATAACCCGTATCGTCGGTTTTTCTTTAACCCTGAAAATGATTTTTTCCCCTTCGGGTGTATTTTCAGCTTCGATTCTTATATCATCGAAATATCCCATCGCATACACTGCTTTCAAGTCTTCGGATAGGCGATTTGGCAGATAGATATCACCGGGCTTGGTTTTAATGACCCTTTTTATGGCATCGGACTCTATTCGTTTGTTGCCGGCGATTTCCACACTGACAATCTTTTCCCGTTTAAAAAGCTTCATCCCGATATTACTTGCAAGTTGTTTCACGATCCCGGGTAAATTTTCTATGCCCTGACCTTCTTTGATAAAAATGAGCGGAAGCCCTCTTTTGTAGACGTTGATCATTTTTACATCCAGGCTGAATTTTTGTCCGATTAAGGTCAAACTCCCCCAGACAACAAAGTCAGCGCTTTTGCTTTCGCCAAGATGCCGGATTTTTTCATGATTTTGAGACACCTCCTGTAATGCTGCTTCAGAAGTGATTCCCGATGCCACAGTGACAGCGCCTTCTTCTCGGATATGCGCTTGAAGGACAGTCAAAATTTCCGTCTGCAGAGATGAAAGATTTTCACTTGAATGAATATCAAAGGGCAGTACCATTACCTTGACGATGTCCGCAGATCGGGCAATATTGGGTAAAAACAACAGTGTCGCGATGATAATCAGGCTCAGGTGTCTATAAATTAAAGTTCTCAATACCTAAATTCTCTATTCTGTTTTTATTGCTCCTTCAGTGCCATTAATTTGCCGTCCACAATGGTCATGATACGCGACATGTAGGATGCGAGCTCCGTATTGTGAGTGACAACGACCAAGGTCATATTCAACTCGTGATTCAATTCCATAAACAGCTGATGGATGTATTCGCTGTTTTTTTTGTCTAGGTTGCCGGTGGGTTCGTCCGCCAAGAGAATTTCAGGTTTGAGCACCAGGCTCCGGGCAAGCGCCACCCGCTGCTGTTCGCCTCCCGAAAGTTTAGCGATTCTGAAATTTAATCGGTCTTTGAGACCGACCCTGACGAGCATTGCCTCTGAAGACGCTCTGGCTTTATTTTTGCTCTGGCCGCTAATCAATGCCGGCATCATCACATTTTCAAGTGCCGAAAATTCAGGGAGCAAGTAATGAAACTGAAAAACAAATCCTATGGTTTTATTTCGAAATTGGGCCAGCCGAGTTTGATCAAAAAGAAAAATATCCTCTCCTTTAAAAAAATAGGCCCCGCTGTCAGCGTGATCCAGCGCTCCTAGAATATGGAGCAGTGTCGACTTTCCAATTCCCGAAGCGCCGACAATCGCCAGCGTCTCTCCGGCATTTAAATCGATATCTACACCCTTTAAGATATCGATACGGGCATTGCTGTTGTCATACCCCTTGGATAGATCTCTAACGGACAAAAACCGATCCTTAAGAGAGTCTCCAGCGTGGCCTTGAGCGTTACCCATAGCGGATCGCCTCTATGGGATTGAGTTTTGATGCCTGAATCGCTGGATAAAGTGTCGCAAAAAAACAGATGATCATCGCTGCAGAAGCTATCGTAATTACATCCATTGCTTCAAGCCGCACCGGCAATGTCGAAATATAATAAACATCCCCTGGAAGATGGATGAATTTATATTTTTCCAGCAGCTTGCATAAAGTAAACCCCAAACATACGCCCAGCCCAGTCCCCACGGCGCCGATAATCATGCCCTTAAAGATAAAAATCTTTCTAATGCTGCTGTCCATGGCGCCCATGGCCTTTAGTATAGCAATGTCCTTTGTTTTTCCCATCACCATCATAATCAGTGTACTGGCAATGTTGAAGGCTGCAACTAAAATGATAAGCGCCAGGATAATAAACATTACCGTCTTTTCCAGCTTAAGTGCGGAAAAGAGATTGTGGTTCATCTGCATCCAGTCTCTGGCCCAAAACGGAAACCCCAATTTGGAAACGATCTTTCTTTCTATATTTCCCGCATCATATATGTCATGAACACGAACTTCGATACCGGTCACCGTGTCTTTCATATGCAACATTTTCTGGGCATCTTTCAGATCGATATACGCCAGAGACCCGTCATATTCGTACATACCGGATACAAAGAGTCCCGCAACCTCGAACCGCTTCATGGACGGAAGATATCCTATGGGAGACATCATGCCCCGGGTTGATATCAGATATACCGTATCCCCTTTCACGACACCCAGATTGCCCGCAAGCTCTTTACCGAGAATGATTCCCGGAGTCAATGCCTTTGAATTTTTTTGATGATCCATCTGCTTTAAGCGCTGCAAGGCCGGCTTTTTCAAAATTTTTATAACGTCTCCGGCGGAGTCCGGATCTATGCCTCTTAAGACAGCGCCGGCAACTCCGGTTGACGATCGCAGCATAATTTGAGAATAGATAAATGGTGTGGCTGATTTAACGCCATCCATTTCATCGATTTGTTTCGTTATTTTTTGGTATCCGGAAAAAGATCCGCCGTGGCGCATCACCACGATGTGGGATTCCACCCCAAGTATCCGCTGTTTGAGATCAGATTCAAAGCCGGCCATGACGGCAATGACGACGATCAGCGCCATTACGCCGACGGTAACGCCGGCAATGGAGAGGAAGGAAATGAGTGAAATGAAGGTCTCTTTTTGTTTGGCCCTGAGATAGCGGCCGCCTATAAGATATTCAAACGACATACAAAAATCCTATCCCAAGGACCTGGCTATGGTTATTCCCATAGGGAACTTGCTTAGTTGAATGTTTATCGATTAATTGAAATTTCAAATATCAAACAAAAATCATGGGGCATGGAATTGTGACCTTGTTGTCCATGGTACATTATCACATACCGCTAACCGGTTTCAATCGGTTTCATTTGTGGAAAAAGAATCACCTCTCTGATGGATGCGACATCCGCAAAAAGCATAACCAGTCGATCTATTCCGATTCCCTCTCCGGCGGTGGGAGGCATACCGTACTCCAATGCTTCGATGTAATCTTTGTCCATATAATGCGCTTCTTCATCACCGGCGTCCCTGTCCGCGGTCTGCTGCAAAAACCGCTGTTCCTGGTCTTCCGGATCATTGAGTTCCGAGAATCCGTTTGCAATTTCATGCCCGGCAATGAAGAGTTCGAATCGATCCGTTAGATTCGGATCCGCCTCATTTTTCCGGGAAAGGGGTGATACCTCTACCGGATAACCGGTAATGAATGTGGGTTGCATCAGTTTCGGTTCCACCAGCGTATCAAATAACTTTGTGATAATCTTTCCTTTGCGCCCGGTTTTGGTTATTTTAATGTTTTTCGAATCCGCTAATTCAAGCAATCCTTCACGGTCGTTCAACAGACCGGGATCTATCCCTGCATATTCTTCCAAAGCGCAAGCAAGGGACATCCGTCGCCATTTTGTGCCTAGATCTATTGTATTCCCCTGGTATGATATCGATGTCGAACCCATAACTTCCCGGGCGATATAACAAAACATTTGTTCCGTAAGTTCCATCATGTGCTCATACTCGGCATAGGCCTGATAAAATTCGAGCATGGTAAATTCGGGGTTGTGCCGCGTTGAAACCCCTTCATTTCTGAAATTTCTGTTGATTTCGAAAACCCTTTCAAAGCCGCCGACGACCAGACGCTTGAGGTATAATTCAGGCGCAATTCGCAAAAACAAATCTATTCCCAAGGCATTATGATGTGTGACAAAAGGAGTCGCCTCTGCTCCGCCCGGAATCGGCTGCATCATCGGCGTTTCCACCTCAAGAAATTCGCGATCCAGAAGAAACGCGCGGACGGCCTGAATAATTTTGCTCCGTTTTATGAAGATTTCCCTCACATCAGGATTCATTAATAAATCGATATAGCGCCGACGATATCGCTTTTCAGGATCTTTGAGCCCGTGAAATTTTTCCGGCAGGGGACGCATTGACTTGCACACAAGCTTTAATTCGTTGACAAGAAGCGTCCATTCACCTGTTCTGGTTTGAAACATACCACCTTTGAGGCCGACAAAATCTCCAATGTCCATCTGTTTAAAAAGACGGTAAGATTCGTTTCCTATCTTGTCTTTTCTTACATATGCCTGAAGTTGGCCGGTCCGATCCCTGAATCTGATAAAAGATGCCTTCCCGAACCGGTTGATAGCCATCATACGTCCGGCTACAACAAAAACAGGGGTGTCGGGGGTCAGACGGTCCGGTGATGTCTCTATGAACTCTATAATATCGCAAATAGTATGCAATACTATAAAATCGTTCGGAAAGAGATTAATATGGTTATTTTTTAAATCGATTATCTTTTGTTTCCGATTTTCTATGATAGAGCTCTTTTTATCCATATGCTTAGTGTAATATCTATGAAATTCATCACATTATGTAACCGTTAAGATCTTTGAAACAGATGGTTGCAATCAGTTCTTGCTTTTCGGCTACGCCAAATAAGAGAAAACCATGGGTACAAACGATTAAACTTGTTTTGCTAACCTATTTGCACGTGAGTGTCAAGATTAAGTTTGAATATCTATCCGATTTAATTTCCAAGCAAATCGCGTGCCTTTGCCGACTTCGCTGTCAACATCAAGCCACGTATTGTACGATTCGAGGATTCTGTGAACGATGGAAAGGCCCAGCCCTGTCCCGCTGGGTTTGGTTGTGAAAAAGGGGTCATAGATCGACTGTATGAGGGTTTTTGTCATGCCGCAACCATTGTCATCAACTTCAATGCATGCAAAGCGCTGCTTCAAAGGATACGTCTTGACCTTGATAAGGCCTTCACTTTCAATCGCCTCGGCTGCATTCAGAAGGATATTCCACATGATCTGGTGGAGATGAACGGGATCCATTTCAACCCAAAGATTGGGAGAAAAATCGCTTATAATCGATACCTTGGAACTGTTGTTCTGATTTTTTTCAAAAAGCTTGATCGCTTCCGTCAAGGCGCTTTCGAGATCTACTTTTTCGATTTTGCCGACCGGCGGTTTTGCGAACAATAGAAAATTATTCACGAGGGAAGTGAGACGGTCTGTTTCACGCAGTACAATCCGCATCAGTTTGTCATGTTCGGAATTATAAGGAATTTCTTTTCTTAAAATCTGAATCGAGCCTGCCAGCGAGGCCAGGGGATTCTTGATTTCATGGGTCATTCCGGCCGCCATCTCACCCAGATAAGCCATTTTCTCCACACGCTCTATCCGATCTTTAATGGCTGAAAGCTCTTTTTTGGTCCGTCTCAGTTGTTCCGACAAAAGACCGCTTAAAAAGGCAACGGCAAAGCATGCCACCATGGTAATCACCACCTTGAAAAACACAAAGTCCCAAGCATAGTTGCCGATGGCGCTGCTCTCTTTTGAGAAATAAGAATGAATCACACCGTAATATTCCAGGTCAACCAAAATGCCGTACTGGATGCTGCAAAGCGCGGCCATGATCATGCTTCCCTTTCTAAATATGATCATGCTGGAATAAATGATGACCAACAGATATAAAAAAGAAAAAAAGCTGGCGAAACCGCCGGTAATGAGAATGATCAGCGTGACACAAAAGGTATCGATCCCGATTTGAATATACGGGAAAAGAAACTTTATTTTTTGCTTGCGATAAATAATAGCATAGCAAATCGACAGCAGGAATATGAAGACGGAAAGGCTGTAAAGGACGGTGAAAGATTTGGCCGAAGGGTAAGTCTTTTCATTGAGTTGAACGACAATCGTTGAAGTCAACAACAATGCGGCAAAAAGGATTCGAAAGACCATAAGCCATTTAAGCTTTTGGTCTAAATCACCTTCAGACTTCATTGAAGGACTGCGCATAATGTTCATTATAGGCTTTATAATTTATCAACCCAAGGCCCCTGCCATTTTAAAGATAGGCAAATACATGGACACCACCAGGCCGCCGATCACCACACCCAAGAACACGATCATAAACGGCTCTATCAATGATGTCAGGTTCTCAACGGCCTGATCGACTTCCTCTTCATAAAAGTCGGCAATTTTTGTTAACATCGCATCAAGCGCACCCGTGGATTCACCAACCGCTATCATCTGACAAACCATTGAGGGAAAAACCCCGCTTTCAGAGAGCGGATCGGACATTGTTCGACCTTCCGCAATGGCCGTTCGTGTATCAAACACCGCTTTTTCAATGGTTTTATTACCTGCAGTCCTCGCAACAATTTCAAGCGCGTCCAGTATTGCGACGCCGCTGGTCAGCATTGTACCCATGGTCCGTGTAAATTTGGCAACGGCGGCTTTGCGGATTAATTGCCCGAAAAGCGGCAGTTTCAGCAGGAAGTCATCAATAAGGACCTTGCCTTTTTCCGTTTTATAAAAACGCCGTATAGCAAAGAAAGCGACGATTACTGCACCGATGATATAGAAAATGTTGGATTTAATAGCTCTGCTTAAATTAACGACCAACTGGGTGGCAGCCGGAAGTGCGCTCCCCATGCTCGAAAACATTTCCTCAAACACAGGAATGACAAAAACCATGATAATCGCAACAACAACTATGGCAATAACTATGGTCACAATAGGATAGGTCATGCCGCCTTTTATTTTGGATTTTAGTTTCGCAGCTTTCTCCAGATAGGCCGACAGCCGTCTTAGAATCGAATCTAAGATACCGCCGGCTTCTCCGGCGGCAATCATATTTACAAACAGATCATCGAACTGTTTGGGGTATTTTTTTAATGCTTCTGAAAGGGTTTGCCCGCTCTCGACGTTTGCCTTGACCTCTTTGAGCATTTTTTTAAACGTTTTGTTGTCATTCTGGGCATAGAGAATATCGAGACATTGAATAATGGGAAGTCCGGCGTCTATCATCGTAGAAAATTGCCGGCAAAAAATGATGATGTCGGCCTGTTTCACCTTGGGCTGCATGAAAGAAACATTTTCAAACAGGTCCTTTGGTTTCTTTTTAATCTTGGCAGACGTAATCTTTCGTCGGGTCAATTCCGAACGCACAACGTCTTCGGATGGCGCCTCCATTTCACCTTTTTTGGTTTTATCGTGTCGATCCTTCCCCTTCCAAAAATACACCGGCATGATTTATTCCTCCTTATGATGGAGCCAGCATAGGATATGTATCTATAATATAAATAATATCATAATCCTGGTCAAACAACAACTGGTTTGCGGAATTTATTGCCAAACGGGATACTATACCGCTTGATAAACGCATTCATATATGCATATGTTTAATATTCGATATTTTCTGCCAAAAACTTTAAACTATTTGTAATAAAATATTGCGGCCGTTTAGGTCATCCATATACCTAAGCTCTTAAATAAAAAGAATAAAAGCTTAAAAAGGTGTCATTGTGGCACAACCGCAAATAAAACAAACCAAGGGCCTTACCGTCATCACGACACACATCAATGCCGATTTTGATGCATTGGCGTCAATGCTTGCGGCCCAGAAATTGTATCCCAATGCTGTGGCGGTCTTTCCCGGTTCTCAAGAAAAAAATTTGAGAAATTTTTTTATAAAATCGATGGTCTATCTGTTTAACATGGCCGACATCAAAGATATCGAATTGGCCGACATCAAGAGACTGGTCCTGGTGGATACCCGACAGGCCAATCGAATCGGAAAGTTTTCGGCCATACTGGATCGACCGGATGTTGATATCCATATCTATGATCACCACCCTTCAATGGGCGGCGATATTAAAGGACGATACGAGGTTCAGCGCCTGACCGGTTCCACGGTCACGATTCTCACGGAAATCATCAAAGAAAAAAAAATCGATATTTCACCTGACGAAGCCACAATTATGTGCCTCGGTATATATGAAGACACGGGCTCCTTTACTTTTCCTTCCACCACGGAAATAGATTTCAAGGCCGCTGCCTTTTTACTGTCAAAGGGCGCTAATTTAAATGTTGTGTCAAATTTGATTTCCAGAGAAATCAGTCCGGAACAAGTGGGACTTCTGAACGACATGATTCAGGCCGCCAACCGATATAATATCAATAGTATTGAAATCGTCATCACCAGCGTTTCTACTGACAATTATGTATCCGATTTCGCCTTTTTGGTACACAAAATGGTCAAAATGGAAAATCTGGACGCCATATTTGCGATCGCCCGAATGGCCGATAAAATATACGTCGTCGCTCGCAGCAGGATACCGGAAGTCGATGTCGGCGCCATTGTCACGTCTCTAGGCGGCGGAGGCCATACATTTGCGGCAGCCGCAACAATAAAGGAGAAGACGCTGGCACAGATCGAAAATGAATTGATCGAAATCCTTTATAAAAAAATCAGATCTCGAAGCCGGGCAAAAGACCTCATGTCATCACCGGCCATTACCGTCGGTGACGAAGTTTCCTGTAAAGATGCCGGCGGCCTTCTTACTCGCTATAATATTAATGCGCTTCTGGTTACCCGGAAAGAGGTCAGCAAGGAGATCATTCAGGGATTCATAACCCGTCAAACCATTGAAAAAGCGATGTACCACGGACTCGATCACATCCCGGTAAGAGAGTATATGACCACCGAACTGGTGTCTGTTGAATCCAATGCTGAACTGCCTGAAATACAGAATAAAATTATTGAAAGTAAGCAGCGCATCCTTCCTGTTATCGATAACGGCATCATCTCGGGTGTTATTACCCGCACCGATTTGCTCAATGTTCTGGTACGGCAATCCAATAACCAGGAAGCAGGCCCACTCGATCACCTGAAAGATCACGGACATGCAAGGACCAGGAACATCTTAAAGTTCATGAAGGAACGTTTGACACCCCGAATTATAGAAGTCCTTGAAACCATAGGTATAAAAGCCGAAAAGCTCGGTTATCGAGCCTATGTTGTCGGAGGATTCGTTCGGGATTTGTTTTTGTATCGGAAGAATGAAGACATCGATATTGTTATTGAGGGAGACGGCATCGAATTTGCCAAACAATATGCAAAATTCGTCGGTGCCCGCATTCATTCCTATGCAAAATTTGGTACCGCCGTTATTATATTTCCTGATGATTTTAAAATCGATGTAGCTTCTGCAAGAATGGAATATTATAAATTTCCGGCAGCACTCCCCACAGTTGAAATGAGTTCCATTAAACTCGACCTCTTTCGACGGGATTTCACGGTGAATACATTATCTATCCAACTGAACCCGGGCAAATTCGGCCTGTTAATCGATTTTTTTTCGGCACAAAAAGACCTGAAAGAGAAAACCATAAGAGTACTTCACAATCTAAGTTTTGTTGAAGATCCAACTCGGGTTTTCCGAGCGATCAGATTCGAACAGCGTTTCGGCTTTTCCATTGGAAAACTGACTTCAGGACTGATCGAAAATGCGGTAAAAATGGATTTTTTCAAAAGGCTCAGCGGGCGAAGAGTATTCACAGAAATCCGGCAGATCCTCGAAGAAGAAAATCCTTTAGCCGCTATCTTAAGAATGAATGAATATCATCTGCTTGACGTTATTCATCCTTCCATCCTATTAAACGACGATATGATCTCATTATTTAATTCAGTAAAAAAAGTGCTATCTTGGCATGATTTGCTTTTTCTTGAAGAACCTTATATGAAATGGGCCTTATATTTTCTGGCGCTGATTAGATTCTGCGAAAAGGAAACGAGCCGTGAAATTTGCAAGCGGATCGAAATAGCGCCGAGATACAGCGCCATCTTTTGCAAAGAACGTTTTGAAGCGGATAAGAATATCCTGTGGATGGAAAGAAATTTACCGTTAAAAAACAGTGCCGTTTACCGGAAAATTTCCGTTTTCAGGATCGAATTGATTCTTTACATGATGGCCGCCACGAAAAATGAACAGGTTAAGCGATCCATTTCCAACTATTTTACACAGCTCAGACACATCAGTACCACGATAAAAGGGAAGGACCTGAAAAAACTCGGTATAGAACCCGGGCCGATTTACCGCAAAATTCTGGATGCGGTCCTTGACGGCAAATTAAACGGCAGGATTAAAACATATAATGACGAGCTTTCTTTCGTAAAAGATTATGTTCAGTAATTCAAGTTTGAATCAGTTGGTCGTAATGATTGTCCCACTGTTGTTTTCCGTGGCCATGCATGAGGTTGCGCACGGATACGTGGCGCTGCAAAGAGGGGATAATACCGCCAAGCTGGCCGGAAGATTGACTTTAAACCCCATCAAACACCTTGATTTTTTTGGTTCTTTGCTTTTGCCGCTCATTTTGAAATTGACCGGGTCACCGATAATTTTTGGTTATGCCAAGCCTGTACCGGTCAATTTTTCCAATCTAAGGGATGTTCGAAAAAGCACCATATTGGTTGCCTCGGCAGGTGTTTTTGCCAATTTTATACTTGCATTTGTATCAGGGATTCTTTTTCAAATCCTGACCCACTATCAACCTGCGTGGCAAACGACGATTTTCGATCCAATAATAACGGACTTTTATTACATGCTTTATTACTGCGTGGTTATTAATGTGATCCTTGCGATCTTTAATCTGATTCCCATCCCTCCTCTCGACGGGAGCAAAATCCTTGCCATGTGTTTGCCTCCTTCATTCAGAATTCAATATGCGCGTTTGGAACGATTCGGCATGATCATCATTATTTTCTTGCTTCTCACCAATGTTCTGGATAGATTGCTGTCATTTTTTTTAACGCCAATGTTAAATATTTTGCTGGGAAGATAACAAGATTAAAGCCGGACATAATTAAATATTCAGAAATACATTAAGCTGTAAATGTGCCGAGACATTCAATCAGTATCCAGCTATAAAAACGGATGCATTCACTGAATGCTTGAAATTTCGGCTAAGGAGATGTTCAATGACGGAGAAAAAAAGAGTATTAAGCGGGATGCGCCCTACAGGACCCCTTCACCTTGGGAATTTGCATGGCGCGTTGGCAAATTGGGTAAAGATGCAAGAACAGTATGATTGTTTTTTCTTCATCGCCGACTGGCATGCCCTAACCAGCGACTATGAAGATACCGGACATATCTCGGACTATGTCCGGAAACTGTTAATCGACTGGTTGAGTGCGGGTCTATTGCCTGACAAAAGCACCCTCTTTATCCAGTCCCACATTAAAGAACACGCCGAACTGTTTCTCATCTTATCAATGATTACACCGGTGCCATGGCTGGAAAGAAACCCCACTTACAAAGATCAGATTCTTCAACTGAGCAACAAGGATCTTTCCACATTTGGTTTTCTTGGCTATCCGGTGCTCCAGGCCGCCGATATTATAATGTATAAAGCCTTTGGCGTTCCGGTAGGTGTCGATCAGGTGCCACACGTTGAGATAACACGTGAAATCGCACGACGGTTCAACTACTTCTACGGTGAAGTATTTCCTGAACCCGAATCGATATTGACGCAAACCCCTAAAATACTCGGCATCGACGGACGCAAAATGAGTAAGAGTTATGACAATGCCATTTTTTTGTCGGACAGTACAGATGACATCTCAGCCAAAGTCGCCAAAATGCTTACCGATCCGCAGCGTGCCAGAAAGAACGATCCCGGGAATCCCGATGTCTGTAATGTTTACGAATTTCATAAACTATACAGCGACGACAAAACCGTTGAAAAAATCAACAGAGAATGCCGGACCGCCGACATCGGGTGCGTTGAATGTAAAAAGATCATGGCCGAATATCTCATCGCCTTTCTCGAGCCTATGCGTCAAAAAAGAAAAGATTACGAGTCGCACCCGGAGCTGGTTGACGATATTATTGCGGATGGGTGCGATAAAGCCCGGCGAGTGGCCCGGCAAACGATGTCGGAAGTCAGAGCGGCCATAAAAATATAAAAATGCAGGAAGACATTTACAAAGTTCGGATTGAAAATATCTTTGAAGGTCCAATGGATCTTTTGGTTCATTTGATCAAAAAACATGAGATGGACATCTATGATATTCCCATTGCTCTCATAACAGAACAGTATCTCAAGTACCTTGAATGGATGAAATCGATCAATATAGATATTGCCGGTGATTTTATCTTAATGGCATCTACCTTGACGAAAATTAAATCCAAGATGCTTCTCCCGATTCATGGAGAAGAAGATGACGATGAAGATCCTCGGTTGGAGATCGTCAAACCCCTTGAAGAATACCTCCGGATTCGGTCGGCGGCAGATGAGCTGGCTTCAAGAAATCTTTTGGGAGAAGATACTTTTGTCAGAAATCCGCACCAGGAGAATTTGTCCGTTGATCAAGATGATGAAATCATAAAGGTCGGGTTATTTGAACTGATTGATGCGTTTCAAAAAATACTTGAGAAAATATCCGTACAACGCGGCGTGAATATATTCACTGCCGACACCATTTCAGTCAGAGATAGAATCGCCCAATTAATAGAAATCTTTGAAACGAAAAAATCAGTGACATTTAATGACCTTTTTTACAACAATGTCGATAAAAGTGAAGTTGTGGTGACATTTCTGGCAATTCTTGAAATGGTGAGACTTTCCTTGATTACAATCGTTCAGAATACACAAACCGGAATTATCAGACTCTTTTACTTATAATGGAACATATTAAGAACATTATTGAAAGCCTTCTTCTGGTTGCCGATGAACCGCTTAGTGTGGACCGCATAAATAGCATTGTCGACCAAGCGGAGAAAAAAGAAATCAAGAACGCGCTGGAAGAATTAGCATCGGAATATGAAAATCGAAATGGAGGATTCTTTTTACGAGAAGTTGCCGGCGGATATCAAATCCGCACCCGTCCGGAATACAGAGAGTGGATTAAACGTCTTATTCAGCCTAAACCAATACGTCTCAGCAAGGCTGCCCTTGAGACACTTGCGATTATCGCCTATAAACAACCCATCATCCGAAATGACATTGAACATATTCGAGGCGTCAATTGCGGCGGCATCCTTCACATGCTGCTCGAGCGAAAATTGGTGCGCGTTCTGGGAAGAAAGGCCATTCCGGGTCGGCCCCTGGTTTATGCAACTACAAAACAATTTCTTGAAGTGTTTGAATTAAAAAACCTTGAGGACCTTCCAACGCCCGGAGAAATCTCAGAACTCGGTGATTCAGCGCCGGAAAACAAGGCATAAGAGGGCGTTTTAAAAATATTAAAAAGTGCTTGACTTAAATTTTTTTAATACTTATAAAATAAATGAATATCCTTCAGCCATTCTGAAACAACGCATTTATATGTCTGAAACAACGCATATTTATATGATCCGATGATTTATTTTTTAAGGAGCCACCATGAACAGATCCGATTTAATCAATGCATTAAAGGATAAAGTTGCGCTTAGCAGAAAAGATGCAGGCAAGGTTGTGGATACGTTTTTTGATGCGTTAAAAGAAACACTTACAAATGGCGATCGGATTGAAATCAGGGGCTTTGGCAGTTTTTCGGTGAAACATTACAAACCTTACGTTGGACGGAACCCGAAAACAGGTGCTCAGATTCATGTGACTTCAAAAAAATTACCTTTCTTCAAGGTCGGCAAAGATTTAAAGGAAAGTGTCGATAATCCATAACAACGGGCGGTTAACTCAGCGGGAGAGTGCTACCTTCACACGGTAGAAGTCACTGGTTCAAATCCAGTACCGCCTACCAGCAAAATCAAGGGGCTGCGAATCATACCGTAGCCCCTTTTTTATATCCATTTTCCGATTCAACCTAAAAAACTACAGAGATTCATGGACTTTGACAATAAACCAAGGGTTCAAGAGATTTTTTTTGTTGTACTCCAGAGGTTCACCCGTCTCATAATCCACTACACTTCCGCTCGCCTGTTCGACAATAGCATGGCCTGCCGCTGTATCCCACTCCATCGTCGGTCCCAATCTGGGATAAATATCCGCCGTGCCTTCAGCAACCAGACACAGCTTCAAGGAACTGCCGGACGATACAACTTCTACTTCCGCATACTTCTTCTTCATGCTTTCAACGAAATCTTCAAACTCTTTTGAAGGGTGCGAACGACTGCCAACGATAATCAACTGAGAATCGGAAGTGTCTAATTGCAGGTCCTTGTGCGACAATTTATCGGATCGCTTTAATATTGCGTCCAATACCTCATCCTCATCACTTCCAGCAACCCCCTCATCCAAGCACTCATCAGCATCATTATATCGAAGCCTGTAAGCGCCGATATCCACAGATGCAAAATAGAAACACTTCTTCACCGGCGCGTAAATCACCCCGAGAACCGGCCGTTTTTGATGGATCAAAGCGATATTTACGGTAAATTCCCCGTTTCTTTTAATAAATTCCTTGGTCCCGTCCAGGGGATCGACCAGCCAGAAATACTTCCATGCGCATCTTTGTTCAAAAGGAATTTCTTTCCCTTCCTCGCTGAGAACCGGAAAAGTTTTTATGCTTGGATCGTTCAGATGGTCAACGATGATTTTGTGGGAGAGTTGGTCCGCGGCAGTCAGCGGCGACCGGTCCTCTTTATACCACACGTCAAAATCTTGTTTATAGACGTCGAGAACGGCGCGTCCGGCATCTTTCGCAGCCCTTAATGCTATGAGTAATGGACGGGTTAACGGATATGAGTTGTTTGCCATTTCATCTCCGATAAGGATCAGTTCCAGGTTCAGGGTTCAAAGTTCAAAGGTTGTGATCTTGAGTCCCCCAACCTCGATTATTCTAAATATACCCCTTCTGCCCCAAAAGCAGCATAATCTCCTGAGCGGCTTCATCAGGGGCAAGATCGGTGGTGTTAATTCTTACTTCGGGCGATTTCGGAATTTCGTAGGGGTCGTCAACCCCGGTAAATCCCTTGATTAGACCGGCTCGGGCTTTGGCATACACCCCCTTTCGATCTCTTTTTTCACAAACCTCTATGGGAGTGGATACATGCACCTCGATAAACCCACCGTAATTTTCGATAGCGCGCCTTATTTCTGATCGTGTGGCATTGTATGGTGCGATGGGTGCGCAGATGGCAATGCCGCGGTTCTTGGTGATCTCACCGGCTACAAAACCGATGCGACGGACATTGATGTCTCTATCTTCTTTGGAAAAACTCAACCGGCTGGATAAATTTTGCCGTACGATATCTCCGTCCAGTAGGGTAACCGGTCGGTCGCCTATCTCAAGGAACCGTGCATAGAGCACTTTGGCAATGGTTGATTTTCCCGCGCCTGAAAGCCCTGTCAGAAATATGGTAAATCCCTGTTTTTCCGGTGGCGGATATGCCTTTTTCAGTTCTTCATTCACTTCAGGGAATGTTGCCCACTCAGGGATTCTGCGGCCGGATCTGATTCGTTCTCGAATATGGGAACTGGAAAAAGAAATGAACTGTTCTCCTTCCGGTATTTGATCCGAGGAGCGATACTCATCTTCAAAAGGCAAATAGACAAGTTCTTCAAAAGGAATAATGGTTACGCCGATCTCAGTGCTGTAATTCTCGGTCATTTTTTGGGCTGAACGGCTTTCGTAAAAAGGATTTCCTGTCGAATCGCTCCCCGGACTGGCATGGTCCCGTCCGATAATAAAGTGGGTACACCCGTAATTTTTGGCAATGATGGCATGTAAAAGCGCCTCTCTGGGACCGGCCAGGCGCATGGAAAGGGGCAGCAGGTTCAGTATAAAAGAATCCGGCGGATAATGACGGGTCACTGTCCGGTAACATCGAACCCTCGTGTAATGGTCAAAATCTCCGGGCTTTGTCATCCCGGTCACCGGAAGAAGGAGAAGGTTGGCCTTGGCCTGCCGCATGGCTTTTACCGTCATTTCGAATTGAAGACGTTGAATGGGGTTTCGCGTCTGGAACCCCAATATCCTTTTCCAGGACAGTTTTTGATAAACACGCCGAATCTCATGCGGTGTCATACGAAGCTGTTTGAAATCAAAGTGAAGCGGAACATTCAGAACCTCCAGCTTTCCGCCGATGTAATAATCTCCCTCGGTATTCAACAGATATTTAACACCCTGATGCGCCGAATCTGTCGTGCCATATACCAGCAAAGCCTCCTTTTCCCGGTCCGACGGCCACATATCTTCAATATGCATAATGGCCAGCAGAAATCCCTCGTGATCCCTTAATGTCACCGATTGACCGACCTCCAGGGTCCTGGCCTTGGTTTCGGAGATACCCAGACATACCGGTATGGGCCAAAGCACATTGCTTTGCAGGCGCATGCGGTCAAGCACAGACTCATAGTCGGATCGAGACATAAAGCCGTCAAGAGGAGAGAAGACCCCTGTTGCCAAAAGTTCAAGATCGCAAAGTTGACGGTCATTAAGGGTGATATCAGGAAGGTTCAGGGAGATATCTTTGAGTGTGGCCGCACGTTCTTCATTTACGAGCAGATGAACGGGCAGCCCGCCGTGATACTCGTTTGCCGATGCATTTTTCATTTACAAATTTCCGATCACCTGTTTGATAGTTGTCCATATCATCTTTCTGTTCCTATGAAATTCGAAAAGCATCTTAATGAGAACTGCGTTCTTTGTCAATGCGAATGCGGTGAAAGTGGAACGGATTGGCGGGATAAAAAAGGCGCTGCTGAAAATTAATGGCGGGAAAAGAGTCGGCAGGTGTACCCTTCGGGTAATATTCACGATGATTTGATTGGGCCCTCGCTCTCGTTAGGACGAAGCTCAAAGCAAAGACCGATTCATCTACCGACCTCGCTCTTCGAATTACCACGGGACAAGACAACCCAACCAGTTTGCCTGAACCCTCTAAAATCAATAAAATCGAAAGATTTCAATTAATTTTTATGTGGAATTCAGGAATTAAGCGTATCCAGATACGACTTTAAGGATTCGAAACGCTGCGGCGATTGAAGTTCATTGCCGGAATCCCGATCCGTGACACTCACGACGACCGGTTCATTCATGGATTCCGGCAAGTGAAGTTCATCTTCGGCGGTGATCGTGACAAACGCGTCATTTCCTTCATAGACGATGCCTTTGACATACCACTCGAAACCGCTGCAACTCGTTGAGGACTCGAAACCGTATGTTTCCAGTATTTGATCAAGTTCCATCTGCTTCTCTTTTCTTAATTTTTTATTTTGATTTTACCTTAATAAATTATACTAAAATAAATTATTGCAAATACGATCACACATGTCAAGAATCAGTCTGATGAACCTCAAGGCAAGCGTAATTTGACTTCGCTGCAGCGTAACGACGGCATGTAATCTCTTTCCAATCGAATGACGGTTTGAAGGGTTTTAGCACGCGCTATCCCGAACTGAATATAATGATAACATTAAGAATCAATGCAATGATTTAGCGATAGATAGCCATAGGCAACTCTGGTGCGGTTCGGAGTTACGGGTACTTAAACACAAGTTTCAGGCACATGGAAAGAGATACACGCTGCCGCGGAGATTTCTCCGGTGTATTGGAATTGAAAAGATTCCCCGACGATCAGGTTTGTCCTGTCTCCGGATCATAAACTGTGGTATATAATACCTAAACTGAGCGCTTCAAATTTTAAAGAGGTATGAAAATGCGCCATAATAGCGATGCATCAAATGCCATGAGCATAAAACTGGAGAATATACTGGACAAACTTCCCGACATGCCGGAATTTCTCAGCGGCATTCGAAGGGCTCCCAAGCGACATTTTTCACTGTCAAAAAGCGACTCGATCCTGGCTTTAACAAACGCCCTCAGATACATTCCGGAAAAATGGCACAACACGCTGGCTCAGGAATTTCTCGATGAATTGCTGACACACGGCAGAGTATATGGTTACCGGTTCAGACCTGCCGGCAGGATTAAAGGCCTTCCCATTGATTTATACAAAGGACGATGTATCGAAGGCCGCGCCTTTCAAGTGATGGTGGACAACAATTTGGATTTCGATATCGCCCTTTATCCTTATGAGCTGGTCACTTATGGTGAAACCGGCCAGGTCTGCCAGAACTGGATGCAGTATCTATTGATCAAACGATATTTGGAGGTTCTCACCCGTGAGCAGACCCTTGTGGTGGCATCCGGCCATCCACTGGGTCTTTTTGCATCCGGCCCGGACGCCCCTCGCGTTATCATCACCAACGGCCTCATGGTGGGGATGTTCGATGACCAGGAAAACTGGCACAGGGCGGCAGCACTCGGGGTAGCCAACTATGGCCAGATGACTGCCGGCGGATGGATGTATATCGGTCCCCAGGGTATCGTTCACGGCACTTACAACACCATCCTGAATGCCGCCCGAAAAAAAATCGGTATGTCTTCCGAAAGCGACTTTTCGGGCTATCTCTTCGTGTCCTCCGGCCTCGGGGGCATGAGTGGCGCCCAGGGAAAATCAGTAGAAATTGCTCGCGGAGTGGGAATCATCGCAGAGGTTGACCATTCCCGCATTCAGACCCGATACGATCAGGGCTGGATCAGCGAGATCGTCGATTCACCTGCCAAAGCCTTTCAATCTGCAAAAAAGCACCAGGAAAAAAAGCATAGCGCCGCTATCGCATTTTTCGGTAATATCGTCAACCTGCTCGAATATGCGGTCCAAAACAATATTTCCATCGATCTTCTCTCCGACCAGACCTCTTGCCATGCAGCATATGACGGCGGGTATTGTCCTCAGGAGCTTACTTTCGAGCAGCGTACTGAAATGCTAAAAGCCGACCACGATGGATTCAAAAAAATGGTGGATATCTCTTTGAGGCGTCATTACACATACATCAAGACACTGGTCAACCGCGGCGCTTATTTTTTTGACTATGGAAACAGCTTCTTAAAAGCTGTCTTTGACGCAGGTGTCACGGAAATCTGCAAAAACGGCAAAAATCCCATGGACGGATTCATCTTTCCATCCTACGTAGAAGATATTATGGGCCCCATGATGTTCGACTACGGTTACGGCCCTTTCCGCTGGATTTGTCTCAGCAACAAACCCGAGGATCTCGATAAAACCGACCAGGCTGCCATGTCGTGTATTGATCCAACGCAACGTTTTCAGGATAGAGACAATTATATCTGGATTCAAGATGCAAAGAAAAACCGTCTTGTAGTCGGAACTCAGGCCAGGATCTTATATCAAGACGCCCCGGGCAGAATGAAGATTGCGCTAAAATTTAATGACATGATCCGAAAAAGAGAAATCGGTCCAGTTATGTTGGGCCGGGATCATCACGACACGGGCGGTACTGATTCGCCTTTCAGGGAAACGGCCAATATCAGAGACGGCAGCAACATCATGGCCGAGATGGCAATCCATTGTTTTGCAGGAAATGCCGCAAGAGGTATGAGCATGGTGTCCCTTCACAACGGCGGCGGCGTAGGTATCGGAAAGGCTGTTAACGGTGGTTTTGGTTTAGTCCTGGACGGGAGCGACCATGTGGATCACATCATCCGGCATGCTGTCCCTTGGGATGTCATGGGGGGTGTTGCCCGTAGGGCCTGGGCCAGAAACAAAAATGCTGTTGAAACCGGCATCGCGTTCAACCTGGATTTTCCGGAGCAGAATCACATCACGCTTCCCTTTGTTCCCGACGAATTCATGATCGAAAAACTCGTGTCGGATAGATTTCATACGTGATCAATGTTATGCCTTCACCCACATCCCCCGCCAATTTGTATTTAGTGTCCATCCATAAATGAGGATTTTTGTTCGAAATCAAGGCATGCGAAAAAAATAACCGCAGGCATATAGTTGATATTCCGAGGATTATTTTTTGAGCATAACGCCGAGATCGGGCAAAAAGACCATTTATGGATGGACACTATTTAACCACCGGTAATGTACTTCTCCAGTTCTCGAATGGCAAATTGTTGATCGGAGATGAGCTGTTTGACGACATCGCCGAGCGTGACGATGCCGATCAACCGGTTATTTTGCAAAACAGGCAAATGACGGATGTGTTTGACTGTCATCAGCGCCATGCTCTCCTCGAGGGTTGCCTCGGCATCGATATAAACGACCTCCCGTGTCATCAGTTCGCTTACAGATGTGTTTTTTGAAGACTTATCTTTCAGAATGACTTTGCGGGCGTAATCCCGTTCGGAAAAAATGCCGACCACTTTTTCATTTTCCATAACAAGCAACGCCCCGACATTTTTCTCAGCCATTATTTGTAATGCATGGAATGCTGTTGCCTGGGGTGCAATTGACCAGATATCGCCTCCTTTAACGTGTAGGAGTTGTTCAACAGTTCGCATGATGATGCTCCTTTCTCTGTACGAAACTGTCAATAATCAGTATAAAAACCCGGGGTAGCGGCAGAATTTTTAACCCAAAATTCTGCCGCTGTTTCGATTCTGCTTGTTCAACTATCCGATGGGAGAAGGCTTGCAGAGGTGTTTTTCTTCCATGGCCACACGGCCGCACCCTTCGCATACATACTGCATGGCAGCCAATTTATCCTTACATATGTGTTTGGTATCAACTTTGGGAGCACCGCAAAAGCTGCAATTTTCCGTATCGCCGCAGGGATTGCACAAATGACCGGGCGCATCCGCTACCGCACCACAATTTTTACAGGTATAAGCCATAATAATATCTCTCCTTTCCTTTAAAAGCAAATAACATAGAACTTCGGTTATATATTCAATGAACCGGCATTTTATTTGAGATGGTCTCGGATGTTGTTTTTTCTTTTTTGGTATTTTCCCAACAAAACGTCATATTTTATGAGTAACACCGAAAAATCCGTTGTCAAGCAACGGCCGGACATTAAAAAACATGTAATCGATGATCAAACCGATTTTTATTCTTTTCGATATAAAGTTTCCAGGCATTTCATGGCAAAAGTTTGAGCAGATCTTTGGCGTCCATGGTCGACATTCCTTTAAAACTTGAGTTTTAAGAAATCCGGGAATCAAGATGATGATCTATTTTTCAGACAGAATCTTTCTAAGCACATATTGTAAAATGCCGCCGTTTAAGAAGTAATCGACTTCCACCTCGGTATCCAGCCGGGCAATGACGTCAAAATGAACTTCCTGTTTGTCTTCTTTTATGGCTTTGACGGTCAAGGTCTTCCTCGGATGCATATCTTCGATTCCGATGATGGAGAAAGTCTCTGAACCGGTCAGACCAAGAGTGTTAACGGTTATGTCGTTTTTGAATACGAGCGGCAAAACACCCATCCCGACCAAATTGCTCCGATGTATCCGCTCAAAAGATGATGCGATCACCGCTTTCACGCCCAGAAGTGCCGTCCCTTTGGCAGCCCAGTCCCTCGAAGAGCCCGTACCGTATTCCCTGCCGCCCAAAACAACAAGTGGCCTGGATTCCGAAAGGTATTTCATGGCCGCATCATAAACAAACATCTCCGACTTGCCCGGAAACTTCAGTGTAAAACTTCCTTCCCTTGGCGATACCAGCTTATTTTTAATTCGGATGTTGCCGAACGTCCCGCGCATCATGACTTCATGGTTTCCCCTTCGAGAACCATATGAATTAAATGCATCCGGCAAAATGTTTTCGTCAATAAGATACTTTCCGGCCGGATAGTCGACGGGTATCGCACCTGCCGGAGAAATATGGTCCGTCGTCACCGAATCGCCGAGCAAGAGAAGTGCGCAGGCATCCGTTACATCGGAAGGGTTGAGAGGATCCGGACCGAAATTTTCAAAAAAAGGCGGTTTTTTTATATAAGTGGATTTGGGACCCCAATGGAATGTTTTGCCTTCCGGAACATTTAACGAATTCCAGAATCGATCCCCATCAAAAATTTTGCCGTATTCCTCCCGGAAAAAATCATTTTTAACATGCAGTTTTACGAGGTTTCTAATCTCATCGTCTCCGGGCCAGATATCCGTCAAAAACACCGGTGCACCGTTTAAATCGTATCCAAGAGGCTCTGTGGTCAAATCGATGTCGATCCGTCCTGCAATGGCCAAAGCCACAACCAGCATGGGAGATGCCAAATAATTGGCTTTGATACTTTGATGAATCCTGGCCTCGAAATTTCGATTCCCCGACAAAACCGACGCCACAGTGAGGTCGTTTTCGGCAATGGATTTTTCGATTTCAGGATGCAGCGGGCCGCTGTTTCCGATACAGGTGGTGCATCCAAAGGCCGCCAGATGGAATCCAAGTTCCTCAAAATACGGCATCAAGCCGGCATCATTAAGATATCGAATCACCACTTTTGATCCGGGCGCAAGGGATGTCTTCACAAAAGCAGGTACTTTCAATCCTTTCTTGACGGCATTTTTCGAAAGCAAGCCTGCGCCGATCAGAACAAAAGGGTTTGAAGTGTTCGTGCACGAAGTGATGGCGGCAACGGCAATACTCCCATCGCCGATAGATGCCGTTTTCCCACCAAGATTCACCGAACATACTTTAGCGTGAGCGGATCTTAAACCCGCAAATTTTTCTTTTAAATTCGGAAGCTCAATTCTATCCTGCGGCCTTGCCGGGCCGGCAACACAAGGCGTGATCGAAGAAAGATCCACCTCAAGAATTTGTGTATATTCAGGCATTTCATCCCCGGTATAAAATAGTCCTAGTTTTTGAGTGAAGGTTTCCACCAAATTGGCCCGGCTTGCCCGATGGGTCAGTTTAAGATATTCAATGGTTTTTTCATCTACCGGGAAAAACCCGATGGTAGCCCCGTATTCCGGCGTCATGTTGGATATGGTGGCTCTGTCGGGAACCGTCAAATTCTTCATTCCCGGGCCGAAGTATTCCACAAATTTTTCCACTACATTATGTTTTCTGAGGAGTTCGGTAATCACCAGCACAAGATCGGTGGCCGTGATGCCTTTATTCAGTTCTCCCGACAGACGGACCCCCACGACCTGGGGAATTGACATGTAATACGGTTGCCCCAGCATCACGGCTTCCGCTTCGATGCCGCCGACCCCCCATCCCACCACACCGATACCATCGATCATGGTAGTATGCGAATCCGTGCCGACCAGGGTATCCGGATAGGCCCATTTAACGCCGTTTGAATCCATGCTCATCACGACCTGTCCGATATATTCAAGGTTCACCTGGTGGCATATACCGGAATTCGGCGGCACGACCCTGAAATTATCAAAGCTTTTTTGAGCCCATTTCAAGAGGGCATATCTTTCCCCGTTTCTTTCGTACTCTTTGGCGACATTTTTCTCCAGGGAATCATTGGTCCCGTAATAATCCACCTGGACAGAGTGATCGACAATCAAATCTACCGGAACCAGCGGATTGATCATCATGGGATCTTCGCCAAGGTCTTTTACCGCATCCCGCATGGCGGCAAGGTCCACCACAGCCGGCACACCGGTGAAATCCTGCATCAGCACCCGGGCCGGATGAAACGGTATCTCAACGGGCTGATCATACTGTTTTTGCCAGCGAGCGATGTTCATTACATCTTTTTCTTTTACCGTTCGCCCGTCCAGTTTTCTCAACAGGTTTTCAACCAGTATTTTAATGGAAAACGGAAGTCTTTGAATATCGGCGATCCCTTTTTTCTCCAAGAGTGTGATATCCAAAACACCGTAAACCTCGCCGTCAACGTCTATCCGTGTAATAAATTCTTTTGGGTCCATGATTTAATTTTTCTCCAGCTCCCTTCAGTTAAATAGTGCCTGGTACAAAAGATATGTTTAGGCAAAATCCGAATATCGAAATCCGAAACAAATTCGAATATCGAATGACAAAATTAACAAAACTAATGCATTGAATATCCGACCTGACTGTTCGTGCCCTACGTAACAGGCAAGCATTTTTGTCATTTGAATATTTTAATTTTGATCATTGTTTCATATTTCGTGCTTCGTATTTCGAATTTTTGACCAAAAAACATGGGGTTCGATCAGACACTAAATGAATTAGATTTTCCCCTGAACCTCAGGATTCGATCGCCCCTCCTCACGTAAATCCCAAACCTGCGGTGCAGGTGTAACAATGATCGGCCGTTGCAATATGGCTGCCGGGATTCGGAGGACCCGGCATTCCAGATACATGGATTTTGCGCCGATCCATGAAAATTCCCCTGGCCAGGTTAAAGTCGCAATCGTAAAGATAACCATCCCAGGAGACAGAGACCAGCGATCGGCACATCAATCCGTCCACCGCACAAGCATTGAAACTCGAACAAAGCTTTTTCATATATCCTTCGAGATTGCCGGTTTCGACGAGCCATTGACGGAACCGGCCGAGAGGGACATTGGCAAAGCTGTACAGATTGTTGAACACAATGCCCCATTTTCTCTTTAACACCTGGCGGAATCTCTTTTCCGTTTCTGCCTGAGAAGGCGGAAGAAATGCGCCGGTGGGATTGGATACCAGGTTCAGTTCAAGGCCGGAACCTTCCTGACCGTATCCTATAGCATTCAGTTTTATGAGCGCATTGATACTGGTTTGAAATATGCCGGAGCCCCTTTGAGAATCCGCCTGGAGGGCATTCAACGAAGGCAAGGAGCCTACGATAACCACTTTTTCTGCCTGAAGAAGCTCGAAAAGGTGTTCCTTGGTGCCATCGTTCAGCGCCGACAGGTTTGAACGCATCATAACGCGTTTGGCAAAGGGAACAACGCCTTGGATCAGCGTAACCGTATGAGGATTCAATTCAGGTGCGCCGCCGGTGATGTCGATAGTGTCAAATCCGCTTCTTTTCGCATAGGACACGACTTCTCTGGCAACGATATCCCCCATGTTCTCTTTTCGATGGGGTCCTGCATTTAGATGACAGTGCCTGCAAGTCTGGTTGCAGAGAAATCCCACATTAACCTGTAAAATACGCGTTTCAATGCGCCTCAAATCAATGCCGTGTTGAGACAGGGTCAATCCGAAAGGTGTGATACCGTCGCCTTCTCTTTCAGGCGCCACCTGCCTTTGACCGGACGATGTGCTTGCCAATTTTTCCTTCAACATGATCACAATTCGACAACGTCTTTTCTACATGGATATTTTTTCGCCAATATTTCGCATCTGTACCCCGTGCACCAGGGAAGCTCCGCCGCGTATGGCCGCAGCAACATGGATCGCTTCGGTCATCTCTGCCATATTTGACCCTTTTTCGAGGCATGTCTGAGTGTAGGCATCGATGCAATACGGGCATTGGACGGCATGTGCCACTGCAAGGGCAATGAGGGATTTTTCTCTTTCCGTGAGTTCGCCTTCCGCAAATACAGCGCCATAATACTCGAAAAACTTCTTCGCCAGTTCCGGTGCGTCTTTCCCGATATCTTCGAATTTCAGTAAATCTTCAGGCTTGTAGTATGTCTCCATGTCTGCTGCTTCCTTTCTAGAAGCCATCTCAAAATAAAGATTTTGGTTCAAAATCAAGGCGGATCCGAGTTTTAGCCCACAGGCATACTCTAGTATATCGAGGACTTAAAACAAGGCACCAACGCGGAGCTTGGGCCAAAAGATTATTTTGAGATAGCTTCTAATTATTCTTCACCCGGTTCAAGGCCGCAGGCCCGGCCTTTGAGATTGAAAAAGAACTTGAGCCCTTTTTTGATCTTGTCTGAAAAAATCTTGGGCGTAAAAAATGTACCGGCGACTTTTTTGTTGATCTCACCGATGGTGGGATACGGATGAACCGCCGCCGCCAGAGTGGAAAGTTTTACCTTTCCGTTTAATACCGCCACCCATTCACAGACCAGGTCTCCGGCATGCGGGCCGACAATCTGAACGCCGATGGGTTTTTCTTTTTCATTCAGAAGCATTTTGATTCTCCCGATGCTTTCTCCCTCGGCAAGGCTCCGGTCATTGTTTTTAAATTCTTCAATAATGATGGAATAGTCGATTCCCGAGGCTTTGGCTGTTTTTTCGTTCATGCCGATACTCGCCAGTTCAGGATCGGTGTACGTACACCAGGGCAGATACGTGTAATCCGTGTGCCTCGGAAGTCGAAAAACAGCGTTGCTGACCACAACGCCGCCTTCATATCCGGCCGCATGGGTGAAAAGATACCCGCCGTTGACATCGCCTGCCGCATAGATATGCTTATGATTCGTTCTCAACCGTTTATCAACATCGATACCGAGACGGTTGACCTTGACGCCGATAGCCTCGAGGCCCATTTGGCCGATGTTGGGAGTTCTTCCCACCGCGACCATGATGGTTTCGGCTTTTAGAGTGACGGATACACCTTCTTTGTCTGTGATGATCACCTCTTTTTCATTGCCGAGATCCCTGGCAGCCTCGATGGAAGCATTTAGATAAAACTCGACGCCTTCGGATTCCATGACCTTTTGAACCGTATCAGCCATGTCGTTATCCTCTTTGCCCAGGATCTGATCGCCACGGTTCACAATATACACTTTGGTCCCAAGCCGGTTGAACGCCTGCCCCATCTCACTTCCAATGGGCCCTCCGCCGATGATGACCATCGACTTGGGCAGATGGTCCAAATAAAATATTTCTTTGTTCGTGATATAGCCGGTCTTATCCAGCCCTTTGACGGACGGAATAAACGGCGAAGAACCGGTGGCAATCACCCAGGTTTTAGCTGAAACGGTTTTCCCGTTCAATTGGACGGAATGTTCATCCGTAAAAACAGGAATGCCGAATTCTACTTTTGCCCCCAGACCACAGAACCGTTCCGTTGAATCGTGTTCCTGGATGACCTCGATGACCGATTTTATTCTCTGGGAGACCTTTTTAAAATCAATCGGCGGCTCTTGTACCGGGGGCAAGCCGTATTTTTCGGCATTTTTCATCATGTGATATACATGGGCGGTCTTGATAAGGGTCTTGCTGGGAACACAGCCGAAATGGAGACAGTCGCCGCCCAGTTCTTTTTCCTTTTCAACGAGAAGTGTTTTTGCGCCGAGCTGGGCAGCGCCGGATGTGACGGTCAAACCAGCCGCGCCACCGCCGATCACCCCGATGTCATAATCATAATCGGCCATGATCATTCCTTACATTTGAATATCTTTTTTTATGATTAAAAGTCCTATTAAACAAAATCTATTCCTTTGGTCTTCGCTATGCGCTATGCCCAATGAGAAGGAGCTTCAGGATGCATAAATCGAGCATTTTCGAACCGCCATGGCCGCCTCGTGAAGTGCTTCGGAAAAGGTCGGGTGACCATGAACGGTTCGGGCGATATCCTCGGAACTTGCCCCGAATTCCATTGCCAGAACGCATTCTGCAATCATGTCGGACGCACGGGGACCGATAATGTGAACCCCTAGGATTCGATCGGTTTTGGCATGGGCGATCAATTTGACGAAGCCTTCCTTTTCTCCCATGCAGCGCGCGCGACCGGCCCCGGAAAATGGATAGGTACCCACACAAAAAGGAATATTTTTTTGTTTGACCTGTTCTTCGGTCATACCGACGCCGGCCACTTCCGGCCAGGTATAGATCACCGCCGGGATAGCATCATAGTTCACTTCTCCGGGAAGCCCTGCAATGCATTCCACTGCGGCAATGCCCTCGGCAGAAGCCTTGTGGGCCAACATGGGGCCGGGAATGAGATCGCCAATGGCATAAATACTCGGAACATTGGTGCGAAAAGATTCATCCACCAGAATATGACCGGTTTTGGAATCAATATGAATACCGGCGTCTTCAAGGCCCAGGTTTTGCGTCAAAGGCCGCCTTCCCACGGCAACCAGCAATCGATCGCAGGAAAAGGCCTCTTTTTTATCTTTGTTTTCCAGAATAACCCGAACCGCGTTTTTTTGAACCTTTGCGCCTGACACACGGGTGTTGAGTAGAATATCGAGTCCTTGTTTTTTAAGAATTCGCTCCAGAGCCCGACCCACTTGTCCATCCAGCGTAATCGCGATGTGAGGCAGCATTTCAATAACGGTCACCTTTGCGCCGAGGCGCACCCACACGGATCCGAGCTCAAGACCGATATATCCACCGCCCACAATACCCAGATGTTTGGGAACCGAGTTGAACGCCAGCGCCTCCGTGGACGTGACGATATGTTTTCCGTCAAATTCAAGACCTCGAACCTGGACCGGCGCGCTTCCGGTGGCCAGGATGATCGACTTGGCGCCAAGGGTTTGCATGTTTTTTTTGCGGGAAGAAGCACCCGATTGCTGAATCTCAACGCGATCTTTTCCGGCAAGACGCGCCGTGCCTTGAACAATCGTAATATCGTTTCCCTCCAATAGCTTGCGAACATTGCCGGTCAGCTCTTCGACGACCTTTTCTTTTCGGGCCATCATGGCCGCCAAATCAAGGCTCGTCTTTCCGGTTTTTATGCCGTGTTCAGCCAACCGATCTTTAGCCAGGTGAAAGTATTCACTGGAATCGAGCAAGGCTTTGCTCGGGATACAGCCCACATTAAGGCAAACGCCGCCCAGACGGTCTTCTTTTTCAATACAGGCGGTCTTCAGTCCCAGTTGTGCCGCCCGAACCGCCGCCACATAGCCACCCGGACCGCTACCGATAATTATGAGGTCGAAATTCTCTTTTTGTGCCATGGTTATATCTCCATCATGATCCTTTCGGGATTTTCGATACACTCCTTGATCCGCACCAAAAATTTGACCGCTTCTCTGCCGTCCACAATACGATGATCATAGCTCAACGCCACATACATCATGGGCCGGATGGTTATTTTGTCATCTAAGACCACGGGGCGTTTTTCGATTTTGTGCATCCCCAAGATACCGCTTTGGGGTGTATTTAAAATGGGCGTGCTCATCAGGGATCCGAATACACCGCCATTGGTGATGGTAAAGGTACCGCCTTCGAGATCGGCCAACTCCAGGCGATTGGTTTTGATTTTATCCACAAAATCGACAATGGCCTGTTCCAACTGGGCAAAGCTCAGCCTGTCGGCGTTTCGAATCACCGGCACTACCAAACCTTTTCCGGTGCCGACGGCGATGCCGATGTGGAAATAATTGTGATAAACGATATCTTCCTTGTCAATGAATGCATTGACCTGCGGGTATTCTTTGAGCGCCTCGATCACGGCTTTGATAAAAAAGGACATAAACCCTAAAGAGATACCATGCTTTTCTTTAAAGACTTCCTTGAACTGCGCACGGAGGCCCATGGTGCGTGTCATATCGATCTCGTTAAAGGTCGTGAGCATGGCAGTATTCTGCCTGGCCTCCAAAAGGCGAGAAGCAATCCGCCGGCGAATCGGTGTCATGGGTTTTCGAACAACATCTTCGTCACCAAAGGAAAACGCTTCCGCCGGTGCTGCAGGTTTGACGTCAGCCACCTTCTTGGCACCGGCATCAGGCGCCGGTTCCTTAGACCGAGCCGGCGCCGTCTGTTCCAGATAAAGGAGCACATCACCCTTGGTGATCCGGCTTCCCGGACCGCTGCCTGCGATGCCGGAAATATCGATGTTTTTTTCGGAGACAAGGCGTCTTACCGATGGGGAAAGAATGCTTTGAACCTCGGCCGGCGCCTTTTCAACCGGTTTCTCTTCAGCCGGCGCCTCCTCGGCCGCCTTTTCGGGTACAGCTCCGGATGGGGCCGGCTCTTCCGGCCATTCCCGAACTTTCGGAGGCCCTTGCTTTTCTTCCCGAGGCGCCGATTTCTGAACAGCTTCAGATACTTTTTCTTCCTTCGGCTCAGGTTCCGGCGCAGCTTCGGATATTTCTTTGATGTCGATGCTTCCCACAACAGCGCCGATGGAAACCGTCTGGCCCTCTTCAATCAAGATTTTTAAAATCCCGGATGCTTCGGCCACGATCTCCAAGGTAACCTTGTCGGTTTCAATCACAAAAAGTGGTTCATCTTTTTGAACCGCATCACCGTCTTTTTTATACCATTCTACCAGGACGGCTTCTTGAACCGATTCTCCAACGCTGGGTATTTTGATCTCGATTTCCATGGAGGCTCCCTTATTAATTGGCTTGATAACCCGCCTGCATCACCTGAGCAACCGCCAGTCTTGCGATGGCGGGCAGGTTTATGATTGTTAATCGCTTGTGTTGGGTTCTTTACTTGTCGTCGGGTTCTTCGATTCCAAGGGCGGTATTTGCCACGGCGGCTTGTTCTTTTCGATAGATATTGGGATATCCAGTTGCCGTGGTGGCTGCTGCTTCTCGACCGACATATTCCATGGGTTTCCCAACGATATTTTCAAGACGGAAACGCAAAAAATACCATGCGCCCATATTTTCCGGTTCTTCCTGGACCCACATAAATCGCCGGGCCTTTTTATATTTTTGAAGGACGGTTTTGATCTGAGCTTCCGGGAAAGGGTAAAACTGTTCAAGACGAACAATGGCGAAGTCGTTTTTTTTCAGTTCCCGGCGTTTTTGAAGTAATTCATAATATATTTTTCCGCTGCAAAAAAGAATGCAGCTAACGGATGTCAAGTCATCCGGATCTTCAAGGACTTCCCTGAATTCGCTCGAAGTCAATTCATTTATTTCTGAAATCGCCAAGGGATGCCTCAAAAGACTTTTCGGCGTCATGATAATCAGTGGCTTCCGATAACTTTCTTTTGCCTGCCGCCGGAGAAGATGAAAGTATTGTGCCGGTGTGGTGAGATTGCACACCTGGATGTTGTCCTTGGCACACAATTGCAGGAAACGTTCAAGGCGGGCACTGGAGTGTTCGGGACCTAGCCCCTCCCAGCCGTGTGGCAGCAACAGCACCAAACCGCTTAACCGCTGCCATTTGGCTTGTCCGCTGGCAATATATAGATCGATGATCGATTGGGCGTTATTGGCAAAGTCGCCGAACTGGGCCTCCCAGATCACCAAACCCTGGGGTTGAGCGGCTGAATAGCCGTATTCAAATCCCAAGACGCCGGATTCGGAGAGCAGGCTGTTATACACTAAAAAAGGGGCCTGGTTCTTGTCGAGCGCGTTAAGCGGTATATATTCATCGCCGGTTTTGGTATCGAAAAGAATCGTGTGACGCTGGCTGAAAGTGCCGCGAGCGCTGTCCTGACCGCTCAAACGCACGGGGTCGCCTTCCGTCAGCAAAGAAGCAAAAGCGAGTATTTCGGCATTGGCCCAGTCGATGGAGTGACCTTCTTCAATGCTGTCTCGGCGCTTTTTCATCAGGCGGACCAATTTTTCATTCAAAGAAAACTCCTTTGGAACCGTATTCAACTTACGGGCCAGTGCGACGAGCTTTTTCTTGGGAACGCCGGTTTTAACCGGATCATGGGTGTAAGTGCCGTGATAATTTTTCCAGTTTTCATAAAACCGGTATTGAGGAAATACGCAGGTGCCGGACTTGACCGCTTCAAGAGCATCTTCCAGATTACGATTGATACTCTGTACCAGGGCATCTGTATCCTCTTTTCGAATGACGCCCTTTTCTAACAGCTTGTTCGCGTAAACTTCATTCAAAGGAAGACGTTTACGAATCCGATCATACATTTGAGGCTGGGTAAAATAGGGTTCATCTCCCTCGTTGTGGCCATATCTGCGAAAACAGACGACATCGACCACAACATCTTTGTGAAAGGTTTCCCGGTAATCAAGGGCCAGCCGGATCACATGTACGGCAGATTCCGGATCTTCCCCGTGAACATGAAAGATCGGGATCATCAACATTTTGGCCACGTCAGTGGCATAGCGGGTGGAGCGGGCATGTTCCGGCAGCGTGGTATATCCGATCTGATTGTTAATCACAATATGAACGGTACCGCCGGTTTTGAACCCGGTAAGCTGCGACATGTTCAGGGTTTCCGTTACGACACCCTGTCCGGCAAAAGCGGCATCGCCATGGATCAGAAGCGGCCGGATCACATTCCTTTCATCATCCTTTAGAATGTCTTGCCGGCCTCTCACGAATCCTTCAACCACGGGATTGACGGATTCCAAATGGCTCGGATTGTTGGCCAGAAAAATACGGATCTGCACTCCTTCGCTGGTTTTTACATCCGCCAGGTACCCGTCATGGTACTTGACGTCTCCGGCGCCAAAGATTTCGTCCGGATCGTGGCAGCTTTCAAATTCGCTGAATATCTCTTCATAAGACTTGTTCAGTATATTCGTTTGAACATTCAACCGTCCTCGATGGGCCATACCCAAAATAATTTCACGGCAATTCAGGGAGGCGGCCCTGTCCATGAAAACATCTATCATGGGAATGACCACTTCCGCACCTTCGATAGAAAACCGTGTCTGTCCCAGATATTTTTTATGAAGGAATTGTTCGAAAAGAACGGCCTGATAAAGCTTTTCCAAGATTCTGAGCCTGTCGTCGACTTTAAGATCGGGCGTATTTCGAGCAGGTTCCATTCGATCCTGAAGCCATTTTCGTTCTTCCGGATCCTGCAGGTGCATAAATTCCACGCCGATGGAACGGCAGTAAGTCTCTTTGAGTGCCTGAATAATCTCTTTTAATGAAGCACGATCATTGTAAGCCAACTCTTTTGCGAAAAATGGGGTATCCAGGTCATTCGGCGTCAGATCAAATGCGGAAAGGTTCAACAATGGATGGTCGGTGGGGCATGCCGTTAATGGGTCGAAACAGGCCAGCAAGTGTCCGATCTCACGATACCGTCTAATGAGTGCTTCCACCCGGACCTGTTTGAAGCATTGTTTTTCATCATAAACGACCTCGGCCTTGCGATCCATACCCGAGGCCATTTCAAATCCCTCAAAGAAAAAACGCCAGTCACGGGATACCGAATTTGCATCGGCTTTCCACTGTTTGTATTGGGATTCAATATAGTCCTTGCTCAGCGTTTCAGAAAGATTCATGAAGACGTTCCTTAAACCATTTCACTACCAGTTTAACGGTCTGCGAGCGATGTATGTCGTTGCTGAACATGTGATCGGCACCGGAAATGATAGACAACTCCGTGCGTTCTGGATTCAGTGTTTTGGCCAGATAGGCAGCCTTGACCGGAATGATTTCGTCGACATCCCCGTGGATAACCATCAATGGCGTTTTCAATGATTTTACGGTTCCGGGAAGATCATACTGCTTTGCATCGGCAAAAAATTCCGTTGAAAGTTGCAATGACCGGCCCCGGCTGGTGAACGACACTTTCCCGGTGTCTTCAAGTTCTTTTATCTGTCCCTGACTGAAAAAATAGGCGGCGTTCAGAGCGGTCAACCGCCCGGCCAGCGTGCACACCGCCTTTACCGCCTCGATCCGGGGCGCGGTGAGAACAGCGATAACCGCGCCCATACTATGCCCGGCAAGGCCGAGTCTCCGGACGCCCTTTTCCAAAATAACACCGACAGCTTCCTGCATTTCGGCAATCTGTTTGGAATAGGTGGACTTTGAGAATTCACCCTCACTTTGTCCGTTGCCGGAAAAATCAAACCGCAAAGCCAAAAAGTTTTCAGCAGCCAAGGCATCACAGGCCTCACGGATAATACGGGTGTGCCGGGTACAGGTAAAACAATGGCCGAAGACTACTCCGCATCCGTCATGCTGTTTGGGCAAATGGAGCGACCCTGCAAGTTTTTCGCCGTGCTGATTATAAAAATGAATCGGCTGTTCCATAGCGTATTAAATGGACACGTGAACATGCTGTTTCCATTTAAAAAAGATGATCGACATCGCTTCCTACCAATTACGATTAATCTCCTTGCTCGGCCATATGGTCATCGTAGAGACCTTCCAAAAACAGCTTATGTTTCGCCTCTTCCTGGCAGAGCACCTTTAAAATCCGGATATGTTCCGGATTGCCGGTCCTCTTTTGAAGCGCGTTATACATCTTCAGGGCTTTTTCTTCGCGTTTCATGGCAATGCGAAGGATATCCGTATAATTCATGCCGTCTTCATATTTCATTTCGACCATGTAATCACTTCGTTTCATATCCGGAATCCACTTGAAATTATATTCTTCAACCAGTACTTTGTTGTTTTCCAGATTTTTCAGCATGCTTTCATGCTTTTTTTCTTCTTTTTCCATCTCGAGCAATGATTCTTTTACACCTGAAAAGGATGTTTGCCGGGCCAGGTTGGCATAAAATGCCGCAGCTTCTCTTTCTTTTTCAATTGCAAATTCAATCAGTACCTCAAAAGATTCAAACGTCATAATCCCCTCCTGTAGATTTTGAATTTACCTGCCGACCCTCGGCACAGTTCACCGAGGACGCCGCCTCAAACTCACAGACCGACAACCTTTACGTGCTCAGGGGGCGCGATCCCCCGTTCCACGCGGACGTCTGCGGATCCGGTAGTTGCCGCAGGCCGAGACACGCAATAAAAATATCAGTTCCCGATGTTTGCGTACCGGGCCAAAAAAAAAATAATTTCGACGGCCATCGTCATATGCCTATTTTTGCAGGATGTTTTGAAAGAATCAATCATTTATTTTAAATAACGTCAACTATTCGCTGGGTGCATAAAAACATCTTTTCGGGGATACCACTTTTCCTTGCTTCTTCAAATCGCCAATGATCTTTGAAACCGTTTTGCTCTCTTCACCGATCATCTCGGCCACTTCACCGGGCCTTAAAGGTTTACCCGCCTTTTTCATGGCATTTAACACTTTTTTCTCCATTTTCTCCTCCTTGAAACCAGTTCTATGGATTGAGTTCATTCTTGAGCCATGCTTTGATATCGCCCTCAATGGAATAAACACCTTTGGCTTCGCCGTTCTTTTTGATATATTGTTTTTTCAACATCTCAGGAATCTTGATTTCCGCCAGTTCTTTCGCTTCATGGGAATTTCTTTTTATAAGATAGACAACCGGAAAGCCTTTCCAAGTATTAATCACAAAATAATGCACCGTATCATCCTTGGAGCGGATGACATAATTACCGCCGGCCCAGTTGTTTCCCCATTCGAGATAGAGCCGAACCGCCTCTTCCGGCGTCATGTCCCAATCTATGGCATTAATAAGGTCCAGATCCTTTTTGATTTCGTTTAGTGTCATCATCATATACCCCCACTGAAAATATTCAGAGCTTTCAATTTTTATTTAGCAATTTATGTGCCATGAATATTTCTCATCCAATGGAATGAATGCATTATGTCATGTTTCGAAGAATTATTGTTTGCCGCTTGAACATGATCCCTTAAATGTTTTATGATGTTTCAAAGCCGAGTATAACAATGCCCGCTGATCGTTGTTGATCAACCGGCATTTTGTCTGATACGGCAACACCCAATTGACATTTGACGCGATCGTGCTTTTAAAATATAAATCAAGTTCCGACGTTGATCCAACAAAAAGGTTAGACCCCGCAAAACAGCCAAAAATAATCCCTCTTTTGTATTATGAGACATGTTTGTCTCAAAAAAAATATGAAACATACAGGATAGTTCATGATCAACAAGTACAGGGCGAAACCGGCAAAAGATAATTTTAAAGCAAAAGATGCGATTAAATTTCTAGTCGCATGCGGCGTTCTCATGTGGCTGATGTTTGCCGGCGCCGGCAAATTGGATTACAATTGGCAGTGGTATCGGATCCCCAATTTTTTTTTTACCTTTGTCGACGGTTCATTTGTTTCAGGCCCCTTGCTCAAAGGCATCTGGGTCACTTTAAAAATCACCGCTGCGAGCCTTTTATTTTCGAGTATTTTCGGTCTGGTGACCACACTTTTTCGCCTCTCGGATTCTTTTGCGGCCCGATCGCTGGCCCGGGGCTATATGGAACTTGTCAGGAATACCCCGCTGCTTGTGCAGATCTTTTTTATTTATTTCGTGATCTCACCGGTTTTAGGATTCGGCAGATTGACGTCCGCTGTGCTGGCGTTAAGCCTTTTTGAAGGTGCGTATGCATCGGAAATCTTCCGGGCCGGAATTCTTTCCATCCATCAAGAACAGTGGGAGGCCGCATACAGTATCGGCCTGAATCGCTGGAATACGTATCGTCATGTCATTCTGCCACAAGCCATCCGGCATATGCTCCCGCCGCTTGTGAGTCAGGCCGTATCGCTAATCAAGGATTCCGCCCTTGTCAGCACCATCGCAATTTATGATCTGACCATGCAGGGAGAGCAGATTATCGCGGATACCTACATGGTTTTTGAGCTGTGGTTTACCATCGCAGCCATATATTTAATCATGACGGCGACATTATCCGTTGTCGTCAACAGGATGGAAAAAGGAGAGGTAAAATGAGTTTTTTAGCATGGATGCGAACATGTTTACTGGCCGGTGTCATCCTGATGTTAATGGCATGCGGCAACAATTCCACTCCGTCCGGACAGACTGAAAAAAAGGAGAGTATGATCGAACAGGTTCAAAAGCGCGGTGTTCTCCGGGTGGGCATGTCGACCTTTGTGCCGTGGGCCATGAAGGACAAGACCGGAAAATTTATCGGTTTTGAGATTGACGTTGCAAAGCGTCTGGCCAAAGATACCGGTGTCAACGTCGAGTTTGTTCCAACCAAATGGTCCGGGATCATTCCGGCGCTCATCACCGGAAAATTTGATATCATCATCGGTGGCATGGGGATTATTCCCAGCCGGAATTTAAAAGTCAATTTCAGTATCCCCTACGATTACACGGGGATGTCGATTGTCGCCAATAAAACGCTTGCCGCCGGATTCAGCCGGATCGAAGACTTCAATCGTTCCGATGTGGTCATCGCAGCCAGACTCGGTTCCACTGCAGTCACCGCCGCGAAAAAATATTTGCCCAAAGCCCAGTTGCGGCTGTTCGACGATGAATCCGAGGCATATCAGGAACTGGTGAATGGAAGGGCCCATGCCGTTGTCGCATCGGCCCCGACGCCGGCATTTCAGGCCCTCAAATATCCCGAAAAGTTTTTTATGCCACTTGATAAAACCTTTACCCGGGAGCCCATTGGGTTTGCCGTAAAAAAAGGCGATTTTGACACCATGAATTACCTCGACAATTGGGTTCGCTATGTTGAAGCCGAAGGATTCCTCAAGGATCGAAAACATTACTGGTTCCGGACCAAAGACTGGGAAAAATTGATCAAATAAGTCCTCACATTCTTTTCGCCGAAAGCATTGGAGCAAAGTTCCTGTTGAAATCATTGAAGCATAAAATTACCCGCCTGGACATTTTGTTGTTTTTAATCCTCGCAGGCATCTGTGTCTGGATTGTGCATCGAATAAACGTCGAAGTTCATTACAAGTGGGATTGGAACGTTATGCCGCAGTATCTTTTCAGGTTTGATGCGGCAACGGGCCGGTGGGTTCCGGGCCTGATCATGCAGGGCCTTTTCATAACCCTGCAACTCAGTATCTATTCCACTGTCGTCGCCATGATTTTCGGTACCGTCATGGGCCTTTTTCGTACCAGCACAAGTCCTTTTAAGCGGCTTGTTGGCTGGAGTTATGTTGAACTGATTCGAAACATACCCATTCTGGTCTGGATATTCATATTTTATTATTTTATCAGTGATCAATTCGTATCGATGATCGGACCGGATTCCCTGGAAAACGCCGCTCCGGGATTTCTTAAAGAGATATTGTCTGACATATTTATCTCACCTACCCGTTTTCCGGTGTTTTTGTCCGGCATAGCGGCACTGGGTGTATATGAAGGCGCATACATTACTGAAATTATCAGAGGCGGCATTCAGTCCATTGAAAACGGCCAGTGGGAGGCTTCTGCGGCCATCGGGCTTTCGCGACATCAACAGATCCGACATATTATTTTACCCCAGGCTGCCCAGAGAATACTCCCGCCTTTAGCCGGCCAGTTCATCTCAACAATCAAGGATTCATCCATCGTCTCTGTGATCTCAATTCAAGAGCTCACATTTCAGGGAATGGAACTCATGTCCGCAACGTTTTTAACCTTTGAAGTCTGGATTACGGTGATGGTGCTCTATTTCTTTGTTTGCCTTGCCTGCTCGCTGATGGTGGAACAGCTTGAAATAAGGCTGAGAGTTTCACATTAGCACTTTAAAAATATTACCGCTTCAGGTATATTTTATTGTTTTCCTTCCGATCAATTAAAGCGTTAACACCTTGACGATTATGAGGGCGCCATGCTAATGAAATACGATTTGGACCGAATCAAAACGATCAGATATTTTTAGACAAGACAGTTCGCTTCGCTCATAATCAAAATATTGGAATAATGGAATAATGGGTTTGGGAGAAATAGGCATTTGGAATATTGGTTAAATCGCGGGATGGTCGATTGGTCAAATCGTTAAAACCATTTAATGATTCAACGATTTAACTATTCAACTATTTAAAGGAAGTTGTAAAAATTCCGAGGCGTTTAATGACTCAGGATTCGAATGTGAAGATGACACAGCCGGCCCGCTCATATACTGGATTTCAAAAATTAAAACTATTTCTGGCGCTTTCCAGAACACCTCACGGGTTACTGGACATGGCAACCCCGGCATTGGGCGCTTTGCTGTGGCTCGGCCGCTTCCCCGCTGTTGAGATTATTTTTCTGGGCCTTGTCACGACGTTTGCCGGTTATACGGCAGTATATGCCCTTAACGATGTCATTGATTACCGTGTGGACAAAGAAAAACTGAAACTTTGCGGTAATACCGGTGTTGAATGCGACCTGGATGCCGCGATGGTGAGGCATCCCATGGCCCAGGGATGTCTGAGTTTCACCGAAGGAATGCTTTGGACAATCGCCTGGTCCATCGTGGCCGTGTGGGGTGCTTACCATTTAAACCCGGTATGCATCTTAATTTTTGCCATCGGCTGTTTGCTCGAAACTGTTTATTGCCTGCTGCTCAAAGTCACCCATTTCAGAACCCTGGTCAGCGGCGGCGTGAAGACAGCCGGCGCCATTGCCGGTATATTTGCCGTGGATCCCAAGCCCTCGCCGCTGTTTCTTTCTGTGCTTTTTTTATGGTTTTTCTTGTGGGAAATCGGCGGGCAGAACGTGCCCAATGACTGGACCGACATCGAGACCGATCGGCACCTCCATGCCAGAACCATTCCGGTTCAACTGGGTCCGGACTCGGCCAATACGATTATCATAGGGTCTTTAACTGCTGCGACAATTCTTTGCGTGTTCGTATTTCTCGGTTCGCCCATCCCCTTTGAATTTCCGCTTCTGATTGCCGCTACATCAACGGGGCTTCTCTTTCTGATGCTGCCTGCGGCCCTTCTTTATAGAACCCAAAAACCACCTTATGCCATGGCGCTTTTCAACATGGCCAGCACCTATCCTTTGGCGTTGCTGGTCATCGTGGTGATCGGCATAATTACCGCCTGAACGGAATATGATCCAATCTCTTGGCAACCCCCAAAATTCCCAATATTTTGAGTTCAAAGGCGTTGATAAGTCTCAGGCCGGCCGCATCCATTTCAGTTCGAAGATCCTCGCTGGTGAAACGATCGTGTTCAGGATGAAGAAGGATGCGTTTGGTAATTGTGTTCTGATACAAGGAAGGGTAAAGCTCTTCCATGTAATAAACAGCGCCTGGTTTTAATACCCTGGCGATTTCCAAAAGGGCCTGACGCCAGTCTGGAACATGATGCAAAAAGCCGAATCCAAAAAGCGCGTCCAGGCAGCCGGCTTTAAACGGAAGATCGATGGAATCACCGACCAGAAGATTCAAAGAGGAAAGCGGCGTCGAAGAAAGATATTTTTTTGCTTTATGCATCATGTCAATGTCCAGGTCCAGAATGTGCAATTGAGACGGTTTAAAAATATTATGGATCAATTTTGCCCCGGCGCCGCGGCCACATCCCACTTCCAGAATCGTGTTTCCGGTCTTCAACGGCATCATTTTCCGGAGCCAATTCACCTCTATGTGTTGTTGAAATACCCGTAAGGGATTATTGACCACCCAGCGTTCCGCCCAGTTCAGTTTCATGATGATTTCCTATATCTCAATCCTTGACAGCCAAATGGATCATTGCAATCCCGTTGGTAAGTTTTCGTTCCGTCACTGTTGAAAATCCCACCTGTTTCAAAACAGCCGTCAGCTCATTCGGCAATGCAAAAGTCCGTATGGATTCTGTAAGGTGAAGGTATGCCTTGCTTGACCCTGCAAAAACCTCACCAAGCGCCGGCATCACATGAAATGAATACACATCATACATCCATCGGAACAAAGGCGATATCGGTTTCGAAAATTCCAGGCACATCATTTTCCCGCCGGGTTTCAGAACGCGACACATCTCTTTGAATCCCTGATTCATGTGAGTCACGTTACGGATTCCAAAACCCACCATGGCAGCATCGAAATATCCGTCCGGAAAGGATATATGTTCGGCATCTCCCTGAACAAACCGGATACGGTCTGCCAACGGCAAATATTGGACCTTTTGCATACCGGCATCGATCATGGCCCGGTTGATGTCGTATATGATCACCTGCCCGTATTTGCCGACGGTTTCGCCGGCCAGAATCGCCAGATCACCGGTGCCGCCGCAGACATCCAGCACACGGTCTCCGGCATTTAAGGCCATCATCTTGACGGCGCTGCGCTTCCACAGGTGATGGATGCCGAAACTCAACAGCGTGTTCATCAGATCATATCTTTTGGCAACGCTGTTGAAGTGTCGCAGAACCCATTGGGACTTTTCATCTTCGGGAACTTTTTGGTAACCGAAAAAAGCTTCTTTTTGTAATTGATCGGCTTTAACGGTTTGTTTCAGTTCACCGTATTCATCGAGCCATCTTTTTTGTTTCATCAATATCTCTCTGTGTTGGGTCTTAAATCTGAAATTTTCGAGCCACCTTAACAAAGGGTCTCCAAAGTATCAAGCCATATCTAAAATAGGTATTGGAAACTGTTTCGGCAAGATGACCGATGTATCTGAGAGATCGGGCTGTTTTTGCTCTGAAACATACAAATTCTGCTGAAGAAATATTTCAGATTTTGTTACAGGCTTGACAAATATCGTTGCATGATGCAGTAATACATAAACATTTTAATGCCCGGTTTATCCGGGTGAGGAGGTGTTCACTTGAAACAAGGAAAATGCCCCAAATGCGGATCCGAAGAGGTCTATGCAGGCGTCGAAATCGTGCCGAAAAGCGGTCCTTTCGGCAGCAACAGTATCCCCATCAGTATTGTTTCCATTGCCGCACTTGATAATTATGTCTGTATTGATTGTGGTTACCTCGAGCGGTATATCGCAGACCCTGAAAAGCTGAAAGAAATCGGCAAAAAATGGCCCAAAGCCGGAAAGATTGCACACAAGGAAAGCTGAATCGAATTTTTCGTGAAAAACCTGTATCACGAGATTCAAGTCTGAATATAGAGAACTTGAAAGATCAATGCGTTGATCTTTAGTGTCTGAACGGAAAGTCATGTTCAGGCAAAATCCGAATATCGAATCTTTTATGTTTCGAATTTCGAATTTTTGATCGAAAAGCAGGTTTTTCGGTCAAGCACTATTTAAGAGGATGGCAGTGTGAAAGAACTCTTTCGGCTTGGAAAAATAATCCGAATTCTGGTCAAACACGGCTTTGGAGATATTACCCAAAGGCTTTTCAAAAAAACAGAAAACAAGCCCGTCGATCAAGAAGAAAAGGAATGGAAGATCCAAAACGGATTTCCGTCTCCCCAGCGACTTCGGTACGCACTGGAAGAACTCGGCCCCAGTTTTATCAAGCTCGGCCAATTATTCTCTACTCGTGCCGACATATTCCCGCCCGAATATATTGATGAGTTTACAAAACTTCAGGACCAGGTGCCGCCGGTGCCTTTCAACCATATCCGGGATATCATTCAAAAAGAGCTGAGGCATCCTCTGGAAGATATTTTCGCCGAGTTCGCCCGGGAACCCATGGCTGCCGCTTCTGTGGCGCAGGTCCATTTGGCAAAACTGTTCAGCGGCGAACAGGTGGCCGTCAAAGTGGTTCGCCCCGGAATCGACAAGGAGATCAAAAAAGACATTCGCCTGATGTACGCTTTCGCGAGACGGACTGAAAAAACGTTTGAAATCGCCCGCATCATCGGCGCCGTCAATCTGGTAAAAGAATTCGAGCGGACTATTTTCAAAGAGCTCGATATGTTCATCGAAGCCGGAAATATCGAGAAATTTGCCAAAAACTTCAAGGAAGTGGAAGAAATACATATCCCACGGGTCTATTGGGACACCACCACCAAATCGGTCCTGACCATGGAACATATTCCCGGCATTAAAATGGACCGGGTGGAGGAGATCAGGGCTCACGGCATCGATCCAAAAGAAATCGCAATGATCGGGCTCCGTTCCTTCTCCCGTCAATTGATGGATTTCGGGTTTTTCCATGCAGATCCCCATTCCGGAAATACCATCGTCATGTTTGACGGCCGTGTCGGTCTGGTGGATTTCGGCATCACGGGTTATCTGGACCCTGAAACCATGCAGTATATTGCAAATCTCTTTCTGGGATATGCCGAGCACGACTATGATCTGGTGATGGAAGCGCTGATAGATACCCAACTCATCAACGAAAATACCATGGATCTCAAGAGCTTCCGAAGGGATCTCATAGATACCAGCGAGCCCTTTTATGGCCGGAGCCTAAAAACTGTTTCAGTCAAAGAAGTCTACGACCAGGTCATTCTTCTGGTGTATAAATACAAAATCCATTTGCCGAGGAATCTGTTGCTGCTTTTTAAGACACTCCTCCAGACTGAAGCCCTCGGCAAGATATTGGGAAGTGACGCCAGCCTGCTGGAAGTAACGAAACCCTATGCCAAAGAACTGCTCAAACGCACGTACATGTCAAAGAGTATTCTGAGAAATATTCGAAAAGACACCTTGGCCATGGGCGAACATATGAAAGTAATGCCCAAGCTGGTTCATGATATCCTCGATCAAACCGCCAAAGGCAAACAGCGGATCGAACTCCGGCACACCGGTTTTCAGAAAATTAATACCCATCTTGTAAAAAGCATTAACCGGCTGATCATCGGAATCGTCATCTCAGCATCACTCATTGCCGGTGCTATGGTGTTGAATGCTCCCCAACATATCTCTTCGATGACGTTCAACCTTTTCGGATTTGAAAAAGTTCCCCTGACGGCGGTTTTGGGGCTGACCGGCTATATCGTTGCGACCCTCCTGGCCATTTGGCTCATCATCATGATTTTGAGATCCGGGAAATTATAACGCTACAACTACAGAGTTCCCATGAATGAGAAGCAAAAAAGTTTAAAATCTTCTTTTGCATCTCCAGCGATTTGCTTGAATGAGATAAAACATCTCATCATCCGCCATCTATTGGGTTAGCTTGTTATGTTTTTAAAATCAATTTGGATATATATCGGTGTGACCGTATGCGTGACAACAGGGTTAACAGGCTGCGCATCGATACGATATTATGGCCAGCTGATATCCGGTCAAATCGTTATTCTCAATAAACGGCAACCGATCCGCCAGCTTCTGGCACAGCCCGATACTCCCGAAAAACTAAAACAAAAACTCAAGCTGGTGCTGGATATCCGGATGTTTGCAAAGGATAAACTTTTTCTGCCGGCAAAAGATCAATACCTCAGTTTCGTAGACCTTGAGCGGCCCTATGTGGTTTATAATATTTTCGCAACGCCGGAGTTCTCTTTTTCCCCTAAAACCTGGTGTTATCCGATCATCGGTTGCGCAGTATACCGGGGATATTTTTCAAAAAAAGACGCCTTTGATTACGCCGCTCAGCTAAGGGCGAAAGGGTATGATGTCTACATTGGCGGTGTTGTGGCGTATTCGACGCTGGGGTGGTTTAATGACCCGGTTCTCAGCACTTTCATTAACCTCAACGATATTAAGCTGGCGGCGCTGATTTTCCACGAACTCTCCCACCACCTTCTCTATGTATCGGACGATACCACATTTAACGAAAGTTTTGCGACGGCCGTCGAGCGGGAAAGCCTGCGACGCTGGCTCATGGCCAAAGACCGTCCAATAGCCTATGGTGAATACATGAAGGCTTACCGGCGACAACAACAGTTTATACAGCTGGTGTTGAAATACCGAAAAAAGCTTGAATTATTGTATGCACGGGATTTACCCGTCTTGGAAAAAAGACATGACAAGGCAGTTGAATTCGAAAATTTAAAAGCCGATTATCGCCTTTTGAAAAAGCAATGGGGAGGGTATTCAGGCTATGATGGGTGGTTTAATCAAAAGATGAACAATGCCCAGTTGCTGACCGTAGCCACTTATAACGATCTGGTACCGGCATTCTTAAACCTTCTGAAAAGCTGCAATGACGACCTTAAAACGTTTTACAAAAAATGCCGGGAACTATCCAAAAAGCCCAAAAAAGAAAGGCGTGCCTATCTCGATCAATACTTAGACCATTCCCACAACCCATCTGCCATGCAAGGAACGAGCCGGCAGGTGCCGTGACGCCCGAAGCCATGCCCTCTGAAAACGCACCATAAAAAAGTGAAATTTTTTTCATAAAATTATGATGAATAATACATAATATTTATGGCACGCCCCTCCAGGAAGTCTTGTTCATAACACAACTATATGTTTTAATTCATAAAATAACAAGATGCTTTTTGTGCACATTTTTTGCATTGCCATCTCATATCGTACCTTTTCAAAAAGAATTTTAAAAACCAATGCTATCGTAATGGAGGGTTTATTCTATGATTATCAAAACCGAAGACAGTGAGCTTGAAATCTCTATCGGAAGGGATGTCTATTTTGGATCGAGGGCGTCCGGACAGATCTTTAAAAAGTGGGATGATCTCGAAGATGATGAAAAACTCGGATTAAAAAACATACTTCAAAAAATTCATCACCTCATCCTTGAATCCGAAGGGTTGTTACTGGAAGCGCAACTCCCTTATACTAAAGATTCTGACGTATCTCAGCCGATGAGCATGGTGTCTTACCTGGCTGGATAACGGTGCTAAACGACAATTCACGCCTCGGGTTTGTAACTCAAAAGACTCATCTTCGATTTTCAGCAACGAGGAACCTTTTTAAACGGTAATACCAGGTGAATACAAGGCAGGGACTTTAATTTGATGACAGGTCTCGCCAACGATTGGCTCGATTTATATTGACACCCAAGGAAGGTTTTTCTATATTTTTAAATCAATCAATTTACAGGATATGGAACCCTACCAACAATGAAAGCTTACCAACTGACAATACCGGCAGAGAACAAGCCCGGCGTCCTGGCTCGGGTGACATCGATCCTTTCCCGGAAAAACATCAATATACGTTCCGCCACCATATCTTCTTTTGGTAATTCGGGGTTTATCAATCTGATTGTCGACAACCCGAAACAGGGGCACAAGGCGCTCACCCAGGAAGGTATCCCGGTTGAGCTCAAGGAAATTATCGCGGTGCTGATCGAAGATCGTCCGGGTGGGCTTGACAAGCTTTTGCAAATTCTTTTCACTGAAAATATCAATATTGAAAACGGCTACGGTTTTGTCATAGAAAGTCGAAAAAATGCCGTTTTTATTTTGGATGTCAAAGAATTGGAACGAGCCAGGGATTTGGTTACCACATCAGGATTTAAAACACTCGCCCCCCAGGAACTCTCCGAAATCGAACCGTTTCATTATTTGGGATACTAGATTAGATCATAAATATCGAAAATGTCCAAAAGAAAATTTCTCAAAGTATCGATCAGGTTTATAGCAGGAATCGCTTTTTTTACCGGTCCCTTGTTCTCGTGGGTGCGTCTTGTCCATGGCAAAATTCAAAAGATGGTCCTCCCTAAAAATTTCCCGCGAAAAGACCTTATCGATAAAAACCCTGCGGATCTGGATACCCGTAACTTAAGCATCACGCCCCTGGATGATTTTAAAACCATGGGGATAACCGATCATAAGACGAATCTGAACACTTGGCGGCTCAGTATTGAAGGACATGTCGAACGGCCGCTTCTCTTGACGTATTCGCAAATCCTTTCCCTCCCCGCCTTTGAACGGAATGTCCTTTTAATCTGTCCGGGATTTTTTGCCAATAACGGCCGCTGGAAAGGCATTTCCCTTATCCCTTTGCTTCAGCAAGCCAAAATAAAACACGGCGCGACCCTCGTTGCCTTTAGCGGTCCTGAAGGACCATATGAAAAAACCGAGAGTTTTCATATAAAGGAGGTCCTCTCCAACGAGATCTTTCTGGCATACGGAGTAAACGGAAAACCTCTTCCCATAAGACACGGCTTTCCGCTGCGCGTTGTGGCCCAGGGGCATTATGGCTTCAACTGGGTAAAATATGTCCACAAAGTCAGAGTAAATTAAGCCCCCGTGTATTTTCTAAAAAATCGCTTCATTGATAATGTTTTTCGTAATCGTTCACCGATCTTTTGAAATCCCAAATCCCAAGCATCAAAAATCAAATAAATTCCAAAATGAAGAGTACCCGCAGCAAGCTGCAGGGAATCTTTCCGGTAAGGTATTTTACCTAATTTTAGATTTTGGTTATTGAGATTTATTTGTAATTTGGGAATTGTTATTTGGAATTTCCATTTAAACAGCCCCTGCTTTAAAAAATTCGTAACTTTAATATCAATGCCCTTGTGAAACCTTCGTTATTCAACCTGTTGCAGAACTATCGCGGTTCGGTTGGGGATGTAAAGGCAGAGCCGATTTCTGCTGTATTCTCTTGAAGTATCATGCAGCGTCAGGTGGTGTTGATCCGGAATCAGCCGGGAATGACCGCCGTATTGAGGGGCATCACTGTTGAAAATCATCCGGTATTCGCCGGACGGCGCTTCAAAGCAATAGTCGGTATATGAACGGACCGGATGAAAATTAAAGACAAATATAAGCCCTGCGCGTCTAAAAGCGATCACCTTGTTATCATTATGTTCATAAAGAAGATGAGCGTCCGGCGAGTCAAGGAGCTTGAAACGTTTGGCCAACGAAATCATGTCCTTGTCAAAATCAGCAAGAAAACGATATTTCAGGTTGGTATCGTCCAACAGGTGCCACTGGCGCCGTGCATATTTTAAAGACCAGTTATTTCCGTTTCGCGGGAAATCGATCCATTCAGGATGCCCGAATTCATTCCCCATGAAATTGAGATAACCGCTGTCGGCCGTCGAAAGGGTAATGAAACGAATGAGCTTATGAAGCGCCATCCCCCGGTCTACCCTAAGGTTTTCACACCCTAAACTCATGCAGTCATACATGTCCGAATCGATCAATCGGAAGATGAGCGTCTTATCGCCGACCAATGCCTGATCATGTGACTCGGCATAACTGATGGTCTTTTCATCCTGTCTCCGATTGTTCAGTTCAAACCACAGATGAGCCATATGCCAATGATCATCCGGCACGTCTTTGATAAGACGTATCCAGTTGTCGGAGATCCCCATGGCAAAACGATAATCAAATCCAATGCCGCCTGAGGAAGAAGAAACCGCCAGACCCGGCATTCCGCTGATATCCTCGGCTATGGTAACGGCATCAGGTCGAATCGCGTGAATGACTTTGTTGGCAAGACCCAGGTAGGTAAGCGCATCCTCGTCCACGCTGGCATCAAAATAGTCGTCGTACGACGTAAATGGTTTAGACAATCCATGATGAAGATAGAGCATACTGGTGATACCGTCAAAACGAAAACCGTCAAAACGGTATTCATCCAGCCAAAACCGGCAGTTGGAAAGCAGAAAATGAAGCACCTGGTACTTGCCGTAGTCGAAACATCTGGAATCCCAGGCAACATGAAGACCGCGCGGGCCTTCGTGAAAGTACTGATACCGGGTACCGTCGAATCTGCTCAGCCCTTCCACTTCGTTTGATACGCCATGGGAATGAATCAGATCCATAAGGACACGAAGTCCCGATTCATGGGCCGTATCGATAAGCTCTTTGAGCGCCTCGGGGGGGCCGAATCTTGATGAGGCTGCAAAAAAATTTGAAACCTGGTAACCAAAAGACCCGTAATAGGGATGCTCAGGAATGGCCATCAATTGCAGCGTATTGTAGCCCGCATCAAGAATGCGGGGAAGCGTCTGTTGCGTAAATTCTCTATACGAACCGATCCTTTCTTCTTCCTGTGCCATTCCAATGTGAGCCTCGTAAACCAGAGGCGCTTCATTTGAAGCCATAAAATTTAAACATTTCCACGAATAGGGTTCCGGAGGGAGCCAAACCTGGGCATTAAAAACCAGTGTGTCGGGGTCTTGAACCACCCGTCGAACCCAGGCCGGAATCCGGTCTCCTTGGCCGCCAGGCCAGTGGACACGAAGCCGATATAGATCCCCATGTTCCAATGCATTCGATGGAAGACGGATCTCCCAGATCCCTTCCTTATTGACCTGTTCTAAGGAAAACCTCTTTTTTTCCCGCCAGTTCGTCATGTCTCCGATGAGATATATCACATCGGCATTGGGAGCCCATTCTCTAAAAATCCATTCGTCGCCGGAAAAATGAAGACCAAAGTATTCGTGGCCCGAGGCAAAATCAGCCAGGCCGATCCTATCTCCGGTAAGCATTTTTTCCGTTTCTGCAATTTTGTTAAACCGCCGACGAATGACGTGCTCGTATGGCTTTAGATAGGCGTCACTTTCCAGAAGAAGTTTTACGGGGTCATGGATCATAAGTAAACACGTTAGCTTCGCAATTGGAATAGTGGAATAATGGGTTTAAAGGTATTCTTTCGTTTTTATAAGAAGACATGCTCCGCTTTAACACCCAATACGCCATACTTCCAACATTCCAATATTCCATGTTAGTAATATAAAAACCTGAAGCATTCAAGAGATCTTTAATTTCAATCAATAATAGAAATTCCGACACGTTATGTAAATCGGCTGACAATCAGCGGACGCTGAAGCATTTTTTCGTAAAGCTCTATATACTGCCGGGCCGTAACGTCATAATTGAAGGTAGCGGCACTTTCCGTCATAATGCGTTCGATTTGACCGGCTTTGGTTTTTTTCGGGAGTTTGTAAAATTTCATGGCCTCCTGAATCGCCCAAATCAGGCCGGCGCTGTCATAGGTTTTAAAGACAAAACCATTTCCCGAATTCTTTTTCACGTCTAAATGATCGACCGTATCATGAAGCCCCCCTGTATCATGTACCACGGGTAATGAACCGTAAATGGCGCCGATCATCTGCGGCAGCCCACAGGGCTCAAAAAGAGAAGGCATCAGCACAAAATCGGAAGCGCCGTAGGCCAAGTGCTCCAATCTCTCGTTAAAATCATATATGGCCACTCGACCATACAATTGATGATAGTTGACGATGTCTCTAAAATGCTTTTGGTACTCACCGTTGGCCACAAAAACCACCTGAAGATGTTCTTTCCAGTATTGAGACACCACCCGATAGAGGACTTCCGCCAGCAGTTGGCATCCCTTTTGCTTGTTGTCCAGACGGGACGGCCAAAAAAACATCGGGGCCTTTTCGTCCTCAATCAGGCCGAGTCTTTTCTGTAGATACTGTTTATTTTCCTTTTTGCCTTCGGGATGATCTTTCGCGTTGTATTGGCGGCAAAGTTCATGATCCTTGGAAGGATTAAAGCCGGGGTCCGGCGCGTTGAGGATACCTGTTGCACATTCGGCATACCATTTGTTGGTGAGTTCTTGCTTCAACGGCCACTCCACAAAATCATGACGCCCTTCGACGATCTCCTTTAAAAAGGTCGGGCTGACCGTATTGACAAAATGGGCCGCAAAGACACCGCTGGCCAAGAAATCCACCGGATTGGTTTCTCGAGCTTTTTCGTATTCGTCGGAATAATTCACATAGTATAAATGCTGCCAGAAATATGCTGCATCGACCCCACGATCTTCGATAGCGGAAAGAGGGGCCTTAACGGTATGAATATTGTGGATGGTGAAAAGGCACGGAATCCCCCCTTCTCTGGACAAAGCCGGAATGAGGCCGGTCATCCAGTCGTTGCAATGAATCAGATCCGGCTGCACGCGAGGAATGATATTATTGATAACCTCCCTTTGAAAAGCCAATGAAAGCTTGATGTTTTCACCTCCGTAATCGGAATAAACCCGATTCAGATAAAAAAAAGCGCGATCTTCAGCCAAATGGATCCTCTCATCCGGCATAATGCGACGAAGGGCTTTCAACTCTTTTTCAAGAAAGGATGCAAGACGGTCTCTGAATATGGCCCGATAATCGGGAAGCGCCACATGAACATCAGCACCATGATCAAACAAGGCCTTAATCAGAGCCGCGGAAACATCGGCCAAACCGCCGGCCTTGGCCGTAAGAAAGTTGGCCATGCTTCCCATGCGGTCGGGCAGATAGGTGACTTCAGGAGTGACGATCAGTATACGGGGATTTGCCATTTTTCAATCCCTATTGTTTTGTGGTTATTTTAAGCATCACGCCCAGGTAATGCGTCCGGGAGCGAATTTAATCCGGTCATCTCCGCGGGGAACAGCCCTGACGGTAAATCCGTACCGACCTGAGGCGTTGCAGACGATGTCGCATGCATAAAGATACGTTCCGTTTCCTTTATCTTCTTTAACGGTCATTTCTTTAAAATGACTTTGAGAAATCGTATTCACCGCTCTCATCGGCCCGTAATAGAGCTCTATGCTGACCTCATCCGGACGAAGTTTCCCCAGCGTTGCGACTGCCGTCACCGAAAAAGTGTCCCCCACCCGATACGCACCGTTTGTTTGCCCAACAGGAGATTCGATTTTAATATTACCCCACAATTCTCCAAGTCGTTTATATTGTGTCGACAACACGACGGCTTCTTTGGCATTGTCCGAAGTCAAAGACTCAAGACGTTTCGCAGCAGGTACGTAAAAAAGCGTTTCATATTTAGATACCATGGCATGGGTACAAAATTGTTGTATCGCCATCTTCATGGAATTTTTCATCATTTTTAGCCAACGAGTCGGTATGTCGCCATTCTTCCTTTCGTAAAAACAGGGGATCACCTCATTTTCCAGGACATTATAAAGCGCTTGGCTTTCCACCGAATCCTGATAGGCCGGATCTGTATACTCCTCGCCGTTGCCGATACGCCACCCCCTTTCTTCAGCATATCCTTCACACCACCATCCATCAAGGATGCTGACATTGAGGACGCCGTTGGCGGCTGCTTTCATGCCGGAGGTACCGCACGCCTCAAAGGGGCGTCTGGGCGTGTTCAGCCACACATCCGCTCCCTGGACCAAATGCCTGGCAATGTTAATGTCGTAATCTTCGATAAAAGCGATTCTGGAACGCACTTTTTTTCTGCGGGCAAACTCAATAATACGCTTGATCAGCTCCTTGCCCTCATTATCTCTGGGATGGGCTTTCCCGGCAAAAATAAACTGAACCGGCTGATTTTTCGACGCAATAAGGGCCTCAAGCCGATCAGGATCCCTGAGCAGAAGATAAGCGCGCTTATACGTTGCAAATCGACGGGCGAACACAATGGTCAGTATATCCTGATCCAGCACCGATTCTGCATCTTTCATCATTTCCCTGGGAGCATTTCGACGGCTGTACTGCTTTATCATCAAGGTTCTGCAGGTTCGAATCAGGCGGCTCCGGCTCATCTCGTGAGCCCGCCACAACTCCTCATCATAAATATCATCAATTCGATGGGTCGTTTCCGGATTCGGTGCGTGCAGATACCATTCGGGGCCCAGGTATCTTTCAAACAGCAAGGCATTTTCGATGGAAATCCAAGATGGAATATGTACCCCGTTGGTGATGTGGGTGATGGGGATCTCGTCTTCAGGAATACCCTCCCAGACATGCGACCACATCCGTCGGGCCACCTTTCCGTGCAATTCACTGACGCCGTTAATGTATTGGGTCATGCGCAGCCCCAGAACAAACATGGAAAGCGGCGCATCTGATCCGGATTTCATCGCCTGTCCCCATGATATCATCTCATCGACCGTCACGCCCAATCGATGCGCCAGGGGTTCAAGATACGGCTTTACAAGATCTTTGGGAAATTCGTCATGTCCGGCAGCCACAGGCGTATGGGTGGTCAAAATCGTTGTTCGGGACACAATCTCTTCGGCGGTTTTCAGATCGATTTTGTATTTCGACATCGTTTGCCAAAGCCGTTCTAATGTGGCAAAAGCGCAATGACCTTCATTCAAATGACACACCACGGGAAAAATATCCATGGCTTCAAGACAGCGCATCCCTCCGATTCCCAAAAGCACTTCCTGCGCCAGCCTTGTTTTTTGGTCTCCGGCATACAGTCGTGATGTAATATCCCGAATTTCCGGAGAATTATCCGGCAAATTGGTATCGAGCAGATAAAGCGGAACACGCCCGACCATGAGTTTCCATACAGCAGCCCGAATCTCGCCCGTCGGTCCGGACACGGATATGGCGACCTTATTACCCGAACGATCCTTCGCCCGCTTCACGGGTAGATGATAGATGTCGGTTGCGGGATAATCTTCCTGCTGCCATCCATCCGGATCAAGAAACTGATGAAAATAACCCTGATGATATAAGATCCCCACTCCGATTAACGGAAGCCCCTGATCAGAAACCGCTTTTAAATGATCGCCGGCCAGTACACCAAGACCACCGGCAAAGATGGGCACGCTTTCGTGAATGCCGTATTCCATGGAAAAATAGGCAATGGTTCCATTTTGCCCGTACGGCGAATTGCTGCGATCCACAGGAGATAACACTTCTGCGACAAACCGTTCTCTCACGCGTTCCTGATGGGCGAGAAAGCTTTGGTCTTCTGCCAGTTTTTCCAGTTGCTCTTGAGGAATCAAGGTTGAAAAAACAATAGGATTCCGTCCGGACTGCTCCCATAACCTGGGATTTATGCGTCGGAACAGCTCAATAGCGTCCAGGCGCCAGCACCACCAAAGGTTGCGTGCCAAAACCTGGAGAAAAGAAAGCGGTTCGGGAACAGCAGGAAATACCTGAAAGGTTTGTATATGGCTCATATTCACCTACTCTTGTGTCGGGTTATTTGCTTATTCGGAAAAAATTAATTATACCTGAGGCGAACCCTTGCTGTGAGACCTTTGCAAAACGCCCCTTTTTATCCAATTTCTGCGTCAGGCTCAAATTGTAATCCTCAAAATACTAAATGTATTCCTGCGGTTAAAATTATCGCCTTCCTTAAACTTGAACAAAAATGAACATTTTTCAAAAGTTTCGCTGTGGGTTCACGTGGTTTGAAAAAAATACTCCATGCAGCGGCTGTTTAGAAAAACACTCCGACCCCTCAATTAAATAACTACTAAATCATTGTTCGATAGTCAATTTAAAGATGCAAGCAGTTTCCAAACCCGGACGATCTCACTGGCGCCCCAAGCCTGGGCATCGCACCCCCGGGGCTGATGCGGAAAATCTCCGTCCAGAATTTCGGGCACATGACCGATGCAACCCACGGAAACGAGCCCGGCACTGCTTGTCAGCCAGCCAAGTGCCGTCTTTTTCCCTTTTTTGCCATACGCTTTTATCCAGGCTTCACAATAACTGGGAAACATCCATGTCCAGGCCGTGCCGTTATGATAAGCCGGTTTTCGCTTCGTGTCCTCATCACCGGTATATTTCCCCTGGTAAGGATGGTATGGATCATTGATGGTTTTTCCCCGATGCTCGATGACCAGCGGATGCCGAACAGACCGATCGGCAAGACTCCTTATCGCACCCGGGATTAAAAGTTCCTCGCATGCGGCCACAATCTTTCGGCATACATTTAGATCAGGCACCGCCCCAAGGGTAACGGCAAAAAGCTGGTTCGGTCGCAATGCATCGTCAGGCTGTGCCTGTCCGGCCGGAATTCCCGGACCGGCGTGGAGGCAATCGGACAGATATCCTTCATTTTTAAGAAAATACAATTCAACAATGGAGGATTGAACTTTAGACGCCCTCCGTTCCCATTTTAAGCGATCATCCGCGCCGTCGATTTCGGCCAGAAAAGAGAGCGCCGCATACCACAGCGCCTGTATTTCAATGGGG
>Ga0210077_1000065_pt1 | contig 61080 bp, 60 predicted proteins | sample RushMan_CattailN_5_FD_185556 | JGI IMG/M metagenome (GOLD analysis project Ga0210077, IMG submission 185556) | Wetland microbial communities from San Francisco Bay, California, USA, that impact long-term carbon sequestration -... | ecosystem: Environmental > Aquatic > Marine > Wetlands ...
GGCGCAGGCGGCGATGTACTTCTCCCAGGCCCACTTGTACTTGAACGGCACGAGCTGGTTGACGTCGGCCTTGGAGTTGATGATCGACTTGTCCTCGACCGAGATGCGGCGGAACTCGTTGCCCGCGTCGAAGCGCGCGTCGGCCCCGGCGGTGCCGGCCGATGCGGGCACGAACCCCTTCCTGGGCTGGATCGACAGGCCCGCAATCGCGTTCAACTTGCCGTCGTCCTCAAAGCTGAGCATGGCGTTCTCTCCTGGTCGCTCTTGTTGTTATTGACACGCCTCGCATTCCGGATTGTCGATCGAGCAGAATGCCGGCTCGCTCGCGGCCGCTGCGCCGTCGGCCGGCACCGCGTTCAGCTGGCCGGCCTTGACGGTCGACTTCTCGGCATGGGTGGCCCCCATGGCGCGCAGGTAGTAGGTGGTCTTGAGGCCCCGGATCCAGGCCAGCTTGTAGGTCTCGTCGAGCTTGCGCCCCGAGGCGCCCGCCATATAGATATTGAGCGACTGGGACTGGTCGATCCACTTCTGCCGCCGCGCCGCGGCCTCGACCAGCCATTTCGGCTCGGTCTCGAAGGCGGTCGCGTAAAGCCTGCGCAGCTCCGCCGGCACCCGGTCGATGCGCGCCAGGTTGCCGTCGAAATACTTGAGGTCGGCGATCATCACCTCGTCCCACAGCCCGGCCTTCTTCAGGTCGCTCACCAGGTACTCGTTCACCACCGTGAACTCCCCCGACAGGTTGGATTTCACGTACAGGTTCTGGTAGGTGGGCTCGATCGAGGCCGACACGCCGACGATGTTGGCGATGGTCGCGGTGGGGGCGATCGCGAGGCAGTTCGAGTTGCGCATGCCGTGCTGCCGGATCCGCGCGCGCAGGGCGTCCCAGTCCAGCGTCGCGGAGCGATCGACCTCGACGTAGCCGCCGCGCTCGGCGGCCAGGATGTCCAGCGTGTCCTGCGGCAGCACGCCGCTGTCCCACAGCGAGCCCTCGAAGGATCCGTAGCGGCCGCGCTCCTCGGCCAGCTCGGTCGAGGCGGTGTAGGCGCAGTACGCCACCATTTCCATCGACCGGTCGGCGAACTCGACCGCCTCGGGCGAGCCGTAGGCGAGGCGCAGCCGGTGCAGGCAGTCCTGGAAGCCCATGATGCCCATCCCGACCGGCCGGTGGCGAAGGTTCGAGTTGCGCGCCTTTTCCACCGCGTAATAGTTGATGTCGATGACGTTGTCGAGCATGCGCATCGCGGTCCGGATGGTGCGCTGCAGCTTCTCGAAGTCGAGCCCCGCTTCGGTCAGGTGCGCGACCAGGTTGACCGAGCCCAGGTTGCACACCGCGATCTCGTCCTCCGAGGTATTGAGCGTGATCTCGGTGCACAGGTTGGAGCTGTGCACGACGCCCGCGTGCTGCTGCGGGCTGCGCAGGTTGCAGGGGTCCTTGAACGTGATCCAGGGGTGCCCCGTCTCGAACAGCATGCTCAGCATCTTGCGCCACAGCTGCACCGCGGGAAGCTTCTTGTAGAGCCTGAGCTCGCCGCGCGCCACCTTGTCCTCGTAGCGCAGGTAGGCGTCCTCGAAGGCCTTGCCGAAGCTGTCGTGCAGCTCCGGCACGTCCGACGGGCTGAACAGCGTCCACTCCGCGTTCTCCAGCACCCGCTTCATGAACAGGTCGGGAATCCAGTTGGCCGTGTTCATGTCGTGGGTGCGGCGGCGATCGTCGCCCGTGTTCTTGCGCAGCTCGAGGAACTCCTCGACGTCCAGGTGCCAGGCCTCCAGATAGGAGCACACGGCGCCCTTGCGCTTGCCGCCCTGGTTGACCGCCACCGCGGTGTCGTTCACCACTTTGAGGAACGGCACTACGCCCTGCGACTTGCCGTTGGTGCCCTTGATGTGGGAGCCGAGCGCCCGCACGGGCGTCCAGTCGTTGCCGAGCCCGCCGGCGAACTTCGCCAGCAGCGCGTTTTCCTTGATCGCGTCGTAGATGCCCTCGAGGTGATCCGCCACGGTCGTCAGGTAGCACGACGAGAGCTGGGAGCGCTGCGTTCCCGAGTTGAACAGGGTCGGGGTCGAGCTCATGAAGTCGAACGTCGACAGCACGTTGTAGAACTCGATCGCCCGCGCTTCCCGGTCGGACTCGTTGAGCGCCAGGCCCATCGCCACGCGCATGAAGAAGGCCTGCGGCAGCTCGATCCGGCGGCCCTGAACGTGCAGGAAATAACGGTCGTACAGCGTCTGCAGGCCGAGGTAGCCGAAGCGCAGGTCGCGCTCGGCCGCGAGCGCCCCGCCCAGCCGCTCGAGGTCGAACTTGGCCAGCTCGGGGTCCAGCAGCTCCGCCGCGATGCCGCGCTCGATGAACTGGGGGAAAACCTCCGCGTAGCGGGTGCCCATGTCGGCCTGGCTCACCTCCTCGCCGATCACCTCGAGCCGGATGGTGTTGAGCAGCAGCCTCGCCGTCACATAACTATAGGCGGGGTCCTTCTCGATCAGCGAGCGCGCCGCCAGGACCGCCGACTTGCGCACCTCGTCCATCGGCACGCCGTCGTAGAGATCGCGCAGAGTGGCCTCGAGGATGGCATCGGGCGTCGCCGCGCCTTCCAGACCTTCGCAGGCGGCGCCGAGCAGCCGCTCCAGCGCGGCCCGGTCGAGCGGCCGGCGCTCGCCCCGCTCGACCACGTGCAGCACCGCGCCGCCGTCGGGCTGCTGCTCGCGCGCGGCCTTTTCCTCGGAGCGCGCCTTGGCCCGCCCTTCGCGGTACAGCACGTAGGCCCGCGCCACGTCGTGCTCGCCCGAGCGCATCAGCCCCAGCTCGACCTGGTCCTGGATGTCTTCTATATGGAAGGTGCCGCCCTGGGGCTGGCGCCGCATCAGGGCGCCGACGACGCCGTCGGTGAGACCCGCCACCAGCTCGCGGATCCGAGCCGAGGCCGCGCCCTGGCTGCCGCTGACCGCCAGGAAGGCCTTCGTCATCGCAACCGCGATCTTGCCCGGCTCGAAGCCGACCACCGCGCCGTTGCGGCGGATCACCTTGTATTCGGAATGTGCCGCGGCGGCGGCACCGGACTCAGGAACGTTTACGCTCACTGCCAAGTCAGTCGATGCGCTCTCCTGAGAAATCTGCATACGGTCTCCCTCTTCTCCCTCTAGGCGCCCCGCACCCGGCTACTACATCTTGTGTGCGGACGCGTACCTCAAACTAAGTGTAGTGCGCGCAATTTACCATTGCAACAAGAATTTGCAAGTGGTATCGACGCGTGCGCGCGATGCGCGCGAAATTTTTCACGCCGATCGGATCGAAGAATCGTTGCGCGGCGACGTCGCGCCGCCGTTACTCGCTCGCGAGCGCGCGGAGGAATCGCGTCCAGTCGAAGCGTTCACCGGGATCGGTCTTGCGCCCCGGCGCGATGTCGCTGTGCGCGGCGACGTCGCGCAGCGGCAGCGCCTGCCGCAGTGCGCGCGCCAGCTCGATCAGGCCGTCGTACTGCGCGTCGGCATATCCATCATCGTCGCTGCCCTCGAGCTCGACGCCGACCGAGAAGTCGTTGCAGCGCGGGCGCCCGCGCCAGCTCGATTCGCCGGCGTGCCAGGCGCGCAGATGCAGCGGAACGAACTGAATCAGCTCGCCGTTGCGCCGAAGCAACAGATGCGCCGAAACGCGCAGGCCCGCGATCTGCGCAAAGTAAGGATGCTGCGCCGGATCGAGGCGGTTGGTGAACAGGCGCTCGATCTGATCGCCGCCGTAGCGCCCGGGCGGCAGGCTGATCGAGTGCACCACGAGCAGCGTGACGGCATCCTGCGCCGGGCGCGGATCGCAGTTGGGGGATGGAACGTGCCGCGCGCCGGCAACCAGGCCGTCGGCGCCCAGCCGCATCAGTTCGAATCCTCGCCCGGGGCCGCAGGCTCGCGGATCTCGAGGCGCTGCATCCGGTAGCGGAGCTGACGGAAGGTGATGCCGAGGGATTTCGCCGCCGCGGTCCGATTGAAGCCGGTCCTGGCGAGCGCCTCGAGGATCGCCTCCCGCTCGACCCGGTCCAGATACTCCGGCAGCGAGGAGACGGGCCGATGGCCCTCCGCGCGCACGCCGCCCTCCGGCGCGCGCTCTTCGACCAGGGGCCTCAACTGCAGGTCCGCGGGCGTGATGATCTCCGCCGACGACAGGGCGGTGGCGCGTTCGAGCACATTCTCGAGCTCGCGGATGTTGCCCGGGAAATCGTAGCGCGCCAGGTCCTCGAGCGCCTCCGGCGACAGCTTCGCCGGCGGGTTGCCGTTCTGGGCCGAGATCCTGGAAAGAATGCTCGATGCGATCAGGGGAATGTCCTCGCGGCACTCCCGCAGCGGCGGCATCTTGAGCTCGATCACGTTCAGACGATAGAAGAGGTCCTGCCTGAACCGTCCCGCCTCGACGCAGGCGGCGAGGTTCTGATGGGTCGCCGAAATGACGCGCACGTCCACCGGGTCCTCGTGCGCCGAGCCCAGCTTGCGCACCTTCTTCTCCTGCATGACGCGCAGCAGCTTGACCTGCATCGCGAGCGGAAGGTCGGCCACCTCGTCCAGGAACAGGGTTCCGCCGGCGGCGGCCTGGAAGAAGCCGTCCCGGTCGCGGTCCGCGCCCGTGAAGGCGCCCTTCCTGTAGCCGAAGAACTCGCTCTCCATCAGCGTCTCGGGAATCGCCCCGCAGTTGACCGGCACGAAGGGCTTGTCACGGCGCGAGCCGTTCGCATGGATGAACCGGGCCGCAAGCTCCTTGCCGCTGCCCGACTCGCCCGAGATGTAGACCGGGGCCTGGGTTCGGGCGAGCTTGGCGATCACCTCGCGCACCGTCTTCAGGGCGGGGCTTTCGCCGAGCAGCTGCTGGCCGGGCGCGGCCGCCTGCGTATCGTCGGGCAGCGAAAGGGCGGACTTGACCAGCGAGCGCAGCTGCTCGAGCCCGACCGGCTTGGAGACGTAGTCGAAGGCGCCCGCCTTGAGGGCCGCGACCGCGTTCTCCGCGCTGCCGTAGGCGGTGATGACCGCTACCGGAAGATCGATGTCCAGGCCGGAAATATGGCGCACGAGGTCGATCCCGTCGCCGTCGCCCAGACGCATGTCGGTGAGGCAGAGATCGAAGCGCTCGGACTTGAGGTACTCCTTGGCCTCCGCGACCGTCGCCGCGGCCGCCACCCCGAGGCCCATCCTGACCAGGGTGAGCTCCAGCAGCTCGCGGATGTCGGGTTCGTCGTCGACCACCAGAACCCGGCCCTCGCGCGTGCTTCCGCGCCGCTCGACGCGCTTCATGCCTTGCCCGCTTCCTGGCAGCGGATTCTGAAATGCGCCCCGGCCGCCTGGTCCACGTATTCCAGCGCCGCGCCGTTCGCCGCGCACAGCTCGCGCGCCAGGTACAGGCCCAGCCCGGTCCCCTTGCTGTCGGTAGTGAAGAACGGCTCGAACAACTGTCCCTGATTCGCGGCCGGCACGCCCGCGCCGTTATCGATGACGCTCAATTCTACTTGATCGCCTTGTCCGCCGAGAACGATGTGAATGCTGCGCGGATCCTCGCGCGCATAGCGCACCGCGTTGCGCAGCAGGTTCCAGAGCACCTGCCGCAGCTGCTCGCGGTCGAAATCGATCCAGGCGTCGCGCATGGTCTGAATCTGGAAGCGCTCCGGCGGCACCCTGTCGTTGGCCATGAACTCCTCGAGGAATCCCATCAGCCAGGTGTTGAGATGGATCCGCTCGCTGGTGGTGCGGTCGCGCCGGTTGAGCTCCAGCACGTCGTAGACCAGGCGGTCCAGGCGCTGGGTGTTGTCGAGGATGATCCGCTGCAGCCGCTCGCGGTCGCGCTGGCGCCTTTCTTCCCCCAGCAGCTCCGAGGCGTGGCTGATCGCCGACAGCGGATTCCTGATTTCGTGCGCGATATTGGCCGTCAGCCGCCCCAGCGCGGCGAGCTTCAGCTGCTGCGCCTGCTCGCGCGTGCGCGTGAGGTCCTCGATGAATAGCACGCTGAACTCCTCCGCGGTTCCGGTATCCAGCAGGCGCAGGTTGATTCCGCGGCCGTGAAGCTCGTAATCGACGCTGACCCCCGGCGTCGCGCTCTCCGCCCCGGCCCTCCAGTCGCGCCAGCGCGGGGCGAAGTCGGGCAGCAGGCTCGCGAGCTCCATCCCGATCAGCGGGTCGGCGCCGAGCAGGCGCAAGGCGCGGGGATTGTGCTGGACCACGCGGCCGTCGCGATCGAGCACCACGACGCCGTCGTGCATGTCCTCGATCACCAGCTGATTCACCCGCGTCTGCGTCTCGAGCTCGCGGCCGCGCCGGCGCGCGAGCGACTCGTTTGCCGCCACCCGCCGCGCGAGGCGGTTGGTGATCCCGGCGCTGGCGAAGCATCCGATCGCGAGCAGCCCCGTCTGGAGATAGCCGCCCGGCGGAGCGTCCTGGAACAAGACCCAGTAGCTCTGCTCCAGCAGCAGCGCGAGCGTCGCGAGGGCCGCGTACAGGTAGGTCAGGCGCTGCTGGGCGACCAGCGCGGCGCCCGTCAACGAGATCAGCAGCATGACGCCGAGCCCGCTGCGCACGCCGCCGCTGGCGAACATCATCAGCGTGACGGCGACGATATCGACGAATACGTGGATCGAGAGCTGCAGATCGAAGCGGTCGCGCAAATTGCGCAACACGCCGTGGAACACGAAGCCGAGCAGGAGGTAGGTGCCGCTGACGTAGCGAAACAGCGACAGATTGTGCGATCCGAGGTTGAGCGGCTCGTCGTAGGCCAGCACGGTGCCGAGGAACAGCGCCGCGACGGCGATGCGATAGAAATTGAAGTAGCGCAGCGAAATCCAGAAGGATTCCGGCGCATTCTCGGTTCGCGCGTAGACGGCGTAGCCGGAGCGCACCGCCGCCATCAGCCGCCCCGGGGTCCGAGGCGCGCGTGCTCGGCGCCACAGTAGAGCTGGCCGCCGGCGGCGTGCGCCTCGGAGCGCGGCAGATGGATCCCGCAATGCGCGCAGCGCACCAGGTCGCCCGAATCGCCGGACGCGCCCAGGCTGCGGGGTCGCCGGTCTTCGTCGCTCAAGTGCTCGCCGAGCGCCCGCTTGAGCAGCCAGACCAGCGCGAAAATCGCGAGCGCGAAGAGGAGGAGGCGTCCCATGACCCGCTATTATGATCAATGCGGGCGCCGCTGCCCGCACGGTTGCCGGTTATGCAAGGAAACGATTGGTCGGGGTGAGAGGATTTGAACCTCCGACACCTGCGTCCCGAACGCAGTACTCTACCAGGCTGAGCTACACCCCGACGGCGAGGCCGCGGCGCGCAGATCAACTGCGGCGCGTCACGGAAAAGGCCGACAATTCTAGCAAAGAATCCTTGTACTTTGAACGCGGCAGAGGCTCGATCGCGCTGCGCGCGGAGGCCGCTTCCCGCTCGGCGACAGTGCGGGCGTATTCGAGCGCACCGCTCGTCTTGATCGCCTCGAGCACGCCCGGAAATCGCTCCCGCCCGCCCTCCACGATCGCGCTGCGCACCAGCTCCGAGTGCTGTGCGGTCCCGGCGCGCATCGCATGGATCAACGGCAGGGTCGGCTTGCCTTCGGCCAGGTCGTCGCCCAGGCTCTTGCCGATCGTGCCTGCATCGCCGGAATAGTCCAGCACGTCGTCGATCAGCTGGAACGCCGTGCCGACGTGCGCGCCGTAGGCGGCGAGGCCTTCTTCCTGCGCGGCCGGCAGGCCGGCCAGCACGCCCCCTATCCGCGCCGCCGCCTCGAACAGCTTGGCCGTCTTGCGGCGGATGACCTCCAGGTAGCGCGCTTCGTCGACATCCGGGTCGTGGCAGTTCATCAGCTGCAGGACCTCGCCTTCCGCGATCGTGTTGGTGGCGTCGGCAAGCACCTGCATGACCCGCATGTTGTTCACTCCGACCATCATCTGGAAGGCGCGCGAGTAGAGGAAGTCGCCCACCAGCACCGAGGCCGCATTGCCGAAAGCCGCGTTGGCGGTGTCGCGGCCCCTGCGCAGCGTCGACTCGTCGACCACGTCGTCGTGCAGCAGCGTGGCGGTGTGGATGAACTCGATCACCGTGGCGAGCTCGAGGTGGGCCTCGCCCCGGTAGCCGGCGGCGCCCGCGCTCAGCAGCAGCAGGGCGGGGCGCAGCCGCTTGCCGCCCCCCGCGACGATGTATTCCGCGACCTGGCGGACCAGGGGGACGTCCGAGCCCAGCCGGAGCTGGACCAGGTCGTCGACCTGGCGCATTTGGTCGGCGATGGGGGCGAGTTCGATCACGGTGGACATGGCGAGGCGCCCGGCCCGCCGGGGCCGCTTGCCGGGGCGGTTTTCCTGACGGCGGCGGGGGCGCGAAGCTTAGCATATTCGGCTTTGACGCGCGCAGCGGAATTCTCTTATAATTCCAAGTCTTTGCACGCCTAGAACGGGATTTTCGTCATGTACGCGGTAATCAAGACCGGCGGGAAGCAGTACCGGGTCAGCTCCGGCGAGCAGTTGCGCGTCGAATTGCTGCCGGCGGAAGTGGGCGCCGCGGTGTCCTTCGACGAGGTGTTGATGGTCGGCGACGGCGAGCAGGCGCGCGTCGGCGCGCCGCTCGTGTCCGGCGCCAAGGTGCAGGCCACCGTCGTCTCGCACGGCCGTGGCGAGAAGGTCACGATCTTCAAGCTTCGCCGGCGCAAGCACTACAAGAAATCGCAGGGGCATCGGCAGTCCTACACCGAGGTGCGGATCGACGACATCGTCGCCGGCGCCTGATCGTTCCGGAGGGAATCCAGCATGGCACACAAGAAAGCCGGCGGCAGCTCGCGCAACGGGCGCGACTCGCAGGCCAAGCGCCTGGGCGTAAAAGTCTACGGCGGACAACAGGTCAATCCCGGCGCGATCATCGTGCGCCAGCGCGGCACCAAGGTGAGCCCGGGCGCCAACGTCGGCATGGGGCGCGACCACACGCTGTTCGCCAAGGTGACGGGCAAGGTGCAATACGCCGTCAAAGGCGAGGACAGCAAGACGACGGTGAGCGTCGTACCGGCCTGACCTCGCGCCCGCCCGCGAAAAGCCCTATCGTTCGCGGTAGGGCTTTTTTGTATCTCCGCCGCCATGAAATTCACTGACGAAGCCAGGATCCAGGTGCACGCCGGCAAGGGCGGCGACGGGGCGGCGTCGTTCCGGCGCGAGAAATACGTTCCCCGCGGCGGCCCGGACGGCGGCGACGGCGGCCGCGGCGGCAGCGTCTACGCGGTCGCCGACCGCAATATCAACACGCTGATCGACTACCGCTACGCGCGCATCCACCGGGCGCAGAACGGCGAAAAGGGCCACGGCTCGGACTGCTACGGCAAGGGCGGGAGCGACGTCGTGCTGCGCATGCCCGTCGGCACCATCATCCGCGACCTGGACACGGGCGCGGTGCTGGCGGACCTGGCGAAGAACGGCGAGCGCGTGCTGCTCGCCAAGGGCGGCGCCGGCGGACTCGGCAACCTGCACTTCAAGTCGAGCATCAACCGCGCGCCGCGGCAGTTCACGCGCGGCGGCGCGGGCGAAAGCCGGGAGCTCGCGCTCGAGCTGCGCGTGCTCGCGGATGTGGGCCTGCTCGGTCTGCCCAACGCGGGCAAGTCCACCTTCATCCGCGCGGTGTCTAGCGCGCGGCCGAAGGTCGCCGATTATCCGTTCACCACTCTCGACCCCTCGCTCGGCGTGGTGCGCGTAGGCGACGACGCGAGCTTCGTGGTCGCCGATATTCCCGGGCTGATCGAAGGCGCCGCCGAAGGCGCGGGGCTGGGGCACCAGTTCCTGAAGCACCTGGCGCGCACGCGCCTGCTGCTGCACCTGGTCGACATCGCGCCGCTCGACGAGCACGCCGATCCGGCGCGCGACGTGCGTTCGATCGCGAGGGAACTGCGCAAATACGACGAAAGCCTGTATCGCAAGCCGCGCTGGCTGGTGTTCAACAAGATCGACATGGCGCCGGATTCGGAGGTGAGGATCCGGCGCATCCTGCGCGCGCTGCGCTGGAAGGGCCCCTGGTTCGCGGTCTCGGCGCTCACCGGCGCGGGATGTCGCGAGACCTGCGCCGCCGTGCACCGCTTCCTGAGCGCAGGCAAAGTGCCCGCCCCGCGCCCGCGGGCGAGCCGCGCGGCCTGAGGCGCCGGCCGGTGTCCGGGCCCGTCGCCGCCGCCAAGACGCTCGTCGTCAAGGTCGGCAGCTCGCTGGTGACGAACGCCGGGCGCGGGCTCGACGTGGAGGCGATCGCGCGCTGGGCGTCCCAGATCGCCAGGCTGCACAAGCTCGGCAAGCGCTCGATCCTGGTCTCGAGCGGCGCGATCGCCGAGGGCGTGCAGCGCCTCGGCTGGTCCCGCCGGCCGCGCGCGATGAACGAGCTGCAGGCCGCCGCCGCGGTCGGCCAGATGGGCCTGGTTCAATGTTACGAGACCTGCTTTCGCGAGCACGGTCTGCCGACCGCGCAGGTGCTGCTCACCCACGCCGACCTGGCCGACCGGCGGCGCTACCTCAACGCCCGTTCGACGCTGCGCACGCTGCTCGACCTGGGCGCGATCCCGGTCATCAACGAGAACGACACCGTCGTCACCGACGAGATCAAGTTCGGCGAAAACGACACGCTGAGCGCCCTGGTCACCAACCTGATCGAGGCGGACGTGCTGGTCATCCTGACGGACCAGGCGGGTCTTTACGATGCCGACCCGCGCCGCAAGCCGGACGCCAAGCTGATCCGGCATGCCGACGCAGACGATCCGCGCCTGGCGGCGGCCGCCGGCGGCACCGGGTCCGCCTTCGCCAAGGGCGGCATGCTCACCAAGGTGATGGCCGCGAAGCGCGCGGCGCGCAGCGGCGCGCACACGGTGATCGCCTCGGGCCGCGAGCCAGACGTGCTGCTCAAGCTTGCGCGGGGAGAGCCGATCGGAACCCTGCTTAGCGCGCGTGCCGAGCCGCTTGCCGCGCGCAAGCAGTGGCTCGCCGATCATCTCACCGTGGGCGGCCGGCTGCGGCTGGATGCCGGCGCGATCAAGGCGCTGGTGCGCGACGGCAAGAGCCTGCTGCCGATCGGCGTGATCGAGGTGAGCGGCAGCTTCGAGCGGGGCGAAGTGGTGGCCTGCATCGACGCGGAAGGCCGCGAGGTCGCGCGCGGGCTGGTGAACTATGCCGCCTCGGAAACACGGCGCATCATGCGGCGCCCGTCGGGAGACATCGAGGGGATCCTCGGCTACGTCGAGGAGCCCGAGCTGATCCACCGGGACAATCTGGTCCTGCTTTAGCCTCGTCTAGTAGTTCAGCTTCGCCGCGCGGGGGTTGCCGCCGTGCCTGAGCGCCTCGGCCCCCTCCGCGGCGGTGAAAATCGGCGACCCGCCGGGACAGAAGAAATCCTCCGCCAGTGTCCTGCGCCAAGGCCCCGCGCGCTGCGCCACCGGCCGCCAAGGCGCTCCGCGGGCCTCGACCCATCGGCGCTCGTCGGCGCGCCCTGTCGCGTAGATCTTGTACTGCTCGTCGCTGCAGTGCAGGCCCTCGTAACTGACGCTCTCGGCGCCCTGGGGGCTGCGCGCGACCACCACGTAGCGCACCACGCCGTCCGAACCCACGCTCAGCGAAGTCGGGTCTACGAAGAAACGGAAGTCGGTGCGGGGTCCGGGGACGAACTCGACCAGGTTCCCGCGCTTCGGATAGGGAGGCAGCGCGAGCTGGCCCTCGTGCCAGTTCTTCGCCTCCTGCGCGCGCTGCCAGTCGCTCTCGAGCGGACCGGGTGCGGCGCAGGCAGCCAGCGCAAGGCACAGGGCGGCGACGGACGCAGGCCTGCGCACCCGCGCCCTCAGCCGAGGTCGGAAACCAGCGACGCGCGCACTTCCGGCGCGAGCGGCTCGATGCTCGCCCGGTATTCCGCGTGGTCGACGCCGACCGACAGCCCGACGCCGTATTTGAGGGCCTTGCGCATCTCGTCGCTCAACTCGAAGCGCAGGAAATGCACCGAAGACGTCTTGTCGTCGTTCTCGCGCTCGAGATCCTCGTCGGCGATAGCGTAGACCCGCTCGCATCCCTCGACCTGGATCCAGGTCTTGTCCTCGACTCCGCGCAGCCTGGCGAGCATGCGCTGGCGCTCTTCGGGGTCCGGATATTCGATCATCATCGTCGCCTTGAGGTTGCCGCCGTCCGGGATCAGCGGATTGTAGGCGTCGAGCTCTTCCTGGATCCCTTCTTCCTCGAAGATGCGCTCGATGCGCAGCATCTCCTGCACCTGGTAGCGGATCGTCAGCTCGTCTTCGAACTGCAGCGTCACGTGATCGCCGACATGCACCGTGCGCCGTTTCTTGTGCTCGATGACCTTGGCGCGAAACGCCTTGCGCTGCTTCGCGTAGGTCTCGAGCGTCATCAGGCTGTCTCTGGCAATCTGCGGCATGCTCGTTTCTCTCGCGGCGACGCGGGGAGCGGTCGCCTCGACCGCTCCCCGCGCGGCACGCCTCGGCTCAGTCCTGCAGCGCGTCGAGCGCTTTCTGGAAGCGGTTGGCGTGCGAGCGCTCGGCCTTGGCCAGCGTCTCGAACCAGTCCGCGATCTCGTCGAACTTCTCGTCGCGCGCGGCCTTCGCCATGCCGGGATACATGTCCGTGTATTCGTGCGTCTCGCCCGCGACCGCCGCTTTCAGGTTCGCGCGCGTCGGGCCGATCGGCAGATCGGTCGCCGGGTCGCCTACCTGCTCCAGGTATTCCAGGTGGCCGTGCGCATGGCCGGTCTCGCCTTCCGCGGTGGAGCGGAACAGCGCCGCGACGTCGTTCTGGCCTTCCACGTCGGCCTTGGCGGCGAAGTAGAGGTAGCGGCGGTTCGCCTGGCTCTCGCCCGCAAACGCGGCCTTGAGGTTCTCGTGGGTTTTGGTGCCTTTGAGATTCATTGCTGTCTCCTGATGGTTTTGCCGATTGCGTCTCTGGCAGCTGCAGGGTAACCGGCGCTGGCCGATTGATCAAATCGATTTTTACAATCCGATCAATTGATTACTACTATGATACCCGGCGCCGCGGATCAGTGGCTCAGGACAGCCTCGATCTCCGCGAAAGTGCGCGCGACCTCGCTCAGCTGCAACGCCTCGCCGAGCTGGCGCGCGACCTGCGACAGCGAAAGGATGCCGCGTACCATCAGGCGGTCGGAATCCGCCTGCTTGTCCACGACCAGCGCGTGCTGACGACCCGCGTGCATCAGCGTCGCCACCACGTGCCCCACCCGGGCGCCTTCGACGTCGGCCAGCGCGATCACCTCCACGCGCTCCGCCGGCGTCATGACGTCGGCGACCGCCAGCTCGTCGCGCCGCAGCCCGCGCCCCGCCGCCACACTCATCGAGCGCTCGCCCAGGATGTCGGTGGTCGAGATCACGCCGACCACGTCCTCCCGCTCGTCCACCACCAGCAGCAGGCGCACGCCGCGCATGATCATGAAACGGTTCGCGGTCTCGATCGAGGCATCGGGCCCGATCGTCGCCGGACTGACCAGCGTCAGGTCTGTCATCACCGTCAGCGCCGGCGATTCGAGCGCGACCTTCGCCTGCGCCGGCCGCCTGAAGCCGGCCTTTTGGCCGAGATTGTGGCTCGGCAGTGACAAGTAATTGCGTTCCACGCTGCCTCCTGTGCCTCTATTAAGGAAGGGAGCGCCCGCCTTAGGCAAAGTTCAACCTCATCCCGAAACGGACGCGGCGCGCTGCCGCCCCTGGCGCCGGTCCGCTGCCAGGAAGCGGTGCAGCTCGCCGAGCGCCTGCCGGTAGACCTCGCGCTTGAATTCGATGACGGTCTCCAGCGGCACCCAGAACGCGTGCCAGCGCCAGGCGTCGAACTCCGGGTGGCCGCTCGCGCGCAGGCGCACGTCGCAGTCGCGCCCGAGCAGCCTCAGCAGGTACCAGATCTGCTTCTGGCCCCGGTAAGTGCCGCGCCAGTCGCGACGAACCCATTGCTCGGGCACCTCGTAACGCAACCACTCGCGCGTGCGCCCGAGGATCCTGACGTGCTCGGGCAGCAGCCCGATCTCTTCTTCGAGCTCGCGGTACATCGCCTGCGCCGGCGATTCTCCGTGCTTGATTCCGCCCTGGGGAAATTGCCAGGCGTGCTGGTTGATGCGCTTGCCCCAAAAGACCTCGTCGCGCTGATTCACGAGGACGATGCCGACATTAGGGCGGTAGCCCTCTTTATCGAGCATGAACGCACCGCCTTACGTTAGAATTTGCAACGATTTTTCCACAGCCATCCGGCAAATACAACGCCGCTCCGCGCTCCCCGGAGGCGGGCGCCGGAACAACGATGCGCACCTCGAAATACTTCATCGGCACGATCAAGGAAGCCCCCGCGGAGGCGGAACTCGCCAGCCACCGATTGATGCTGCGCGCCGGGCTCATCCGGCGCCTCGGCTCCGGGCTGTACACGTGGATGCCGCTCGGGCTGCGGGTCCTGCGCAGGGTCGAGGCGGTGGTGCGCGAGGAAATGAATCGCGCCGGCGCGCTCGAGCTGCAGATGCCCTGCGTCATACCGGCCGAGCTCTGGCAGGAAACCGGCCGCTGGGAAGCGTTCGGCCCGCAACTGCTGAAGATCAGGGACCGCCACGCGCGCGACTTCCTGTTCGGCCCCACGCACGAGGAAGTCGTCACCGATCTCGCGCGGCGCGAGATCAAGAGCTACCGCCAGCTGCCGGTGCATTTTTACCAGATGCACGTCAAGTTCCGCGACGAGATCCGCCCGCGCTTCGGCGTCATGCGCGCGCGCGAGTTCCTGATGAAGGACGGCTATTCGTTCCACGCCGACTTCGCGGACCTGCAGCGCGAGTACCGCAACATGTACGAAACCTACACGCGCATTTTCACCCGGCTCGGGCTGCGCTTCCGCGCCGTCGCGGCCGATCCGGGCGCCATCGGCGGCACCGGCTCGCACGAGTTCCACGTGCTGGCCGACTCGGGCGAGGACGCGATCGCCTACTGCCCGGATTCGGACTACGCCGCCAATATCGAGCTGGCCGAAGCCATGGCGCCGGCGGCGCCCCGCGGGCCCGCCACCGAAACGATGACCAGGGTCGCCACGCCCGGCAAGACGCGTTGCGAGGACGTCGCGGCGCTGCTCAAGCTGCCGCTCGAGCGGACCGTCAAGGCGATCGCGCTGGTGCGCGAAAAGGTGGAACACGGCGACGCCGGCCGGTTCGTACTGATCCTGCTTCGTGGCGACCATGCGCTGAACGAGATCAAGACGCAGAAAGCCATCGGCCCGTTCCGCTTCGCGAGCGACGAGGAGATACTCGAGGCTACGGGGAGCCGCGCCGGCTACATCGGGCCCGTTCATGCGCACGGCAACATCGCCGTGTACGCCGACCGCACGGTGGCGGCGATGAGCGATTTCGTCTGCGGCGCGAACGAAGCGGGATTCCACCTGACTGGAGTGAACTGGGGACGCGACCTGCCCGACGACCCCGCCAATGTGCGCGACTTGCGCAACGTGCTCGAAGGCGACCCCAGTCCCGACGGCAAGGGCAGGCTGCAGATCGTGCGCGGGATCGAGGTCGGGCACATCTTCCAGCTCCGGACCAAGTACTCCGAGGCGATGAAAGCGACCTACCTGGACGACAAGGGCGAATCCCGGCCGATGGAGATGGGCTGCTACGGCATCGGCGTCACGCGCATCGTGGCGGCGGCGATCGAGCAGAATCACGACGAGCGCGGGATCGGATTTCCTGCACCGATGGCGCCTTTCGAGGCGAGCCTGGTGCCGATCGGCTATCACAAGAGCGCCGCCGTGCGGGAGGCGGCGGACAGGCTCTACGCCGGGCTGTCGGCGGCCGGCATCGACGTGCTGTTCGACGACCGGGAAGAGCGTCCGGGGGTGCTTTTCGCCGACATGGACCTGATCGGCGTGCCGCACCGGCTGGTGCTCTCCGAGCGCGGCCTCGGCGCCGGGACCGCGGAATACAAGGCGCGGCAGGACACGCAGCCGCAGAACGTCGCGCTCGAGGGCGCGGTCGCCTTCCTCAAGGAACGACTCGGAAAGGCATGACGGGCGGCAACGCGCTACGCCAGCTCGCCTTTGCGCTCGCCCTGCTTGTCCCCCTGCCGGCCCTTGCCGGCGCCCAGATCTACGAGCCGCTCGCCGACAGCGTGCGCGCCGCGCTGAGCGCCGCGGTCAGCGACCGGCCGCCTCCGACGCTCAATTTCCGCGACCCGGCGGACGCCCGGCGATGGCTGCTGGAAATGTCGCGCCGGCTGGCCTCCCGCGTTCCGGACCGCGACGTCAGGTTGAGGCTGCTGAAATCGGTTCAATACGAGGCGACGCGCGCCGGCCTCGATCCGCAGCTCGTGCTCGGCGTCATCGACATCGAAAGCAAGTTCCGCAAGTACGCCGTGTCGGCCGCGGGCGCGCGCGGATACATGCAGGTGATGCCGTTCTGGGTCAAGCTGATCGGCCGGCCGCGGGACAACCTCTTCCATCTCCGCACCAACCTGCGCTATGGCTGCGTGATCCTGCGCCACTATCTCGACGTGGAAAAGGGGAACTACTTCCGCGCGCTCGGCCGCTACAACGGTACACTGGGACAGGCAGCGTATCCGGACAAGGTGCTCAAAGCCTGGCGGGGGCGCTGGAAATTCAACGGCCCGACCGACTAGCATGAACGGGGGACGAGAGTGATCCTGCGCACTCTTCTCGCCAATCCGCGCTTTGCCAACTGGCTTTACGGTTTCACGCCCCCGGAACGCGGCGTCGTGATCCTGCGGCACCGCCGCGTGTACATCGTGCCGACCCGCATGGGATGGCTGTACGGCGCGACGCTGGTGGTCCTGCTGCTCGGATCGATCAACTACGCGCTTTCGCTCGGCTTTGCGCTGACCTTCATCCTCGCCGGGCTGGGGCTGGCAGGCATGGTGCACACGGCGCGCAACCTGGCGCGCATCGCCGTGAGCACCGGACGCGCGGAGCCGGTCTACGCGGGCGAGTCGGCGCAGTTCCGCCTCCTGCTCGACGGGCGCGTGCCGTTCGAGCGGCCCTCGATTCTGGTGCGCCACGTGGGCAGCGGCGCACAGCTGGTGGTCGACGTGCCGGCCAAGGCGCTTGCCGAGGTCGTGCTCGCGGTGCCGGCCGCGAAACGCGGCTGGCTGGCGCTGGGGCGGGTGATGCTCGAGACGCGGTATCCGCTCGGTCTGTTCCGGGCCTGGAGCTACGTCGAGCCCGACGCGAGCTGCCTGATCTACCCGCGCCCTGAGTCCACGCCGCTGCCGTCGGCGAGCGCGGACGTGCGCGGCGGCAGCGTTCATGCGCGAATCACGGGCAGCGACGATTTTTCGGCGCTGCGGGGCTACCAGCCCTCGGATTCTCCGCGCCAGGTCGCCTGGAAAGCCGTCGCGCGCACCGAGAAGATGCTCACCAAGCAGTTTTCCGGCGAATCGGCCGGCGAGCTCTGGCTGGACTGGCGGCTCCTGCCCGACGAGCTCGATCTCGAGCAGCGCCTCTCGCGCCTGACCGGCTGGGTCATCGCCGCGCAGGAATCGGGCGCGCCGTACGGCTTGCGGCTGCCCGGCAGCGAGATCGCACCCTCCCGCGGCGATGCGCATCGCGCCGCCTGCCTCAGGGCACTGGCCCTGTTCGGGACGGCATGAGCACCCTTGCACACCCGCTCGCGCCGGAATTGCGCGTCCTGAACGGGCGCGACCTCGCAGGGCTGCTCGTTTCGCTGATCCTCGTGGTGGCCCCGCACGCCGAGCGAGCACCGTGGTGGCTCGCGGTGCTGGTGCTTTTCCTGTACGGCTGGCGCGCCTACCTGGGTTACGTGCAGGGGCCGCTGCCCCCGCGCTGGCTGCTGTTCGCGCTGACGGCGGCGGGGGTCGCCGCGGTCTGGGCGCACTATCACACCGTGTTCGGGCGCACGCCGGGGATCATGGTGCTGTGCCTGTTCTCGGGCCTGAAGCTGCTCGAGACCCGCAGCCATCGCGATGCGGGCGTCGTCGCGTTCCTGTGCTTCTTCCTGATCATCACGAATTTCTTCTACTCCCAGAGCATTCCGACGGCGCTCCTGATGTGCGTGGCGCTGATCGCGATCACGACGACCCTGGTCGGGTTTGCCGCGCCGCAACGCCCGCCGCGGGCCAACCTGCGCACGGCCGGCCTGCTGCTCGCGCACGCGGCACCGACCGCGCTGGCCCTGTTCCTGCTCTTTCCGCGCGTGGACGGCCCGCTCTGGGGCGTGCCGGAGGACGCCTACGCGGGCATCACCGGACTGTCCGACATGATGTCGCCGGGCGACATCGCGCACCTCGCGCTGTCGGACGCGGTCGCGTTCCGCGTCGAGTTCCACGGCAAGCCACCGCCGTCGGCCGAGCGCTACTGGCGCGGCCCCGTGCTGTGGGATTTCGACGGACGCAACTGGCGCGCCGGACGCCCGGTCATCGCCAAGTTCAAGCCGCCCAGGGGCGGCGGTCAGACCTATCGCTACAGCGTCGTTCTCGAGCCGAACGATTACCGCTGGATGTACGCGCTCGACACCGCGGCAAGCCTGCCGCCTCGAGCGAGCTATACCGCGGACGGTGTGATCCTCGCCCGCAGGCCGGTGCGCCAGCGGATCCGCTACGAGCTCACATCCGTGATCGACCCCGCGCCCGACCCGGCCGCGAATCCCGCCGCATTGCGCCGTGCGCTGATGCTCCCGCCCGCCTACGATATGCGCTCGGTCAGGCTCGCGCACGAGTGGCGCGAGGCCTCGCACAGCGACGCCGAGATCCTGCGCCGCGCGCTCGACTTCCTGCGCAAAGGGCACTTCATGTACACCCTCGAGCCGCCGCGCCTCGGCCTCGATTCGATCGACGAATTCCTGTTCGAAACGAAGGCCGGGTTTTGCGAACACTTCGCTTCGGCGTTCGTGTTCCTGATGCGCGCAGCCGGCATCCCGGCGCGCGTCGTGACGGGCTATCAGGGCGGCGACATCAACCCGGTCGATCACGTCGTGACCGTGCGGCAGTGGGACGCGCACGCCTGGGCCGAGGTCTACCTCAGCGGACGCGGCTGGACGCGGGTCGATCCGACGGCCGCGGCGGTGCCGGGACGCATCTCGTCGGGCCTGGAGGGGGCGGTGCCCGTGGGCGAAAAGATCCCCCTGCTGATGCGCTCACAATTGCACTGGCTGCGGGAGCTGCGCTACCGCTGGGAAGCGCTGGCTTACAAGTGGAACATCTGGGTGCTCGGCTACAACCCGCAGCATCAGCGCGAGCTGATGTCCCTGGTGGGGATCCGCGACGCGAGCTGGCGTCAGCTTACCGCCACGCTGTTCACGCTCCTGGGCATCTTCATCGCCGTGCTGCTCGCGTGGTCCCTGCGCCGTCTGGCGCGCCCGGATCCGGTGCAGAAGGCCTGGAAATCGTTCTGCGGCAAGCTGCGGGCCAGGGGCATCGAGCGCTCGCCTTACGAGGGTCCGCGGGACTACGCGGAGCGGGCGGCCCGCGGCCTGCCGCAGGCGGGAAGCGCGATCCACCGCATCGGCGAGCTTTACGTGGCGCTGCGCTACGGCAGGGCCGCGCCGCCGGCACGTGTAGACGAGCTCAGGCGCCTGGTGCGAGACTTGCGTTTGACATGAGTCGAATTCTTGCATTACTGGTTGCGCTCGGGCTGGCCGCGGCGGCTTACGCGGCTCCGCAGGGGAGCGGCTCCTTTGCGGGGCGCCCGGAAGTGCGCGCCTTCATCCAGAAGATGGTGAAGCGCTACGCGTTCAAGAAGCGCGACCTGCAGCGCCTTTTCGCGGACGCGCAGCGCGAACAGGCGGTGCTCGATGCGATTCAGCCCTCTTCGTCCGAGGCCGATCAATCCTGGGCCTTGTATCGGAGCATCTTCGTCAATCCCAAGCGGATCAGCGCCGGCCTCGATTTCTGGTCGCAGCACAGCGATGCGCTCGAGCGGGCGCAACGGATCTACGGCGTTCCCGAGGAGTACATCGTCGCGATTATCGGCGTCGAAACCTACTACGGGCGCCACACGGGGCGCTGGCGAGTCGTCGACGCGCTTGCGACGCTCGCGTTCGACTATCCGCCGCGGGCCGCCTTTTTCCGCCGCGAATTGACGAACTATCTGCTGTACACCCGCGACGCCGGGATAGACGCGCTCTCGGTGAAAGGATCCTACGCCGGCGCGATCGGCATCCCCCAGTTCATGCCGGGCAGCTACCTGAAATACGCGGTCGATTTCGACGGCGACGGCACCGCCGACCTGAGCGGCAGCGCGGAGGACGCGATCGGCAGCGTCGCCAACTTCCTCAAGCAGCACGGCTGGCAGGCCGGGGAGGCCGTCCAGTACAAGGCGCACGTGGACGGCAGGGATTTCCGCCCCTTTCTCGGCGGCGGCCCGAGCTCGCGCCACACTCTCGCCGTGCTGGCGAAGGCGGGGATCGTGCCCGAGTCGCCGGCCGAACCGCCCGCCGCGGGTACCCGCGCGGCGCTGGTCGAGCTCGAGACTCCCGATGCGCCGAGTGACTTCCGCCTCGCGCTGCATAACTTCTACGTGATCACCCGCTACAACAACAGCTCGTTCTACGCATCCGCGGTCAGCGACCTGGCGGCGGCGCTGCGCGCCGCGCGGGACGCTCACACGAGCTAGATCAGCTCGCTTTTCGACACGCCGCGCCGGCGCAGGATCCCGCGCAGCTGCTCCATCGCCTCGGCCTGGATCTGGCGCACGCGCTCGCGCGTTACCTTGAGCTCTGCCGCGAGCGCGTCCAGGGTCGCCGGTTCGCCGTCCGACAGCCCGTAGCGGCGCTCGATCACCCTGCGCTGCCGGTCGCCCAACTGCGCGAGCCACGTCTTCAGAAGCGACTCCATCTCGTGGCGCGCGAGCGCGGCATCCGGCGCCGGCGTGTCCTGCGAGGCGAGCGATTCGCCGAGCGAAAGCATGGGGTCGACCTCCAGCGGCGCGTCCAGCGATGCCGTGTGATCGGCGAGCGACAGCACCGCGCGCACCTGATCGGCGGGCCGGCCGACGAGGTGCGCGATGTCCTCCGCGCTCGCGGCGCGGCGGCAGCCGGAACCGGCTTCCGCCTCGAGGTGGCGCTTGGCGCGCAGCAGTCCGTTCAGGTCCTTCGCCACATGCACCGGCAGGCGAATGGTGCGCGACTGGCTCATGACCGCGCGCTCGATTCCCTGCCGGATCCACCACGTCGCGTAGGTCGAAAAGCGGAACCCGCGCCCCGGGTCGAATTTCTCGATGGCGTGCATCAGACCGAGGTTGCCTTCCTCGATCAGGTCGGCGAGGGGCAGGCCCCGGTTCAGGTAGTGCCGGGCGATGCTCACGACCAGCCGCAGGTTGTGCTCGATCATGCGCTGGCGCGCGGCAAAATCCCCGCGCTGCGCGGCGCGCGCCACCTCGAGCTCTTCGGCGGCGGACAGGAGAGGCTTGGCGCCGATTTCGTGCAGGTAGAGCTGCGTGATGTCGTAGAGGAAGTCTTCGCCCTCCGACTCGCGCGCTTCTTCGGGAACCCCGTCTTCGCGCTCTGCGCCCATAGGCGGCGTCAGGATGACGGCCGGTCCCCCGGCAGGTATTTCAGCGGATCGACCGGCTTGCCGGATTTGCGGATCTCGAAGTGCAGCATCGGCCTTTTCGCGTCGGTCTCGCCGAGGATCGCGATCCGGTCGCCGCGCTTGACCATCTGACCCTCCTTGACGAGGATCTGACTGTTGTGCGCGTAGACGCTGTTGAAGCCGTCTTCGTGCTTGATCACGATCAGCTTGCCGTAGCCCCGGATCCCGGTTCCGGTGTACATGATGCGGCCGGGCGCCGCCGCGTAGACCGGGTCGCCGATCTTGCCTCCGATGTCGACGCCCTTGTTGTTGGACTGCGAGAAGCCGGCCAGTAGCTTTCCTTTCGCCGGCCAGATGAACGCAATGCCCCCGGATGCGGCGGCGTTCGCCGTGGTCAGCGCCGGTTGCGGCGTCGGCTGCGGCGCTGCAGGCGGGGCCGCAGCCGGACTCGCGGCCGGGGCCGACGGCGCGGCGGCCTGGTCGCCTTTTGCCAGCAGCGCCATGTTCTCTTTCGAATACGGCAGCCGTAGCGCCTTGGGCTCGGACTTGGTGCTGCCGTTGCCGGCGCCGCGCGTGCCCGTCGCGGTGGCGCTGAGCGGACGCGCTTCCACCGGCCCGGAGCCGCGCGCGGCCCCGACAGTGACCGTCTGCGGCGGCGAAGTCTGCAGGGTCTGACCGACGCTGATCTGCGTCGGATCGTCGAGATGGTTCCAGCGCGCGAGGTCGTGGTAGTCGACCCCCTGCTCCAGCGCGATGCTGTAAAGGGTGTCGCCCGGCTTGACCACGTAGCTACGGTTGATTCTCGCGCCGGGGATCGGCGCCAGCTGCGCAACCGGCAGCTGCGGCGCCGGCGCCGCGACCGGCGCGCGTTCGACCACGGGCGCTCCCGTCGGCTGGCTCGCACAGCCCGCGAGCAGCGCGGCGAACACGATGGCGAGCCGGGGGGAGTGAATTGATTTCGTCATGCCTTTCCCATTTCCAGCGGCACGAAGCGCACCGGGTCGAGCTCGGTCTCAGCGTAGCCGCGCGAGCTGCGCTCGATGAGTAAGAGACGTTGCGCGTCCCGCCCTGCGCCCGGGCTTTTCAGCGGAAGTATCATTCTGCCACCCATGGCCAGCTGTCGTAAGAGGCCCTGCGGAACCTTTGCCGCCGCCGCGGCGACGATGATCGAGTCGAACGGGGCGGCCTTGGCCAGGCCCTCGTTCCCGTCACCGTGCGCCAGCCTCAGGTTGGAGAGCTTGAGCCCGAGAAGGTTCGCGCGGGCGCGCTCCAGCAGGCCCCGGATGCGCTCGACCGAGTAGACCTCGTTCGCGAGGTGGGCGAGCACCGCCGCCTGGTAGCCGCAGCCCGTGCCCACTTCGAGCACCTTGCCAAGCTCACGAGGCCTGTCCTCGAGCAGCGCCTCGATCATCCGCGCCACGACATACGGTTGCGAGATCGTCTGCGAAAACCCGATCGGGAGCGCGGTATCCTCGTAAGCCCGGCTCGCGAGGGCCTCTTCGACGAACACGTGGCGCGGCACCGCGCCCATCGCGGCGAGCACGTCCTCGTCGCGGATCCCCTTCTCACGCAGGCGCTCCACCATGCGCACCCGCGTGCGCTGGGAGGTCATGCCTATCCCGGGAATGTTCTTCGGATTGCGCGCGTTCACTGAACGAGCCAATCGCGCACCATGGCGAGCTGGCCATGGTAGGTCAGATCCACCTGCAGAGGCGTCACCGAGACATGCTCGTGCTCGACTGCGTGGAAGTCGGTTCCCGGCCCCGAGTCGGCCGCGCCTCCGGCGGCGCCGATCCAGTAGCCGACGTCGCCGCGCGGCGTATCGATCCTCACGACCGGTTCGGCCTTGTGGCGCCGCCCGAGCCGGGTCACTTCGCTTCCGCGCAGGGCCCTGCGCGCGATGTCGGGCACGTTCACGTTGAGCAGGACGGGCGCCGGCACGGGCGAACGCCTGAACCGCTCGACCATTTCCACCGCCACCTCTGCCGCGGTCGCGTAATGCGCCCCCGCCTTGCCGACCAGCGACACCGCGAGCGACGGGATGCCGAGCAGGAAACCTTCCATCGCGGCCGCAACGGTCCCCGAATAGATCGTGTCGTCGCCCATGTTTGCGCCGAGATTGATGCCGGAGACGATCATGTCGGGCAGGAAGTCGAGCAGCCCGGTGACCGCGAGGTGCACGCAATCGGTCGGCGTTCCATTGACGAAATAGAACCCGTTCGCCGCCTGGCGGACGCTCAAGGGGCGGTCGAGCGTGAGGGAATTCGAGGCGCCGGAGCGGTCACGCTCCGGCGCGACCACGGTGACCTCGCCGACAGAGCGCAGGGCCTCGGCCAGCGCCGTGATCCCGGGAGAGAAGTAGCCGTCGTCGTTGGAGATTAGGATGCGCATCGGGGAGCCAGGGGATTTTAGCTGACGCGCGGGCATTCGCGCCGCTCGAGGTCTGCGCCGTCTATACTTTTTCACGGAGGTAAAGACTCCATGCTGAATTCGATGCGGCGCCTGGCGGCGCCCGCCCTGGCGGCCGTGCTCGCCGGCTGCGCGACACCCTATCCGCCCGCCCCGGCGCCGGTGGCGAGCGTTGCCGCGCCGCGGCTGGAGGGCCATGAGCGCTGGGTTTACGAGCAGATCAATCCGTACAACGGTTTGCACGTGCGCACGCTCACCGACACGGTCGAGCAGGGCCCGGACGGTCTTCGCATCGTTCGCCGCAGCGACCGCCCCGGCGACCCGCTGGAAGTGCAGCAGATCTCCAGGCCGTGGCGCATCGCCGCGGAGACAACGGGACCCGCACGGCAGCGCTACGCCCCGCCGCTGACGGTAATTCCCTTCCCGCTCCACCCCGGCTCACGCTGGAGCGAGACCCTGACTTCGGTCGACGCGCGCGGCGAGACCCGCCGCCGGCAGACCTGGGGCCGGGCGCTCGACTGGGAGCGCGTCAGCACCCCAGCGGGCGAATTCGTCGCGCTGCGCATCGAGCGCAACAGCAATCTGGGCGATCGAGACCTGCACTGGGGCGACACCACCACCCACGAAACGCTGTGGTACGCGCCGGCGGTCGGGCGCTGGGTGCGCCGCGACTGGCGCAGCAGCCGTCAGGAGCTCGCGCCCAGGCCGCTGATCGAGGTCGACGCCAGGCTCTGGCAGCTGATCGACTACCGAAGGTAGGGATCGGCCGTGATCAAATGCTCGTGGTCAGCCGCGTCAACCAATCGGGCGTTACGCGCAGCAAAGCGGTTTCAATCGAGCGGTCGATGCCGGTCAGCATCAGGATGCCCAGCAGCAGCAGGATAGCGCCAAGCACCAGATGGCCGGCATGGCCGAAGGAGCTGATGCGCGCGCGCCAGCGCAGCAGGGTTTTGCGCGACAGCGCGCCGATGATCGCCAGCGGTGCCGCGGCGCCGGTGCCGAACAGAAGCATGATCAGGGCCGCCTGGCCCAGCCCCTGGCGCTGCATCGCCAGCGTGCTGGCGGCACCGAGCAGCGGCCCGGTGCAGGGGCTCCACACCGCGCCAAGCAGCAGGCCGATGAGGAACTGACCCGCCAGGCCGGAGGGTGCCGCATGCGTCATCAGCCGCCCACCCAGTGCCTGCAGCGGGGCGGCCAGCAGCGCAAAGCGGGATTCCAGGGACTGGCTCAGCAGCACCAGGCCGAACACCACCATCAGTACCGCCGCCGCGAGGCGGAGTGTGCTGCGCTCAATGCCGACGCTGAATCCGATCGTTGCGACGAACAATCCGATGGTCACGAAGGAAACCGCCAGGCCGGCGGCCAGCACCGGCGGGCCAAGCCGGCGCGAGGTCGCGGCGCCCGCGATGACGATGGGCAACAGGGGAAGGACGCACGGCGAGAGAATCGACAGGGCGCCGGCCAGCATCGCGAAGACATAGCTGGCCAGCGACAGGGCGCTGGCCCGGGCGTAGCGCGACGGCGCCTGCTCCAGGAACGCATCGATCGCGCGCGAATCGGTCTCGCCGGTCAGACGCGCGATTTCCGTCCTGCCATCGAACAGAATCAGCGTGCTCTGGACCGACACCCGGAGCGCGCGCAACGCCTCGGTATCGCGATCGAAATCGACCCTGAAGACCACGAGGTCGTTCAGCGCGGGTTGCTTGTCCAGCCTGCTGATGATGGGCCGCTGGACAGCGCAGGTCGAGCACCACGGCGCCTCGACGTCCACCAGGATACGCTTGTGCTGTGCCTGCGCCGCGGCGAAGGCTGCCCGCGTATAGGGTTGTTCGGTGGCTGCGTATGCCAGCGAACACATCACGACGAGCAATGCCGCAAGCACCAGCGCGCAGCGCGGCCGGCAGGCGCTGAGCGCGCGCGCGCGCGTCACTGGTGGGCCTCCTGGCGACGGTATTGCGTGCGCTTGGTCGCGAGATACTGGGCTTCGTCCAGTTCGTGAAGCTGCAGGGCATAGCGTTCGGTGTCCTGAAACCAGGCACGCATGCTCTTTTCCGGTCGCTCAGCGGACGGGGCCGATAGAGCACCGAGGTAGGCGTCGATCGCGAGGTAATAGCGCATGGCGTTGCGCTCGACGATGCCGCGAAGCCCTTTCGTGTATCGCGGCAAGCCATTGGGTTCCTTGCCGAGAACGCTGAACCCCACCTTGTTCCGGCCATAGGTTGCGAGATAGACCTGCATTGCAATGCGCGCCAGCGCGCCGTAGGCGTAGGAGTAGCTGAAGTGCAGGAAGGTGTGCGTCGTATCCAGCGGGATGCCCGCGAGACTTATCCGGTAGTCTCCGGTGCCGAACGGACCGCTGTCGGAATTGAGCAGGAGCTCGAGGTATTCGGGTGAATCCGCTGCAACGCGGTAGGCGAATTCGAGCCGCTGCGTATCGCTCAATGGCTGCAAGTACTTCCGCCCGATGCGAAGCGTGAGCGTGTGGCCCGAGCGCGAGCCGCCGCGGCAATACTGGATGTTCAGGTGCAGGATCAGGACCTCGCACCACTGGCTGGCGCGCACGAGTGCGTTGCGCACGACCTGGATCGGATGATCGATCACCGCATAGATGTCGCCTTCGAGGTGCTCGTCCGTATCCTGGGAGTAGAGCGCGAGTGGCCGGTGAAAGGGACTGTTTGCGAGCCGCTCCTTCAGCTCGACGTAGCGCTCGCGCAGTGCGGCCGGCGTGCCGGCCTCCGGCGTAGCGCCGCTCGCAGGCAGGCTGCAGGCCTGCCAAAGAATCAGAACGACGAGCCCGAAGATCAGTCGCGACACCGGCTCTACTTGCGCTCGAACACCACCGCCTTGCATACGGACTCACCGATGTTCTTTACCGAATGTGACAAAACCGGCCTGCCGGTGACCCGGTAGGCTCCCGCTCGAATGTCACTATCTCGCGATCTTCCGTCTGGCAGGAACCCGCGCCGAATGAACGCGGGACCTCTTGCGCGTACGCGACGCCTGCAGATGCCAGCAAGGATAGGGTCGCGCCGCTTACGATTGACCGGGTCACGGTCGTTCGGCTGGATAGCATGGCGCACCTCCTTAGCTAACCTACGCATCGGTTTTCGCTAAGAACGCGGGCGGGCAAGTTGAGGTGCGAATGAGCAAACGTCGCCGCTCGCGGCCCGTTCGCTACTTTCGCAGAGTGGTACAGACCCGTACCCAGAGTGCGGGCCCTGCGGGCCCAAGCTTCCCGCGGCGCTCGGGGTCTCCTTTGGCTGCGCCGCCGCGGGACTCCCGGCCTTATCCGTCTTTTTTCGACATCAACCCGATGTCGATCACACCCCGCGGCGCGGAAGAGAAGGGGTTCCCTCTTTTCCGCGGACGCGGGTGCGCCCGGCAGGCGCGTTGGCCTATTCGTTCTCTAGCCCGCCGCGCAGGATGAAGGCGGGACCTTCATCCATTTCACGTGCTGGTATGCCTACGGCATGCAGGGAACGAACGCGCTCGCCGCCTCGTCCCACACGTGGGTCCGGTTAAACTCCGCCGCTTCTTTCTTCACCTGTTCGCGCGTCATCGTGCTCACGTCGCGCGGGCCTGTGAGCGAGACATAACGGCTCGTTGCCTCGTCCCAGCGGTGGTTACTCAGGAACGCCTCGGTCTCGGCCTGGATCTCTCCACGCGTCTTCGCACTTTCGGCGGGTCCACTCACTCCGGCCTTCAGCTGCCACCCGTACGCCTCGGACCACTCATGCGTTTTCTTCCAGTCGGAACACTGTTTCTGCACTTCCGCCCGGCTGAGCCCGGAACCGGATTCGGCAACTACCGGACTTGCCATCGAAACCAGGGCGATTGCGAAAGCCGCTGAAACTGCGGTAGCAATAAGATTGGTTCTCATGATTCCTCTCCATCAAAAAAGGGCTGCGGCGACTTCGAAAACTGTCGTTTGAGACGCAGGTAATAAATATCACGGCCAGGAGAGTCCGCTTTGACGTACGTCAATCTAATGCAAGGGAAGTCAATCGGGCGCAAACAGGGCGCCGCGCCAGCCTGCGCGTGCCGGGTTGCAGTCGCCGGAAATGAAAAAGGCCTCCTGACGGAAGCCTTTAAATTCTCTGGTCGGGGCGGTGAGATTTGAACTCACGACCACCTGCACCCCATGCAGGTACGCTACCAGGCTGCGCTACGCCCCGAAGGCGCGGATTATATCAGCCGGACTTCCCGCCAGAGATTCAGGCGCTCAGGCTGTCGAGAATGTCGCGCAGCTCGCGCTTGATCCCGGCCAGATCGACCGCGCCGGACCCTTCACCGCGATCGTCGGGCGCGAGCCCGTTGTCGAGGCGGTTGCGCGCGCCGCTGATGGTGAAGCCTTCTTCGTAAAGAAGCTCGCGAATGCGCCGGATGAGGAGCACTTCGTGATGCTGGTAGTAGCGCCGGTTGCCGCGGCGCTTCACCGGCTTCAACTGGGTGAATTCCTGCTCCCAGTAGCGCAGGACGTGCGGCTTCACCCCGCACAATTCGCTTACTTCACCGATGGTGAAATAGCGCTTCGCAGGGATCGGCGGCAGATCAGCTTTCTTGCGGTTCGACTCCATGGCGGGCCTTTTCCACCATCGCCTTCAACTTCTGACTGGCGTGGAAGGTGACCACTCGGCGGGCGCTGATGGGAATTTCCTCCCCCGTCTTCGGGTTGCGCCCGGGGCGTTGCGGCTTGTCGCGCAGCTGGAAATTGCCGAAGCCTGACAGCTTGACGCTCTCGCCGCGCTCCAGCGCGCCGCGAATCTCCTCGAAGAAGGCCTCGACCATATCCTTGGCCTCGCGCTTGTTCAGGCCGACCTTTTCAAACAGCAGGTCCGCCAATTCGGCCTTGGTCAGAGTCATTGGCACTGCCCCAGCTCCCTTATACCGTTTTCTCTTTTAAGTACGCAGGGTTGCCGAGAAATCGCGCGTCAGCAGGGCGACCAGCGCATCTTTGGCCGCATCCGCCTCGGCATCCGTGAGCGTGCGTTCAGTATCTTGCATAACTACCCGAAACGCAAGGCTTTTTCTCCCTCTTGGGAGGCTCTTGCCCTGGTAAAGGTCGAAAACTGTGACTTCCTGAACAATCCGAGGCTTCGCGGCCTCGATTGCGTCCAGGATCGCCTGCACGGGGAGCCCGGAATCGACCAGGACGGCCACGTCCCGCACCACCGGGGGGAAGCGGGAAGGCACCTGCGGGCGGGGCAGTTCGAGCCGTTGCACGGCCGCGGCGTCGAGCTCGAACACGATCGCGGGCTGGGGCAGATCGTAGCGGCGCTGCCAGCGGGGATGCAGCTCGCCCAGCCAGCCCGCCACTTCGCCATCCAGCAGGATCCGCGCCGAGCGGCCCGGATGGAAGGCCGGATGCTGCGCGGCCTCGAAGCGCGCCACGCGCGGCGCGAGCAGCGCCTGCACGTCGGCCTTGAGATCGAAAAAGTCGACCTGGCGCGAAGGCTTCTCGCCCCATTGCTCGTCCACCGCCGGGCCGAACGCCGCCGCGCCTACCCGGATCGGCTGGCTCACGCCGGCGACCGACAGCGGACCCTCGCCCGAAGCGCCGTCGCGGCGGAAAACGCGCCCGATCTCGAACACGCGGATGCGGGGCTGCTTGCGGGCGTGGTTGTAGCGGATATTGGCGACCAGCGATCCGATCAGGGTGCTGCGCATCACCGACAGCTGGCTGGCAATGGGATTGAGCAGCTTGATCGGCTCGCCGCCGCCGAAGTCCGCTTCCCACTGCGGCTCCACGAAGCTGAAGTTGATCACTTCCTGATAGTCGCGCGCCGCGAGACGCTCGCGCAGCGCATGCAGCGGGCGCACGGTCTCCCGCCGGGCGCTCATCCTGGCGGCCGCGCGCGGCGGGTGCGCCGGGATGCGCTCGAAACCGTGCACGCGCGCGACTTCCTCGATCAGGTCCTCCTCGATCTCGAGATCGAAGCGGTAGCTGGGCGGCGTGACCACGAAAGTCTCGCCCTGCCATTCGAAATCCAGCTCGAGCCGCTCGAAAACGTCCGCCATCTCCTCGCCGCTGATCGGAATGCCGATCACTTTCTGGGCGCGCGCCACGCGCATCGAGACCGGTCTTCGCTGCGGCAGGCGAACCACGAGATCGTCGGTCGGTCCCGGCTCGCCGCCGCAGATTTCGAGCACCAGCTGCGTCGCGCGCTCGATTCCGGCGACGTTGTTGTCGAAATCCACCCCGCGCTCGAAGCGGTGCGAAGCGTCGCTGGAAAAGCCCCAGCGGCGCGCGCGTCCCGCGATCGCGTCGGGAAAGAAGAACGCCGACTCGAGAAAGATGTTCTTCGTTTCGGATTCCGCTTTGGTCGACTCTCCGCCCATGATCCCCGCCAGCCCGATGACGCCGGAACCGTCCGTGATGCACAGCACGGATTCGTCGACCTCGACCTCCTGCTCGTTCAGCAGCAGAACCTTCTCTCCCTCGCGGCCGAAGCGGACGTCGATCGCGCCCGTGAGCTTGTCGAGGTCGTAGACGTGGAGCGGCCGCCCGAGCTCGAGCATGACGTAGTTGGTCACGTCGACCAGCGCCGAAATCGATCGCTGTCCGGCGCGCTCAAGGCGCTGGCGCATCCATTCGGGAGTCGGCGCCCTCGCGTTCACGCCGCGGATGACGCGACCGGCAAAACGCCCGCAGCCCTCGGGGGCGCTGATCTTCACCGGATGGCGAATGTCGCTGCGCGCGGGCACTGCCGCGGCGTCGGGTGCGCGCAGCTTCGTCCGGGCGAGCGCCGCGACCTCCCGCGCGACGCCGAGCACCGACAGGCAGTCGGCCCGGTTCGGCGTCAGCTTGATCGTGAATACGTGATCGTCGAGCTCCAGCAGCTGCCGGACGTCCGCCCCGGGCGCGCTGCCGGCGGGCAGCTCGAGCAGCCCCGAATGGTCGTCCGACAGCCCGAGCTCGCGCGCCGAGCACAGCATGCCGTGGCTCTTCACGCCGCGCATGGTGGCCGCCTTGATCTCGCCGCCCGCAAGCCGCGCGCCGACCCTCGCCAGCGGCGCGAGCATTCCGGGGCGCACGTTCGGTGCGCCGCACACGATCGCCAGGGGCTCCCCGCCGGCGTCAACCTTGCACACGCTGAGCTTGTCCGCATTGGGATGGCGCGCGACCTCGAGCACGCGCGCCGCGACGACGCCCTCGAACGGCGGCGCGAACGGCACGCAGGATTCGACCTCGAGCCCGGACATGGTGAGCAGGTGCGACAGCTCCTCCGTCGTCAGCGACGGATCGACCATGCGGCGCAGCCAGCTTTCGGGGATGTTCATGGCGCGTCAGGCGAACTGCCTGAGAAATCTCAGGTCGCCGTCGAAGAACAGCCGCAGGTCGTCGATGCCGTAGCGCAGCATGGTCAGGCGCTCGAGGCCGCTGCCGAATGCGAATCCGATATAGCGCTCGGGGTCGAGCCCGAAATTTCGCACGACGTTGGGATGCACCTGCCCCGAGCCGGAAATCTCCAGCCAGCGGCCTTTCAGCGGGCCGCTCTCGAACTTCATGTCGATCTCGGCCGACGGCTCGGTGAACGGGAAGAACGAAGGGCGGAAACGGACGTCCAGCGCGTCGGTCTCGAAGAAACGGTGCAGGAAGTCGGTATACACGCCTTTCAGGTCCGCGAAGCTGATGTCCTCCTCGATCCAGAGGCCCTCGACCTGATGGAACATGGGCGAATGCGTGGCGTCGGAGTCGACGCGATAGGTGCGCCCCGGCGCGATCACCTTGATCGGCGGCTGGTGCATGCGCGCGTATCGCACCTGCATCGGGCTCGTGTGCGTGCGAAGCAGAAGATTCAGGCCCTGCGCGTCCTTCATGTCGACGTAGAACGTGTCCTGCATCGATCGCGCGGGGTGATTTTCCGGGTTGTTGAGCGCGGTGAAGTTGTACCAGTCGGTCTCGATCTCGGGCCCGTCGGCGACGTCGAACCCGACGGAGCGGAAGATCTCCTCGACCCGCTGCCAGGTGCGCATGACGGGATGCACGCCGCCGCGGCCGCTGCCGCGGCCGGGGAGCGTGACGTCCAGCGCTTCCTCCGCCAGCCTTTCATTGAGCGCCGCCTCGGCAAGCTCGGCGCGGCGCCCCTCGAGCGCCTGATCGAGCTTCGCCTTGGCCGCGTTGATCGCCTGCCCGGCGCTCCTGCGCTCCTCGGCCGGCAGCCGCCCGAGTGATTTGAGCAGCGCGGTCAGCTCCCCGCTCCTGCCCAGGTAGCGCGCCTTCGCGTTCTCGAGCGCCGCAGGATCGCCCGCCCGGGCGAGGTCGGTGAGCGCGCGATCTACGATGGCTTCTACGTCATCCATGTCCAGAAATGCGAAGCGAGGGTCTGGCCCTCGCTTCCCGTCATTGCTCGTTGCGGCGCCGGGGCTCAGTGCGCCAGGCTGGCCTTGACCTGATTCGCGATCTTCGCGAACGCCGGCTTGTCGAGCACCGCGAGATCCGCCAGAACCTTGCGGTCGATCTCGATGTTGGCGCGCTTCAGGCCCGCCATGAAGGTGCTGTAGCTCAGTCCCAGCTCGCGCACCGCGGCGTTGATCCGGGTGATCCAGAGCGAGCGGATCTCGCGCTTGCGCTGGCGGCGGTCGCGGTAGGCATACTGCCCCGCCTTCATCACCGCCTGCTTGGCGACGCGGTATACGTTGCCGCGGCGCCCGCGGAATCCTTTTGCCTGCTTGAGAACCTTCTTGTGGCGCGCGCGGGAGGTTACGCCTCGCTTGACTCGTGGCATGGCGCGCTCCTCAACCCGCGTACGGCAGCATGTCGCGAACCTGCCGCTTGTTGCTGTCGTGTACCGAGCCGGTTCCGCGCAGCTGGCGCTTGCGCTTCTGCGACTTCTTGGTGAGGATGTGGCGCATGTAGGCGTGAGAGCGCTTGATCGTTCCGCTCGCGCGGACCTTGAAGCGCTTCGACGCACCTCTCTTCGACTTCATCTTGGGCATTTCTGCTCCCGTCTTTTAGCCTGACGCCGGGTGGCCCGCTGCGCGAACGCTTGATACCCGGACATCACTTGTATGGCGCCGCCCGTTGCGCGGCGCCAATGAAATCTATGCCGCCTCGGCCGGCTTCGTTGCCGGCTTGACCTGCCGCTTCTCCGCTTCCGGCTCGGCTGCCTTCTTTCCCTTCGTCGGCACCAGCTTCTTCTTGGGTGCCATCACCATCACCATCTGGCGCCCTTCCATCTTCGGAAACTGCTCGACCACGCCGTGCGTCTCCAGGTCGGCCTTGACCCGCTCCAGGACGCGAAACCCGAATTCCTGGTGCGCCATCTCGCGGCCGCGGAAGCGCAGGGTCACCTTGACCTTGTCTCCCTCGTCGAGAAACGCGACGAGCTTGTTGAGCTTGATCTTGTAATCGCCCTCGTCGGTGCGCGGCCGGAACTTGATCTCCTTGACCTGGATCTGCTTCTGCTTGAGCTTGGCTTCGTGAGCCTTCTTCTGCTCGCGGTAGCGGAACTTTCCATAGTCCATCAGCTTGCAGACCGGCGGTTTCGCGAGCGGCGCGATCTCGACCAGATCCACTTCCTGCTCCTCGGCCATCCGCATGGCCTCGGAAATTGACACGATTCCGAGCTGATCTCCGTTGTCCGCGACCAGGCGCACCTCAGGTGCAGTGATCTCCCCGTTCAAACGCTGCGCTTTCTCGATGGCGATGAGTGCATCTCCTCTACAGGCGGCTCATTGCGGTCGCCGCGCTGACCGTGCGAAACCCGTTTCGCGAAAAATCAGGCCGTGCCCAGCGCTTGCGCCTCCGCCTGGAGACGCGCAATGAAGGCCTCGAGGCTCATCGCGCCGAGATCTTCACCGCCGCGCGTGCGCACGGCCACTGTGCCCGCCTGTTTTTCCTTGTCTCCCACCACCAATTGGTATGGGAGCTTCTGCAAGCTATGTTCCCGAATTTTATAGGAAATTTTTTCATTCCGCAAATCTGCCGCGGCGCGCCAGCCGCCCCGCCGGAGGCGCTCCGCGACCTCCGCCGCGTAGTCGGCCTGGTGCTCCGAAATGCTCATCACCGCCACCTGCTGCGGCGCCAGCCAGAGCGGGAACGCCCCGGCGTGGTGCTCGATCAGGATGCCCAGGAAGCGCTCCATCGAGCCGACGATCGCGCGGTGCAGCATGACCGGGACGTGGCGCGCGTTGTCCTCGCCGACGTACTCGGCGCCGAGCCGCTCGGGCATGAAGAAATCGACCTGGATGGTGCCGCACTGCCAGACCCGGCCGATCGCGTCCTTGAGCGAGTACTCGATCTTCGGCCCATAGAAGGCCCCCTCCCCCGGCGAGACCTCGAATTCGATCCCCGCGCGGCGCAAAGACTCCATCAAGGCCGCCTCGGCCTTGTCCCACAGCGCATCGGCGCCGATGCGCTTGTCCGGCCGCGTGGCGACCTTATAGATGATGTCGGGGAAGCCGAAATCGCGGTAGACCTTCTGCAGCAGCGCGGTGAATGCCTCGCATTCGCCGAGGATCTGGCTCTCGGTGCAGAAGATGTGCCCGTCGTCCTGCACGAAGCCGCGCGCGCGCATCAGGCCGTGCAGGGCGCCCGAGGGCTCGTTGCGATGGCAGGTGCCGAATTCGCCTACCCGGTAAGGCAGGTCGCGGTAGCTCTTGACGCCCTGGTTGAAAATCAGCACGTGGCCGGGGCAGTTCATCGGCTTGACCGCGTAGTCGCGGTTTTCCGACGCCGTGGTGAACATGTTCTCGCGGTAGTTCTCCCAGTGCCCGGTCCGCTCCCAGATGCTGCGGTCGAGGATCATCGGACAGCGCACTTCGAGGTAGCCGTTATCGCGGTAGACGCGGCGCATGTACTGCTCGACCTGCTGCCACAGCGTCCAGCCCTTGGCGTGCCAGAACACCAGGCCGGGGGCCTCGTCCTGCAGGTGGAACAGGTCCAGCTGCCTGCCGAGCCGCCGGTGGTCGCGCTTTTCCGCTTCCTCCAGCATCTTCAGGTAGGCGTCCTGGTCCTCCTTCTTCGCCCAGGCCGTGCCGTAGACCCGCTGCAGCATCTCGTTCTTCGAGTCGCCGCGCCAGTAGGCGCCGGCCAGGCGCATCAGCTTGAACACCTTCAGCTTGCCGGTCGAGGGCACGTGCGGCCCGCGGCACAGGTCGATGAAGTTGCCCTGCTCGTAGAGGGAGATCTCCTGCCCCGAGGGGATCGAGGCGATGATCTCGGCCTTGTACAGCTCGCCCTGGTCGCGGAAGAACTTCACCGCCTCGTCGCGCGGCATGACCTTGCGCACCACCGGGATGTCGCGCTTGGCGATCTCGCCCATGCGCTTCTCGATCGCCGCCAGGTCCTCCGGCGTAAACGGACGCTTGTAGGAAAAATCGTAGTAGAAGCCGTTGTCGATCACCGGACCGATCGTGACCTGCGCCTCCGGGAACAGCTCCTTGACCGCGTGCGCGAGCAGGTGCGCCGTCGAATGGCGCAGGATTTCCAGGCCTTCGGGGTCGCGCTCGGTGACGATCGCGAGCTCGGCGTCGTGATCGATGCGGTAGCTGGTGTCGACCAGGCGGCCGTCGAGCCTGCCCGCCAGCGCGGCCCGCGCCAGGCCGGCGCCGATCGACCGGGCAACCTCGGCCACCGTAACGGGGCCGGGGAAGCTCTTGTGCGAGCCGTCGGGCAAGCGGATGTTCAACATTTGTCGTGGCCCCTCCGGAGGCAAAAAAAAGTGCGGTCGCGCCGCACTCTTTTCGACACTCCTTCGGGGCGGAAGCTGGTAGGCGCGATTGGACTCGAACCAACGACCCCTACCATGTCAAGGTAGTGCTCTAACCAGCTGAGCTACGCGCCTGAAAGGTGCGGATTCTAGCGTATCCTGACCCCTCCCCTCAATGGCGTCACACGTGTCGGGCCGGCCGAACGAGCTTGCCGCCGGCGGGTCGAACGGGAAACGGAGCGATTCGAGTGGACCTGATTCTGTGGCGGCACGCGGAAGCCGAGGAAGGCGGCCCGGACCTGGAACGGCGCCTGACCTCCAGGGGGCAGAAGAACGCGGCCCGGGTCGCCGACTGGCTGCTGCAGCGGCTGCCCTCGAAGTTCGTCGTATTGGCCAGCCCGGCCCGGCGCGCCCAGCAGACCGCCGAATCGCTCGGGGTGAAGTTCCGGACCTCGCCGGCGCTGGCGCCCGGCGCGTCGGTCGCGGAGATCCTCTCGGCCGCCGAGTGGCCCGAACGCAAGGGCGCGCTGGTGGTCGTCGGCCACCAGCCCGGTCTAGGCCAGGTCGCGGCCTATCTGGTGGGCGGCAGCAGAGAGGAATGGACCGTCAGGAAGTGCGGACTGTGGTGGTTGACGCACCGGCTGCGCGACGGCGACGCCAGGGTCGTCGTGCGTGCGGTCGTCGCGCCCGACCTGCTCTGACTCACGGCCGGCGCAGCACCGCGACCTTCCTTTCCGAGAGCCCGCTCAGCGAGAGCTTCATGCCGACCGCCTTCCATTGGTCGGCTTCCGACTCGAGCGCCCCGGCGGTCAGCGGATGCGCGTCGAGCCAGGCTTGCGGCAGCTCGAGCGCGAATCCGCCGGCGTCCGCAGCGACCCTCAGCAACGGAAGCCTGAGGTCGGCGCGGCGGCGCAGGATCAGCGCAGCCAGGCGCAGCGCGAACACCAGCGCCCAGTCGCCCGACTCGGGGCCCGCGTCGTCAAGCTTCGCGAGCTTGCCGCGGTGCGCAAGCACGACTCGCGCGAGCCGCTGCTGCTCCATGCGCGAAAAGCCTGGCATGTCCGCGTTCGACAGCACGTACGCCGAGTGCTTGTGGTACTGCGCATGGGCGATCGAGAGCCCGATCTCGGCCAGCCGCGCCGCCCAGTCGAGCAGCGTCCGGTCCGGGTCGTCCTCGCGCTCGCGCTCCTCGCCCGTCGCCAGCGCGTCGTAGATTCCGAGCGCGAGAGCGCGCACGCGCTCGGCCTGTGCCGCATCGACGCGGTAGCGGCGCATGAACTGCGCGACGGTCGCCTCGCGCATGTCACCGCGGTGCTGCACGCGGCCGAGCAGGTCGTAGAGCACGCCGTGGCGCAGCGCGCCGTCGGACACGCGCATCGTCTCGATCCCGAGCTCTTCCAGCGCGGCGCCGAGGATCGCCACGCCGCCAGGCAGCACCGGCGCGCGGTTCGGGCGCAGCCCCGCGATGCGCGCGGGCTCGGCGCGCTCGTGCTTGAGCAGCAGGCTCCTGAGCCGCTCCAGGCCCTCGCGGGTGATGCCTTCCTCGCAGAAGCCGTTCTCGCGCAGGATGTTCTCGATCGAGCGGGCCGTGCCGGAGGAGCCGACCGCCTCGTCCCAGCCTGCGTCGCGGTAGGCGTGCACGATGCCGCCGAGCTCCTGGCGGGCGGCGAGCTCGGCCCGCTTCATGCGGCCCTTGTCGATCCTGCCCTCGGGGAAGTATTTCATGCTGTAGCTCACGCAGCCCATGTAGAGCGATTCGGTGAGCTGCGGCTCGTAGCCGGTGCCGATGATGACTTCGGTCGAGCCCCCGCCGACGTCGATCACCAGGCGCCGGTGCGCCGCCGCCGGAAGCGCGTGCGCGACCCCGACGTAGATCAGGCGGGCCTCCTCGCGCCCGGCGATCACCTCGATCGGGAAACCCAGCACCTGGCGCGCCTCGCGCAGGAACTGGGGCGCGTTCTTCGCCACCCGCAGCGCGTTGGTGCCGACCGCGCGAACCGCCTGCCGCGGCAGGCCCTGCAGGCGCTCGCCGAACTTGCGCAGCGCCTCGAGCGCGCGCGCCTGGGTTGCGCGGTCGATGCGCTTCTCCGCGGTCAGCCCGGCGCCCAGGCGCACCACTTCGCGCAGCGCGTCGAGCGGATAGATCTGGCCGCCCTCCACGCGCCCGATCTGCAGATGAAAGCTGTTCGAGCCGAGGTCGACCGCAGCAAGGATTTCCTGGCGCGCCATTGCGGGACGCAGCTTAGCGCCGGTGTCACGCGGCGGCAATCGCCGGAGCGGTAAACTGGGGGCTCCAGAATGAAAAAAGCCTACCCAAGCGCCCATTTCCTGAACCGCGAGCTCGGTCTGCTCGCGTTCAACGGGCGCGTGCTCGTGCAGGCCGCGGACGAATCGGTACCGCTGCTGGAGCGGCTGCGCTTTCTCACCATCGTGTCGTCGAACCTGGACGAGTTCTTCGAGATCCGCGTGGCGGGCCTGAAGGAGCAGATCAAGCTCGACATTCCCGAACCGGGGCCCGACGGGCACAGCCCGGGCGAGGTGTTCGCCGAGGTCGCGCGCGAGGCGCACGCGCTGGTAGCCGAGCAGTACCGCCTGCTGAACGAAGTGGTGCTGCCCAAGCTGGCGCAACAAGGCGTGCGCTTCCTGCGCCGCACCGACTGGAACGCGGAGCAGCAGAAATGGATCCGCGACTATTTCGTGCGCGAGGTGCTGCCGGTGCTGACACCGATCGGGCTCGATCCCGCGCATCCTTTTCCGAAGGTCCTCAACAAGAGCCTCAACTTCGCGGTCGAGCTCGAGGGCAAGGATGCGTTCGGACGCAGCTCGGGCGCGGCGATCGTGCAGGCCCCGCGGGTGCTGCCGCGCGTGATCCGGCTGCCGCGCGGGATCTCGGGCGGGGAGTACGACTTCGTGTTCCTTTCCTCGATCCTGCACGCGCACGTGGACGAGCTGTTCGCCGGCATGAAGGTGCAGGGCTGCTATCAGTTCCGCGTCACGCGCAACTCCGACCTGTTCGTCGACGAGGAAGAGATCAAGAACCTGCGCATCGCCCTCCAGGGGGAGCTGCTGCACCGCCACTTCGGCGACGCGGTGCGGCTCGAGGTCGCGGACAATTGCTCGCCCTCGATGGTGGAGTTCCTGCTGCAGCAGTTCAACCTGGCAGAAGCCGACCTGTACCGGGTCGAGGGCCCGGTGAACCTGTACCGCCTGCGCGAGGTGCCGGCGCAGGTCGAACGGCCGGATCTGAACTTCCCTCCATTCCAGCCCGGCGTACCGGCGCCGCTCGACAAGAGCGAGAACCTGTTCGAGGTGCTCGCGCGCCAGGACGTGCTGCTGCATCATCCCTACCAGTCGTTTGCGCCGGTGATCGACTTCATCCGCGCCACCGCCACCGATCCGCAGGTGATCGCGATCAAGCAGACGGTCTACCGCACCGGCACCGACTCGGAGCTGATGGAGCTGCTGATCGACGCCGCCCGGCGCGGCAAGGAAGTCACGGTGGTGGTCGAGCTGATGGCGCGCTTCGACGAGGAGGCGAACCTGAACTGGGCCGCGCGCCTGGAGGAAGTCGGCGCGCACGTCATCTACGGCGTGGTCGGCCACAAGACGCACGCCAAGATCGCCCTCGTCGTACGGCGCGAGGAAGGCCAGGGCGGCAAGCAGCTCAAACGCTACGTTCACCTCGCAACCGGCAACTACAACCCGCGCACCGCGCGTCTTTACACCGATTTCGGCCTGATGACGGCCAACGAAGAGCTCTGCAGCGACGTCAACGAAGTCTTCAAGCAGCTTACCGGTCTCGGGCGGGCGAGCCGGATGCGCCATCTCTGGCAGTCGCCGTTCACGCTGCACAAGCGAATCGTCGCCGCGATCCGCAACGAGGCGGCGAACGCCGCCGCCGGCAAGCCGGCGAGAATCATCGCCAAGATGAACTCGCTGCTCGAGCCCGCCATCGTCGAGGAGCTCTACGCGGCGTCGCAGGCCGGAGCGAAGATCGACCTCATCGTGCGCAGCGTGTGCGCGCTGAAACCCGGCATTTCCGGCCTGTCGGACAATATCCGGGTCGTCTCCGTCGTCGGACGCTTCCTCGAGCACTCGCGCGTTTTCTGCTTCCACAACGACGGCGCGGACGACGTCTACCTCGCGAGCGCGGACTGGATGGACCGCAATTTCTTCCGCCGCATCGAGCTCTGCTTCCCGGTCCTCGACCCGGCGCTGAAGCGGCGCGTGATCCGCGAGGGCCTGCAGCCCTACCTGGACGACAACTGCCAGGCCTGGACGATGGACTCCGACGGCGGCTACGAACGCGCGAAGCCGCGCCGCGGCCGCCGCCGCTCGGCCCAGGAAGAGCTCCTGTTCACGCTGGCGACGCCGTCATGAAGGACATCCTGGGCCTGCGCCGCATCGCTCTCGCCACGCGCTATTCCGTGGAGGGGCTGATCGTCGCCGTCAAAGGCGAAGCCGCCTTTCGCCAGGAACTCGCGCTCGCCGTCGTGTTCGTCCCGCTCGGCATCTGGCTGGGCGACGACGGCGTGCAGCGCGCGCTGCTCGTGGGCAGCGTGTTGATGGTCCTGATCGTGGAGCTGCTGAACTCGGCGGTCGAAGCGGCGGTAGACCGGATATCGGAAGAGCGACACCCGCTCGCCAAGCGCGCCAAGGATCTCGGCAGCGCCGCGGTCATGCTTGCCCTGGCAATGGCCGCCGTCGTCTGGCTATTGGTCCTGCTCTGAAATCCGCTCAGCCGCGTGCGGCGCGGATCACGCCCTGTACGTCCTTGACCACCGCGAAGGCGCGCTTGAGCTGCGCCAGGTCCCCGACATCGAAGGTGAAGCGCATGAACGCCAGCTCGTCCCGGCTCTGGGTGCGAACCGCGGTGACGTTGATTCGCTCGCGCGCGAGCGCGTCGCCGATATCGCGCAGCAGCCCGGGGCGGTCGCTCGCGGTGACGACCATGTCGACAGGATAGGCCCCGCCCGCCTTGCCGTCCCACTGCGCCTCGATCAGCCGCTCGGGATGCTGCTCGGCCAGGCGCTTGAGGCTCGGGCAGTCCTCGCGGTGGATCGACACGCCCTTGCCGCGCGTGACGAAACCGCGCACCGGATCGGGCGGCACCGGCTTGCAGCACTTGGACAGCTGGGTCAGCAGCCGGTCCACGCCCACCACCAGCAGACCGCCCTCGCCCGACGCCGGGCGCGGGCGCCGCGGCGCCGCCGCCGGCGGCGGCGAAGGCGCGTGGCCAGGCGCCGCCGCGCCCATGCCGCGCAGGGCGGCCTGAAGCTGGCGCAGGTTGACTTCGTCGCGCGCGACCGCGGCGAAGAGGTCATCCTGGCGCGAGAAGCCGAGCCTCGCGGCGAGCGTCTCGAGCTTGGCCTGTCCGGCGCCCTCGCGCTTGAGCTCCTTCTCGACCGCCGCGCGGCCGCTCGCGATGGTCTCGGCGAGCGCCTGGCTGTTGAACCACTGGCGGATCTTCTGCCGCGCGCGCGGGCTCTTGACGAAGCCATGCTCGGGGCTCAGCCAGTCGCGCGAGGGGCCGCCCGTCTTGGCGACGGTGATCTCGACCCGCTGCCCGTTCTCGAGCGGCGTCTCGAGCGGAACGATGTGGCCGTCGACCTTGGCGCCGCGGCAGCGATGCCCGAGGTCGGTGTGCAGCGCATAGGCGAAGTCCACCGGCGTCGACCCGGCAGGCAGGTCGACCACCTTGCCCTGCGGGGTGACCGCGTAGACCGTGTCGTCGAGCGCCGCCTGGCGCGTCTTCTCGGCCCACTTCGAGCCATCGGTCACCTCGTCGCGCCACGCCAGCAGCTGGCGCAGCCAGGCGATCTTGTCCTCGAACCTGCCCTCGGCGCGCGTCGGCGCGCCGCGCTCCTTGTAGCGCCAGTGCGCGGCGACGCCGAACTCCGCGTGGCGGTGCATCTCGGCGGTGCGGATCTGCACTTCCAGCGTCTTGCCGCCGGGGCCGATCACCGCGGTGTGCAGCGACTGGTAGTCGTTGCCCTTCGGGCGCGAGATGTAGTCGTCGAATTCCTTCGGGATCGGCTGCCACAGGTCGTGCGCCACGCCGAGCGCGGTGTAGCAGTCCTTGGCCGAGTCGACGATGACGCGCAGCGCCCGCACGTCGTACAGCTCGGAGAAATCGAGTCCCTTGGAGCGCATCTTGTTCCAGATCGAATAGATGTGTTTCGGCCGGCCCGCGATCTCGGCCTCGACGCCCGCGCGTCCCAGCTCCCGCGCGAGCTGAGCCATCGCGTCCTGGATGTACTGCTCGCGCTCGGCGCGCTTTTCGTCGAGCATCTGCGCGATCTTCTTGTACGTCTCGGGCTCGAGGAAGCGGAACGAAAGATCCTCCAGCTCCCACTTGAGCTGCCACACGCCCAGCCGATTCGCGAGCGGCGCATAGATGTCGAGCGTCTCGCGCGCGTAGCCGGCGCGGTCGGGCGCCGGGTTCTTGGCGTACCAGCGCAGCGTCTGGGTGCGGCTCGCCAGCCGGATCAGGACGATGCGGATGTCCTGCACCATTCCGAGCACCATCTGGCGCAGGACCTCGATCTGCTGCTGCGGCGAGCCGCGCGTCAGCAGGCGCAGCTGGTAGAGCTTCTCCACGCCCGAGGCCAGCAGGTCGACGTCTTCGCCGAACTTTTCCTTGAGGACGTCCGCCGCGGCGGCGTATTTCGGCGCCGCGAACAGCACCCCGGCGGCGCGCCCGGCCGGGTCGAGACCGATTGCGGCGAGGTTGGTCGCAAGTCCGAGCGCGTGCGACCACACCGGCTCGCCGGTCGACAGCGCCTGCCCGGCGTACAGCGGCTGGGCGAATTCGAGCGCCCGCGCCAGCAGCGCCCGCTCCTCGCCGCGCAGGCCCGTCGCGATCGGTTCGAGGGCGGCGGCCGTGTTTTGAGGGCGGAGCTGGACGACGGAAACCATGCTGATATTGTAGCGGGCCCGATGTCAGACTCGCGCCCCGCGGCAAAAGTTTCTCCCCACCTGCTCCTCGCCCTGACCGCGATGTTCTGGGCGGGGCACTGGATCGTCGCGCGCGCGGTCCACCTGGAGGTGACGCCGGTGTCGCTCGCCTTCTGGCGCTGGACGACCGCGATCGCGGTGCTCGTGCCGCTCGCCGGCCGCCAGCTCGCGCGCGACTGGCCGGTCGTACGCAGGCACTGGAAGGCGATCGCCCTTTTCAGCCTCACCGGCAACGCGCTGTACAACACGGTGGGCTACTACGGGATCCGGGACACCACCGCCACCAACGCGCTGCTGATCCAGTCGGTCACCCCGGCGCTTATCCCCCTCTTTGCGCTGCTGCTGTTCGGCGAGCGCATCGGCGCGCGCGCCGCGCTCGGGGTGGCGGTGTCGTTCTGCGGGGTGCTGGCGATCGTCAGCCGGCTCGATCCTCACCTGCTCGCCACGCTGCAGGTCAATCACGGCGACCTGTTCCTGCTCGGCAGCGTGTCGCTGTGGGCGCTGTACACGGTCTGCCTGCGTTTCAAGCCCCCAGCGCTGTCCCACCTCAGCTTCCTGCTCGCCTGCTCGCTGTTCGGCATGGTCCCGATGCTGCCGCTGTACGCCGCCGATCTCGCCGCGGGGGGGCACATCGCGCTCGGCTGGGGACCGGTGCTGACCATTCTCTACCTCGGAATCTTCCCGTCGGTCGCCTGCTTCGTGATGTGGGGCAAGGGGGTGCAGGCGATCGGCCCTGGCGCGGCCGGCGCCTACCTCTACCTCATTCCGCCGTTCGGGCTGCTGATGGCGATCGGCTTTCTCGGCGAGCGGCTGCACCTTTACCACGTGTTCGGCATGGTGCTGATCTTCTCCGGAGTGTGGCTCGCCGCCCGCCGCGCGAGGCGCTAACATGGGCTGGCTGAGGAACTGGCGGCGGCGCCGGGTGCTGGCCAGGCACAGCGTCGATCCGGCGCTCTGGCGGCGCGTCACCGCGAAGCTGCCTTTTCTGCGCGGCCTGGACGCCGCGCGGACGCGGCGGCTGCAGGACCTGGTGCTGATGTTTCTCGCCGAGAAGCAGTTCGTGGGCGCGCGCGGACAGGCGCTCGACGACGCGCTCCGGCTCTCGGTCGCGGTGCAGGCCTGCCTGCCGATCCTCGAGCTTGGGCTCGACTGGTACGAGGGCTGGACCGGCATCGTGATCTACCCCGGCGACTTCCGGGTGCGGCGCAGCGAAATGGACGAAGGCGGCGTAGTGCACGAGTGGGAAGACGAGCTGACGGGCGAGTCCTGGCAGGGCGGGCCGGTGATCCTGTCGTGGGACGCCGCGCAGCACGACGAGCACGCCAACGTGGTCATCCACGAGTTCGCGCACAAGCTCGACATGCTGAACGGCGAGGCCGACGGCGTGCCGCCGCTGCCGGCCGAGATGGACCGCGGGGCCTGGCGCGAGGCGCTGGCGCAGGCCTACGCGGGATTCCGCGAAGCCGTGGAGCGCGGCCGCGACACCTGGCTCGATCCCTACGCCGCCGAGGACCCGTCCGAGTTCTTCGCCGTGCTGAGCGAGGCATTTTTCGAGGCGCCCAACGAGACCCGCCGCCGCTATCCGGAGATGTACGAGCAGCTGCGGCGCTTCTACCGCCAGGATCCCGCGGCGCGGCTGCGATCGTGAAGAGTCTGCTCATCGTCTATCACACCGGCGGCGTAAAGACCGCGCAGATGGCGCTTGCCGTCGAACGGGGCGCGAAGACCGAGCCGGACGTGCGCGTGGCAATGAAGCGCTGCGCCGAGGCCGGCCCCGAGGACGTGCTGGCCGCCGACGGCCTGATCCTCGGCACGCCGGAGAACTTCGGCTACATGTCCGGGATGATGAAGGACTTCCTCGAGCGCATCTTCTACCCCTGCGAAGGAAAGGTCGCCGGAAGGCCCTGGGCCCTGTTCGTCGGCGCCGGCCAGGATGGCAGCGGAGCGGTGAGCTCGGTCGAGCGGATCGTCACCGGACTGCGGCTGAAGAAGATCGCCGAGCCGGTCGTGGTCGTGAAAGAGCTCAGGCCCGAGCAGGTCGCCGCGCTGGAAGAGCTCGGCGCGGCGATGGCGGCGGGTCTCGCCCAGGGAATCCTCTAGAGCGTCACGCGAGGCGCGCCGGGCGCGCCGGCGGCGAGCCGCCCGTCGTCGACAGGCTCGCCCACGGCCTGGCGCAGCGGCACCACGCCGGCCCAGATCGGCAGCGCGTAATCGGCTTCGTCGTCGGCCGGGGGGCCGCTGCGGACCTTGGCGACCGCCTCCTCGATGTGAAGGCCGAATACGCTGGTCGCCTTGAGCTCCTGCTCCGTCACCGGGCGCAGCTGAGGCCAGCGCCCGGGGTAGAGGCGCTCGACGAAGCGCTCCATCCTGGCCAGCTTCTGTTCCGGCCGGGTCAGCTTGTAGGGCCTGCCGAACAGCATCGCCGAGCGGTAGTTGACCGACTTGTGAAAGCCCGAGCGCGCCACCACCAGGCCGTCCAGGTGCATGACGGTCAGGCAGACGCGCTGGGCCGTCTCCAGCGCGAGCAGCATGCGGCTCTTGGACGAGCCGTGCCAGTACACCGCGTCGCCTTCGCGCCAGTAGGCGGTCGGCGTCGCGTACGGCTGGCCGTCGATGACATAGGCGATGTGGCAGACGAAGCCGGCGTCGAGGATCTCGTAGACGGTCTTTCTGTCGTAACGCGCGCGCTTCGGCAGGCGCTTCACCTTGGTACGGGCGGTGGGAACGAAGTCGGCCACGGCGCCTCCCCTTGAGGAACGATATATATACTGTGCCCCATGCCGTCGACCCTCGTCTATCTGGAGCGCGAAATTCCGTGGACCGAGCTCGAGGACGCGGCGCAGCGCGCCGCGGGCCTGTTCGAGCGCCTGGGCGTGGGCGAAGACGACGTGGTGTGCATCATGCTGCGCAACGACCCCGCGTTCCTCGCCGCCGCGTACGGCGCGCTCAGGCTGGGCGCCTACTCCTGCCCGATCAACTGGCATTACAAGGCCGACGAGGCCGGCTGGATCCTGTCCGACAGCGGCGCGCGAGTGCTCGTCGTCCACGCCGACCTGCTGGCGCAGATCGAGGGCGCGCTGCCCGCGGGCGTCGCGCGGGTGGTGGTCGAGCCGCAGGACTGGAACGGCTGGCTGCGCGACGCGCCGCGCTGGCAGGGCGCGCCGCGGCGCCTGCGCGGCAACATGCCCTACACCTCGGGCACCACCGGGCGGCCCAAGGGCGTGCGCCGCGCGCCCGTTCCGCTCGAAGACGCCGAGAAGATGGCCGAGCTCTCGCGCCAGGCCCGCTACAAGGGCTTCGGCATCGAGCCGGGCATGCGCGCGCTGCTTCCAGGGCCGCTCTACCACAGCGCGCCGAACCTGTACGCGATCCAGACGCTGCTGCTGGACGATGCGCTGCTCGTGCTCGAGCCGAGGTTCGACGCCGAGCGCACGCTCGCGCTGATCGAGCGCTATCGCCTCAGCCATGCCTACCTGGTGCCGACGATGTTCGTACGCATGCTGAAGCTCCCAGAGGAGACGAAGCGGCGCTACGACCTGTCGTCGCTGCGCTTCGTCGCAAGCACCGGCTCGCCCTGCGCGCCGGCGGTCAAGCGCGCGATGATCGACTGGTGGGGTCCGGTGTTCCACGAATGCTATGCCTCGAGCGAAGCCGGAGTGATCACCTCGATCGATTCGCACGAGGCGCTCAGGAAGCCCGGCTCGGCCGGCCGTCCGGTGGGCGTCGGCGCGCTCAGGATCCTCGACCAGGAGGGACGCGAGCTGCCGCCGGGCGAGGTCGGCCTGATCTACGCGCGCCAGCCGGCCTACCCCGACTTCTCGTACAACAACAACGCGGCTGCGCGCGCGGCGCTCGAGCGCGACGGCCTGTGGACGCTCGGCGACATGGGCTACGTCGACGAGGACGGGTATCTGTTCATCTGCGACCGGTCCTCGGACATGGTGATCTCGGGTGGGGTCAACATCTACCCGGCCGAGATCGAGGCGGCCCTGCACGGCATGCCCGGCGTGCACGACTGCGCGGTGTTCGGCGTGCCGAGCGAGGAGTTCGGCGAGGCGCTCGCCGCGGCGATCCAGCCCGAGCCCGGCGCCGCGCTGGAGCCAGAGCAGGTGAAGACCTGGCTGCGCGCGCATATCGCCGACTACAAGGTGCCGCGCCTGGTCGAGTTCCACGCCGCGCTGCCGCGCGAGGACAGCGGCAAGATCTTCAAGCGCAAGCTGCGCGCGCCGCACTGGGAAAAGGCAGGGCGGCGGATCTAGCGCTCAGTGCGCGCCGGCGTCCGCCGCCACGCGGTGCGCCGTGTTGGACGGCTTGGCCAGCCAGACCAGCGCGGTCAGCGCGAGGAACAGCACGCCGGAAAACCAGAACAGGTCGATCGTCCCGAGCATGCGCGCCTGCTGGTTGACCAGTCGATCCAGCAGCCCCAGCGCCTGCTCGCCGGACAGTCCGTGCGCATGCGCCGCGGCGAGCGCTCCCTGCGTGTGTGCGCTGTAGTCGGTGATGTGCTCGACAAGGTGCGCGCGGTGCAGCGCCGCGCGATCGTTCCACAGCGTCACCGAGACCGAGGCGCCGAAAGCGCCGGCGGTGAAGCGGGCGAAATTGCTCAGGCCGGTCGCCGCCGGAATGCGCTCTGGCGGCAGGCCGGAAAGCAGCAGCGCGGTGAGCGGCAGGAAGAACGTCACCGTCGCTCCGCCCTGGATGAAGGTCGGCAGCATGATCGACCAGAAGTCGGTCTGCAGGTCGAAGCGCGCGCGCATGAACATCACCAGGGCGAACACCAGAAACGCGCCGCTCGCCACCTTGCGCGTGTCCAGGCGCGGCAGGGCACGCCCCAGGAACGGCGCGATGATCAGCGACAGGATGCCGATCGGCGCCATCGTGAGCCCCGCCCAGGTCGCGGTGTAGCCCATGAGCGTCTGCAGCCAGAGCGGAATGATGACCATGGTGCCGAAGAACACCGCGTAGCCGACCGCGATCGCCAGCGTGCCGCTGGTGAAATTGCGACTCTTGAACAGCGAAAGATCGACGATCGGGTGCTCGTTGTCGACCAGCTCCCAGACCAGGAACAGCGTGAAGCCGGCCAGCGCGACGCAGGCGAGCGCCACGATCTGCGGCGAGCTGAACCAGTCGAGCTCGTTGCCCTTGTCGAGCATGATCTGCAGCGAGGCGACCCAGATCACGAGCAGCCCGAGGCCGACGAAATCCACCGGCACCTTGCGCTTGGCGGAATCGCGCGTGCGGTAGATCTGCCAGGTCAACGCGGCCGAAAACAGCCCCACCGGCACGTTGATGTAGAAGATCCACGGCCAGGTCGCGTTGTCCGAGATCCAGCCGCCGAGCAGCGGCCCCGAGATCGGCGCCAGCAGCGCGGTCATCGACCACAGCGCGAGCGCGAGGCCGGCCTTCTCGCGCGGGAAGGTCGCCAGCAGCATCGACTGCGATAGCGGCACCATCGGCCCCGCGACCGCCCCCTGCAGCACCCGGAACACGATCAGCGTCTCGAGGTTGGGCGCGAGCCCGCACAGCCAGGAGGCGGTGCTGAACAACAGCACCGAGGTGACGAACAGCCGCACCTGGCCGAAGCGCACCACCAGCCAGCCGGTGAGCGGTACCGCGATCGCGGTCGAGACCGCGAACGAGGTGATCACCCAGGTGCCCTGGCTCGGGCTCACGCCGAGGTCGCCCGCGATGGTGGGAATCGACACGTTGGCGATCGTCGTGTCGAGCACGCTCATGAACACCGCCAGCGAAAGCACGAACGCGCCGACCGCGCGCTCCACGCCTTCGAGCGGCGGCGGCGCCGCCGCCCCGGGCACTGCGCTCACCTAGCGCGTCCCCAGATTGGCGTCGATGATCTCGCGCACCCGGGCGTCGGCCGCTTCGGACTGCACGTCGTACACCTTGGTCGCGTACACGGGCCCCTTAACCGGCGCCGTGGCGAGCTGCGGCCCGCTCGTGTCGCGCACGTCGACGCTGACTTCCATCGACAGCCCGATGCGCAGCGGATGCGCGGCGAGCTGCTTCCTGTCGAGGGCGATGCGCACCGGCAGGCGCTGCACCACCTTGATCCAGTTGCCGGTGGCATTCTGCGGCGGCAACAGCGCGAAGGCGCCACCCGTGCCCGCGGCTAGCCCGACCACCCGCCCGCGGTACTCCACCCCGCCGCCGTACATGTCCGCGGTCAGCCGAACCGGCTGTCCGATGCGCATGTGGCGCAGCTGCACTTCCTTGAAGTTGGCATCGACCCATACGTCGTTGAGCGGCACTACCGCCATCAGGGGTGTCCCGGGCGCCACGCTCTGGCCCAGCTGCACCGCGCGCTTGGCGACGTAGCCGGTCACCGGAGCGGGGACCCGGTCTCTCTGCAGCGCCAGATAGGCTTCGCGCACCTTTGCCGCCGCGCTCAGCACGCTGGGTTGCTGGCGGACGTCGACGCCCTGGGTGAGCGCGCGGCTCGCCGCAAGCTGCTCGCGCGTCGTTTCGAGCGCCGCGCGGGCCACCGCCACCGCGTCGCGCGCGTGCTGAAGATCCTCTTTCGAGACCGCGCCGCTCGCGACCAGCGGCGCCCTGCGCGCCAGGTCGCGCTCGGCGCGCTCGAGGTCCACCTGGCGTTGCGCCACCTCCGACGCCAGCGCCGTGTCCTTGGCATAGAGCACGCGCGCGGAGCGCACGGCCTGCGCAAGCTGCGCCTCGGCCCGCTGCAGCGCCACCTTCGAGTCGGCGGTATCGAGCCTCACCAGCGTCTGACCGGCCTCGACCAGGTCGGTGTCGTCGGCTCCGATCGCGAGCACGGTGCCGCCCACCTGCGGGGTGACCTGCACCAGGTTGCCGCCCACGTACGCATTGTCGGTGGTTTCGTGTCCGCGCGATTCGAGGTACCACCACGAGACCCAGCCCAGTCCGGCGAGCAGGAAAACGACCATCACGATGCTGAGGGCGCGGCGGCGGCGCGCCCCCGTGGTGGGGCCTTTAGGCAACTCTGTCATTTCTTGCTCCGCTGTTCGGTTTCAGTGGGGCCGCGATCGTGATAGCCGCCGCCGAGCGCGCGGTACAGCGCGACGTCGGTCTGAAGGGCGCGCGAACGCAGGTCGGCCTCCGCGCGCTGCTCGGCGAACAGCGCACCCTGCGCGTCGAGCACGCTGAGCAGGTTGGCGACGCCGGCCCGGTAACGCGCAAGGGTGAGGTCGTAGGCGCGCTGGACCGCGGTAAGCGCGGTCTTGCGCTCGCGGTCCTCGTTCTCGATCGCACGCCGTGTCTGCACCTGGTCCGCCACCTGGCGCACCGCGTCTAGCAGGAGCCCGTTGTACTGCTCGACCGCGAGGTCGTATTCGGCTTCCCGACCGCGCAGCTGCGCCTGCAGGCCCCCGGCGGAAAACAGCGGCAGGCGCACGGCAGGGCCCACTCCCGCGATCGTGCTGCCGGTCTCGAGCAGCTTGTTCAGACCGAGCGAGGACAAACCGGCGAAAGCCACCAGATTGACGTTCGGCATGAACTGCTTGTGCGCGACGTCGACGCTGCGGGAGGCCGCCACCACGCGCCAGCGCGCGGCGGCCAGGTCGGGGCGCCGCCCGAGCAGGTCGAGCGGCAGCGCGGCCGGCACGCCGGCATCGGTGTCGTGCGGCGAGGCCGGACGCAGCGCCAAGCCGCGATCCGGCCCTTTGCCCGCCAGCGCGGCGATCTGGTTGCGCGCGAGCGCGATCGCGCCGTCGAGCTGCGCGATCGCAGCCTTGAGCGTAGGCGGCAGCGACTCGGCACGGGCGAGCGGCGCCTGGGAATCGAGCCCGGCGGCGACGCGCCGCCGCGTGAGCGTCACCAGCTTCTCGCGCTGCTCGAGCTCCCGCTCGTCGACCGCGCGCAGTGCGAACAGGTGCTGCAGCTGGAAATACGCGCGGGCAAGGCCGGAGGCGAGCGTCAGCCGCGCGGCGTAGGCATCCGCGCCGGCGGCGAATGCCTCGGCGTGGGCCGCGGCGATCGCGGCGTCGTTGCGGTGCGCGTAATCGAGCTCGTAGCTGAAGTTGACGGTCATCTGCGCGGTGGTTTGCGTCGAGCCCGCGAGCGGCGGCGGATAGATCCCGTTCTCGGTGAAGCGCTGATGCGTCGCGTCGAATTCACCGGTCAGATCGTAGCCTGCGCGCGCCAGCGCGGCATCGACCAGCGCTTGCGCGCGGCGGATCCGGGCCGCGGCCATCGCGAGCGTCGGATTGGCCTCGAGCGCCTCGTCGATCAGCCCGTCGAGCTGCGGGTCGTCGAAGCTCGTCCACCAGCGCTCTTGCGGCCATTCGCCGGCTCGCGCGCCCGCGAGACTGCGCGAGACCTGGAGCGTGCCGGCCGCGGTCTCCTGCGCGGGGGGCACGACCCGTTTGGCCGGCGTGGCGCAGCCGGCAAGCACCAGCGCAACAACGACGACGGCGTACGCGGCGCGCACGGCGCTCAACCCGCGTTCGCCAGCATGCGGCGCAGAAAGGACTTGAGCTGCTCGAATTCCGGCCTGCTGAATCCCCGCAGGTGCTGGTTCAGCACCTTGACCGCGACCGGCGGCAGCTTGCGCGCGAGACTGCGGCCCGAATCGGTCAGCTCGAGGCGCACGATGCGGCGATCCGACGGGTCGCGCACTCGCCGCAGGTGTCCCTTGCGGACCAGGCGGTCGATCATCCGCGTCATCGATCCGGTGTCGGTGCTCTGCTCGCGCGCGAGATCCGCCGCGCAGGAGGCGCGCTGCTGCGCCACGTTCATCAGGATCACGAACTGGGCCGCCGACACGCCGAGCGGCGCCATCTCGCGGTCGACCGCCGCGAACAGCGACGCACGCACGCGCGCCACCAGGTAGCCGACGCTCTCTTCGGGCGAGTAGCTTTCGACGCTGTACGGGGTGAGTGCGGAGACCATTGACGAAGCTTGACGAAGACTGCCGATAACTGCCTAGGCAGGCATTTTTGCTGCCTAGGCAGTAAATGTCAACCCGCATGGCGAACCGGCCCGGGCGCCGCCCGCCTTGGGTTAGTCTTCGCCTTCATGAATTCCGTCGGCAAGCCGTCGAATCCGGACTCGGCCGCCCTGCTCGAGCAGGCGCGCCTGGCGCGCGAGGCGGGACGCCTGGACGAAGCCGAGCAAGCGTGCCGACAGGCCGTGGCGCGCGATCCGGACAACGCGGAGGCGCGCTGGAAGCTCGGCGCCGTGCAGCGCGAACGGGGAAACCCGTCGGCTGCAGAGGCGACGTTGCGCGAGGCGCTGACGATCGCGCCCGACAACCTGGAAGTGCTGCTCAACCTCGCGACGACACTGTGCTCGCTGCGGCGGCCCGAGGAAGCGCTGGCGCCGATCCAGCGCGCCGCCGGGCTGGCGCCTCGCGCCGCCATCGTTCACGCCAATCTGGGCTTCACCCTCTCGCAGTGCGACCGCGTAGAGGAAGCGGCAGCGGCGTACGCGCGGGCCCTGGAGCTGAAACCGGACTACGCCGAGGTGCGCTGGAACCTGGCGGAGGTGCTGCTCGCGCTTGGCCGCTACGCCGAAGGCTGGGAGGCTTTCGACGCGCGCTGGAAGCTTCCAAAGTACGCGCGCCAGCGCCCGGCGGTACCGTTCCCGCAGTGGCTGGGCGAGGACTTGCGCGGCAAGCGGCTGTTCGTGCATTCGGAGCAGGGCTTCGGCGACACGATGCAGTTCCTGCGCTTCGTGGAGCCGGCCGCCGAGCGCGGCGCCGAGGTCGTGCTGCACGTGCGGCGTGAGCTGCTCGGAATCGCCGCGACCCTGCGCGGCGTCGCCCGCCTGGACGTGCTGGGTGCGCCGGTACCGGACTGCGACTACGTGTGCCCGGTGATGAGCCTGCCGCGCGGCTTCGGCACGACCGTCGACACGATCCCGCGCCGGATGCCCTACTTCGTGCTCGACGATTCGGCGGTCGAGCCCTGGCGCAGGCGGATCGACCCGGACGCAGCACTGAACGTCGGGCTGGTGTGGGCGAGCGGAATCGGCCCCGGGCTGGGCAAGGGGTTCGTCGCCTCGGCCCGCGCGCGCAGCCTGCCGCTCGCCGCGCTTCGCCCGCTCGGCTCGGTCCGCGGCGCGCGCTACTACAGCCTGCAAAAGGGCGGCCCCGCCGCCGAAACCGCGGCGCCGCCGGAGGGCCTGCAACTGATCGACTGGACGGGCGAGCTGAACGACTTCGTCGACACGGCCGCGCTGATCCGCGCGCTCGATCTGGTCGTGACCGTCGACACCTCGATCGCGCACCTTGCGGGCGCGCTCGACAAACCGGTATGGGTGCTGGTGAACAAGCCGTCGTCGTGGCGCTGGCTGCGCGAGCGCGACGACTCGCCCTGGTACCCGACCATGCGGCTGTTCCGCCAGGCCTCGGAAGGCGACTGGGGCGCCCCGGTCGCCGCCGTCGCCGCCGCGCTCAGCGCTGGTCGTAGTCCAGGACGAGGGTCGGCGTGAGGGGATGCGACTGGCAGGTGAGACGGAAGCCGCTCGCGACCTCGTCCCGCTCCAGCGTGTAATTGGCGTCCATGCGCACCTCGCCTTCGACCAGCCTCGCGCGGCAGGTGCAGCACACGCCGGCCTTGCAGGCGTAGGGCAGATCGGCGCCCGCCTTGAGCGCGGCGTCGAGCACGCTCGGTCCCTGCGCCGCGAGCGCGAAGCGGTAACGCACCCCGTCGACGATCACCGTGACCTCGCAGCTGCCGGCGACCGCGGCCTCCTTCGGCGGGCGGACCGCGCGCCGGTTCGGCACCGGGACCCCGAAGCGCTCGAGATGGATGCGCTCGCGCGCGACCCCGTGCGCTTCCAGCTCGGCTTGCACCGCCGCCATCATCTCATCGGGACCGCAGACAAAGGCCTCGTCGATGGATCCGGGAGCAACGAGCGACTCGAGGAACTGCGCGGTCTTGGCGCGGTCGAGCCGGCCGTTGAAGAGCTCCACCTCCTGCGGATCGCGCGAGAACACGTGGTAGAGCGCGAGCCGCGCGAGGTGCCTGTCCTTCAGGTCCTCCAGCGCCTCGTTGAAGATCACCGAGTCGAGCACGCGGTTGCCGTACACCAGGGTAAACCTCGAGCGCGGCTCGCGCGCAAGCGTCGTCGTGATCAGCGACAGCACCGGCGTGATGCCGCTGCCGGCGGCGAACGCCACGTAGTGCCTGGCCCGGGCGGGATCGAGCGGCACGAAGAAGCGCCCTTCCGGCGGCATCGCCTCGAGCGTGTCGCCGGCCTTGAGCTCGCGATTGGCCCAGCTCGAGAAGCGGCCGTCGGGCACCGCCTTGACCGCGATGCGCAGCTCGCCTTCGTCGGCGCCCGAGCAGATCGAATACGAGCGGCGCAGCTCCTCGCCGCCGAGGCGCGCGCGCACGTTGAGGTACTGCCCCTGCGTGTGGCGGAAGCGCTCCGCGAGCTCGGGCGGCACCTCGAGCCCGAGCGAGACGCACTCCGCGGTCTCGCGGCGCACGTCCTTCACTTTCAGGGGATGGAATCGGGCGGTCGTCACAACGGCTTGAAGAAATCGAAAGGCTCGAGGCACTCGAGGCAGCGGTAGTGCGCCTTGCAGGCGGTCGAGCCAAATTCCGACACGCGCTCGGTGCGCGCCGAGCCGCAGCGCGGGCAGCCGACGCTGCGTGGGAACAGATTCACCGGCAAGGGCGGGGCGATGCCGAACGCGCGCAGCTTCTCGCGCGCGGCCGGTGCGATCCAGTCGGTGCTCCAGGCAGGCGAGAGCTGGATTTTCACTTTCACTTCGCCGCAGCCCGCTTGCTTGAGACGCGCGATGATCTCTTCCTCGATCACCTGCATCGCGGGACAGCCGGAGTAGGTCGGCGTGATCGCGACCTCGACCCCGCCGGGACGCCGGGCGACCCCGCGCACGATGCCGAGCTCGGTGATCGACACCACGGGGATCTCCGGGTCGCCGATGCCGGACAGTACCTCCCAGGCGTCTACCATCGGGCTCCCGGGTAGGCGCGCTGCAGGAACTGCATTTCGGCCAGGATGTAGCCGAGATGCTCGCTGTGCACCCCGCGGGTCCCGCTCGAGAGGAATTTCGTCGCGGCGGGAACCGCGAGCGTCGCCTCCTCGAGCAGCGGCTCGACCTGCGCGAGCCAGGGCCCGCGCCGCGATTCCGCCTCGGGGTCCACTTCGTCGCGGACGAACAGCTCGGCGGTGTACGGCCAGAGCACGTCGAGCGCGCTTTGCGCGCGGCGGTGCGATTCTTCGGTTCCGTCGCCGAAGCGCAGCGTCCAATCCGCGCTGTGGCGCCAGTGGTAGTCGGCCTCCTTCTTCGACTTGGCCGCGATGGCCGCCGCTTCCCCGTCCGCTCCGGACGCGAGGCGCTCGAGCAGCACGCGCTGGTAGGCGTCGAACAGCATGCGTCGCACGATGGTGAACGCGTAGTCGCCGTTCGGAAGCTCGACCATGGTGCAATTGCGGAATTCGTGCTGCTCGCGCTGGTACGCGAGCGCCTCCTCGTCGCGCCCCCTGCCCTCGAGCCTGCCCGCGAGCGCGAGCCACAGGCGGGCCTGGCCGATCAGATCGAGCGCGATGTTGGCCGCGGCGATGTCCTCCTCGAGCTGCGGGCCGTGGCCCAGCCACTCTGCCAGGCGCTGGCCGAGGATCAGCGCGTTGTCGCCCATGCGCAGGGCGAGCTCACATGTGCTCGAGCTCATCCGGCAGCTGGTAGAACGTCGGATGGCGGTAGATCTTGTCCGCCATCGGCTCGACGAAGCTCTCGCGATCGTCCGGGTCCGAGGCCGCGATCGCGGCCGACGGCACGACCCAGATCGACACGCCCTCGTTCCTGCGCGTGTAGACGTCGCGCGCCATCTGGATCGCCATCTTCGCGTCCGGCGCGTGCAGGCTGCCGCAGTGCTTGTGATCCAGGCCCTGCTTGGAGCGGATGAACACCTCCCACAGCGGCCATTCCTTTTCGCTCATGCGGCCTCCTTGCGCGATTTCTTTTGCGCGTAGGCAAGCGCGGCCTCGCGCACCCAGCGCCCCTGTTCGTACGCCGCGACGCGCGCGGCGAGGCGCTCGCGGTTGCAGGGCCCGTCGCCGTTGACCACGCGCCAGAACTCGTCCCAGTCGATCGCGCCGAAGTCGTAGTGTCCGCGCCCCGCGTTCCACTTCAGCTCGGGGTCCGGAACCGCGAGGCCGAGCAGCTCGGCCTGGGGAACGGTGACGTCGACGAACTTCTGCCGCAGCTCGTCGTTGGAGACGCGCTTGATTTTCCACTTCATCGACTGCGCCGAGTGCGTGCTGTCCTTGTCCGAAGGGCCGAACATCATCAGGCACGGCCACCACCAGCGGTCGAGGGCGTCCTGTGCCATCGCCTTCTGCTCGGGCGTGCCGCGCGAGAGCGAGAGCATGATGTCGTAGCCCTGGCGCTGGTGGAACGACTCCTCCTTGCACACGCGGATCATGGCGCGCGCATAGGGACCATAGGAACAGCGGCAGATCGGGATCTGGTTCATGATCGCGGCGCCATCGACCAGCCAGCCGATCGCGCCGACGTCGGCCCAGGTCAGCGTCGGATAGTTGAAGATCGACGAGTACTTGGCCCTGCCGGAGTTCAGCGCGGCCATCATCTGGTCGCGCGACTGGCCGAGCGTTTCGGCGGCCGAGTAGAGGTAGAGGCCGTGCCCGGCCTCGTCCTGCACCTTGGCGACCAGGATCGCCTTGCGCTTGAGCGTCGGCGCGCGCGTGATCCAGTTGCCCTCCGGGTACATGCCGACGATCTCGGAATGCGCGTGCTGCGAGATCTGCCTGAGCAGCGTGCTCCGGTAGGCCTCGGGCATCCAGTCGCGCGGCTCGATCTTCGCGTCGGCATCGACCTTCGCCTGGAAGCGGCGCTCTTCGGGCGAATCGCCCGCGAGCTGCACCTGGCCGGGCAGGTCCATTGATTGGGTATACATCGCGCCCTCCTGCCACAGATGATACCGTCTCGGGCCGCCCGGGCGCGCTCAGGCGAGCAGGAAGTCGCGCACGATCGCGATCTGGTCGGCGTGCTGCAAGGTGGGCGCGTGACCGACCCCTGGGATCTCGATCACTTTCGCCTTCGGCCCGCAGGCGGCCATCCGCTCGCAGGTCGAGACGGAGAGCAGATCCGAGCGCTCGCCGCGCAGCACGAGCGTGGGGCAGCGCACCGACTCGTAGAGCGGCCACAGCTCGAGGTCCTTGTCGGGTATCTGGGCCCGAAACGGCTCCGCCAGGCGCGGATCGTAGTGCATGCGGTATGACCCGTCGTCCCGCCGCCGCACCACGACCTCGGTCAGGAAGCGCCATTCGGCGTCGCTGTGCGGGCCGAACGGGGCGGACACCGCGCGCACGTACCGTTCCGCCGCCGCAAGGTCGGGAAAGATCGGGGCCAGGCCGACGTAGGAAGCAATGCGCTCGAGCGCGACCTTGCCGATCACCGGTCCCGCCTCGTTCAGCACCAGCTTCGCCACCGGCGTGTTCCGCTGCGCCGCAAGCGTCATCCCGATCAGGCCGCCCATCGAGGTGCCCACCCAGTGCACGCTCTCGACGTCGAGCCGCGCGATGAGGGTCACCACGTCGGCCACGTACTGCGGGAAGGCGTAGAGCATCGGATCGGCGAGCCAGTCCGAATCGCCGCGCCCGGCCATGTCCGGGCAGACCACCCGGTAGCGCCCGGCCAGCGCGCGTGCCAGCGCGTCGAAGTCGCGCGCGCAGCGGGTCAGTCCGTGCACGCACACGAGCACCCTGTCGTTGCGCGGATCACCCCATTCCAGATAGGCGATGCGATGAAGCCCCTGCGCGGAGGCGCATTGCACGCTGCGCCGGCGCGGCGCGGCGCTCACTCAGCGCGCGTCCAGGCGGCCCGCAGCCGCTCGCGCAGCGCCACCGCCTCCGGCGGCAGGCTGCTGAAGCGCTGCCCGACGCCGATCCGCAGCAGCTGATCCGACCTCAGATTCGCGCCCGCGACCGTCCAGCCGTGGTCGGCGTAGCGCTTGCGCTCGAGCACGCTCGCCGGCGAAGTATCCTCGTCGTACCAGATCCAGTCGTCGGCGAACCGGAAGGCGATGTCCTCCAGCCGCGCCAGCAGCGCGGCGTCGATCTCGCCCTCCTCGCTTGCGCTCCAGCGGCCGGTCGCGCCATCGTCGAGCCGCAGCCGTCCCGTCTCGTCGAAGTAAAAATAGGCGTGCCGCGCAGCGTTCGCGCAATAGCCCAGCCACGCTTCGCCGTCGCGCTGGCAGGCCATGCCGAACGCCAGCTCGCCGTTCATGCCGCACTCGATGTCGAGCGCGATCAGCCCGCTGTCCAGCGGCGCCGTCTCGTGGTCGAACAGCTGCCCGCCCTGGATGATCGCCCGCCCCTGCACGCCTTGCTTCGGATTGCGCCACTGCGCCTCGACCCGCAGCTCCGGGAACTCCTCCGATGCATTGGCGAAGGCGGCGAACGGCACGCCCTTCCTGATCTGGAAGCGGTACTCCAGCGTGTCGGTAGCGTGGTGCTCGGTGTAGTCCTCGGAGTCGATGTCGCGCACCATCAGCCATCGCAGATGCTCGCGAAACTCGTCCAGCCGCCCGGGACCGGCCACGCGAACGATTGCCGTGAATTCCGGCCCGGACGAGGTCATGCCTCAGGAACCGTACTTGAACGACAGCGCCAGGCGCGTGCGAAACGCGACCAGCTTGCCGTCCTCGACCTTGACGTCGAGCTTGGTGACTTCCGCGATGCGCAGATCGCGCAGGGATTTCGATGCCGCCTTGACCGCGGTGCGCGCCGCGTCCTCCCAAGATACGCTGCTGGTGCCGATCACCTCGGTGACGCGATAGACCGCCTCTGCGCTCTTCTTGGCCATATCCCCCTCCTAGAGAAAGTGGTGCGGAGGATTCCGCCTGCCGATTATATTCCGCGCCAGTAGCGCGCCTGGCGCGAACGCTCGGCTTCGATACGGACCCCGCCGGCGCCGATTCGCACGCTGAGCGCGCCGTCGCGGTCGGTGCGCAGCAGGCGCGCGCCGGCCGCAAGGTAGCGCGCCTGCACCGCGCCATTCGGATGCCGGAAGCGGTTGCGGTAGCCGACCGAGAACACGACCCAGCGCGGCGCCGTCGCGGCGACGAAGGCGGCGCTAGACGAAGTCCGGCTGCCGTGGTGCGGCGCGAGCAGCACGTCGGCGCGCAGCGCATCCCCCGCCGCGGCGGCGAGCGACGCCTCGGCCGCGCGCTCGATATCGCCGGCGAGCAGCATGGCGCGCGGCCCGGCGCTCACGCGCAGCACGCAGCTGAGGTCGTTCGCGCTCCGCGCGCCGTAGTCCTCCTCCCGCGGCGAGACCAGCTCGAAGCGCACGCCGTCCCACTGCCAGGCCTCGCCGCGCACGCAGCGCCGCGTCGAGGCGGCGAACGCGAGCGCGGGGTGGCGCGCGGGAAGCGAGCTGATCAGCGCGCCGGTCGGCACGCTTTCCATCACCGAGACTGCGCCTCCGATGTGGTCGGTGTCGTCGTGCGAGAGCATCACGGCGTCCAGTCGCGAGATGCCGCGCGCGCGCAGCAGCGGCACGATCGTGCGCTCGCCGGCGTCGCCTCCGCCGGCGAAGGAAGGCCCCGCGTCGTACAGCATCGCGTGATGCGCGGTTCGCAACAGCACCGCCAGGCCCTGCCCGATGTCGAGAACGGTGATCCACGCCTCGCCGGGCGGCGGCGCGGGCGCCGGCAGGGCGAAGGCCGGCAGCATCAGCGCGATGCCGCTCGCCCGCCACGGCGCCCCGCGCGGCGCAAGCAGCCAGGCCACGCCGGCCAGGGCGAGCAGGACGGCCCACAGCGGCGGGACGCGCGCCTGCCATACCGCGAGCGGCAGTGCCGCGCAGGCCTCCAGGAACTGCAGCAGATGCCCGGCGAGCCAGGACGCAAGGAACAGGATCGCGTCGAGCGGAACCGCGGCGCCCAGCAACGCAAGCGGCGTAATCACTGCCGACACCAGCGGGATCGCCACCGCGTTCGCCAGCGGTCCGACCAGCGACACCTGCCCGAACAGGATCATCGCCGCCGGGGCCAGCCCGACCGTCAACGCCCACTGCACGCGCCCCCACTGGAGCAGTTTCGGCTCGGTGCCGATCCGGCCCGCCGCGACGTAGAAGATCAGCGCTACCGCGCCGAAGGAAAGCCAGAATCCCGGTGCGAGCGGCGCCCAGGGATCGGCCAGCACCACCACGCCGAGCGCGAGGGCGAGCGTGCGGGCGGGCGAGACGACTCGGCCCGCCCACAGCGCGAGCGCCACCACGGTGACCATGATCAGCGTCCGCTGCGCGGGGACCCCGAATCCGGCGAGCAGGGTGTAGCCGAGCGCGGCGGCGATCGCCGCGGCCGCGGCGGCCTTGCGCGCGGGAAGCCGCTCGCACAGGCGCGGCAGCCGGCGCCAGCCGAAGGCAGCCAGCCAGGCGACCAGGCCCGACACCAGGGTCACGTGCAGGCCCGAGATGCTCATCAGGTGAGTCACGCCGGTGCGCTTGAACAGGCGCCATTCCTCGTTCGAGATCGCATGCTGGTCGCCGACCGCCAGCGCGGCGAGCACGCCCGCCGCCGGCGTCGATCCGAGCACGCGCAGAAAGCGCTCGCGAACCGCTTCGCGCGCCTGCCCGACGCGGTCGAGCACGCCGCCGCGCGCGCCGACGCGCCGCGGCAAAGGGAAGGGACGCACATAGCCGGTCGCGCCGATTCCGCGCTCGAGCAGCCAGGCCTCGTAATCGAAGCCGTAGGGATTCACTTGCCCGTGCGGCCGGCGCAGCCGGAGCGTGAACTGCCAGCGTTCGCCCGGATGCACTTCGGGCGCGGGCGCCGGCGGGCGCCGCGCGTACCACGCCAGGCGCAGCCTGCGCGGCAACTTCACCCCCGACGGCCCCCGCTCGGGCTCGAAATCGAAGCGCAAACCGCGCTCCCCCGAGGCGGGCAGTCCGGACACCACCCCTTCCACCCGCAGATCGCGCCCCTCGAGGCCGGGCGCGAGCCGGTCGGCGAGGCTCAGCCGGGCGCAGCCGGCGGCCCACAGGAAGCCCAGCACGAACGCGGCGGGCAGGCGCAGGCTGCGCCGCCAGGCGCCGAGCGCGAGGCAGGCCGGAAGCGCGCTCAGCCAGGCAAGCGAGGGGAGGTCGCCCTGCTGCTGCAGGAGCAGCACCCCGGCCACGAAAGCAAGCACGACCGCCGTCATCTACAATGGAACGGCCCGGCCGCGCGCCGGATGACCATGCCGCGAAAGTATTTCCGCAAATACCTCCCCGACGCCGCGAAGGTCCGCTCCTACCGCATCGTGCGGATGTTCGGCTCGCTGCTGCACCACCCCAACCTGTGGCATTTGAACCGGGAATCGGTCGCCGGGGGGGTCGCGATCGGGCTGTTCGCGGGCCTCGTGCCGGGGCCACTGCAGATGCTGACCGCCGCGCTGCTCGCGGTGCCCCTGCACCGCAATCTGCCGGTGGCGCTCGTGACGACTCTCTATACGAACCCCTTCACGATCGTGCCGCTGTACCTGCTCGCCTACGAGTACGGCACACTCTTGCTCGGCGCGAGCGCAGGGCCGCCGCGAGCCGGCCCGCCCGATCTCGACTGGACCCGGCTGAGCGACTCTGCGCACGCCCTCATCCACTGGTCGCTGTCGCTCGGCAAG
>Ga0210077_1000066_pt1 | contig 59809 bp, 55 predicted proteins | sample RushMan_CattailN_5_FD_185556 | JGI IMG/M metagenome (GOLD analysis project Ga0210077, IMG submission 185556) | Wetland microbial communities from San Francisco Bay, California, USA, that impact long-term carbon sequestration -... | ecosystem: Environmental > Aquatic > Marine > Wetlands ...
ACGGCGGAGCTCGTGCGCACGGCGAAGACGGTCACGCACCTCGAGGGCCTGATCTTCACCATCGTGCGCTATCTGGTCGCGCTAGATGTCGCGCTCGTCGTCACGCTGCTCGCGTACGCCATCGTCGGCGGGCTGCCGCTCGTCGACACGCTGCCGTTCGCGCTTGTGCTGCTGGTCGCCTCGGTGCCCGCGGCGCTGCCCGCAACCTTCACGCTGGCGCAGGCCTTCGGCGCGCAGGAGCTCGCACACCGCGGAGTACTCGTCACACGCCTCTCGGCGATCGAGGAGGCCGCGGCGATGGACGTACTTGCGACCGACAAGACCGGCACCATCACCGAGAACCGTCTTACGCTCGCCGCGCTCGAGCCGAGCGCGGCGCGAACGGAAGACGAGCTGCTGCGCCTGGCCGCGCTGGCGAGCGACGAGGCCACGCAGGATCCGATCGACCTGGCCGTGCTCGCCGCGGCGCGCGCGCGGGGGGCGCTGCGCGCCGCCCCGGAGCGGCTGAGTTTCGTGCCGTTCGATCCTTCTACCAAGCGCTCCGAGGCGCTCGTGCGGGAGGGCGACGCGCGTATTCGGGTCGTCAAGGGCGCGCCGCTTGCAGTCGCCGCGCTCGCGGCCGACGCGCCCGACCTGCGCGCGGCGGTCGAGCGCCTCGCGGCTGGCGGGCAGCGGGTCATCGCGGTCGCAGCCGGATCCGGTGATGCGCCGGAGCTGGCCGGCCTGCTTGCGCTGAGCGACCCGCCTCGCGCAGACTCGCGGCAGCTGATCGCCAGCCTGCGCGCGCTCGGCGTGCGAGTCATCATGATCACGGGCGACGGCCTCGAGACCGCGCGAGCGGTCGCTGCGCAAGTCGGAATCGGCGGGCGTGCCGGCACCGCCGACGCGCTGCGCGGGGCAGGGACTGCGGCGGAGCTCGACTGCGACGTCTACGCAGGCGTTCTGCCGGAAGACAAATTCAACCTGGTGCGCGCGCTGCAGCGCGCCGGCCACGTGGTCGGCATGACCGGCGACGGCGTCAACGACGCCCCGGCGCTCAAGCAGGCGGAGGTCGGCATCGCGGTCGCTTCCGCCACCGACGTCGCGAAGGCTTCGGCGAGCGTGGTACTCACCGACTCCGGCCTGTCCGAGGTGGTCGCTGCCGTCGAGACGAGCCGGCGGATCTACCAGCGGATGCTGACCTACACGCTGAACAAGATCGTGAAGACGCTCGAGATTGCGGTGTTCCTGAGCGTCGGAGTCATGCTCACCGGCGTCTTCGTCGTGACTCCGCTCCTCATGGTGCTCCTCCTGTTCACCAACGACTTCGTCACCATGTCGATCGCCACGGACCGCGTGCCGTTCTCGCTGCAGCCTGATCGCTGGCGGGTACCCGAGCTGATGCGCACCGCGGCCGCGCTCGCGGCGGTCATCCTCACGCTCTCCTTCACGGTGTTCTTCGTCGGCCGCGACTGGCTTCACCTCCCTCTCGATCAGCTGCAAACGCTTGTCTTCGTGATGCTCGTGCTGAGCGGCCAGGGAACGGTCTACGTGGTACGCGAACGGCGCCACTTCTGGCATTCGCGCCCCAGCGGCTGGCTGCTCGCGGCGACCGCGGCGGACATCGCGGCCGTGGGCACCCTCGCGCTCAGGGGCATCTTCATGGCGCCGGTGCCCCTGCGGCTGCTTGCGGGGCTTGCTGCCGCCATTCTCGCCATGCTGTTCGTGCTGGATTTCCTCAAGCTGCGCATTTTGCGGCGGCGGTCTTAAGGAAGTTTTAAGCGGCGGATGTCACCCTTATTCGTCCGGAATTCGGAGTCCGCCATGATCGCCCTCATGCCGCCCCAGCTGCTCGCAGTTCTGACCATCATCGCCATCGTCGCCATCGCGGGCGGGATGTTCGCGTACTACGAGCGCAGGGCTCAGCACCACCGCAACGAGCTTCACGATCGCTGAGCCTTCCGGCGCGCTCGCCTCAATCGGCTCCGCCCGCGGCGTAGCCGCGGAAGAACTTCACGTAGAGCACCAGATAACTCGCCTGGAGAATCGCCGCCGCGAAGAACGGCGTGCGCAGCATGCCCGCGTGCAGCATCAGCCCGGCCACGAGAGGGCCGATCGCGCGGGGAATCTGGATCGAGACGTTCTGCAGGCTCACCGCGAGGCCGCGCCGCTCGCGCGTGAGGCCGACCACCAGCGCCTGCCGCACGCCCGCGGTGCCCTGGTTGAACCCGGCGCGCAGCGCGTACAACGCCGCCGCAATGCCGAACGAGGGCACGAGCGGCACCGCGACCAGGAGGATCAGGCCGAGCCCGCGCATGATCGCCACCGGCCCGATCAGCCCGAAGCGGCGCACGAGCCGCCCCGCCACGATCGAGCCGAGGGCGCCGAACACGAAGCTCGCCGCGAGCGCCGGCCCGATCGATCCGGGTCCGTGGCCGAAGCGCAGCGCGAGCCAGTAGGCGATGAGCGGCGCGATCATGCCGATGCCCAGGCCGTTCAGGGTATTGGCGACGACGAGGCGCACCAGCATGCGGTTCTCGCTGCGGCGCTCGGAGGCCCCCGCGCTGCGTTCGGCCGCGGGCGGGCGCTCGGCCTCGCGCAGCGACGCAATGAGCGCGAAGGCCGCGACCGATCCCGCGAGCGGGAGCAGGAACAGCGGACGATAGGCGAGCGCCTCGCCGAGCGGCCCGACGAGGAACTGCACGCCGCCCGCCAGCACCGCGCCCAGGGCCATGCCGCCGAAGCCGATCGCCGCGTTCGCGCTGAACACCGCACCTCGCCTCGCCGCCGGCAGGGCCTGCGCCAGCCACGCCTGCTCGAGGGGCGAAAACGGCCCGGCGCCGCCGTTCGCGCCGCGCCCGAACCCTCCGACGACCGCCGCGAGCACCAGCGCCGGCGGCGACGCAGTGAGCAGGGCAAGCAGGGCGGCCGCAATCTGCAGCAATTCGTAGGCGAGCAGGAAGCGGCGCCGGCCCCGCCGGTCGCTCAAGGGCCCCACGGCCAGGGTGAGCGCGGCGCCCGCCACCAGCGCTGCGGACAGCGTGGCTCCGATTGCCACGGCCGACCAGCCGAGCGCGCGCAGATAGAGCGCGAAGGCCGCGACCAGCGCGCCCTGCCCGATGCTGCGCGCGGCGCGCGCCGCCATCAGGCGCGCAACGGTCGCAGATAGGCGCACGCTCAAGCGCGCTTACCCGCGCTCAGGCGCCGTTGAGCGTTCCGAATTCGACCTCGGCCCTGCTGTAGAACGCATGGACCTTTTCGCGGCCCAGCAGCTCGAGCAGGTGCCGCGCCTCCTCCTCCGTGACGATGAGCTCGACTACCACCGGGACGTCGCCGGCGAGCTCGAAGAAGTGCTGCTCGTGCAGCAGGCCGTGGCGCCCGTAGCCGGCGATGGCACGGAATGCCGAGCCGCCATGGATCCCGCTCGCTTTCGCCTTTTCCAGCAGCCACTCGTACAGCAGCAGGCCGTGATGGCGCCGGTTCTCGTGCATGTAAAAGCGCAGCGCAGTGCCTCGCATATCAGTCTCCGTGGCCGTTAGAGGCGAAACAGCAGGCGCGCCGTGGCGATGCCCGCGAAAGTCATCAGGAGCGACCCCGTCACATGACCGCCGATCAACAATGCCCCCCAGCCGTACTGCTGGCGCGCGAGCAGCGTGGTCGCTTCGGCCGAGAAGGTGGAAAAAGTCGTCAGGCCGCCGAGGAAGCCGGTCATCACGAACAGCCTCACTTCGGGCGACAGCGCTTCGTAGCGGGTGAACACACCGAGCGCAATTCCCATGAGATAGCCGCCCAGCAGGTTGGCCGCGAAAGTGCCCAGCGGCACCGTAGGAAAGACGGGATTGAGCAGAATACCCAGCAGCCAGCGCAGCCACGCCCCGGCCGCGGCCCCTGCAGCTACCGCCAAAGTTCCGAGCAAAGTCACGCGCACACCCCCGACAGTTGTTGTTCCGCCTGCGTCGGAGAGACTAACCCAGCCGCCTGGATCCCGGTTTCTCCGTCCAGCGATCCGCGGCAAGGTCGTCGCTCGCGCGCGCCTCGACCCAGCGCGCGCCCTCGGCCGTCTGCTCCTTCTTCCAGAACGGCGCGCGGGTCTTGAGGTAGTCCATGACGAATTCGCAGGCGGCGAAGGCGTCGCCGCGGTGCGCGCTCGCCACCGCGACCATCACGATCTGGTCGGTGGGCTTCAACTCGCCGTATCGGTGGATGACGGTGCAGTCCATCACCCGCCAGCGGGATTTGGCCTGCTCGACGATCTTGCCGATCTCGCGCTCGGTCATGCCGGCGTAGTGCTCGAGCGTCATTGGCACCTCGCGCACCACGCCGACGAAGCTGGCCACCGCCCCGACCTTCGGGTCCTGCGCCAGGGCGCGAATCTCGGCGCCGGCGTCGAAGTCCTCGCGCTGCACGCTGACCTTCATCTCATCCTCCGGTCACCGGCGGAAAGAACGCCACCTCGTCGCCCGGCCGGACCGGCGCGGCGGGCGGCGCCATCTCCTGGTTGAGCGCCATGCGAACGAGCGCCTTGCCGGAAAACACCTTTTCGTAGTTTCCGCCGCGCGAGCGCAGGTGCTCGCGTATGCCCGCCAGCGTGGTGACGCCGGCGGGCAGCTCGATCTCCTCGCCCGCGCTGCCGAGCTGCTCGCGCAGCCCGGCGAAGAAAAGCAGTCGCACCTTCACCCGTAGAGCTCCGTAAAAGGCAGGAAACGGACGCGCTCGCCCTTCGCGATCTTGCCGTTCGGAGGGTTGTCGACCAGGCCGTCGGCCCAGGCCGTCGAGGTCAGCACCGCCGAATCCTGCGTCGGGTACAGGTCGAGCCCGCCCTGCGCATTCCATTTTACGCGCAGGAACTCGCGCCGCGAATCCGGTTTGGGCCAGTCGAAATCCGCGCGCGCGTCGATCGCGCGCGGCGCGACCTCGGCGACGCCCTGGGTCCTGCGCAGGAACGGCCGCACGAACATGAGGAAGGTGACGAAGCTCGAGACCGGATTGCCCGGCAGGCCGATGAAGGCGGCTTCGCCCACCCTGCCGAACGCGAGCGGCCGCCCCGGCTTCATCGCGATCTTCCACATCAGGAGCGAGCCTTCGGCCTCGACCGCCGGCTTGACGTGGTCTTCCTCGCCTACCGAGACGCCGCCCGAGGTGACGATGATGTCGGCCTCGGCGGCCGCGCGCCGCAACACGTCGCGCGTCGCGGCCAGGCTGTCGGGAACGATGCCGAAGTCGCTTATTTCGCAGTCGAAGGTCTGCGCCAGCCCGTTGAGCGTGAAACGGTTGGAGTTGTAGATCCGCCCCGGCGGCAGCGGATCACCCGGCATCACCAGCTCGTCCCCGGTGAAGAACAGCGCCATGCGCACGCGCCGGCGAACCGGCAGCGTCTTGATGCCGACCGAGGCAGCGAGCCCGGTGTCCTGCGGCCGCAGCCTGATGCCGGCCGCGAGCACCTCGCCGCCGGCACGGATGTCGCATCCGCGCCGCCTGATCCACTCGTCGCGCTGCGGGACTTTCTTGACGACGACCCGATCGCCGTCGGCGGCGCAGAATTCCTGCATCGCGACCGCATCGGCACCCTCCGGAATCGGCGCACCGGTGAAGATGCGCGCCGCCGTGCCCGGTTCGAGCGGCTCGCCCACCGCACCGGCGGGAATCCGCTGCGCAACGCGAAGCTTCGTGTCGGGCGCCGCCACGTCGGCGAGGCGCAACGCGTAGCCGTCCATCGCGCTGTTGTCCATCGGCGGCACGTCCATCGCCGAGGTCTGCGCCCTCGCCAGCACGCGGCCGGTCGCCTCGAGCGTGGGCACCTCCTCGACTTCGGTTACCGGGCGCGCGCCCGCGAGAAGCACTTCGAGCGCCTCGTCCACCGAAAGCAGTCCCTTGCCGTTCATGCGAGCCCGGTCTCCTTCAATACGAACGACGCGATGCCGTCCGAGTCGTTCAGATCCAGCAGCGGCAGGCGCGTGTCCACCTTGGCATCGCTCGCCACCGCCACGATGTGCGGATCATTGGGGTGCAGCAGCGCCTCGCCGGTCTGCGCGCGCCAGACCTCCAGCTTCGGGATCGGCGCGTACTTGAAGCCCTCGACCAGCAGCAGGTCGCAGGGCGACATGTGCTTCGTCTGCTCCTCGAAGGACGGCTCCGGCGCGCCGCGCAGCTCGTGCATCAGCACCCAGCGGCGCGACGAGGTCACCAGCACCTCGCTCGCCCCGGCGTGCCGGTGACGGTAGGAGTCCTTGCCCGGCTGGTCGACGTCGAAGCTGTGGTGCGCGTGCTTGATCAGCGATACGCGCAGCCCGCGCCGTACCAGACGCGGGATGAGCTGCTCGATGAGCGTTGTTTTTCCGCTGCCGGAATAGCCTGCGAACCCGAATACTTTCATGCCTGCCCTCTGCCCGCCTCTTCGCCGCGGGCGGAGCGCACATTCTAGCCGGATTGGAGCGTGATCCGCCCCTCGTTCAGGCGCAGGCGCGCGAAACCCGGCAGATCGATGATCTCCTGATCGTGGCAGGCGACGATCACGGTGCGCCGCTCGGAGCGCAACTGCTCGAGCAGCGCCAGCGTTTGCGCGCGGCCCTCGCTGTCGAGGTTGCTGGTCGGCTCGTCGAGCAGCATCAGCTCGGGTTCGAGCGCTCGCGCGCGCGCGAGCGCCGCGCGCTGCTTCTCGCCGCCCGAGAGCTTCGCCGGCGGCGTCGTGCGCCGCTCGCTCAGCCCGGCCCAGACGAGCGCCTCCGCGACCCGCCGCGCGCGCTCCTCGGCCGGCACGCGGCGGCGCCTGAGGCCGTACTCGATATTGTGGCGCAGGCTAGTGTGGAACAGGTAGGGATGCTGATGCACGTAGACGATCGCACGGCGCAAACGATCCGGAAACGCGCCGAAACTCGCGGGGATGCCGCGGAATTCGAGGCTGCCGTCGGCATCCCCGTCGAGGCCCGCGAGCATTCTCATCAGCGTCGTCTTGCCCGACCCGTTGGGACCGGTCAGCACGTAGGCGCCGCCCGCCTCGATCGCGAGGTTTCCTATGGCGAACAGCAGGCGCGGCCCGTAGACCTTGCGCACGCCGTGCAGCCTGAGCAGCGGCACGCTCACTTGAGCCCGCCTTCGCCCTGCAGCAGAGCGAGCAGCACGTTGACGCCCAGCGCGACCAGCATCAGCACGAAGCCGAGCGCGATGCCCTGCGCGAAGTCGCCCTTGGTGGTCTCGAGCGCGATGGCGGTCGGAATATTGCGCGTCAGCCCGGCGATGTTGCCGCCGACCATGATCGCGCAGCCCACCTCGGAAACCGCGCGCCCGAATCCGTTCACCACCGCCGCAAGGATGCCAAAGCGCACCTCCCACAGGGTGGTGAGCGAGGCCGCGATCCGGCCGGCGCCGAGACAGCGCGCGGTCTCGTACACGCGCGGGTCCGCTCCCTGCACGGCGGAAATCGTGAATACAACCAGGATCGGGAAGGCGATCATCATGTAGCCGAGCATGATCGCCCACGGCGTGAACAGCAGCTCGAACGACCCGAACGGCCCGCGCCGCGACAGCAGCAGATAGATCACCAGCCCGATCACCACGGTCGGGAACGACAGCAGCGCCTGCACCAGCACCACCGCCGCGCGCTGTCCGGGGAAACGCTTTTTCGCGAGCAGGAAACCGAGCGCGATCGACGGCGCGGCCACCAGCGCGATCGCGGCGACCGAGACCCACAATGACAGCCAGATGCTCTGCCAAAGGGCCCGGTCGCCGCTCAAGAGCAGGGCGAACGCCTGCCGCGTCGGCTCCAGGAGATCCAAGCGGTGGAGCTTACTGCGGCGGGTGGCCGTAGTCCGGGTGGAACAGCTGGGCGCCCTTGAAGCGGTAGTCGCCGATCGCCTTCTGCCCCCTTGGCGAGGTCATCCACTTGACGAAGGTCATCGCGCCCTTGTAGTTGACGCCCGGATAGCGCTTGGGATTGACCGCGATCACGCCGTAGGGATTGAGCAGCTTCTTGTCGCCCTGGACCATGATGTGCAGGCCGGTCTTGGCGGCGTAGGTGGTGTAGGTGGCGCGGTCCGAGAGCGTGTAGGCGCCCTTCTCGCCGGCGACCGTCAGGGTCGCGCCCATGCCCTGGCCGACCGCCAGGTAGTGCGGCCCTCCCGGCTTGACGCCGATCGCCTTCCAGTACGCGAGCTCCTTCTTGTTGGTTCCCGAATCGTCGCCGCGCGAGACGAAGATCGCGCCCGAGGCGTAGATCTTCTTCAGCGCCTTGAGCGGGTCGTGCATGCCCTTCACGCCGGCCGGATCGGATGCGGGCCCGACGATCACGAAGTCGTTGTACATCACGTCGCGCCGGTGCACGCCGTAGCCGGCCGCGACGAACTTGTTCTCGGCCGGGCGCGCATGCACCAGGACCACGTCGACGTCGCCGTTCTGCCCCAGCTTGAGCGCGGCGCCCGTGCCCACCGCCGTATAGTGGATCTTGCAGTGGCAGTCAGCCTCGAACTTCGGCAGCAGGTACTGCAGCAGGCCGGAGTTGTCGGTGCTGGTGGTCGTGGCCATCTTGATGTCCTTCATCGCAAACGCGCTGCCGGCCGCGAACAGCGCGGCGGCGGCGAGTGCGACCCGCATCAGGCTTCGGTCTGCCATCTCATCCTCCTCCTATCCGATCGACGATTATTATGTCTTTCGATGCATAATTGCCCGAAAGATCGCTGTGGCATCATAGCGGTGAGCTCGAAATCGCCAAATATGTAATCTTTTGCATATCTCGCTGCGGAAGGACGCATGACGATGCGACTCGTACCCGAAATCGGCTGGCGGCGCGCCGGTCAGGACGGCGCGCGGCTCGACGCCCGCCTGCTCCCGCTGCTGCGGGAAATCGGCCGCCGCGCGACGCTGCGCGCGGCCGCGGCGCAGCTCGGCATCTCCTACCGCTCGGCCTGGGACATGCTCCTCGCGCAGTCGGAGGCGGCCGGCGGCACGCTGGTGACGCTGGAGCAGGGGCGCGGCGCAAAGCTCACGCCGCTCGCCGAGCGGCTGATCGCCGCCGACGAGGCGGCGCGCAGCCAGCTGCTGCGCCTCGAGCCGGGCCTCGCGGTGGTGCTCGCGGCGGGCGAGCGCGGCGCGCGTGGCCGCGCGCTGCGGGTAACGGCGAGCCACGATCCTCTGCTCGCCGCCTTCGCCGACGAGCCCGCGACGCGCGCCGAGCTCGCGCTCGAGCTGCAATTCAAAGGCAGCGCCGACAGCCTGTCCGAATACGCCGCCGGGCGCGCGGACCTGGCGGGCTTCCACGTCCCGCTGCGCGACGCCTCGGCCGCGGAGGAACGCGACCCGCTGCTCGCCCGTTTGAACCCGCGGCGCGACCGGCTCATCCGCTTTGCCGAGCGCGAGCAGGGCCTGATGCTGGCGCCGGGCAATCCGAAGCGCGTACGCGGCCTTTCGGATCTCGCGCGCAAGCGGCTGCAGTTCGTCAACCGCCAGCGCGGCTCCGGCACCCGGCTGCTGTTCGACGAGCTCCTCTCGCGGCAGGGGATCGACGCGGCCGGCATTCGCGGCTACCGGGACGAGGAATTCACCCACCTGGCGGTCGCGGTGAGCGTCGCCGCAGGGCGCGCGGACGCCGGATTCGGCGTGCACGCCGCTGCGGCCCGCTTCGGGCTCGACTTCGTTCCCCTGCAGCGCGAGCACTACTGGTTCGCGGTCAGGGCACGCAACGTCGGCGACGCGCCGCTCGAGCGCTTTCGCGCCGGGCTCGCGGGCCGCGCCTTCAAGCGCATCGCGCGCGGTTTCGTAGGCTACGACGTGAGCGGCGCCGGCGAGGTGTGCCAGATCGACGGGCGGGGTGCGGCATGAGCGCTCGCCTCGCGGCGCTGGCCGCCGTTGTTTGCCTCGCCCTCGCTGCCGGCGCCGCGCGGGCGCAGGACCGCCTGGTGGTATTCGCCGCGGCAAGCCTGCGCAACGCGCTCGACGAAGCCGCGGCCGGTTACGCGGGCCCGCGGCCCGCGATCTCCTACGCGGGCAGCTCCTCGCTCGCCAAGCAGATCGAGCGCGGCGCGCCGGCGTCGCTCTTCATCTCGGCCGACCGCGACTGGATGAACTACCTGCAGAAGCGCGGGCTGCTGGTGCCGGGAACACGGCGCGACCTGCTCGGCAACCGGCTGGTGCTGATCGCGCCGCGCAACAGCACGATCAAGCTGACGATTCGTCCGGGCATGCCGCTGCTGCAGGCGCTCGGCGGCGGCCGGCTCGCGCTGGGAAATCCCTACCACGTGCCGGCCGGCATGTACGCCCGGGCCGCGCTCGAGTCGCTCGGCGTATGGGAGTCGGTCAAGTCGCGCGTCGCCGCGACCGAGAACGTGCGCATCGCCCTCGCGCTGGTGGCGCGCGACGAGGCTCCGCTCGGCGTGGTCTACGAGACCGACGCGCTGGTGGAGCCGGGCGTGAGGATCGTCGGCCGCTTCGCGGCCTCGCTGCATCCTCCGATCGTCTATCCGATGGCGCTGATCAAAGGCGCGGCGCCGGCCGCCCGCGCCTTCGCCGCCTACCTTGGCGGCCGGCGCGCACGGGCGGTTTTCCGGAAGTACGGCTTTACCCCGTTAAACTGACGGCGTGCTCCTGACCCCCGCGGAACTCGAGGTCCTCGGCCTCAGCCTCAAGGTTGCCGTCACCGGCGCGATCGCCAGCCTGCCGGTCGCGCTCTTGCTCGCCTACGTGCTCGCGCGCGCCCAGTTTCCGGGCAAGATCCTGCTCGACGGCATCGTGCACCTGCCGCTGGTGCTGCCGCCGGTCGTCATCGGCTATCTGCTTCTGGTGGCGCTCGGGCGCAACGGCCTGCTCGGCGCCTGGCTCGCCGAGCACCTGGGAATCGTGTTCGCCTTTCGCTGGACCGGCGCCGCGCTTGCCGCCTCCGTGATGGGACTGCCTCTCGCGGTGCGCGCCATGCGCCAGGCGATCGAAGGGGTCGACCGCCGCCTCGAGGCGGCGGCGTCCACGCTCGGCGCGCCGCCGGCGGCGGTGTTCGTGTCGGTGACCCTGCCGCTGATCCTTCCCGGCCTGCTGAACGGCATGCTGCTCGCGTTCGCGCGCAGCCTGGGCGAATTCGGCGCCACGATCACCTTCGTGTCCAACATCCCGGGCGAAACCCAAACGCTGCCGCTCGCGATCTACAGCCTGACCCAGGTCCCGGGCGGCGACGCCCAGGCCATGCGCCTGTGCCTGATTTCGATCGCGATCTCTCTCAGCGCGCTCGTGCTGTCGGAAATCATGCTGCGCCGGGCGCGGCGGCGGGCACAGGGCGCATGAAGCTCGAGGTCTCCATCGGCAAGGCGCTCGGCGCTTTCTCGCTCGAGGCCGCGTTCGCCAGCGAGGGCGGCGTGACCGCGCTGTTCGGGCGCTCGGGCTCCGGCAAGACCAGCGTGCTCAATGCGATCGCCGGGCTGCTGCGTCCCGACCGGGGGCGCATCGCGCTCGACGGCGAGCCCTTGTTCGACGCCGCGGCGGGCGTCGACGTCGCCGTGCACCGGCGCCGCATCGGCTACGTGTTCCAGGAGGGCCGGCTGCTGCCGCACCTCACGGTACGCCAGAATCTGCTCTACGGCCGGCGTTTCGCGCGCGGGCAGGGCTCGGTCTCCCTGCAAAAGGTGATCGAGCTGCTCGGCCTCGCAAAGCTTCTCCAGCGCCGCCCGCACGACCTCTCCGGCGGCGAGAAGCAGCGCATCGCCATCGGCCGCGCGCTGCTCGCGGACCCGCGCCTGCTGCTGATGGACGAGCCGCTCGCCGCCCTCGATGCGCCGCGCAAGAGCGAGATCCTGTACTACGTCGAACGGCTGCGCGACGAGGTCGGGGTGCCGATCGTCTACGTCAGCCATGCGCTAGACGAGGTCGTGCGGCTCGCCGACACCGTCGTGGTGATGTCGGAGGGCCGCGTGCTCGACGCGGGGCCGGTCGCGCAGGCGATGTCGCGCATGGAGCTCAGGCCCTACCTGGGCCGGTTCGAGGGCGGCGCGGTGATCGACGCCCGCGTCGGCGAGCAGGATCTCGAGATGGGCCTGGCGCGGCTCGACTTCCCGGGCGGCGCGCTGTACGCCCCCGACGTCGACGCCCTCCCGGGCGAGCGGGTACGCGTGCGAATCCGCGCTCGCGATGTCTCGCTCGCCATGGTGCGGCCCGAGGCGATCAGCATGCTGAACCTGCTTCAGTGCCGCGTCGTGGCGGTGGGCGAGCCGGCGGGCGCGAGCGTCGACGTGCAGCTCGACGCCGCCGGCACCGTGCTGATCGCGCGCGTGACGCGCAAGTCGGTCGCCGCGCTCGGCCTCGCGCCGGGCGTGCCGGTGTACGCGCTGATCAAGTCGGTCGCGATCGACCGCCGCAGCGTGGGCTACGCGTGACGACTTCCCGGCTGCCGATCTACCTCCTCGCGGCCGCGGCACTCGTCGCGCTGACCGTGCTGGCGTTCTCGCTCGGACGCTACCCGGTCTCGGCGGGCGAGCTCGCCAGGCTGGCGCTCGCCAAGCTCGCCGGCGTGCCCGCCGGCCTGCCGCCGAACGTTGAATCGGTGGTGCTGGAAATCCGCGGCCCGCGGATTCTCGCCGCGCTGCTGGTCGGAGCGTCGCTCGCCGCCGCCGGGACGGCCTATCAGGGCATGTTCCACAATCCGCTGGTGTCGCCCGACATTCTCGGCGTATCGACCGGCGCGGCGCTGGGCGCGGTGCTGGCGATTTTCCTGTCGCTGAACGTGTTCATGATCCAGGCGCTCGCGTTCGCGGGCGGCCTCGGCGCGGTCGCCCTGGTGTACTCGATCGGCTCGCGCCTGCGCGGGCACGATCCGCTGCTCTCCCTTGTGCTGACCGGCGTGGTCATCGGCACCCTGATCGGGGCCGGGATCGCCCTCATGAAATACCTCGCCGATCCCTATGATCAGCTGCCTGCGATCACCTTCTGGCTGCTGGGCAGCCTCGCCAGCGTCGCGCCGAAGGATCTCGAGGTCGCCGCGCCGCTCGCCCTGCTCGGGCTCGCGCCGATGCTGCTGCTGCGCTGGCGGGTCAATCTGCTCGCGCTGCCCGACGACGAAGCGCGCGCGCTCGGCGTGGACACGCGGCGCCTGCGCATGGTGGTCGTCGCCGCCGCGACCCTGGTCACCGCGGCGTCGGTCGCGATCAGCGGCATCATCGGCTGGATCGGACTTCTCGTGCCGCACGCTGCGCGGCTCATCGTGGGACCGGACTTCGGCCGCCTGCTGCCGCTCGCCATGCTGATCGGCGCCGCCTTCCTGCTCGTGGTCGACACTCTGTGCCGCACGATTGCCCCGATCGAGGTGCCCCCGGGCGTGCTCACGGCGCTGATCGGGACGCCTTTCTTTCTCTGGCTGTTCGCCGTCTCGCGACGGAGCTGGTGATGCTCGAGATCGAAGGCCTCAGCTTCGGCTTCCCGGCCCACATGGTCGGCCGCGACCTGAGCTTCTCGCTCGCGGCCGGGGAAGTGATGTGCGTGCTCGGACCGAACGGCGGCGGCAAGACCACCCTGTTTCGCACCCTGCTCGGCCTGCTGCCCGCGCGCGGCGGCTCGGTGCGGCTGGAAGGACGGCGGCTAGAGCAGCTTGCGCGCGCGGAGATCGCCCGCCGGATCGGCTACGTTCCGCAGGCGCACGCCGGCTACTTCGCGTTCACGGTGCGCCAGATGGTGCTGATGGGGCGCACCGCTCACCTGGGTTCCTTCGCGGCGCCCGGGCGCCGCGACCACCGGGTCGCGGAGGAGGTCCTCGATTCGCTCGGCATCTCGCATCTGACGAACAAGGTGTTCACCGAGATCTCGGGCGGCGAGCGCCAATTGACGCTGATCGCGCGCGCCCTCGCGCAGGAGCCGGCGCTGCTCGTGATGGACGAGCCGACCGCCAGCCTCGATTTCGGCAACCAGGTGCGCGTCCTGGACCGGATCCGGGCGCTGGCCGGGCGCGGCATCGCGGTGCTGTTCGCGAGCCACGACCCCGACCACGCCTTTCTGTGCGCGCAGCGCGCGCTGCTGCTCGCGGAAGGCAGGATGCTGGAGACCGGTCCGCCCTCGGAAGTCATCCGGCCGGATACGCTCGAGCGCATGTACCACGTCTCGGTCCGGGTCATGCCGGCGGGCGAGGGCCTGCACACCTGCCTGCCGGTTCTAACCCGGCGCTGAAATGAAAAGGGCGCCCGCAGGCGCCCTTCTCGCTCGAGCCGGAACCGTCAGTGCTGCGTTTGAGGCGCGTGCGCCGCGGCGCCGCTCGACTTGGCCGGGACCTTGCCCGACTTCACGTCGTTGAGCCACAGCTCGTGGTGCTCCTTGGCCCAGGTCTCGTCGACGTAGCCGGTGCGCATCGACTGGTAGGCGCCCTCGACCCCGATCGTGCCGAGGTAGATGTGACCGAACGACAGCGTAACGAATATGGTCGCGCCGATCACGTGGATCACGTCGGCCTGCTGCATCGTCTCGCGCACCTGATCGAAGTTGGGAAACAGCATGATGATGCCGGTGACGCTCATGATGATCCCGAGCACGACCACGCCGATCCAGAACCAGCTCTTCTCGCCGAAATTGAAGCGCCCGGTGGGAATGTGCTTGCTGCTGAACAGCCCGCCCGCGCCCGCGATCCATCCCGCGTCGTCGTTGCTCCAGAAGTTGTCCTTGATGAAGACGATGATCAGCAGCAGCAGGCTGAGGATGAAGAACGGGCCGACGAAATTGTGCACGTTCTTGGACAGCGCGGTGAGCCAGCCGAACAGGGTGTAACCGAGCACTGGCAGCAGCACGTATTTCCCGAACAGGATCGTGAGTCCGGAGAGCGCCAGGATCACGAAGCTGATCGCCGCGCTCCAGTGGGCGATCCGCTCCAGGCTGTTGAAGCGCTCGACCAGGCGGCCGGTCAGCGGCTCCTTGAGCTTCATCGCGCCGCGGATCGCGTAATAGATCAGGATTCCCGCCGCCGCGACGATCAGCAGCCAGCCGCCGTAGAAAGTGAGCGGACCGTTGCGGAAGTTGCGCCACGCCTCGCCCGCGGTCGAAAACGCGTTCTGCCCCGGGAACCGAAGCTGCGACTGGATCAGAACCGCGCCCTGGTGGTTCGGGAGGGTCGTGGTGTTCTTCGCGCCGGACTTCACGTCGCGCCAGACCGGCGCGTTGTTGCCCGGCTGCTCGACGCTTCGCTTGACCTGCGCCTGCGCGTTCGTCTCCTGCGCCTGCACCGGTCCGGCCAGCGCGAGCGCGCCGGCGGCCAGCAGCACGCCCAACAGCTTGCTTAGCTTGCTCATCTCTTCCTCCTGGGCCGGCGTCAGTCGCCGATGCGCACGTACTCGTTCTGGAACTTGTTGCGAGTCTTGATCTCGTCGGTCCAGCCCTTCTCGTCACCCTTATTCCACTTGTTCACGTATTGCGAGTAGGCGAGCGGTGCGTTGTCCCATGGAGGCGTGTCGGGCTTGCCCTGGTACTTGCCATGCTTGTACGCCGTCTCCTGCGGCTTTTCGCCGCAGCCCGAGAGCGCGGCCAGCCCAAGCGCCGCGACGATCGCCACCACCACTGTGCGGGTTCTCATGACTTGCTCCCGGCGGCCTGGCCGCCCTTCGGCGGGCCGTAGGCGGTGCCCCAGCCCCAGACTTCCGCGCCCTTGCCGCGGATCGTGACGCGCTGGCGGTAGATGTCGGCGATCACGTCGCCGTCGCCTCCCAGCAGCGCCTTGGTCGAGCACATCTCGGCGCAGGCCGGCAGCTTGCCCTCGGACAACCTGTTGCGGCCGTACTTCTTGTACTCGGCCTCGCTGCGGTCGGGCTCCGGGCCGCCGGCGCAGAAGGTGCACTTGTCCATCTTGCCGCGCAGGCCGAACGCGCCCGCCTGCGGGAACTGCGGCGCGCCGAAGGGGCAGGCGTAGAAGCAGTAACCGCAGCCGATGCACAGGTCCTTGTCGTGCAGCACCACCCCGTCCTGCGTCTTGTAGAAGCAGTCGACCGGGCAGACCGCCATGCAAGGCGCGTCCGAGCAGTGCATGCAGGCGACCGAGATCGACTTCTCGGCGCCCACCATGCCGTCATTGACCGTCACGACGCGCCGGCGGTTGACCCCCCATGGCACGTCGTTCTCGTTCTTGCACGCCGTCACGCAGCCGTTGCACTCGATGCAGCGCTCGGCATCGCACAGGAATTTCATTCTGGCCATGACGTTCTCCTTATGCCTTCGCGACCTGGCAAAGCGTCGCCTTGGTTTCCTGCATGTCTGTAACCACGTCGTAGCCGTAGGTCCACGCCGTGTTCACCGCCTCGCCGCGCACGATCGGGTGCGCCCCCTCCGGGTAGTAGGGCAGCATGTCCTTGCCCTCCCACCAGCCGGAGAAGTGGAACGGGATGAACACCGTGCTCGCCGCCACCCGGTCGGTCACCAGCGCCTTGACCTTGATCTTGGCACCGGTGGGCGTGTGGACCCAGACGTACTCGCCGTCGCGGATGTTGCGGTCGGCCGCCGATTTCGGGTTGATCTCCACGAAGTTGTCCTGCTGCAGCTCGGCGAGCCAGGGGTTGGAGCGCGTCTCCTCGCCTCCGCCCTCGTACTCGACCAGCCTGCCGCTGGTCAGGATCAGCGGGAACTTCTCGTACAGCTTGTCGGCGATCGCCTTGTCCTGGACCGTCTTGAACAGCGCCGGCAGCCGGTACAGCGTCTTCTTGTCCGGATAGGTCGGCCACTTCGCGGCCAGCTCCGGGCTCGGGCCGTACAGCGGCTCGCGATGCAGCGGCACCGGGTCGGGGAAGTTCCACACCACCGCCCGCGCCTTGGCGTTGCCGAAGGGGACGCAGCCGTGCTTCATCGCGACGCGCTGGATTCCGCCCGAAAGATCGGTCTTCCAGTTCTTGCCCTCGGCCTCCGCCTTTTCGGCGTCGGTGAGGTCGTCCCACCAGCCCAGCTTCTTCAGCATGGCGGCGGTGAACTCGGGATAGCCGGTCGTGATCTCGCTGCCGACGGAGTAGGAACCATCCGCGGCGAGCAGGTCGACCCCGTCGTGCACGACGCCGTAGCGGGCGCGGAAGGTGCAACCGCCGTCCATCACCGGCTTGGCGATGTCGTACAGGTTCGGCGTGCCCGGATGCTTGACCTCGGCCGTGCCCCAGCACGGCCACGGCAGCCCGAAGTAGTCGCCGGTCAGGTCGTAGCCGGTTTCCTTGTCCTTGCCGCCGCGCGCGCGCAGCGTCTTGACGTCGAACACGTGCATGTTGCGCATGTGCGCCTTGAGCCGCTCCGGCGACTGGCCCGTGTAGCCGATGGTCCAGGTGCCGCTGTTCACCTCGCGCAGCGTGTCCTCCATCTCGGGCTCTTCCATCCCGCCGACGCCCTTGACCAGCTTGATGTTCTGCTTGCCGTTGCGCTTGCCGACGAACTCGTCGGCGAAGCCGAGCTTCTGCGCCAGCTGGTACATGATCATGTGGTCGGGGCGCGACTCGAACAGCGGGTCGATCACCTTCTCGCGCCACTGCAGCGAGCGGTTCGAGGCGGTGACGCTGCCGTAGGTCTCGAACTGCGTGCACGCCGGGAGAAGGTAGGCGCCGTCCTGCCGCACCATGGCGAACATCGAGGCGCTCGCCGACGGGTACGGGTCGATCACCACCATCATGTCGAGCTTCTCCATCGCCTTGACCTGGTCGAGGCCGCGGGTCTGCGAGTTCGGCGCATGCCCCCAGAAGATGACCGCACGCACGTTGGTGTTCTGATCGATGTTCTCCGGCTTCTCCATCACCGCGTCGGCCCAGCGCGAGACCGTGAAGCCGTTCTTGCCCATCATCGCCTCGGACTTGAAGCGCTTCTTGAGCCAGTCGAGGTCGACGTTCCACACCCGTGCCCAGTGCTTCCAGGCGCCCGGTGCGAGGCCGTAGTAGCCCGGCAGCGACTGCGCGTTGGGGCCGATGTCGGTCGCTCCCTGCACGTTGTCGTGGCCGCGGTAGATATTCGCGCCGCCGCCGGTGCGCCCGGCGTTGCCGAGCGCCAGCATCAGCACCGCGCTCGCGCGCGTCACGTTGTTGCCGTTGGTGTGCTGGGTCTGCCCCATCGCCCAGATGATGAAGCCCGGACGGTTGTCGGACAGCATCTTGGCCGTTTCGTACATGTCCTTCTCGGACACCCCGGTGGCCTCCTCGACCGCCTGGGGCGTGTACTTCTGCATCACCTCGGCCTTGACCTGGTCCATGCCGTAGACGCGGTCGTGGATGTACTTGGTGTCTTCCCAGCCGTTCTTGAAGATGTGGTAGAGCAAGCCGAACTGGAACGCGACATCCGAACCCGAGCGAATGCGAACGAACTTGTCCGCGTGCGCCGCGGTGCGGGTGTAGCGCGGATCGGCGACGATCACCTTGGCGCCGTTCTCCTTCGCGTGCAGGGTGTGCAGCATCGACACCGGGTGCGCTTCGGCCGCGTTGGAGCCGAGGAAGAACAGGCACTTCGAATTCTGCTCGTCGTTGTACGAGTTGGTCATCGCGCCGTAGCCCCAGGTGTTCGCGATGCCGGCGACCGTGGTCGAGTGGCAGATGCGCGCCTGGTGGTCGACGTTGTTCGAGCCCCACATCGCGAGCCACTTGCGAAGGAGGTAGGACTGCTCGTTGTTGTGCTTGGAGGAGCCCAGGATGAACAGCGCGTCGGGCCCGCTCTCCTCGCGGATCTTGAGCAGCTTCTGCGAGATCTCGCCGAGCGCCTGGTCCCAGGAGACCTTCTTCCACTTGCCGCCTTCCAGCTTGACCGGATACTTCAGGCGATGCGAGTCGTGTGCGATGCCGTGGTGGCGCACCGCCGCGCCCTTGGCGCAGTGCGAGCCGAGGTTGAGCGGCGAATCGAACACCGAATCCTGGCGCACCCAGACGCCGTTCTGCACCACCGCGTCGATCGCGCAGCCTACCGAGCAGTGGCTGCAAACGGTGCGCCGGATCTGGATATTGCCGCCTTCGCCGGGCGCCATCTCGGTCGCGGCTTGGGCCTTGCCGATCATGTTGAACGGCAGCTGGCTCGCAATGGCGCCGGCGCCCAGCGTCAGGCCCGAGCGGCGCAGGAACGCGCGCCGGTCCATGGTCTTCACCCTCACGCCCGACAGTCCGCGCGCGAGGCGCGACTGCGAAGCTCCGGCAGAGCCGGATTTTCTGGTCAGCAGCATTGCGGCCTCCTCAAACCTTGGTGGTGCGGTAGTAGTTCTTGACGTGCGCGCTGGCGTGATAGCCGCGCCCCGCCCGCTTGCCGGAGCCGGACACGGCTGCCGGCAGCTCGGGCGCGGTCTTTGCGACGACCGCGGCAGCGGTGGCAGCACCGCCCGCTCCGATCGACAGAAGGAAATTGCGGCGTGATAGCCGTGGGGCCGATGCGCTCATGGTCGCCTCCTTTATTTTCTGTGCTCCGCGCCCTCAGTGAGCTGACCGCAGGCGCGACATCTTCTAACTCGCAGACTCTTCCGCGTTGTTCTTCTTAGCCCACGCATTGTGACATGCGGCGCGATGCATATTCAACGCCGACAAGCCATATTAGTGTTTGCTGAACTGCGGCCGTCTCGTCACATGCGGAACACGGCGTCTTCCACCGCGAAGAACGACACGGCGAATTTCAAGACAGTGCGATAAAAGCCTGCCTCCTCCGCCTTGCATACCGCATCGCACAAAGGCCCTACCACCGGCCGCAGATACTGCTCAAAGAGCAACTGCTGCTCTTCCGGCGCAGCCTGCTGCTCCGCAATGAGGTAGCGCATCACCTCGCACAGGGCGGCGAAGTGATCCTCCGGCTCGCGCACTGCGTCGCGGCGCGCGATCTGCCGCGCGGCCAGATAGTCGCGCAGCTCGACGAGCGGCGCATCGACCGCGCTCTTGACGAGGTAGGAGCTGGCATAGATCGAGACCTGCGGCTTGCCCACGCCGATGAAGAGCTCCTGGTATTCCTCCTCCAGCTGCGCCGGATCCGCCTTTGCCGCGGCAAGGGTCAGGTCGCGCCAGGCGAGGGCGAGCCCCGCGCCGTCGGCATCTGCCGCGTCCTCGCTCACGATCTCGTCGGCCTCGGCGAGCGCCGCGAGCAGCCCGGCGTCGGGAGCCGCCAGGAACAAGCGCGCCAGCAGGGCGTAGAAATTGGCGCGTGCCGCCTCTTCGGGCGGCAGCGTCGGCGAATACTGCATCGGCACCGCGCCCTGGCTCATTTGCGCCCCGTGTAGTCGAGGATCGAAGGCTCGTCCTTCGATTCCATCAGGTCCACCACGCGGCAGTCCCCGCACATCTGCAGGCGCCGCAAGGCGGCCCCGCCGGAGAACATCGAATGCGCGTTCAATTTGCCGACCATGCTGTCGATCAGCTGACGCGTGCCGAACGGCTTGCCGCAGCGCACGCAGTTGAACGGCTCGGCCTCGTGCAGCGTCACGGCCTGCTTCGCCTGCGCGCTGAGCAGCAGGCGCGGCACGAGCGAGATCGCCTTTTCGGGGCAGGTGTCGGCGCACAAGCCGCACTGCACGCAGTTGCGCTCGATGAAGCGCAGCGCGGGCGCGTCGGGCGCATCGAGCAGCGCGCCTTCCGGGCAGGCGCCGAGGCAGGCCTTGCACAGGGTGCAGGCCTGCTTGTCGATCGCGAGCGCGCCGAACGGCGCGCCCCGGGCGAGCGCGATCTGCTCCGGCGCCGAGGGCGCATGCCTGGCGAGGTGGTCGAGCTCGAAATCGAGCGCGCCGCGCTTCTCGGCCGCCAGATTGAAGCTCGCCGGCGCCGGCACCGTCTTGGCCGGCTGCATCTGCCAAAGCGCGCGCTCGAGGCCCGCGGCGTCTTCGGCCCGGATCAGCTCGAAATGCCTGCCGGCGTAGCCGAGCGCGTTGACAATCGCCTCGGCGAGCGCCATCTGCGCGCCGAGCGCCTCGGTGTAGGACTCGGCCTCCCGCCCGGTCGTGAGCACCGCGACCTGGCTCGCCCCATAGCACAGCGCGCCGAGCAGCAGGTCGATTCCGATCGAGGCGACGTGGAAGGCCTCCACCGGGATCGCGCGCGCAGGCAGCCCGCGGCCGCCGTGCTGCGCACGCCGGCCGGCACGCTGCACCAGCGCGCGGCCGTCTTCCGCGCCGTGGAACAGCAGGCAGGCGTTCTCGCCGCCCGCCTGGCGGTAGGTGCCGAGCAGCGTCTTCAGGCGCCGCCCCATGTCGGGCACGCGCGGATACGCGTAGCCCATCGCGCCCGAAGGGCACACGCTGGCACAGCCGCCGCAGCCGGCGCACAGGTGCGGCTCGACTCTGACGTGGTCGCCGTCCGGGCGGATGGCGCCGGTCGAGCAGACGTCGATGCAGCGGTTGCATCCCTGGCGGCCGGAGCGGCTGTGAGCGCAAATGCGCTCCTTGTAGACGAAGAACTTCGGCTTCTCGAATTCGCCCACCATCTGCGCGAGCTGCGCCGCCGCGAGCGACTGCTCGAGCGGGTCGGCGCCCGGCGCGGCATAGCCCTGCGGCGGCTCGGGCGTGCGGATGAGCGGCTCGGCGGAAAGATCGAGCACCATGTCGAAGCGCTCGCGGCGCGTGCGGTCCGAGCGCGAGAAGTCGACCGCGCCGATCGCGCCGCAGGCCTTGACGCAGGCGCGGTGGGACTTGCACTTGCCGAGATCGACCTGGTAGGTGAAGTCGATCGCGTTCTCCGGACACGCCGCGACGCACGCGTTGCAGCGCGTGCACAGCTCGAGGTCGATCGGATTGTCCTGTTCCCACTCGACCTCGAACGCGCCGAGCCAGCCGGCCGCTTTCACGGGCTTGCCCGACCACACCGGATAGCTGCGCTCGAGCGGCAGCTCGCCGCCCCCGGCGCGCGTGATCAGCACGCTGACCTCGAGCCGCTCCGAGAGCCGCTGCGCCCAGTCGAGCGCGGCGGCCGAAGGCCCGATCACCAGCAACTGCCCCGAGGACCGGTACTCCACCGCAGGCACCGGCTCGGGCTCGGGCAGCGCGGCCGCGGCGAGCAGCGCCGCGATTTTCGGCGTCGCGCGCCGGCCTTCGGCCGACCAGCCCGCCGCCTCGCGGATGTTGACGAAGCGCAGCTCGGCCCTCGATTGCGCCGCCTGGGCCAGCTCGGCGAACAGCGGGGCCTCCTGAGTGCAGGCGACCATCACCTCGGATTCGCCGAGCGCGGCCTGGAATTCGCCGGCCTGCTTGCGGCAGAGCTCGGTATGCACGGTCAGCGGCGCGCCCTGCTTGAGCGCCGCGGCGAGCGCCTTGGCATCCAGCGGGAGCGTGCCGTTGCAGTTGCAGAGCTTAAGTGTCTTGCCTTCGAGCGGCATCGTTCGGGTCTTCTCCGTTGTTCCCCTCGTCGTCGTTCTTCTCCTGCGAGGGCTGGTGATTGTCCGGCTCCGCGTCTCGCGCTTGCACGTCCTGCTGCGGCTCCGGCTCGGGCTCGGGCTCGGGACCGCGCAGGGTACTGCGCGCGTGCTCGAGCATCGCGACCATCTCCTGCGGCAGGTCCTCCAGCAGCGTGAAGTCCTCCGCGAAGTCGTCCAGCCCGTCGACGATGTTCAGGCGCGGATCGCTGAACAGTTTTTTCAGCGCGAGCTTGCGCACGCGGTCGTCGACGCGCTTGTCCATGAAGGCGCTGAAGTCCGAGTCCGGGTTGAGCCCTTCCAGCGGCGGCAGCACCGGCATAGGGGTCTCGGCCGGTCGCGCGGCCTCGGCCGGCGCCGGTTTCGGTTCAGGCACGGCGGTCCCGGCCGCGGCCTCCCGTTTCAGGCGCGACCAGCGCGCGAGCGGGTTTTCCTTGTCCTGCGCCATTACCTTTTCGCGCGGTCTTCGGGGTGCTTGAACGATTCCGGCCGGATGCGGTTCTTCTTCGGCTCGGGCCGGTAGTTGTCGCGCACGAATTCCGCCACCCACTTCCCGAGCTCGGGCCCCATCGGCACCGAGCCGACCTCCTCGCCGCTGTCCATCAGGCCGCTGGCCTCGTTCGAGCTCACGGTGACGAATTCCGGCACCCCCTGCTCGCCGTTCATGCGCCACATGACGAAGACGCGCGGCTCCTCAGTGGTGATGTTCAGGTAGTAGCCCTCGCCTTCGTCGCGATAGAGCTCGAGCTTCAGCCCCGCGTGCAGCCACTGCGAGTCGTCCGCGTGCGCGACGATCTGGCGCGAGCCGTCCGGGCCCTCATAGGGCGCAAGCACGCCGGCGACCTCCCACATCTCCGATTCCCAGGGGTTATCCAGCTTGCGGCGCCGCATCAACACGGCGACGTTCATCACGGGGCGTAGCATATGAAGCGACTATAGCGCAGGCGGGCTCTGTTAAGATTTTTGCTTCGCCAGGGCCGTCAAAGACATCATGCAAGACAAGGTTATCCCCATCCGCGCCTCGGGCGCCGAGCGCGCTCCCGCGCCGCCCTACGACGGCGGCCCGCTGGCGGACACGCGGGGCCGCGGCCTGCGCGACCTGCGCATTTCGGTCACTGACCGCTGCAACTTCCGCTGCGTGTACTGCATGCCGCGCGAGGTGTTCGACAACGAGCACAAGTTCCTGCCGCACAGCGCGATCCTTTCGTTCGAGGAGATCGCCCGGCTGGCGCGGGTCTTCGTCGGCATGGGGGTGAAGAAGATCCGGCTTACCGGCGGCGAGCCGCTGGTGCGGCGCGACCTGCACCTGCTGATCGGGCAGCTCGCCCGCCTCGACGTCGACCTCACGCTGACCACCAACGGCTCGCTGCTCGCCAAGCAGGCCGGGCGGCTGCGGGACGCCGGCCTCAAGCGCGTCACGGTGAGCCTCGATTCGCTCGAAGACGCGGTGTTCAAGGCCATGAACGACGCGGACTTCCCGGTAGCAAAGGTGCTCGAGGGCATCGATGCCGCGGCCGCCGCGGGGCTGGGGCCGATCAAGGTCAACATGGTGGTCAAGCGCGGCGTCAACGACCAGGAGGTGCTGCCGATGGCGCGGCGCTTCCGCGGCTCGGGGCACATCGTGCGCTTCATCGAGTACATGGACGTGGGCAGCACCAACGGCTGGCGCATGGACGACGTCGTGCCGTCGGCCGAGGTGGTGCGCCGCATCGGTACGCAGTTCCCGCTCGAGCCGGTCGACGCGAGCTATGCGGGGGAAGTGGCCGAGCGCTGGCGCTATCGCGACGGCCAAGGCGAGATCGGCGTCATCTCGTCGGTCACGCAGGCGTTCTGCCGCGATTGCAGCCGGATCCGGCTTTCCACCGAGGGTGCGCTCTATACCTGCCTGTTCGCGCAGACCGGTCACGACCTCAAGCAGATGCTGCGCGCGGGCGCGAACGACGACGCATTGCGCAACGAGATTGCCGCGCTGTGGCGCGGGCGCGCGGACCGTTACTCCGAGATCCGTACCGCCGAGACCGCGAACCTGCCCAAAGTCGAGATGTCCTACATCGGTGGTTAAGCTCACCCACGCGGCCCGTCCCGCGACCTTCGAAGTCGAGGCCTACAACGAGCGGGGCGAGATGGTGCCGACCGCGATCGCGGGCGAGCACCCGCTCACGCTCTACCTCGACAAGCGCGAGATCGTGACCCTGATGACCCTGGGCCACGCGCCCGAGGCGCTCGCGCTGGGCTACCTGCGCAACCAGCGCCTGGTCGGCTCGATCGAGGAGGTCGAAGCGGTGCAGGTGGACTGGGAAACCGACTCGGTCGCGGTGACGACACATAAGAAGAAGAAGCTCGGCAACAAGATGAAAAAGCGCACCGTCACCACCGGTTGCGGCCAAGGGACCATGTTCGGCAACCTGATGGAGGAGATCGACTCGATCCGCCTCCCCGCGGAGGCGCGCCTCGCCGACGCGCAGCTTTTCGACCTGATCGAGCAGGTACGCAAGCACGAGACCATCTACAAGCAGGCCGGCGCGGTGCACGGCTGCGCCCTGGCGCGCGCCACCGGGCCCGCCACGGCCGAGATCATGATGTTCGTCGAGGACGTCGGCCGCCACAACGCGGTCGACGCGATCGCCGGCTTCATGTGGCTGCAGGGCCTCGCAGGCGGCGACAAGATCTTCTACACCACCGGGCGGCTCACCAGCGAGATGGTGATCAAGTGCGCGCTGATGGGCATTCCCTTCCTCGTGTCCCGCTCCGGGCTCACCCACATGGGGCACCAGATCGCCGGCAAGGTGGGCCTCACCATGCTGGGGCGCGCCAGCGGCCGGCACTATCTGCTTTTCAGCGGCGGCCAGCGCCTGCGGCGCACTGCCGTACTACCGACGGAGGTTGCATGAAACGACGCGCATTCCTGCAAGCCGGGGCGGCGGCATCCGCTGCCGTCATCCTGCCTCGCTATGCCCGTGCAACCGGGTTCAATCCCGAGCCCGGCGCCTGGCGGCGGTTCGAAGTGACCACCCGGGTCGAGATCCTGCGTCCCGCCGGCGCGACGCGCGCCTGGATCCCCCTGCCCTCCCTGAACACTGGTTTCGAGCGCGCGCTCGGCAACCATTGGTCCGGCAACGCCGGCTCGGCGCGGCTCGCGCGCGACCCGAGGTACGGCGCGCAGATGCTGGTCGCGGAGTGGCCGGCCGGCGCCGCGCAGCCTCAGCTCGAGGTCACGAGCCGCGTCGCCACGCGCAACCGTTCCGTCGACCTGAGGCGGCCCGACCCGCGGATCCGCCTGAGTCCGGCGCAGGCGCGCTTCAACACCGCGCCGACAGTGCTGATTCCGACCGACGGCATCGTGCGCAAGAACGCGCTCGCGATCGTGGGCGCGCAGAAGACCGACCTCGGCAAGGCGCGCGCGATCTACGAGTGGATCGTCGACAACACCTTCCGCGACGCCAAGGTGCGCGGCTGCGGTGCCGGCGACATCCGATGGATGCTCGAGTCGGGCGACCTCGGCGGCAAGTGCGCCGATCTCAACACGCTGTTCGTCGGCCTGGCGCGCGCCGCCGGCCTCGCCGCGCGCGACGTCTACGGTGTGCGCGTGGCGAAGAGCGCGTTCGGCTACAAGAGCCTGGGCGCGAGCAGCCCCGACATCACCAAGGCGCAGCACTGTCGCGCGGACGTATTCCTCACCGGCTTCGGCTGGGTACCGGTCGATCCGGCCGACGTGCGCAAGGTCGTGCTCGAAGAGCCGCCCGGGCACCTCGCGCTTGACGACCCGAAGGTCGTCGCCGCGCGCAAGACCCTGTTCGGCCACTGGGAGATGAACTGGATGGCGTACAACACCGCGCACGACGTCGCGCTGCCCGGCTCGAGCGGCCCCAGAATTCCGTTCCTCATGTACCCGCAGGCGGAGACGGCGCACGGCCGCCTCGACTCGCTCGACCCCAAGGACTTCCGCTACACGATCACCGCGCAGGAAATCAAGGGCTGAGCGAGCCCGCGGGAGCCGGTGAATCCGACAGCGCGACCGCGCGCTGCGCTTCGAGCGCGCGGCGCGAGGGAAAGAACAGCGCGGTCGTGAGAATGCCACCGGCGAGCGCGGCGAGGACGTAGAACACGTACCTGAAGCCGCCGCCGGTGGCGTGCAGCCCGGCTACCAGCGGCACGCCGGCCGCGGCCACGCCGAGCGAGACGACGTAGCGCACCGCGAGCGCCCGCGCGCGGTACTCGTCGGCGACATAGCGCCCGACGATCGCGTCGTTGAGCGGGATCTGGCCGAACACCGCGAGCATCACCACCAGCGCGGCGACGAGCATCGGCCAGCCGTCGAGGTTGGCGGCGAGGTACAGCAGCGGAATCTGCGTCAGCGCGACGCCGATCATCAGCCGCTTGACGTGGACGCGGTCGATCAGCGCCCCCATCAGCACCTGGGCGAAGGCGGCCACCGTGTACACCAGCGCCACCAGCGCGCCGACGCCGAAGTTGGTCTGGGTCAGCGCGCGCAGGCGCTCGTCGAACACCTTCGGCATCGACACCGTGGTCGAGTTGAAGATGATCCCGCCGCAGGCGGTGGTGATCAGCAGGATGGTGAAGATGCGCGTCATGGTCGGGCGGTCGACGTGCAGCCCGAGCGATTTCGACACCCTGGGCACGCGCCCCGGGTCGGGCACGAGCAGGAGGAACGCGACGCCCGCCGCGAGCGCAGCCGCCCCCGGCGCGAAGAAGGCCGCGCGCCAGCCCGCCGCGTCCATCAGCGCGCCGGCGGTCAGCGCCGCGGCGGCGAGGCCGAGGTTGCCGAACAGCCCGTTCCAGCCGAGCGCCCTGCCCATCCTGGCCGGCGCCGACACCAGCATCGCGATGCCGACCGGGTGGTAGATCGCGGCGAACATGCCGGTCAGAGTCAGCCCGACGCCGACCTGCCACGGCGAGCGCGCCAGGCCGGTCAGGATCAGCGACCCGCCGACGCCGAAGAAAAACACCGCCATCATCTTGTAGCGGCTCCAGTGATCGGCCAGCCAGCCCGCGGGCAGCGCGAAGGCGCCGAAGGCGATGAAGCCGCCCACCGCGAGCGGCAGCAGCTCCGAGTACGACTCGCCCCAGGCGCGCGCGAGCGCCACCACCACGGTCGGAAACACCAGCATCGACAGGTGGTCGATGAAGTGCCCGAGGTTGAGGAACGGCACCAGGTACTTGGTGTTCTTCACGGCGCGAAGAGTCTGGCACGCGGCGTTTCGGGCGGCAAGCGCGAATCGGAAAGGAGATAAAGTCCTTCCGGTGCCGACACATCTGCCCGGCAGGTTAGCTGTAATGCCGCCAGCGTATTGCGTCACGCGCCCGGTCGAGCAGCCGTGGCGGCGCGGCAAGCCGGGGCGTATTCTTTTCGTTCATGACGCCATCCCCGAATGACGTTGATACGGAAGCCGGCGGTCTGCCTAGCTCGGCTAACGCGATGATTCAGGGGCCAGTTGCGACAATTGCAACCCGAACAGCGGAGTACATCCCGCCTTTTCGGCTGCCTGCTCCACGTTAGAAGGCGCTGGACGCGATGCGAATGCTCATCACGGTGATCACGACAGTTTTCATGTTCGTCATGAGCGGTGCGCACGCGGCATGCTCCAAACGCACCGTGATGTCGATGAAGGGGGACGATGGAGTTCTCACTGGAATCGTGATCTTGACTGCACAACTCGAAAGAGCACCAACTTGGATGCCGGGCCAGGGTGAACCACCACTTTCCGTTGCGCGCGCCGTTGACATTGCCAGTCGATGGGGGCGAACCCACTACCGTAGTTTCGATAGTGCGCGGATAGACGCCGTGGGGCTAAACGAGTACGGGTGCCCGGACCACCAGAAATACTGGTTCTACTTGGTTCAGTTTCGTCTCGTCAAGAATGGGAAACATGTATGGGGAGGAAATTTCGTTGCCGTACTATTCGATGGCACCCTGGTTGCGTCACGAAGGTTGGACGGCACCTTCTAACATGTTGGAGACCTTCGGGCCGTCAATCTGCTTCGACAACTTACACACAGGAGAAAAATGAATGTTCAGCCACATCATGGTCGGAACGAACGACATCGAGCGCTCAAAGCGCTTCTATGACGCCGTGCTGGCCGTTCTTGGAGCGGGCGAACCGTTCCGGAATCAGAACGCGACTGGGCAAGTCCGTCTGTTCTATCGGCACGAGGGCAGCTCCTTCTGTGTGAGCGAGCCGATCAATGGCGAATCCGCAAGCTTCGCCAACGGAGGCACCATCGGCTTCAAGTGCGGTTCGCCCGCGCAGGTTCAGGAGTTCCACGACACTGCCGTTGCGCATGGCGGCACGTCCATCGAACAACCCCCCGGTCTGCGCGAAGGAAAGCTTGGCGCAATGTACCTGGCCTACGTGCGCGACCCCGACGGCAACAAGCTCTGCGCTCTGCACAGGCCAAAGTGAGCGCGCAAACTCGGGCGATCATCCAGCAAGCTCGCCGTCTCAAACGTTAGGCGTTTGCATGCAGCCCGGCGGCAAAGTCATTCTGCTTGATCTGGGAGGCGTCGTCGTCGAGGCCACCGGTCGAAATGAACGCTAGGCAGCCGGCCCGCGCCGACCATGTCCATGCCGACAAGCCCGACAGCGGGAGAACGCCAGGCCGCCAGGAAGCGGCGCCTGCCTGACGTCATCGCGCCTCGACTCGAGGTCCTCTTTTGCGGCATCAATCCGGGACTGTATTCCGCTGCGGTGGGTCATCATTTCGCCAGGCCCGGAAACCGCTTCTGGCCGGCCCTGCATGCGGCCGGGTTTACTCCGCGCATCTACCTCCCGTCGGAGGATGCGGAGCTGCTCAAGCTGAGGTGCGGGCTCACCAATATCGTTTCGCGAGCGACTGCCGGCGCAGCGGAGCTCTCCGACGCCGAGCTCGTGAACGGCCGTCGTCGCCTCGAGCGCAAGGTGCGCCGACACCGGCCCAGTTGGGTGGCCGTTCTGGGGATCGGTGCCGATCGGCGCGCTGTCTCGAACCCGAGCAGCTAGCGGTCCAAGCATCAAAGGCGGAGTTGCCGCGCGCTTCCCTTAGAATCGCCGCATGGAAGCAGTGACCGGGATCATCCTTGCGGGCGGCCAGGGCCGGCGCATGGGCGGCGTCGACAAGGGGCTGCAGCCCCTGCGCGGCAAGCCGATGGCGGCGTGGGCGATCGAGCGCCTCGCGCCGCAGGTGGACGAGATCCTGGTCAACGCGAACCAGAACGCCCAGGCCTACGCGACGCTCGGCCACCGCGTGGTGGCCGACTCGGTCGGCGGCTTCGCCGGCCCGCTCGCCGGGCTGCACGCCGGGTTGCAGGCGGCCTCGCATCCGCTCGTCGTCACCGTGCCCTGCGATTCGCCGTTCCTTCCCCTCGACCTCGTCAAGCGGTTGAAGACTTCCCTGAATGGAAAGGATCTCGCCGTTGCAAAAACTGGCGAGCAGCCGCACCCGGTGTTCGCGCTGGTGCGCAGGAGCGTGCTGCCGCACCTGGAGGCCTTCCTCGCCGGCGGCGGGCGCAAGATCGACGCCTGGTACGCGACGCTCGCGGTAGTCGAGGTGTCCTTCGACGACGAGCCCGAGGCGTTCCGCAACATCAACACCCTGGAAGAGCTGAAGAACGCATGAACAAGATCAGCGAAGTCGTCAGCTGCCTGGACGGCTACGACCCCAACGCGCTGCGCGTCGACAAGGCGCGCGAGGCGATCCGCGCCTGCCTCGCGCCGGTCGAGGACTGCGAGCGGGTGGCTACGCGCGCCGCGCTCGGACGCGTCCTGGCGCAGGACGTGGTGCCGGGCTTCGACGTGCCGGCGCACGACAACTCGGCGATGGACGGCTACGCAGTGCGCGCCGCCGACCTGCGCGCGGACGGCGACACGCGGCTGCGCGAGATCGGCGCCGCGCTCGCCGGGCGCCCTTTCCGCGGCGAGCTGGGCGCGAACGAGTGCGTGCGGGTGACGACCGGCGCGGTGATGCCCGCCGGCGCCGACACGGTGGTGATCCAGGAGGTGGCGCGCGTCGAGGACGGCGCGGTCGTCGTGCCGCCCGGGCAGAAGCGCGGCCAGAACACGCGTGCGCGGGGCGAAGACCTGAAGACCGGCGTCGCCGTGCTCAAGCCCGGTCGCGCGCTCACGCCCGCCGATCTCGGGCTGATCGCCTCGCTCGGCATCGCCGAGGTGAACGTGCGGCGGCGTCTGCGCGTCGCGTTCTTCTCCACCGGCGACGAGCTCGCCTCGATCGGCGCGCCGCTCGCCGAAGGCGAGGTCTACGACTCGAACCGCTATACCCTGTACGGCATGCTCTTGCGCCTGGGCGTCGAGATCCGCGACATGGGCGTGGTGCGCGACGACCCCGCCCTGCTCGAAGCGGCGTTCACGAGCGCGGCGGCGAACGCCGACGCGATCGTCACCTCGGGCGGGGTCTCGGTGGGCGAGGCCGATTTCACCAAGCAGATGATGGCCAAGCTCGGCGAGGTGCTGTTCTGGAGGATCGCGATGCGCCCGGGACGGCCGATGGCCTTCGGCCGCATCGACGCCGGCGGCAGCTCGGCCGCCCTGTTCGGCCTGCCCGGCAACCCGGTTGCGGTGATGGTGACCTTCTACCAGTTCGTACGCGACGCCCTGCTGCACCTGTCCGGGCGCAGCGATGATTATTCGTTGCCTTTACTGAAGGTTCCGGCGGCGACCCCAATCCGCAAAGTTCCCGGCAGAACCGAGTATCAGCGCGGCGTGCTGTTCCAGGACGGCGCCGAATGGAAAGTGCGCACCACGGGCCAGCAGGGCTCGGGCGTGCTGCGCTCGATGTCGGAGGCCAACTGCTTCATCGTGCTCGAGCACGAGCGCGGCAGGGTCGAGGCCGGCGAGCCGGTGCAGGTGCAGTTGTTCGACGGCCTCGCCTGAAGTGGGCAGCGCGCCGGTGTTCTGGTGGGGCGCTTTCGCGCTCAAGCTGGGCGCGACCGCCGCGGTGGTCGTGGTCGCCTCCTATATCGTCGAGCGAAGCGGCCCTTTCCTCGGCGCGCTGGTGGCGGCGCTTCCGACCGCGGGTGGAGCCGCCTACGTCATCCTCGCGCTCGAGCATCCGCCCGCTTTCGTCGCGGCGAGCGCGGTGGGCAGCGTCGCCTCCAACGCCGCGGTGGCGCTGTTCGCGCTCGCCTACGCCGCGCTCGCCCAGCGGCGCGGGCTCGGCGCGAGTCTCGGCGGCGCGCTCGCGGTCTGGGCGCTCGGGGCGGCGGCGATCCGCGCCGCGAGCTGGACCCTCGCCGGCGCGGTGCTGCTCAACCTGGTCGTCTACGCGCTGACGATTCCCGCCAGCCGGCGTTACCGTCGCCCGGCCGCGCTCGCCGGCCGCGTCCGACGCGGACGCTACGACCTGCTCGCGCGCGCGGCGACTGTCGGCCTGGTGGTCTCGATCGTGACCGCTGCGAGCACCCGTATCGGTCCCTTGCTCACCGGCGTGTTCGCGCTGCTGCCGGTAGCGATGAGCAGCATCGTGGTGATCCTGCAGCCGCGCATCGGCGGCCCCGCGACGGCGAGCGTGCTCGCCAATGCCCAGGCGCCGCTGCTCGGCCTCGGCCTCGCGTTCGCGGTGGTGCACCTCGCGGTGCCGCTCGGCGTGTGGTGGGCGCTCCTGCTCGGACTCGCGACCTCGTTCGGCTGGAGCGTCCTGCTGCTCGTTATGCGCCGCGCGCTCGCCTGACCAGTTCCTCGAGGGTCTCGTAGGGCTGGGCGCCGACCACGCCCTGGTTGCCGGCGACGAAGGTCGGCACCCCGGTGATGCCGTAGCGGCGCGACAGCTCCCAGTCGGCGTCGACGGCCTCGCGGTAGGTTCGCTTCTCGATCACCTCGCGCGCCTCGTCGGCCGGCAGGCCGACCGATGCCGCGATCTCGACCAGCACCTCCGGGTCGCCGATGTCGCGCGCGTCGACGAAGTAGGCGCGGAACATCGCGTCGTGGATCGCCTCGCCCCCCGGCCGGGTATCGGCCCAGGCGCCCAGCTCCTGCGCGAGGCGGCTGTTGTAGGTCATCGTGCGATCGCCGTAGGGCAAGCCCTCGGCCTGCATGCGCGCGCGCATCTGGGCCTGCATCTGCGCGACGTCGTAGCCGCGCCCGGCGAAAAGCTCCGCCAGGCTGCGCCCTTCCCGGGGCGTGTCGGGGTGAAGCGGGAAGTGCACCCACTTGATGCGAACGCCGTGTTCGCGCCTGAGCCGCTCAATACGCACGGTACTGAGATAGCACCAGGGTCAGACGTAGTCCGAGAATACCTGCAGTACGAGGGGTTCGGTCATGGTCCCGCTCACTTCCTGTTGGCGGCCTGCTTGTCGTAGAAGTTCACCAGTTTTACCACGTCGCCCGGGTCGATGCGACCGATCGGCCCCGAGCTGTAGGTCGAGGCGCGCACCTTGCCGTCCGCGGCGAGGAGGAATTCGGACGGCTGGATGATCGAGCGCCGGTCTTCCCACCAGGCGCCGATCAGGTCCGCGCTCGCGCGCGTGACGCCGTAGGCGACCGGAAACGACAGCCCGGCCGCGACTTGCTGCGCCTTGTCCAGGGGATCGACGCTCGCGGCGACGATCTTCACGCCGAGCGCGTCGAGCTCGGGCTTGAGCTTCTCGAAGCCGGCCAACTGCCGGCGGCAGTAGGGTCACCAGTGCCCGCGGTAGAACAGGATCAGCTTGTAGCGGGCGTCGAGGTCGGCCGGCAGCTCGAGCCTGCCGCCGTCGACCAGATCGAGCGTCAGCGTCGGAAAGCTGTCGCCGGTGTTGAGCTTGTCGGCCATCGCGTGGTCCTCCACGGCCCATTATGGCAGGCTTTGCCTGGCGGAAGAGAGTGGGAGTCGAACCCACCAGGGACGTCTGACGCCCCTCACCGGATTTGAAGTCCGTGCGCCCCACCGGGGTGCGTTTCTCTTCCGTTTGTTTCGCTCATCAGAACGTGCGCGTCGCCGACACGCCGGGTGAATCTTATCCGGTCGAAGTACTCGAGCACCTCGATCGCCGTGTTGCGCCCGATGCCGGAGCCGTCGCGAAATGCGGACGCGGTGATCGAGCCTCCGGGCTGCGCCCCGTTGCGCGCGATCTCCTGCAGCCGGCGCAGCCCGGCGGGGAGGAAGAAGCGGGTCTTCGAGACGCGCACCAGCAGGCCCTGGCGCGCGACGCGCGACAGCGCGGAATCCAGCTTCGACGGCTCGAGCGCGAGCGCCGCGGCGAGCTCGGCGAGGGTCGGCGGCCGCAGCTCGTTCTTCTGCAGCAGCGGCAGCACTCTTTGCCACAGCGCGGCGTCGGCGCCGCTCAGCCGCGCCCGGTGGCTCGCGAGGCGCACGCCGAGGCCTTCGCGCACCACCGCGCCCTCGGCCGCGAGCTCCCGCGCCAGCTCGTCCAGCACGGCGCGCGCCAAGCGCGGCGATTCGACGATCCGCTCCTCGGGCAGCCCGACCGAATCCGGTGCCCGCGCGTGCCAGGCGGCAAGCCGCTCGAGCGCGTGCGCCTTGAGCGCGCGCCAGGCCGGCGGCGCGAAGCCCAGCCCCGCGGCGATCCTCATCGGCACGCGCCCGAGCACTTCGTCTCCCGCCAGATTGCGGTTCGCCGCAAAGCGCGCGAGGTCGACGCCCGCCGGCGAGCGCTCGAGCAGCGCGCCCAGCGCCTGCGCGTCGTCGGCGAGCTCCATCGCCGCCAGCCACGCGAGGCGCTCCGGCCTCGCCCGCCCGCGCGACGGCGGAAAAACGTCGATCACCGCGCCCCCGCCGAGCGTGCGGCGCGAGGACTGGTCGCGCACGATGAAGCCGTCGCCGCGCAGCGCGCCGAGCGGCCGCTCGAGCACGAGCTGTACGCGGGCCGATTCGCCGGGCGCGATCGCGTCGCCTTCGAGCACGGCGGCGCGCCCGGGCACGTTCGCCGCGCCGAGGTGCACGTGCACCGGCGTCCAGTGAGCGAGCGGCCGCGCGTCCGCCACCCGCAGGCGCACGTCGATCCGGCGCACGGGAGGCGGCACGTTTCCCTGCACGATCCAGTCGCCCCGCTCGATCCTCGTCTTTCCCGCGACGCCGGCGAGGTTGAGCGCGAGGCGCTGCCCGGCGCGTCCGCCCTGCGCGGGCGCGTGCTGGGCGTGGATCGTGCGCACCCGCGCGCGCAGGCCGGCGAGCAGCGCGCGCACCTCGCCGCCGAGCGCGATCTCGCCGCTCAGCGCGGTGCCGGTCACGACCAGGCCCGCGCCGGCGACAGTGAAGCAGCGATCGACGCTCATGCGAAAGTTGCCGCGCGCGTCGCGCAGACGCGTCTCGCGCGCCGCGCTCTCCAGGTGCTCTTTCAGCGCCTGTACCCCCTCGCCGGTCGCGCTCGAGAGCGCAAACGCCGGCGCCCCCGCGAGCGAAGTCGGCGCCAGCAGCGCGCCGATCTCGGCCGCCGCCTCGCTCACCCGCCCCGCCGGCACCCGGTCGGTCTTGGTCAGCGCCACCGCGCCGCGCGTCACGCCGAGCAGGTCGAGGATCGCCAGGTGCTCGCGCGTCTGCGGCATCGGGCCGTCGTCGGCCGCCACCACCAGCAGCGCGAAATCGATCCCCGGCACGCCGCACAGCATGTTGTGCACGAACCTCTCGTGCCCGGGAACGTCGACGAAGCCGATCACGTCCGAGGCGAGCGGCAGGTAGGCAAAGCCGAGGTCGATCGTCATGCCGCGCCGCTTCTCGTCCGGCAGGCGGTCGGCGTCGACCCCGGTCAGCGCCTTGACCAGGCTGGTCTTGCCGTGATCGACGTGGCCCGCGGTGGCGACGATCACAGGCGCGACAGCTGCGCGGCGAACGCCGCCTCTTCAAATAGGCAGCGCAGATCCAGAATGAGCGCGCCCTGATGAACTCGCCCGAGCACCGGGATCGGAAGCCGGCGCAAGGCGGCGGCGATGCGCGCGCTGCCCGGGCGCAGCGCAAGCCCCGCGCTCGCGATGCGCTGCGCGGGCAATGCGCCGCTGCCGACCTGGCTTTCGCAGTCGACGACTTCCACCGCCGCCCTTCCCGCCAGGCGCTCGGCCAGCAGCGGCCGCAGGCGCCCGGCGATGGCGCGGATCTCCTCTACCGGCCGCGCCAGCATACGCAGAGTCGGCACGCGCTCGACCAGACGGTCGGGGTCGAGGTAGAGCCTGAGCACCGCGCCGAGCGCGGCGAGGGTCAGCTTGTCCACCCGCAGCGCGCGCCGCAGCGGGTTGCGCCGGATGCGCGCGACCAGCTCCGCGCGCCCGGCGATGAGGCCCGCCTGCGGGCCGCCCAGCAGCTTGTCGCCGCTGAAGGTGACGAGGTCGGCGCCGTGTGCAAGCGATTCCCGCGCCGTGGGCTCGTGCGGCAGTCCGAAGCGGCGCAGATCGGCGAGGGTGCCGCTGCCGAGGTCCACCACCAGCGGCAGGCCACGCTCGCGGCACAGCGCGGCCAGCTCGGCTTCCGGCACCGCGGCGGTAAAGCCTTCGATCGAATAGTTGCTCGCGTGCACCTTGAGCACGAGGCCGGTCCTGGGCCCGATCGCTTCGGCATAGTCCGAAAGATGGGTGCGGTTGGTGGTGCCGATCTCGCGCAGGCGGCAGCCCGAGCGCGCCATCAGCTCGGGCAGACGGAACGAGCCGCCGATCTCGATCAGCTCGCCGCGCGAAACGGGCACCTCCCGGCGCGCCGCCAGCGTGCCGAGCACCAGCAGCAGCGCGGCCGCGTTGTTGTTCACCACGGTGGCGGCCTCGGCCCCGGTCAGCCGGCACAGCGTGTCCTCGACGTGCGCGTCGCGCTCGCCGCGCCGGCCGCCGTCGAGGTCGTATTCGAGGTTCACGGGATTTCGCGCGGCGGCGGCCATCGCCTCGATCGCTTCCTCGGGCAGCTGCGCGCGGCCGAGGTTGGTATGCAGCACCGTCCCGGTCAGGTTGAACACCGGCCGCGGCGTGGGCTGCGAATCGCGGTCGAGCCGCGCCGCGGCGCGCTCGAGGATCTCCTCCGGCCCGCCCGGAGCCGGCACCCGCTCGGCGCGCAGGTCGGCGAGCACGCCGCGGACTGCGTCGGTCACCGCGGCGCGGCCATGGCGCGCGACGAGCGGTTCCGTCGCGCCCTGGCTCAGCACGCGATCTACCGAAGGCAGCGAATACGGCGCGACCGGATCCCTTCTCATGTATCGGCGGGCGGCGCGGCGCAGACCTTGTCGTAGGGATGGCGCTGCTGCAGCAGCCCGTTGTACTCGAACACGTCGAGCGTCTTCTCGTAGGCCGCGCGCGTGATCTCGACGTGAGGCGTCCAGCAACCGAGCTTCTGGTAGGTCGCGATGCACTCGGCGAGCACCTTCTCGCCGATCTTGGGGAAATAGGGCTTCTCGGCCTTCGCGATGTCCGCCGCCGGCGTCTCGTTCATGTAGCGCCGCGTCTTTCTGTAAGCGCGCATGAACGCCCGCGCCATGTCGGTCGCCAGCCACTCGCGCGTCGCCGCGAGGCTCGAGAAACCGCAGGGTCCGATCTGCGGGCCGACCTGTGCCACGATGTGGCCGACGCCGTCGGCCTGCAGCTGCTGCGGGAACGGCCCCTGCTGCTGCACGTAGCGGCCCTCGCCGGCACGGAAGGCCTTGTCGATGTCGGCCGCGCCGCCGGGGCAGATCGGCTTGATCCTGGCGAAGTCGATCCCCGCCTTGTGGCAGGCGTACTTGAACATCGCGAGCGGCTGGCCGGCCTTGAACATCACCACCTCGGCGCCCTCGAGCTTGTTCCAGGCGAAATCCGGGTCCGCCTCGCGCCCGGTGAGGAAGAAGCCGTCCATCTCGTTGACCTGCGCGAAGTGCACCACGGGCGGCGTCTCGCCCTTGTTGAGCGGGCCGAAGGCCTGGCTGAGCGCCGACTGTGCGACGTGCGCCGAACCGTCCTTGAGCGCCTCGATCGCCGATACGCCGGGCGGCGAGACGGACCACTGAGGATCCAGTCCTTCCGCCTTGAGGAAGCCGCCCGACATGGTCGAGATCAGCGGCGAGTAGAAGGCGGAAAACAGGGTGAATTGGATGTTGATCCTTTGCAAGGCGCTGTCTCCTGTACGCGGGACTTGCCCGTCTGTTGCGGTCCATCCTAAGCGAATCCCCGATCGGCCGCCAATTCAAGCCGGGGCTGGACAAGTCCCCTGCGAACGGCTTCAATGTCCGGCGCGATCCACCGCACCGACAGGGGAGTCAAGCAATGGCTGAAAACCGGGATTTCTTCGGAACATGGTCGCCGCGCGTGCTGAGCGTCCTGCGCATCGTGACCGCGCTGCTGTTCATGATTCATGGCACCGCGAAGCTGTTCCACGTGCCGCACCAGGCGATGTTCGACCACCTGCAGTTGATGTCATTGATCGGGCTCCAGGGCGTGCTGGAAGCCGGCGGCGGCCTGCTGCTGCTGATCGGGCTGTTCAGCCGCCCGGTGGCATTCGTCCTGTCCGGCGACATGGCAGTCGCATACTTCATGGTGCATTGGCCCAGGAGCTGGCTGCCGATCCTCAACGGCGGCGACCTCGCGGTCCTGTTCTGCTTCGTATTTCTCTATCTGTGGGCCGCGGGTCCCGGTCCCTGGAGCATCGATGCACGGCTGCGCGCCGGACGCTAGCCCGTTGCGCGCGCCGGCCTAGCCGCCCGCGAGACCGACGATCGCCGCGGCGACGCCGACCAGGCTCTCGCCGGTGATCATCCCGGCCGCGGCGGCCAGCGTGAAGCGCTCGGCGAGCGCCGGCTTCAGCGCGGCGAACAGCCACGCCGCGAGCGCGCCGGCGAAGATCGTCAGCGAGACCGAGGCCGGAATCACGAACGCAAGCCCGAGCGAAGCCGCGCTCGGCAGCCAGCGCGCGGAGCGCGGGCGGCTCTCGAGCGCGCCGAGGATCACCCCCGCCACGGCGGCGACCAGCATCGCCGCGCGCGCGCTCGCCGGCACCGAGCCGAGGCCGTGCGCGAGCGCCTCGGCCACGGCCTTCCACACCGCTACCGCGGGCGCCGGCCACTGCTCGGTGAGCAGCATCGACGCCGGGTCGGGAATCAGCGCAAGATAGACCGCGACGCCGACCGCGCTGCCGGTGAGCACGCCGAAGCATTGCGCGATCGACTGGCGCGCGGGCGAGGCGCCGATGCCGTGGCCGGCCTTGAAGTCGTTCAGCAGGTCCGCGCACTGGCCGGCCGCGCCGCCGGCGACGTTGGCCGCCATCAGGTTGGTCACCGCCTGGCCCGGCGCGACGATACCGAAGCCGAGCTGGGAAACCTTGCCGATCGCGCCGATCGGCGGGATGCCGGTCTCGCCCACCACGCGCGCCGCGACCGCCGCGAGCACGAGCGCGAGCGGGATGGCGAGCAGCGCGAGGACGAAGGAGACGCCGAACAGCTCGACCTGCAGCGCCACCGTGAGCGCGCAGGCGAGCGCGAAGGCGGCGAGCGCCGGCACCGACGGCGCGGGCAGCCGCATGCGCCGCCCGCCGGCCCGCGCCGCGGGCGCGAGGCGCAGCAGCAGCCCGGTCAGGGTCGCGCTCACCATCAGGCTCACGCCGGGCCACAGCAGCCAGCCCACCAGCGGCTCGAACAGCGCGCCTGCGGCGCCGGCGGCGCTCACCCGGCCGCTCGCGATCAGCCACGGCCCCAGCCCGCCCCAGGCGAGCAATGCGCCCGCCAGCAGCGAGGCGCCCACGCGCAGGCCGACGATCGCGCCGAAGCCGGCGAGCAAAGGCGACAGCGACAGGGTGAAGCTGTACTTCGCCGCGACCGCCGAAGGCGACCACTCGGCGGCGAGCCTGGCGACGGTCTGGGCCCATTTCGCGAGGCCCGAGGCGAACGCCGCGCCCAGCAGCACCGCGACCCGCGCGAGCGCCTCGCTGCCGCGGCCGAACACGTCGCGCATCGTCTCGAGCGTGGCGACGCCGGCGGGAAAGCGCAGCGGCGAATCCTCGATCAGCGACGGCCGCAGCGCCCAGGCCACCCAGATGCCGAGGAAGCTGACCGCGAACACCCAGGCCATCATGGGCACCGCGCCGAGCCGCTCGCCGGTGATCAGCGTGTAGGCGGGGATCGGCGCCACCAGTCCGCCGGAGATGATAGACGCGGCCGAGGAGGCCGAGGTCTGGGCGATATTGCCTTCCTTCTGCGACCAGCGCGGCGCGCCGGCGGCGCGCTCGGCCAGGCGCCAGCCGCCCAGACTGAGCAGCAGGGCGACGATCGACATGTTGAACGACCAGCCGATCTTGAGCCCGGAGTACACGTTGCACGGCGTGAGCAGCGCGCCGAGCAGCACCCCGCTCAGCAGCGCGCGCGCCGTGAGCTCGCGTTCGGACGGCATGGTGCTACTTCGGCTGCGGACCGTCGCGGGTGACCAGGGTTTCCGTGTCGTGCGGCTCCACCATCGGCTGCTCGGTGAATCCCTTGAGCGAGCCCGCTTCCTGCGCGTCGCGCGGAATCTCGACCTCGCTCGAGGCGTAGGCGGTGACCAGCTCCGCGAGCGAGCGCAGCGCGTGCATGTGGATGCGCTCGTAGCCGTGCGAGGCGTCGATACCGAAAGTGATGAGCGCGGTGCGCACGTCGTCGCCCGCCTCGAGCGCCGAGGCGCTGTCGGAGCGGTAGTAGCGGAACAGGTCCTGCTGGAACGCGATGTCCTCGTCGCGACACAGGCGGATCAGCTTGCGCGTCAGGTGGTAGTCGAACGGCCCGGTCATGTCGGCCATCGCGACGGTGACGCCGAACTCCGAGCTGTTCTGGCCCGGCGCAGTGGTGCCATTGTCGATGATCACCATCGAGGCCACGTCGTGCGTGAGCACCGAGGAGGCGCCCACCCCGACCTCCTCCGAGATCGAGAACAGGAACAGGGTGTCGACCGGCAGCGGCTCGCCGACTTCCTTGAGCGCCTTGATCGCGGCGAACACCAGCGCGCAACCGGCCTTGTCGTCCAGGTGCCGGCTCACGATGAAGCCGTTGGAGAGGAACTCGGGCTGCGGATCGATCGCGACCATGTCGCCGATCGCGATCCCCAGACGAGCCAGGTCTCGCGCGTGGCGCGCCAGCGCATCGACGCGCAGCTCAATGTGCTCCCAGCCGACCGGCTGAGTGTCGATCTGCTCGTTGAAAACGTGTCCCGAGGCCTTGAGCGGCAGAATGGTGCCGCGGAACGATCCCGTGTCGGTGAACAGCGTGCAGCGCGCCCCTTCGGCGAAGCGCGCCGACCAGTGCCCGACCGGGGCGAGCTCGAGCCGCCCGTTGTCCTTCAGGTTCTTGACCTGCGCGCCGAGCGTGTCGAGGTGGGCGATCAGCGCGCGCGCAGGCTGGCGCCGGCGCCCCGCCATGCGGGCGCGGATCGCACCGCGGCGCGTCAGCTCGTACTCGATGCCGAGCGCGGCGAGCTCCTCGCAGGCCACGCGCGCGATCGCGTCGGTATAGCCGGCCGGGCTCGGCGTCTCGAGAAAGCGGCGCAGGATCCGGGCGAGGTAATCGACGTCGATGCTGAGGCGTGCCATGCGCGAATGCTCCTCTTCAGGCGCTCGCCTGGCGCGCGGCGGCCGGCAGCGAGAGCGGAAACAGCAGGTCGATGAAGCGCTCGGCGGTCGGCTGCGGCTCGTGGTTGGCCAGGCCGGGCCGCTCGTTGGCCTCGATGAAAGCATAATGCGCCGCGCGAGGCGAGCGCACGATGAAATCGATGCCGGTGACCGGGATGTCGATCGCGCGCGCCGCCTTGACCGCGGCCTTCACCAGCGCGCTGTGCACCTCGTCGGTGACGTCGTGGATCGTGCCGCCGGTGTGGAGATTTGCGCTGCGGCGCACCGCGAACTCGGCGCCCTGCGGCGGCACGCCGTCGAGGCTATGCCCGGCAAGCGCGACGCAGCGCTCGGTCTCGGCGTCGAGGGGGATCTTCGACTCGCCGCCGGTGGCCGCCGCGCGGCGCCGGCTTTGCGCGGCGATCAGCTCGCGCACCGTGCTGCGCCCGTCGCCGACGACGCGCGCCGGCCGGCGCAGCGCCGCGGCGACGACCTTGAAGTCGATCACCACCAGGCGCAGATCCTCGCCCTGCACGCACTGCTCGATGAGCACGCGCGACGAGCTCTCTTGCGCGCGCCGGACCGCCTCCATCGCCTGCTCCACGTTCTCCAGGCCGACCGAGACGCCGCGGCCCTGCTCGCCGCGCGCCGGCTTGACCACCACCTGGCCGTGGCGGGCGAGGAACTCCGCCAGCTGCTCGCGCGAGCTGTATTCGATCTGCTCTGGCACCCGCACGCCTGCGCGCTCGACGATGCGGCGGGTCACCGCCTTGTCGTCGCAGATGCTGACCGCGACGCCGCTGGTGAGCTCGGACAGGCTCTCGCGGCAGCGCACCGTGCGCCCGCCCGAGGTCAGGCGGAAGAACCCGCCCTCGGCGTCGATCACCTCGACTGCGATGCCGCGCCGGCGCGCCTCGTCGACGACGATGCGGGCATAGGGATTGAGCTGCGATTCGGGCGGAGCGCCGACGAACAGCTTTTCGTTGATCGGGTTCTTGTGCTTGACGGTGAACTCGGGCACGCGCACGAAGCCGAGCTTCTCGTACAGCTCGATCGCCTGCCGGTTGTCGTGCATCACCGAGAGGTCCATGTGCGCCGCGCCGCGCGCCTGGAAGTACTCGGCCAGGCGCCGCACCAGCGTCTCGCCCACCGCCGAGGGCGCCGCCTGCGGATGCACCGCCAGGCACCACAGCGACGCCCCGCCTTCCGGGTCGCCGAACGCGCGCCGGTGGTCGACCCCGGTCACGGTGCCGATCACCTCGCCGGTCTTCTCGTCCTCGGCCACCAGGTAGACGATGGTCCGGCTGTCGCGCCTGTCGAGCAGCAGGTCGGGGCGCACCGGAACCATCTTGCGCGAGAGATAGATGCGGTTCACCGCTTCGGCGTCCTCGGCGCGGGTCAGCCAGCGCACCACGAAGCCGCGCGGCCGGCGCGAAGACGCGCGGTAGGTGGAGAGGTCGAGGCGGTAGGTGTGCGAGGGATCCAGGAACAGCTCCTGCGGCGCGGCGGCCAGCACCACGTGCGGGTCGCGTACATAGGCCGCGATGTCGCGCCGCTCGAGGTCTTCCTCGAGCAGCGCCGCGGCGAGCTGCGCCGGGTCGTCGAAAGTCTGGCCGAACAGCAGCCGGCCCCAGCCGCAATCGAGCGTCGCGTTGCGTTGCGGCAGCTGCCCGGGCGCTTCCCGGTGCAGGCGCTGGATGCGGTGGGCATAGGCGCCCTTGCTGCGGGTCTTGCGGGTGCGCTTCGCGGTCTGGGTCCGGGTCGGCATGGTCAGGCTCCTTGTGCTTGAAGCCACAGCTCCAGCAGCGCCGCCTGCCACAGCTCGGAGCCGCGCAGCGGCGTGATGTGCCCTTTCGGGTCGGCGAACAGCGCGTCGAGGTAGCCGCGGCGGAAGATGCCGCGCTCCTTCGCCGCGCGCGAGCCCAGCGCGTCGCGCGCGAGCTCGAGAAACGGCCCCTCGAGGTACTTCAGCGCCGGCACCGGGAAGTAGCCCTTGGGGCGGTCGATGACCTGGCTCGGCACCACCTGGCGCGCGACGTCCTTGAGGATGCCCTTGCCGCCGTCGCGCAGCTTCTGGTCCGGCGGGATGCGCGCCGCGAGCTCGACCAGCTCGTGATCCAGAAAGGGCACGCGCGCTTCCAGCCCCGCGGCCATCGTCATGTTGTCGACCCGCTTGACCGGGTCGTCGACCAGCATCACCGTGGTATCGAGGCGCAGCGCGCGGTCGACCGGGTCGGTCGCGCCGTCCTGGGCCATGCGCTGCTCGATCAGCTCGCGCGCATGGTCGTTGCCGACGTATTCGGCTGACACCTGCTCGCGGTAATGCGCGTAGTCGCGGTCCATGAAGGCCCGCGCGTAGTCGCGCGCCGGGTCGCCCGAGCCGACCAGCTTCGGGTACCAGTGATAGCCGCCGAACACCTCGTCGGCGCCCTGCCCGCTTTGCACCACCTTGACGTGGCGCGCGACCTCGCGCGAGAGCAGGTAGAAGCCCACGTTGTCGTAGGACACCATCGGCTCCGACATCGCCGCGATGGTCCCCGGCAGCGCGTCGAGCAGGCGCGCCGACTCGATGAAGATCTTGTGGTGCTCGGTCTCGAAGCGCTCGGCGATCAGGTCCGAGTAGACGAACTCGTCGCCCGACTCCTGGTTGGCGGCCTCGAAGCCGATCGAGAAGGTGTTCAGTCCGACCTGTCCGGCCTCGGTGAGCAGCCCGACGATCAGGCTCGAGTCGACCCCGCCGGAGAGCAGCACCCCCACCGGCACGTCGGCGACCATGCGCCGCTCGACCGCGAGCCGCAGCGCCGCGGCGAGCCGCTCGCGCCATTCGGCGGTGCTTGTCAGCTGATCCTCCGCGCTGCGCGCGAACGAGAGAGTCCAGTACTCGCGCTCCCGGACCCGGCCGTCGGGCTCGATCACGCGCAGCGTCGCCGGCGGCAGTTTGCGCACGCCCTTCAGGATGGTGCGCGGCGCAGGCACCACGGCGTGAAACGACAGGTAGTAGTTGAGCGCCACCGGGTCGAGCGCGGTGTCGACGTCGCCCGCGGCGAGCAGCGCGGGCAGGCTCGAGGCGAAGCGCAGCTCGCGCGGCGATTCGGCGTAGTACAGCGGCTTGATGCCGAGCCGGTCGCGCACCAGCGTCACCCGCCCGCTGTCGCGCTCGTGCACGGCAAAGGCGAACATGCCCTGCAGCCGCTGCGGGCAGGCCTCGCCCCAGGCGTGCCAGCCCTTGAGCACGACCTCGGTGTCGCCGTCTGAAAAGAATCGGTATCCGATGCCCTCGAGCTCGCGCCGCAGCTCGCGATAGTTGTAGATGCAGCCGTTGAACACCAGCGACAGCCCCAGCGCGGGGTCGGCCATCGGCTGCGCGGCGCGCTCCGAGAGATCGATGATCTTGAGCCGGCGATGGCCCAGCGCCACCCGCCCGCGCCCGACGACGCCCTCGCCGTCGGGCCCGCGCGGCGCGAGCGCGTCGTTCATGCGCTGCAGCGCCAGAAGGGAGGCCGGCGAGCCGTCAAAGGTGACAGAACCTGAAATTCCACACATAATTTCAAATACTTGTAATATATTTACAGGTCGAAAGTTTACAGAACATATAGTTTGATGTCAAACTAATCGGATGAATGAATCGGAAACGAGAGTGCTATTGGCGATCCGCCGTATCGTGCACGCGGTCGACAGTCATTCCAAGGAGCTCGAGCGCGCGCTCGGCATCACGCTGCCGCAGCTGGTGGTGCTGCGCGCGGTCCGCATGCTCGGCGAAGTCACCACCGGCAAGCTCTCGGCGGCCGCGAGCCTGAGCCCCGCCACCGTCACCACCATCCTCGACAAGCTGGAGGCGCGCGGACTGGTGCTGCGTTACCGCAACGCCGAGGACCGGCGCGTGGTGCATTCGAAGCTCACCGAGCGCGGCGCGCAGATGCTCGACGGCGCACCGCCCTTCCTGCACGAGCGTTTCGTGTCCGGCTTCGCCCGCGTCGACGCGGCGCGCCAGGCCGCGCTTATCGCGGCGCTCGAACAGGTCGCCGACATGATGGGCGCCCCCGCGATCCGCCGCGGCGAGGCCCTGCCGGCCCCGCTCGAAGCCGAGCTCAAACCTCTGGACGCCGCCTGAGCCGGCCAAACCGGCTGTTAGCCGTTATGCTGCGCGAGTTCGCTTTCGCGCAGGGAGGCACGTGGGCGAAACGCTGGAAGTCGTGGGAGCGGGCCCGGCGGGGCTGACGGCGGCGATCGCCCTCGCTCGCGCGGGCTGCCGCGTGCAGGTGCACGAAGCGCAGCGCGAGGTCGGCCACCGCTTCGGCGCGGACCTGCAGGGGCTGGAGAACTGGTCCGCCGGCGGGGACGTGCTCGAGTCGTTGCGCGCATCGGGCATCGACACCCGGTTCGAAGCCTGCGCCTGCCGGCGCGGCCTCGCGTTCGACGCCTGGGACCGCGCCTACGAGCTGGCGGGCAAGGCGCCGCTGGTCTACGTGGTCGCACGGGGCCCGCGGCAAGGCAGCCTGGACCGGGGACTGCTCGAGCAGGCGCTCGCGCTGGGCGTAGAGGTCCGCTTCGGCAGCCGTCGGCATGCTCTCGCCGCGCCAGGCGTCAGCGCGACCGGCCCGCAAGCGACCGACGCGATCGCCGCGGGATACCATTTCGAGACCGCCATGCGCGACGGCTTCTGGATCGCGCTCGACGATGCCCTCGCGCCGCAGGGTTACGCCTACCTCCTCGTGATGCACGGTCGCGGCACGGTGAAGAGCTGCATGTTCGGCGACTTCGCCCGCCACCGGATCTACGCCGACCGTAGCGTGGAACGCTTTCGCCGGCTGGTCGGACTGCGCATGTCGAACCCGAGCTACCACGCGGGCGGCGCCGCGCTCGGCGGCGCGCCCCTCGCGCCCGAAGGACCGGGCTTCGCGGCCGGCGAGGAGGCAGGTTGGCAGGATGCGCTCACCGGCTTCGGCCTGCGCTACGCGATGTGCTCCGGGATACTCGCGGCGCGCGCCCTGCTGGAAGGTTCGGACTACGCTGCCGCCTGCCGCCGCGAGCTCTCGCCCGCGCGCGAGGCCGCGTGCGTCAACCGGGCGCTCTATGCCCGCCTGGGCAACCGGGGCTACCGGATGCTGCTCCGCGCCCAGGGCTGGCGCGGCGACTCGAGCGCGTTCCTGCGCTGGCTCTACCGGCCTTCCCGGACGCGCCAGCTGCTCGCGGCGCTGGCGGGGCTGCGCCCGGCAGCGCCGGGGAGCGGGCTCAAAAGGCCTGATCCCAGGGCAGGCTCAGGCGCGTGGCGGAGTTGATCATGCCCACCATGCTGTAGGTCTGCGGGAAGTTGCCCCACAGCTCGCGCGTCGCCGGGTCGACGTGCTCGGCGAGCAGGCCGTGGCGGTTGCGGCAGGCAAGCAGGTTCTCGAACAGCGCCCTCGCCTCTTCGCGCCGGCCGAGCGCCGCGAGGGCGTCGACGAACCAGAAACTGCACACTACGAAGGCGTTTTCCGGCGCCCCGAAGTCGTCCGGCTCGGTGTAGCGGAAGATGAAATCGCCCCGCCGCAGCTCGCGCTCGACGGCGGACACGGTGGCGATGAAGCGCGGGTCGTCGGCACGCAGGAAGCCGAGCTCGGCCAGCAGCAGCAGGCTCGCGTCGAGACCCTCGCCGCCGAAGGCGGCGGCGAAGCTCTTGCGCTTGACGTTCCAGGCCCGCTCGCAGATTCCATGGTGCATGCGGTCCGCGCGCTCGCGCCAGTAGCTCATGCGCTCGTCCAGCCCCAGGCGCTGGGCGATCTTCGCCAGCCGGTCGCAGGCGACCCAGCACATCACGCTCGAGAAGGTGTGCACGTGCTCACTGCCGCGCAGCTCCCACAGCCCCGCATCGGGTGTCGCCCACAGCTCGGCCGCGCGCTCGCCGAGCCCCTCGAGCTGCTCGAACAGCGCCCGGTTGCCGGCGCGCACCACGCGCTGGTCGAAGAACACGTGCATCGAAGCAAGCACCGCCGAGCCATAGACGTCGTTCTGCACCTGGCGGTAGGCCTGGTTGCCGATGCGCACCGGACCCATGCCGCGGTAGCCCGGCAGGGCCGGCACGTCGAACTCGTCGATCTCGGCCATGCCGTTGATGCGGTACACCGGCTGCAGGCGCGCGCCCTCGGCGCCCGCGGCGACGTTGATGATGTAGCCCACGTAGCGCTCCATGGTGCGCGTCGCGTTGAGCCGGTTGAGCGCGTTCACCGTGAAGTAGGCGTCGCGCAGCCAGCAGTAGCGGTAGTCCCAGTTGCGCCCGCTGCCCGCCGCTTCCGGAATCGAGGTGGTCATCGCCGCGACGATCGCGCCGGTGTCGTCGACCGACGAGAGCTTGAGTGTCAGCGCGGCGCGGATGATCTCGCCCTGCCATTCGAACGGGATCGACAGGTCGCGCACCCAGTCGACCCAGTAGTCCGAGGTCTCCTCCAGGAAGCGCCGCGCGACCTCCGCGACCGTGCCCTGCAGGGTCTCGTCCGAGCTCAGCACGAACGACACCGTCCGCTGCAGCACGAAGGGCACCTCGTCGATCAGCGCGCTGATCGAGCAGTCGGTGGTGACGCGCATGACGAACTCGGCGCCGACGTAGCGCACGTGGTTGCTGCCCCAGGTCACGGCGGGGCGCACTTCGCCGTAGTCCGACGCCGGCCGCAGCCGCACCCGCACCCGCGGGCTGCCGGCGATCGGGCGCAACTGCCTTACCAGCGTCATCGGGCAGAACAGCCGTCCATGCTGGCGGAAGCGCGGGGCGAGATCGACGATCTCGATCGCGCCGCCGTGGCGGTCGTGCAGGCGGGTGATCACGATCGCGGTGTTCGCCTGGTAGAACTGTTCGCTGTGCGAGAACTCGGCCAGCTCGATCGCGAAGAAGCCGAACTCGTCCTCGTCGCTGTCGCGCTCGCGCAGCAGCGAGCAGAACACCGGGTCGCCGTCGATGCGCGGCATGCACGCCCACATCAGCTCGCCGCGGCCGTCGATCAGCGCCGAGACGTTGCCGTTGCCGACCAGGGCGAGCTCGAGCGACTGCGACATCACGCCCGCCTGCGAACGTAGCGCGCGGTCCATTCGCCGAGCCAGGCGCGCACCGCGGCCGCGTCCGCGATGCGCCAGCGCGCCCGCGAGCTTCCCTCGCCGACCTTGACCGAGACGCCGTCCAGGTCGTTCACCACCCCGAAACCGAACTCGTCGGTGAGATCGTCGCCGATGAACACCGGCGTGCGGCCGTGAAACGGCGGCTCCTGCATGAATTCCGCGATCGCGCTGCCCTTGTCGCGTCCGCCGGACCGGATCTCGAGCACCATCTTGCCGCGCTGCAATTCGAAGGCCTCGCCCAGTCCGGCCGCCACGTCCCGCATCAGCTCGCCCACCTCGTCCGCCAGCCGCGGCGCAAGCCGGTAATGCAGCGCCAGGTTCTGCCCCTTGTCCTCGAACACCAGCTCCGGGTGCGCGGCGGCGTAGGCGCCGATGCGCTCGGCGGCGCGGCGCACCGGCGCCGCGTCGTAGGGGTGGCGATGAATGCGGCCCGCGGCGTCGCGCCGCTCGGCGCCATGCTGTCCGGCAGCGGGAAGCACCAGCGGCGCGAACAGGCCGTCGATGTCGGCCACCGCGCGCCCGCTGATCAGGGCCAGCGCTCCGCCCGCCCCCTGCTGCAGATCGGACAGCAGCCGCCGCATCGCACCGTCGACCTTCACCGCCTCCGGCCGGTCGGCGTGCTCCAGCAGCGTGCCGTCGATATCCAGGAAAAACGCCCAGTCGGCCGAGGGCGACGGCAGCGACCCGCCGCTCATCCTGCGGCGCTAAGACGCGGCGCGCGCCGGCCCCTGGAAAGCACGCGGCGCCGGTGGCGCATGCGGGCCGCATCGAGCAGCATCCTGCCGGCCCAGCGATAGACGTTGAATTCGTGCACGAGACTCCTCATTGCGCGCATGCGCGCGCCTTGCTCCTCGGGTTGCATGGTAAGCGCGATGTGCATCGCGGCGGCGCTTTGCTCGATGTCGTAAGGGTTGACGATCAGGGCCTCGTGCATCTCGCGCGAGGCACCGGTAAATTGCGACAGGATCAGCACGCCGCGGTCGTCGTCGCGCGCCGCGACGAACTCCTTGGCGACCAGATTCATGCCGTCGTGCAGGCTCGAAACGTAGCAAAGATCGGCCGCGCGGTACAGCTCGAAGACCTGCTCGGCGGTGTGGTGCTGGATCGCCAGCACGATCGGCTGGTAACCCGGGCGCCCGTAGCGCTCGTTGATCTTCTCGGCCAGCGCGCGCACCCGCGCCTCGAAGTTCTGGTACTCGTCGATCGACGAGCGCGACGGCGCCGCCACCTGCACGAAGGCGAAGCGCCCGATCCAGTGCGGCTCGAGCTCGAACAGCCGCTCGACCGCCATGAAGCGCTCGAGGATCCCCTTCGTGTAGTCGAGCCGGTCGATGCCGATGCCCAGGCGCAGCTCCGGGGCCATGCCGAAGCGCTCGCGCACCACCCGGCGGCACTCCTCGACCGGCTTCTGGTGCGCCATCGCCGAAGGCGGCCATTCGATCGAGATCGGGTAGCGGCGCACCTCGGTCTGCTCGCCGCCGTAGGAGATGGTGAAGGTCTCGCGGTCGACGCGCGCCTCGAGAAAGCGATCGACGGTGTCGAAGAAGTTGTTGCAGTGGAACTGGGTGTGGAATCCCAGGATCGACGAGCCGAGCATGCCCTCGAGCACCTCCTCGCGCCAGGGCAGGATGCCGAAGGCCTCGGGATTGGGCCAGGGAATGTGCCAGAAGGTGATGATGGTCGCGCGCGGCAGCCGCTCGCGCACCATGCGCGGCAGCAGCGCGAAGTGGTAGTCCTGCACCAGCACGATCGGGTCCTCGGTGCGCGCCTCCGACACCACCACCTCGGCAAAGCGCTGGTTCACCGTCTTGTAGTATTCCCAGTCCTCGGCGCGGAACACCGGCCGCGTGTGCGCGATATGGCAAAGCGGCCACAGGCCCTCGTTCGCGAAGCCGAAGTAGTAGCCCTTCTCCTCCTTTTCGGTGAGCCAGACGCGGCGGATGCGGTAGGCCGGCTTGTCGGGCGGCACCATCACCCGGTCGTAGCGGTCGACGGAATCGCGATCCGCGCTACCGGCGCCGTGCGCGATCCAGGTGCCGGAGCAGGCGCGCATCACCGGCTCGAGCGCGGTGACCAGCCCGCTCGCCGGCCGGCGGATCTCGATCACGTTGTCGTGCCGCTCATGGATGTACGGCTCGCGGTTCGAGACGATCAGCACCTCGTCGCCCTTCAGGTCTTCCCGCAGGACGCGGCGCAGCGCCTCGGGCCCCCAGGTGGTCTGGCTCTCGTCGCGCCCGAGCCGCTCGGACTCGAGGTCGTGCACCAGCGTCTGCAGGTCCTTTGCGATCGGCTTCAGCTCGGGCACCGACACGTTCAGCTGCTCGGGCGAGCGCAACAGCGCCTCGCCCGAGATCAGCGCCTTGATTCCCGCCACCCAGCCGCGCCAGCTTATCTCGGCGATGATCACCGTGATCAGCGCCACCACCGCGGCGATCGCCGTGAACAGGTAGAAGACGTACTTCTTGGTGTCCTCGCTGCGCCGCTGCACGAAGCTCATGTCCTGCACGATCACCAGCTGGCCGAGCTGCTGGCCGTTTTCCTCGATCGGGTTCACCGACACGTGCAGCGGCCCGTCCGCGAGCGGCAGCATGCGGTCGCGGTCGGACGCGAGCGTCTTCGGGTCACATTTGACCTGGCGCGGGAAGGCGCGCGTGGCATAGAGCAACTTGCCGTCGGGCTGGCAGAAGCCGATCGCGAACACGCGCTCGTCGCGGATCACGCGGTCGAAATAGCGCGCCAGCTTCACCCGCGAATGCTCGTGCAGCAGGTCGGCGAACGGCTCCTGCATCGTGTTGGCGACCAGCTCGGCGCGGCGCTCGAGGTCCTGCACGAACCACTTCAGGGTCAGGCGGTCGACGAGCGGAATCACTGCGTAGGCGATCGCCGCCAGCGCGATGCCGAGTGGAATGATGAATCTGAGGGAGAGCCGCATCGGTGTTCTGTCCTCTCCGCGGCGTGCTGCCGAATGACGTGGCGATTATAGCGCGGATGCCAAATCGGCAGCCGCGAAACGGGAATCGGACGCGCGGAGCATATCCGCGTCGAACGGCACCCGGCTAGAATGCCGGGCATGCGCTGGACGCCCGCCGCCCTGCTGAAGTCCTTCGACCGGATGGTCTGGCACGGCCCGGCCATGGGGCGGCCGCGGGCGCAGGCCTGGCTGCTGCGCCTGACGCGCCTGCTGGTCGTGCTGGTGCGCGACCTGGCGCAAGGACAGCTCACGCTGCGCGCGATGGGGCTGGTGTACACCACGCTGCTGTCGCTGGTGCCGCTGCTCGCGCTCAGCTTCTCGGTGCTGAAGGCCTTCGGCGTGTACAACCAGATCCGCCCGGCGCTGCTCGGCTTTCTCCAGCCGCTGGGCGAGAAAGGCGTCGAGATCACCGAGCGCATCATCCAGTTCATCGAGAACATCAACGTCGGCGTGCTCGGCTCGGTCGGCCTTGCGCTGCTGCTGTACACCGCGGTTTCGCTGGTGCAGAAGATCGAGGAGTCGTTCAATTTCATCTGGCACGTGGGCCGCTCGCGCAGCATCGGCGAGCGCTTCAGCCGCTACCTCTCGGCGCTGCTGGTCGGCCCGCTGCTCGTGTTCTCGGCCATGGGCATCACCGCCACCGCGGCGAGCATGAGCCTGGTGCGGGACGTGATGAAGGTGCAGGCAATCGGCTGGCTGCTGGTGGAGGTGGGGCATCTGCTGCCCTACGTGCTGGTGATCGGCGCCTTCACGTTCGTCTACACCTTCATGCCCAACACCCGCGTGCGGCTCGGCCCGGCGCTCGCCGGCGGCGTGGTGGGCGGCATCCTGTGGCAGTCGGCGGGCTGGGCCTTCGCCCTGTTCGCCGCCTCGTCGACCCGCTACGCCGCGATCTACTCCAGCTTCGCGATCCTGATCCTGTTCATGCTCTGGCTGTACCTCAGCTGGCTGATCCTGCTGTTCGGCGCCGCGGTCTCGTTCTACGTCCAGCACCCCGAGCACCTGGTCGCCAAGGCGGGCGAGCCGCGGCTATCCAACCGCATGCGCGAGCGGCTCGCGCTGGTGATCATGAGCCTGATCGCGCGCCGCCACCTCGACGGCGCCGCGCCGCTGAGCGCCGACGATCTGACGCAGAGGCTTCGCATGCCGATGCGGGCGGTCGACCTGGTGCTCGATGCGCTGCGCGCGCGCGGCATCCTCACCTGCACCGGCGACGAGCCGCCCGGCTGGCTGCCGGTGCGCGACCTCGCCGGCGTGAGCGCGAAGGAGCTGCTCGACGCGGTGCGCGCCGCGGGCGAGGACCGCTACCTGAGCATCGAGGCGCTACCCGCCTCCGAGCCGGTCGAGCGCCTGCTCGAGCGCTCCGACGAGGCGGCCACCGCCGTTCTGGCCGGCGTCAGCCTGCGGGATCTGGCGGCAAGCCCGGGCAACGGCGAGGGGCGATAGGCAAGGGCCTAGATTCCGCTCTTGCGGTCCCCGCCGGACAGCTGCAGAAACGGGTTGAGGCCCTTGAAGGCGCGCACCGCGCGCGCGACCTCGGCCTTGGGCAGCTTGCCCAGGCGCTCCGACCCCGGGTCGAGGTAGGCCGTCATCGCGATCGCGCGGCGGCGCCCGGCCTTGTCGCGATCCAGCTCGGCCTGTATCGCGTACGGCCAGGCGTACCACGGCGTGATGACCTCGACCTTCTTCACCCAGTCGAGCACGAGCTTGCGGTACGCGTCCTCGTGCGTCGCCCGGTAGAGCCACTCGACCAGCTCGGCGTACTGGTATTCCGTGTAGAGGGGGCGCTCCCCGGTGGCGGGCCGGTGATAGAACGCCAACCTGAGGAGCTTGAGCGCATCTTCGCGGTGTCCCGCGAGCCCGGCGACAACGCCCTTGGACAGGTAATAGTCGAAGCCCCGGTAGCGCGGCAGGATCTTTTCCAGCAGCGGATCGACCGCCGCCGGCTCGCCCGCCTTCGCGGCGGCGAAAGCGAAATACGGAAGCATGTACCTGAACGACGGCCCGGGCACGGTGTAGTACTCGGCAGCCTCCTTCATTTCGGCCAGCGCGGGCGCGGCAACGCCGAGGCGCAGGGCGCGATAGGCCTCGACGAAGTACACCAGGTCGGACTTCACCGGCGCGCTGCCGGGCGTCCCCGGAGGAGAACCCGAGGGCTTGAAGCCCACCGAGTAGTCACGGTCGCCGGATCGCGAGCTGCGCTCGACATAGCCGCCGTCGATCTCGTTGTGCCGCACGGGCCAGGCGAATTCCGCAACTTCCCGGGCCAGCGCTTGGCTCGGCATCCGGTCCGTCATACCCGCACGCACCATGAAAATCGCGCCGTAGTCGTGCCAGTGGCCGACGTCGGAGAATCCGCTCTTGCGGATCCAGGCCGCGACGTCGGCGTCGGAGGCGCGCGCCATGCGCTGCCCGACCAGCGCGGTCTCCCACAGCTGCGAGGCGTGCAGGCGCGGCACGAGGAAGTTGAACGCGCTCCAGGCCTCGTCCGAACGGCCCGTCGCGTGCAGCATGCCGAAGTAGTCGCGGTAGGCGTGAGGGTCCCTGTAGCGCCGCGCGCGCTCGAGAGAAACGCGCATCGCACCGGTGTAGTCGCCTTTGAGCATGTCCAGGCGGATGGCGCTCGACAAGCTCGCGTTCGAGCCGGTATGCAAATCGGCGGCGATCCGGAAAAAGCGCTTGGCGAGCCCGAAGTCGCCTGTCCAGTAAAGCCGCTGGCCGGCCTCGTAGGCGTCGTTCGAGAGATCGACCGCGTCCTGAGCAGGGACGTCGCCGAATCCCGGGTAGCTCATGAAAACCTTGTAAGACTCCCCTGGTTCGCCTTCCGAGAGCAGCAGCGTGCCGAGCCCCTCGTAGGCGCGCCAGTCGCCGGGCGCGCTCTTGATGGCCTCCCTGTAGCGCGCCTTCGTCGCGGCCTCATCGCCCGCTTTCATGCTCTGTTCGGCGAGCAGCTTGTCCCGCTCGGGACAGCCGGCGAAACGTCCCCGTATCGACGCCAGCACGCCCTTCAACTCGTTCGGCTTGGCCACGTTGCCGTCGAGCAGAGAAGCGAGTTGATGGACCGGGGCGAAATCCGAAGTGGAATTTCTCAGTGCCGCAAGGGAGTTGTCGGCCATCGCCCTCGGGGCTCCGCCCTTCTCCCAGTTGGAAAAGAACGAACGGAAGGGGAAATCCCGTGTGTAAAGCACGCCGCGGAACCTGTTCGGATCGCTCAGCATTTGCCTCTGTCGCTGTTCCATGCGCCCCAGCAGCGGAACCGCGTCCGCAGCGACGCGGGTCTGACCGTTGGCCCAATACAGGGCGTCGATCGCGTCCCGGTAGGCCGCTTTCTGGTCCGCGTCTCTTTCGCTCTTGTCGGCGGAATCCGCTGCTTTCGCCTCCGCCCATCCGCGCTGCAGCGCGAACTCCGGAAAACCGTCGTAGACGCTGGCGATGCACGCGAGAAACTGGATTGCCCGCCCCGGAACAGCCTGCATATTGGTGTAGAGGTTGGCGCGCCGCATCAGGTTGTCGGTGGCGGTGGCTTCGATGAAATCCAGATAGTCGTCCGCGCCCGGACGGTCGATCGGCGTGGCGCAACACCACTTGCCAGGATCCGCGGCCAACAGCCGGTGGGCATGCTCGAGCACCGACAGGTCGGCGCTCGTCCGCGCCGCGGCCGGATCGCCGATGGTCTTCGCGCTGCGAACGATGTCGTTCACGGTATAGCCCGGCACCGGAAGCTCCTGGTCGAGCACGTACTTCAGGATGAGATTGTCCTCCTGGGCCCAGCCGCTCGAGTCGCCGAGCGCGCGCGCGACGACGATAGGCCAGAATTTTCCCGGCAGCCCGAGCGAGGCGACCCTTTTCATCGATCCCTGGTCGGCCGCGACACCGTAGTCCGCCGCGATCCGGTTGGCGTCGAGCATGGCGAACAGGCGCACGATCATTTGCGACTGCTGCTCCACGCTCGCATTCACCACCGGAAGATTGCCGTTGAGGGCCGCCTGCAGCTCGCTTTCCTCCGGGGTTGTCGGCGTTCCGAGCACCTTCAGCGCCGCCGGCCGCAGCCCCAGATACATGTATAGGCGCGCGCCTTGAGCGCACGGTACTGCGGCGACGCGGGGGTCATGTGCGCGAGCGCGAGCAGCGACTTCTCGAACATGCGCTCGCGCGTTCTTTCCTCGCGCCGGGGCGTCATGGCGCCGAGGAGCTGAAAGTAGTACGCGTCGCGCGCGGGTTCGGATGGCCCGGGCGCGACGAGCCCGAACGGCTTGGCAGGCAGACCTTCTTGCGTAAAGCGGCTCTCGACCTGTCGCGGTCTGCCCGCGGCCGGCGGAAAGCCGAGATCCTTCAGGATGCGCGGCAGGATCTCTTGATAAGGCTCGATCGGCGGATAGTCTTCGCTGAACGGGATCTTTGTGTAGCTGTGCGTGGCGCTCCCATTGGATTTGCCCCGGTAACGGTCCGCACTCCAATCTTCGTTGCGCACCGTGACCACCATGTGCCCTTTGTGATCATGCCCGACGTAGCCCCAGATGATGCGCGATGCGCCGAGGCGCAGGGCAAAAGCGCGCACCGCTTTTTCGTCGAGACGGCGCGCGCCGTCGCCCAGCGCGCGCTGCAGCAGATAGGGGTCCGGCATCGCCCCGCCCAGCGCGCGCCCCACCGCGAGCGACAATTGCGCCGTCATCAGGGAACGCGTCGGGCGATCCAGTGCATAGTCCTGCACCTGAAACGGGACGACGACCACGGAGTATTTTCGGGTCTCGAGCAGCTTGCGATATACGGCCTTTTCGCGGGTTCGCCAGTTGGAGACAGGGCGCTCGAAACCGCTTGGAATATCGGTCGCGAACTCGCGGTCGACGTGAGGCCGCAGCGGCGCGACGCGCGCCGGCGTCCCCGCATGTATCCGTTGACGAATCCAGCTCGCAACCTGCATGTAGCCCATCGGGTGGGAGACACGGATCCACGCGACTCCCGCGACCCCCGCGGCCAGCAGCAAGGCGACTCCCAGCAGGCCCCATTTGCGCATCGGTGCCGCCTCCCCTCAGGTGGCGATCCGGTCAAGCTAGCATCGCGCCCCGGTCCCCGATAGGGCAGATACCACGCGCGCGTTCAGTGTCCTGCGAGCTTTGCTGACAGCTTTGCAAGCGGCCCGGGCAACGCGTCCCAGTCGACCGCGTCGAGCGCATTCTTGACCGTCAGGCCAAGGTCGGTGTCGCCTTCCATGACGAGGCGCCGGGTGAAAAACAGCGTGTCGGGGTCCTCGCGCCGCAGCGCGAGCGAGAGGTAATCGCGCGGCCTTGCGCGGATGGTGACGTCGGGCGCGCCGCGCGCCGGAAGAAAGATTCGCCCGTTGAGCGAGACCGTGACTCCGATGCGCGGCGAGTCGGCGCTCTGTCTCAAGCATTCGGGCACCTATACCGTAGCGTCGCCGTAACCCGCTCAAGCCCACGGGGCCTAAATACCGCTCTTCTTTTGGGCGCTTGCGGATAGCCGCAGAAACGGATTGAGGCCCTTGAAGGCGCGCACCGCGCGCGCGACCTCCGCCTTGGGCAGCTTGGCGAGGCGCTCGGAGCCCGGGTCGAGGTAGGCCGCCATCGCGATCGCGCGGCGGCGTCCGGCCTTGTCGTGATCCAGCTCGGCCTGCATCGCGTACGGCCACGCGTACCACGGCGTGAAGGTTTCGACCTTGCGCGCCCAGTCGAGCGCGAGCCTGCGGTACTCGGCTTTGTGTGTTTCCCGATAGAGCCAGTCCACGATTTCCGCGTATTCGTACTCCGTGTAGACCGGCCGCTCCTCGGTGTACGGCCGTCGGAATAACGCGAGCTTGAGCAGCCCCAGCGAGTTCCGCGTGTCGCCGCGCAGGCCCGCGATCACCCCCCGCGCGAGATAGTAGTCAAACCCTCGGTCGTCGGGTTTGAAAGCATCGAGCACTTCCTGCGCGGCGGAGGCATGTCCCGATTTCGCCGCCGCAAAGGCAAAGTACGGCGTAAGGTAGCTGACCTGGGGTTCGGCCAGGTAATAGTAGCTGGAAGCCTCTTTGAGGATCGACCACGCCTTGGAGGCCTCGCCAGTCCGTAGCGCGCGGTAGGCGCTCGCGAAATACAACAGATCGGACTTCACGGGCTCCTTGACCTGGGCGTCGAATACGCCGACCGGCAGCGTGCTGCCGTGTGTGTAATCCCCTGCGGGACCCAGGATGGCTTGCGCATTCCCCCCCGGCCGGACGCGCACCACGTAGTCATGCCACTTCGGCAGCTGCCAGACCGGCCACGCGAGCGCCGCGACGCGCTTCGCGAGCTTGCCGCTCGGCGTGCGATCGGTGGTAGCGGCGCGCACCAGGTAAGCCGCGGTCGCGCTGCGCGATTCGCCCAACCCTGCAAAGCGGCTCTCGGCGGCCCAGGCCGCGATTTCGGATTCGGACTTCCGCTCGATTCGCTGCCCCACTAGCGCGGTCTCCCACAGCTGCGGCGCCCGCAATCGCTGCACCAGCACGTCGAAAGCACTCCAGGCCGTCTTGGATCGCCCCATCGCATGAAGCATCCCCAGGTAGTCGCGGTAGGCGTGCGGCTCGTCGTAGTGCCTGGCCCGCTCCAACGAGCCGGCCAGAGCACCCGAGATGTCCCCTGCCATCAACTCGAGCCGAATCTGTCCGGTCAAGCTGGCATTCGATCCGGTCTTCAAATCGGCGGCGATGCGGTAAAGCGGCTTGGCGAGCTCGAATTCTCCGGCCCAGTAGAACAGCGAGCCGGCGGTGAATGCATCGTTCGATAGCGCCACAGGACCCTCACCCGAATCCTTGCGGAACCCCGGATAGTTCATGAAGACCCGAGCCGACTTCGCCGTCTCCCCCTGCCTAAAGAGCAAGGTTCCCAGCGCTTCGTACGAGGACCATACACCGGGTGCGTCCTTGATGCCCGCGCGATAGTGCGTCTCGGCCCCCGCAATGTCGCTCTTGGACAGGCTTCTTTCGGCCAGGTAGGCGTCACGATCCGGACAGCCCGCGAAACGGCCGCGGATCGACTCGATAATCGCGTCCACCTCGTCCTGCTTGTGCTGAAGGTCGCCCACCATGAACCCCAGCTCGCGCACCGGCTGAAAATCGGACAACGAGTTCTCGAGCGCTGCCCGCGCATTCGGTATCGAGAAACTCAATTGGCCACCGTGCTCCCAGTCGGAATAGAAGGACCGAAACGGGTAGTCCGGAGCATAGATGTTGCTCAGGAAGCCATAGTCGCTGCGTCCGGTTCTTCCGACAAATGGGAAGGCGTCCGCCGCAACCCGTGTCTGGCCGTTCGACCAGTAGAAGGCGTTGAGCGCGTCCACGTATGCGGACTTGAGCCTTCCTCCGCGCTCGACTCCGTCCGAGCGCCTGGCCACGCCGTATTCCGCATAAGCGCGCTGCAGCGCATATTCCGGGTAACCCTTGTACACACTCCCGATGCGATCGAGAAACTCCAGCGCTTGCTCGGGGTTGCCCTGGACGTTGGTGAAGAAGTTTGCCTCGCGCATCAGGTTGTCGGTGGCCGTGGCCTGGATGAAATCCAGGTAGTCGCGCGGGCTCGGCCCGTCGGTCCGCATTTCGCAGCACCATTTGCCGGGTTCCGACGCGAGCAACCGGCGCACGTGCTCGAGCACCGACAGATCGGCGCTGGTTTTCACCTTGTCGGGATCCGCGAGCGCCGCGCCGCCGCGCACGATCCCCTCCGCGGTGTAGCCCGCGAGCGGCAGGTTCTTGTCGAGCATGAGCTTGAGGATGATGTTTTGCTCCAGCGCCCATACATCCCAGTCGACAAAGGCACGGCCTGTGACTGCGGGCCAGAAGTCGCCCGGCAGCTTAAGCGCAGCGGCCCTCTCTACCGAGCCTTTCCGGGTTGCGACGCCGTAGTCGGCGGCAATGGAATTCGCATCCAGCTCCGCGAGCAGCAGCGTAACGAGCTGGGTCTGCTGCGCCGCAAGCGAATTGACTTGCGGAAGATTTCCGTTGAGCGCGGCGTAAAGCTCCTTCTCTTCCGCGCTTGCCGGTGAGCCGAGCGCCGCGAGCGCCGCGGGGCGCTGGCCCAGATACATGAAGGCGCGCGCCTTAAGAGCGCGATATTGAGGTGAGGCAGGCGTCATGCGCCGGATCGCGAGCAGCGACTTCTCGAACATTCGCTCCCTCGTTCGCTCCTCGCGACGAGGCGTGAGCGCGCCCAGCACCTGGAAGAAGTAGGCGTCGCGGGCCGGCTGGTCCGCGCCACGCGTCAGGTCGAACGGCGTCGGCGGCAGCCCCTTGTCCGTGAAGGCGCTTTCGATCTTGGATGGCGCACCCGCCTTCGGGTCGTAGTCGAGGTCCCGTAACACCCGCGGCAGCAGCGACTCATACACCTCGATTGGAGGATGCTGATCGGAAAAGACCAGGTTCTCGTAGGTCGGCGCGGGCTGGTGATTGCGCCCGACAGGCCCCATAAGGTAGCCGTTCCTGCTCTTTACCCGGTCGACAATGGTGAGCGTCATCCTGTGGTGGCGGTCGTGCCCCACATAGGCCATGACTATGCGTTTTGCGCCGATACGCTTCGCGAACGCCCTGACCGCAAAGATATTCAGGCGGCGCGCCCCATCGCCGAGGGCACGCTCCACGAGATAGGGATCCGGCATGGGTATGGACCGGGCGCGGCCGATCGCGCGCGAAAGCTCTGCGGTCATCAGCGAGCGAGTGGGCCTGTCGAGCGCGTAGTCTTGGACCTGAACCGGAACGACCAGAACGTCGAACTTTCTGCCTTTTAGCAGGTCCGCATACACCTCCTTCTGGTTGGCCTGCCACTCCGAGACGGCTTTGGGATATGCGTCCGGCAGCCAGCTGGGCCCGGCAAGGGCGAGGTGCGGACGCATGAACTGCTTTAACTGCTCTTTCGTCCAATGGACGTGCTTCGAGGGCATCCTCGGCGGACCAGGCGCCAGGATGGGGGGCGGCCACATAAATCCGAGAGACGCGAAGTAGTGCGGCCGCCAGCGGAGGTAGTAGATCGCCGTACCCGCGACGAGGGCCAGCAGCACCAGCAGCCATGCAGTACGGCGGTTCGCCATGCTCCCCCC